>Ga0181537_10003924_pt1 | contig 12516 bp, 14 predicted proteins | sample PEATcosm2014_Bin_39_FD_119765 | JGI IMG/M metagenome (GOLD analysis project Ga0181537, IMG submission 119765) | Peatland microbial communities from MTU Mesocosm Facility, Houghton, MI, USA - PEATcosm2014_Bin23_10_metaG | ecosystem: Environmental > Terrestrial > Soil > Wetlands > Peat | place...
AGCCAGCCTCGACGATGCGGATATGCGCTCAGCCGATTTGAAGGATAGTCAATGGAGCGGAATCAAGAGCATTAAAGGAGCAAATGTTGCAGGAGTCAGGAACGCTCCGTCAGGCTTCCTCGAGTGGGCCCTGAAAAACGGTGCAGTCAATCAGCCCGGCCCACAGGATTAAGGCTCTGCTTGGGCCGTCTCAGGCACCACAAGTTCTGCCCGAGACAGCCTGCTCCCTCCCACTGCCCAACTTACAGCCGCAGATTCACCTTCGCCAAATCGATGATCTCGCTGCCGCGTCCATCCAGAACAGCCTTGATCATAAACAGGCTGAAACCCTTGATCTGATCCACGGTAATGGTTGGCGGCATCGAGAGTTCCTGCCGGCTCACGATGGCTTCAATCAGCACTGGCCCGTCGTGACTCAGCGCCTGTTCAATCATCGGTCTCACCTGGTCTGCTGTTTCCGCACGCAGCCCAAGGATCCCCGCGGCCTCGGCCATCTTTGCGAAATTCGGATTGTGCAGGTCGGTTCCAAAATCCAGAATGCCGGCAGCCTTCATCTCCAGTTCCACAAACGCCAGCGAACTGTTGTTGAAAACGATAATCTTTACCGGCAGTTGCAATTGGCGCAGCGAGAGTAGGTCGCCCATCAGCATCGCCAACCCGCCGTCTCCTGACAGCGAGATCACCTGCCGGCCCGGATAGCTGACCTGCGCCCCAATCGCCTGCGGCATAGCATTGGCCATCGATCCATGCGTGAACGAGCCCAGCAGCCGGCGTTTGCCATTCATGCGAAGATAGCGCGCCGCCCAGATCGTAGGCGTCCCCACATCGCAACTGAAAATCGCATCCTCCGCCGCAAGTTCATTTAGAACCTTTGCCACGTATTGCGGATGGATCGGCTTCTCTCCGTCCGCGCCCGTCGCCAAATCGTCCAGCCCCTGGCGCGCCTCGCCATAGTGCTTCAGAGTCGCGCTCAGGTGCGCATCGTTCAGCTTGTATTCGAGCAGCGGGTTCAGCGCGGCCAAGGTTGCCTTCACATCGCCCACCAGGCCCAGGTCAACTTTTGCGCGCCGACCAATCTGCTCGCCGCGAATGTCGATCTGAACAATCGTTGCATCCTGCGGGTAAAACTGCCGGTACGGGAAATCCGTTCCCAACATAAGCAGCGTGTCGCAGTTCATCATTGCGTGATAGCCGGAAGAGAAACCCAAAAGCCCCGTCATACCCACGTCGAATGGGTTGTCGTATTCCACATGTTCCTTGCCGCGCATGGCGTGCACGATCGGGGCTTTCAGCCTGTCCGCTGCTTCAATCAATTCGGCGTGAGCTCCAGCGCACCCCGCTCCGCCGAGAATCGTCGTCTTCTTCGACTCATTCAGAATCTTCGCCAGCATTCCGAGTTCTTGTTCCGAGGGACACACGGTCGGGTTCGCCTCATGAAAATGCACGCGCGGCTTTGTCTCCACGGCATCCCGCAAACCAATGTCGCCCGGCAGCGCGATCACCGCAACCCCACGCCGTGTGATCGCAGTTTGCAGCGCGATTTCCAGCACCCGCGGCATCTGCTCAGGATGCGAAATCACTTCGCAATAGTGGCTGCACTGCGCGAAAAGATGTTCCGGGTGAGTCTCCTGGAAATAGCCGCTTCCCAATTCATCGCTGGGTATCTGCGCCGCGATGGCCAGCACCGGAACCCGGCTGCGGTGGCAGTCATAGAGCCCGTTGATGAGGTGCAGGTTCCCAGGGCCGCAACTCCCCGCGCAAACCGCCAGCCCTCCTGTAAGGTGCGCCTCAGCGCCCGCGGCAAAAGCCGCCGTTTCCTCATGCCGAAGATGAATCCAGTCCAGTTTCCCGGTCGCTCGAATTGCGTCCGTTATGCCATTCAGTGAGTCGCCGGAGACGCCGTAAATCCGCCGTACTCCTGCCGCCGCCAGAACATCGACCAGCACTTCCGATACCTTTTTCGCCATGACGGTCTCCTTGCAAAGGAATTCTATGTTGGATGCGCTTCAGGCCGCCTTTGCTTTCTGGGGCGCAGGCTCCGTCTCCGGCCAAATCCACGCAAAAATCAAAGCAACGCTAATGCCGATGGAAACCTCGGCAAAACGATGAAATGCTACCACCCACGCAGGAGCCGTGCGCGGAAGCAGAATCACAATCGCCACGGCTATGCCGCCGAAACGATAAGCAGGGTAGTCCGAGCGTACCAGAGCACAAAGCAGTCCCAACACAAAGATGCAAGTCCCAAACACAACCACGTTCGACGGAAGATAAGTCGCCACCAGCCCGCCAACCGCGGCTCCCAGCGCCGTGCCGACGACGCGCTGGCTTGAAACCTTGAGTGCCGCGCCCAGCGACGACTGCGTGACGACCAGCGAAGTGATGGGCGCCCACCAGCTCTCCGGCAGCCTGAAAAGCCGCGCCACCAGCAGCGAGATCACAGCCACCACGGCCGTGCGCACCGAATGCATCACTACCTGCCAGCCCGCCCATTGCGCTAGTTTCTTTTCCATATCCTCTTTCCCGGCGGGGAATGGCCGCCAGATTGGCATCCAGTCGTCGCGGCTACGAGACAATATAACTAACACCTCCAATGCAATGCGCGGTTTTTGTGCCGACTCCGCCAGATGAGGTTTTGCAGTATGTACAAAATGTGCATATAATAAACGAACAAGATGGGCTTCGAATGGGATCCTCGAAAGGCCGAGGTAAATTTTCAGAAGCATAGCGTCCGTTTTTCAGAATCGCTGCCGGTTTTCGAGGACGATTACGCGATTACGATTACGGACGATGAATCGGACCCCAACGAACAACGGTTCGTATCGATAGGAACGGGCTTGAAGGGGCGGGTTCTGGTGGTGGTCTACAGTTTTCGCATGAAGAACATCCGCATCATTTCCGCGCGGCTTGCGGAGGCACATGAGCGCAAGCAATACGAGGAGTCGAGATGAAGCAGAGATACGATTTCAGCCAGGGAAAGCGGGGCCGGATTGCACCCCCCGAACCCGAATCGCGCGGCAAGACGCGCATCACCATTCGACTGGACGAAGATTTGGTTGATCACTTTCTGAAAGAATCCGAGGCATCGGGCGGATCGGCGGGCTATCAAACGCTGATCAATGAGGCGCTGCGTCAGCATGTTGAAGGCAAAGCCCCCAGGCTGGAAGACACACTCCGGCGGATTGTCCGGGAAGAGATGCAAGCTGCAGGTTAAACAAAAATCTGTGACTTAATGGTGATGCCGCGCGCCCTCCGATGACTGCCATTTAAGATCGAAGCAGCGTGCAGACGATACGGGTAGAGACACCTTCAGCGAAGTACGACGTGATCGCGGGCAGCGGGCTGGTGCAGACGCTGGCGCCGCGGATCGAGCGCGTTGCCGGACCCTTGCCCCGGCGCGTCTTTGTGCTCACCTCGCCGCCCATCTGGGCGCTTTGGGGTGAGGCCTTTTGCGCCTCATTTGCCGAGCCGCCCATCGCCTTGTTTCTTGCCCCCGGCGAAAGCCACAAGACCCTGGCCAGCGTGGAAAAAATGCTGCGGCAAATGGCCGCCGCCGGTGGCGATCGCGGTTCGCTCCTGATCGCCTTTGGCGGCGGCATCGTGGGAGATGTGGGCGGCTTCGTGGCCGCGACTTATATGCGCGGAATCCCCTATATCCAGGTCCCGACCACATTCCTCGCGCAAGTGGATTCCAGCGTGGGCGGCAAAACCGGCGTCAACCTCCCCGAAGGCAAAAATCTCGTCGGCAGCTTCCATCACCCGCTGGCTGTCTTTGCCGATATCGGCGTACTCGGCACGCTCCCCGACCGCGAGTTGCGCGCCGGGCTAATGGAAAGCATCAAGGCCGGCATCATTCGCGATCGCACTCTGGTGCGCTTCATGGAAGAGCATGTGGACGACGTGCTCAGCCGCGACCCCAAGGCGCTGGAGAAGGTAATTGCCGCATCTATCCGGATGAAAGCCGCGGTGGTGAACAAAGACGAGCGCGAGAGCGGGCTGCGGATGATTTTGAATTTCGGCCACACGCTGGGTCACGCATTGGAGCAGGCCACCGGCTACAAGACCATGCTGCACGGCGAGGCGATTGGCTGGGGTATGGTGGCGGCCTTGCATCTGGCGCGAAAGCGCGGAACCATCGCCACCAATCAATTTGAGCGGCTGGAGAGCCTGATCCATCTCTATGGCCCACTGCCGGCGCTGAAGCTGCGCCCCGGCAAAGTGATTGCAGCCACCGGCGGCGACAAGAAAAATGTCGGCGGAGTCAGGCGTTTCGTGTTGCCTGTTGGCATTGGCGACGCCGGCGTGGTGGAAGACGTGACCGTAGCGGAGTTGGAGTCGGCGGTGGGATACATGCTGGCCCGCGCCGCGGAGAAGCACGCCTGATGCCGGCAACGGGTGCCAGACCGTCGGGCGCGCAAGATGAAGCCGATGCAGCGCGCGCAGTCCGCCAGATGTTTGACTCGATCGCCCCCCGCTACGACCTGCTGAACCATGTCCTCTCAGCCAGCGTGGACAGGCTTTGGTGGTGGCAAACGGCGCGGCGATTCAAGACCATCCTTGCCGATCCCAACGCGGCCGTGCTTGACATCTGCTGCGGTACCGGCGACATGACCACGGCGCTCCTCAAGCATCGGCCCCTCGGCGCAAAACCCGTTCTCGCCGCCGATTTCTCCCGCAACATGCTCAGCCGCGGCGCGAAAAAGTTTGGCCCTCATCCGGAGTTGAAGAGAACTCCCTACGCGATCCCACTGGAGGCGGACGCCCTGCATCTGCCCCTGCGCGATGCTTCGCTGGATCTGATCGTGACCGCCTTCGGCTTCAGAAATCTCGCCAATTACGAATCGGGTCTCAGGGAGTTTCACCGCGTGCTTAAGCCGGGCGGCCAGTTGGGCATTCTCGACTTCGCCGAGCCCGGAGGCCTCATGGGCAAAGCCTACGCGGTTTACTTCCATCGCGTGCTGCCCGCCATCGGACAAATAATCACCGGCAAGGATGCTCCCTATCGCTACCTGCCAACCTCGGTCGGCAATTTCCCGCCGCCGCCCCAGATGCTCGCCCTCATGCGCAGCGTCGGCTACGAGGACTGCGCATGGCGCCCCTACACCTTCGGAATCGCCGGTTTGTATACCAGCGCACGGCCAAGACTCTGAGAATGCGATAGCCTAAGGACGCGATGACGCAAGACATCTCCAGTCCGCAGGCCTCCGCCCCGCCCGTGGCAGGCACGCCGCATGGTACGAGCCTCGCCGCGCTCTCCGCTGAAAAGCGGCGCGTCGCGCTCCACTCAATGGTCGCGGCCGCGGCCATGACGTTGCTCAAGCTGGCCGCGGGTTTGTTCTCCGGCTCTCTCGGAGTTCTATCGGACGCAGCCCATTCCGGCCTCGACCTGGTGGGCGTCACGCTTACCTTCTTTTCCGTGCAGGTAAGCGACAAGCCCGCCGACGACGACCACACTTACGGCCACGGAAAATTTGAAAACCTCTCCGCATTTGCTGAGGCGGGTTTGATGGCCCTCTCCTGCGCCTGGATTGTCTGGGAAGCGATGGAGCGCATCACGCGCCACGCGGTGGTATTGCGCCACTCGCTATGGCCGGCGCTTGTGCTCTTGCTCTCCATCGTTGTGGACTATTGGCGGTCGCGGCAACTGCGCATAGTCGCCGAGCGCACAGGAAGCCCTGCTCTGGCCACCGACGCATTCCACTTTGCCAGCGACATCTGGTCCACCCTCGCCGTGCTCGCCGGACTGGGCGCAAGCTGGGTGGGCACACACTTCGGCATAGGCTGGCTGCGTTTTGCAGACCCCTGCGCGGCCATCATGGTGTCGCTCATGATTCTGCGCCTCACGCTGACCCTGGGCCGCGAGACCGTTGCTGTCCTCCTGGATGAGGTCCCGGCGGAGACGCGCCAAAAGCTTGTGCACGAAGTGGAACGCGTGCAAGGCGTGCTTGCCGTGGAACAGGCGCGCGTGCGGCGATCGGGCGCAAACTACTTCGCCGACCTCACGCTGGCTTTGCCGCGCGGCTTTACCTTCGAGCACACCGGTGAGTTAGTGCGCGAAGCCACCGAGGCCGCGCATCGCGCCCTGCCGGAGGCCGACGTGGTCATCCACACTGTGCCACGCGAGGCGCAAACAGAAAGCGTCTTTGATCGCGTGCGTGCCGTGGCCGCGCGCAACAATGTCAACGTCCACGATCTCAGCGTGCAGTCACACCACGGCGGCCGCCTTCGCGTTGAGCAACACGTCGAACTCGACGAAAAAATGTCGCTCAAGATGGCCCATGAGTTTGTCACCGCCATGGAAGCGGAGATCCTGCGAGAGGCGCCGGAGATCGATTCGGTGCTGACGCACATCGAAAGCGAACCCGCCACCATCGAGCAGCCGGAAGAAATGGTCGAGGAGGACCGCAGAATCGAGGTTGCCCTGCGCGCCGCCGCCAAACTGTTTCCTGAGGTGGTGGATGTGCATCAAATTATGGTGGGCCGCGCCGGCGAACACATCTATCTCTCGTGCCATTGCACGTTGCCCGACGATCTGGCCATGCACCGCGTGCACGACGTCATGACCGGCCTCGAAGATCGCTTCAAACTGGCGTGCCCAGAGGTGCAGCGGGTCACAATCCATCCCGAGCCGGTGACGGATAATCTGCGATAGTGCCTAGCCAAACGTGCTGGATCTGGATCATGTCTAACGCGAGGCAGACTTCTCTCTCAGCGCGCTTTGCACAATATAGGAGGAACGAGTAAGACCCTTAGCGCGCGCTCGGCGATCGATCTCAGCAATCTGGCTCTCTCGGGCAGTAATATTGATGCGCACCACCTTTTCCGGCTCGCGCAGTTCCGTGAGAAAGGCGACGGCGCCCTTCATCGCGGGATCGCCCCGCAGATCGTCAAGTGTCGAGGGCTCAGGGACAGGTTCTCCGTCTGCCCGCATTCCGGCGACGTGGAACGCGAGGGCTTCCGCGGCCATCGCGCGCGCTTCCTCAAGCGTGGAACCGGCGGTGATACAGCCCGGAAAGTCGGGAAAGCTAACGCCATAGTCCGAATTTTTATCTTTGTGAAGATAGGCGATATACTCCATAGTTGCCCCTTTACTTGAGTTTGAGACCTGCTTGCTTTTCAATACTCCGGAGCGTTCCAAGTGGAATGTCCTTCTTGGGAAATGGCACCGTAACCCGGCCAGTCTTGACTAAGTGCTTAAATTGCTTGTGGCTGCCAACTTGCGCAACTTCGAACCAGCCGTCTTCCTTGAGCCTGCGGACGACCTCCCGGCTGTTCATAGCGAAGCGCCCTTTCAAGTCAAGAATACACATTCCGTATACACTCATCAATGACCGAACCAACCTCAAAGAGGTAACCCAATGATTGCGCACAGCGAATGGAGAGGCGGTAACAACTACGAAGGGATCTCCGAGGAAGGCAATTCCATCTTCTTCGATGCGGACTCATCGCACGAGCAGGGTCCCAGTCCCATGCAGGCAGTGCTCATGGCCCTCTGCGGATGCACAAGCGTGGATGTGGTTTCGATTCTGGAGAAAAAGCGCCAGCCGCTGCTGGGCCTCAAGGTCACCGCAACCGCCACGCAGGCCGATACCCCGCCGCGCGTCTTCACCCACATCAAACTGACTTATACATTAGGCGGCCGTCTCAGCCGCAAGGCCGTCGAGGACGCTGTGGCACTGTCAAAGAACAAGTACTGTTCGGTATCGAAGATGCTCGAAAAGTCGGCCGCCATCGAGTACGAAATCGTCTATAAGGATGGTGAGACCGAGGAATGACAACCCGCGCGTTTGTCAATTTCTTTCAGGTGGCCTCGCTGCTGCTGCTCCTGCTCGTGGTGGCGCTGCTCGCGGCCATCGCCACCATGCACTTTGCCATTCACGGAGCTGAGGTGCAAGTGCCCGCGCTCAAGGGAATGACAGTAGCCGAGGCCCGCAGCCAGTCCGCCGGACTGGGCCTGAACCTCGAAGTGGATAATCGTTACTACTCAAGCGAAGTGGCCGCGGGGCACATCCTCACACAGTCGCCCGCGCCCGGAACCGTAGTTCGCCGTGAGTGGCGTGTGCGCATTGCCGAAAGCCTTGGCCCCCAGAAGGTGGAAGTGCCTGACAGCGTAGGCCGCGACCAGCGCATAGCGGCCTTGACTCTGCGGCGCGCCGGCCTTGAAGTAGGCACCACCGCCCAGTTGCCCTATGCTGGCGCGGCGGAAGGAACAGTGCTGGCGCAGGACCCGCCCGGCCACGCCCAGGGAATCGCGCAGCCCAGCGTCAATCTGCTTGTCGCCGCTCCCAGTGACGATGTGCCCGATGGCTTCTTGATGCCCGACCTTACCGGGCTTCCCATAGTTTCCGCGCAGGCGCAAATGGCGAAGGTTGGCATCAAGTCGGCCACGCCGGTCTTTCTCGACGTGCCAATCAGCCCGATAACCAACGGCCCGCCCAAACCGCCCGTGAAGCCAGGCTCAGTGCTCACGCAGCAGCCTCCAGCCGGTTCACGCATCGACCAGAACACAACAGTCAAGCTGACTGTCGCCAAGTAGCAAAGCGAACCTCGCTCGTCTGTTGCCGGATCATTACCGGCCGGTAACCCGCGAGTCGGCACGCCGCTGCCACGCATCCAACTAGAGCGGTTCCACGATTGGTGTACCCCAAAATCCCGTGCCCCGTTCTTGCGATTTTTTTCCTGTCGCAAGGGCGGGAGTCCACCATCGCTGGGTACCGCATTTCTGATTCCGGTCTAGGCGCGCATGGCTGAAAAAACAAACCCTCAAGAGAACACCACTGGAGCCATCTCCGCGTCCGGCGATTTCTCGCACGCCTGGCGCGCCCTCAAGCATCGCAACTTCCGCTTGTTTTTCGCCGGCCAAAGCATCTCGCTCATCGGCACGTGGATGACACGCGTCGCCACCTCCTGGCTCGTCTACCGGCTCACCAAGTCGGCCCTGCTGCTGGGCACGGTCGGCTTTGCGGGCCAGATTCCCACCTTCCTCCTCGCTCCGCTGGCCGGTGTCATCGTGGACCGCATCGACCGCCGCAAAGTGCTCCTGTGGACCCAGACCCTGGCCATGGTGCAGTCGCTGTTGCTGGCCTGGCTCACGCTTTCCCATCGCATCACCATCTCCGAAGTTTTAGCGCTGAGCGTGATGCAGGGCGTCATCAACGCATTCGACATGCCCGGCCGCCAGTCGTTCATGGTCAAGATGGTCAACCACAAAGCCGATCTCTCCAACGCCATCGCCATCAACTCGTCCATGGTCAATGTGGCGCGCCTCATCGGACCGTCGCTGGCCGGCATGCTCATAGCAGTCTCCAACGAGGGATGGTGCTTTCTCGTCGATGGTGTCAGTTACATCGCGGTCATCGCATCGCTGCTCATGATGCGCCTTTCGCCATCGATGGAAGCGCGCCCGGCCGCGACCATGGTTGCGCAGTTGCGCGAGGGTTGGACGTACGTGGCGAACTTCGTCCCCATTCGCACCATCCTGCTGATGTTTGCGCTGCTCAGTTTGATGGGATGGCCGTTCATGGTGCTCATGCCTGTGTTCGCTGCCCAAGTACTGCACGGAGGCCCGCATACCCTCGGATTCCTGATGGGCGCGGTCGGCTTTGGCTCTCTCGCCTCGGCGCTGGCCATGGTCCTGCGCCGCTCCGTGCGCGGACTCACGAAGATGATTCCAATCGCGGCCTCCGCCTTTGGAGTAGGCCTTATCTGCTTCGGCCTCTCCACCACACTGTGGTTCTCCATGCTCACCATGCTCGTCACAGGCTTCGGCATGATGCAGGGGTTGACGGCAAGCAACACGATTCTGCAAACTCTTGTGGATGAAAAAATGCGCGGCCGCGTGATGAGTTACTACACCATGGCGTTTGTGGGCATGGCGCCTTTCGGTAGCCTGCTGGCTGGCGCATTGGCCCATGCCATCGGCGCCCAGCACACGGTGATCGTGAGCGGCATTGCGTGCATTCTCGGATCGTTCTGGTTCTTGACGCGGCTCAAGGGCATCCGCAAAGAGATGCGGCCAATCTATGAGCGGTTGGGCATTGTGCCCCAAGCAGAGCTTGTGGCGGAAGACAACACTGAGAGTTAGGCGTAGTTAGAAGCCGAGTTAGAAGGGATAGGATCGGATGGGATTGACGGAAGATATCGAGCGGATTGCCGTGCAGGAGCGCGAATTACAACTGACACGTTTGGATTCTCCAACTGCATGGAAGCTGGGTCTGCGCCTGAAAACACTCGCGGAAGAACGCTGGCACGCTGTGGTGATTGATGTGCGCCGCTTCGGCCAGCCGCTTTTTTATGCGGCAATGGACGGCACAACACCGGACAATGCCGAGTGGGTCCGGCGCAAGAGCAACGTCGTGGCGCGCTTCCATTCGAGCTCTTATGCCCTCGGAATAAAGTTGAAAGTAAAAAATGAAACCCTCACCGAGCAGCAGGGTCTGCCGCTCGCCGACTACGCCCCGCACGGCGGCTCCTTTCCGCTCGCAGTGAAGGGCGTGGGCGTGGTAGGCAGTGTCACCGTCTCCGGCCTGCCGCAGCGCGCCGATCATGAGTTAGTGGTCGAGGCACTGTGCGACTTGCTGGGACGCGACTACAAAGCGCTGCGCCTGCCGCCAGAATAGCGTAGCTTGACCTTTCAGCAGATGCGTCTAACAGCGGGCAGACGCAGGCTCAGGACCCTCTTTCGATCAGCGCGATGAAAAACCCGTCCGTATGAAACGCGCCAGGCAATAAACGAAGCGCTCCTTCCGAGGTAAGACAGCCGCGCAATCCTTCCGCTCCGGAAGCACTCAACCCGCCCGTCCGCAGCAATTCGTCGATGCGCGATTCAAGAGAAACCCATCGCGCGTTCTCCGTCTCCGCAATCACCGCCGCAACCACCTGCTCATTCTCCTCAGGCTCCAGAGAACAAGTGGAATACACCACATGGCCACCGGGACGAACGGCGCGCAACGCAGCCCGAAGCAGGTCCCGCTGCCGCTCGGCCTGCCGGGACAAATCCTCAATCCGAAGTCGATGCCGAATCTCCGGATTGCGGCCCAGCGTCCCGGTGCCGCTGCAAGGCACGTCCGCCAGGGCAAGGTCGAATACTGCTTCCTCGTTCAGTGCGGTCGCGTCAGCAAGCCTGCACTCAATCCGTTCAGCGTAACTCGCGAGCCGCTTTCGTAACTGATCAAGCCGCTGAGTGCTCGATTCGCAGGCGACAATACGTGCCTGAGGGTTGCGCTCCGCAAGAATCATGGTCTTGCCGCCAGGAGCCGCGCATGCATCTAGGATGCACCTCGCATTCTCTTTAAGATTCACAGCCGCAAGCTCTGCCACCAGTTGCGATCCTTCATCCTGAATGCGTACCCGTCCTTCAAGGAACGCCGTCGCACGCGTCACGTCTCCAGAAACAATCGTTCGCGCGGCAGCCAGCAGCACCCCCGGTTCCAGCACATTGCCAGCCTCCGCAAGTTTCGCTTCCGCCGCCGGGTCCTCCAATCGAACAGTCAGCGCCGGCTGTGTTTGCCCGTGAATACAAATCGCGCGCGCCGCTTCCATACCGTAGAAACCAGCCCAGCGTTCCACCATCCATACTGGATGAGCCTGCGCAAGCGCGAGTTCCGCGACACTCTCGTCCAAAGTGTGAAGCGGCGGAGCCGCGCCCAGCTTGCGGAGAACGGCGTTCACCATGCCGGATGCGTATCGATGACCGGCCTGCTTGGCCAGTTCCACGCTCTCATCAATAGCCGCGCGCGCAGGAATACGATCCAGATGAAGAAGCTGAAATGCGCCGAGACGCAGCGCAATCTGGACTTCAGCATCGAGCCTGGCGTTGGGCCGAGCAAGTAACAATTGCAATTGCTGATCCAGCCGTGTCTGCCATCGCAGCACTCCAAGCACCAGCGTTGTCGTCAAATTCCGGTCCGCGGGTGAAAGCGCGTCAACAGCCTTGCCGCGCAACAAATCGTCCGAATGAGAATGGCCGCGATCAATCGCAATCAGAATGTCGAAGGCCGCTTTGCGCGCAGAGGAAACCGGCGTCGCGCGATTCTTCGGCGCGCCCTTCCGAGAGTCCGTCACTGAATCGGATCTCCCAGGCGCGCGCCTTCAGTCAGAACATTCCCGCGCAAAAACTCAGCCGCGGTCAGGCGCTTCTTGCCCTCAAGCTGCACTTCATTCAGTTCGATCCAGGTCTCCCCGGCGCAGGCCGCGAAGAGGCGATGATTCTCAACATGAATCTGGCCCGGCTGCGCGGAAACTCCTTCCACAAACACCGAAGCATCCACAGGGCGCAGGCGATGGACAATCAGCTTCTTCTTATCCAGCGTGGTAAACGCGCCAGGCCACGGTTGGAAGCCGCGCCAGCGATTGTAAATCTCGTCGGCCGAGCGAGTGTCAAAGTCTATGCGTCCATCTTCGCGATTCAAAATCGGCGCAAAGGTTGCAAATTCGTGGTTCTGCGCCTGCGGATGAATCGTCCCGTCAGCCAACCCGGCCAGCGTCTCCACTACCAGCGGCGCGCCCGCCTTCGCCAGC
>Ga0181537_10003925_pt1 | contig 12510 bp, 10 predicted proteins | sample PEATcosm2014_Bin_39_FD_119765 | JGI IMG/M metagenome (GOLD analysis project Ga0181537, IMG submission 119765) | Peatland microbial communities from MTU Mesocosm Facility, Houghton, MI, USA - PEATcosm2014_Bin23_10_metaG | ecosystem: Environmental > Terrestrial > Soil > Wetlands > Peat | place...
ACGAGAGCGGCTCATTTGGCGATCACGCGCGCAGCTTCTGATGCCGCAGTTTGCTGTCTACAAGAATCGCAACGAGACCACACGGGGACGGTTCCCCCTGCTGCTGGACGTACAATCAGATCTTTTGGAGCCCCTCAATACGCGCGTGATTGTTCCCTTGAGCCTCGCGACTGCGGCAAAAACACGTGCGATGGAAGCGCTAACGCCGAAGCTTGCGGTAGCCGGCAAAGAATACGTAATGGTTACGCCGCAGTTGGCCGGGATATCCATGCGAGAGCTCGGACCCATCGTCGATACGCTCTCGGGTGAACGCACTAAGATCATCAGCGCGCTCGATCTATTGATCACAGGGATCTAGCCTCGAAATCATCATTTGCGCAGCAACACCCTGAGCGCGAGAATCATCCGGCGCTCTGGTCCCTGATCGCGATCCGGCGCCCGCGGTGTGCATAATATGCAAGCTTTGAGCCGCCCGCTCTAGCGGGCGCAGCGCTCCGGCTTGTTCCGCCCCGGTGAGCCGGTTACATTCGGCCAGCGCTTCGCCGATTACCAGGGACGGTCGTACGTGATCCAGGCGATTGACCTGCAACGGGTCGCTGCGGCGCTCGAGTCCGCGCCCACGGTCGCCTACTCAGCGCCGCACGATTACCCGCACGCGGCGGCAATGTTCCAATCCGCCCCGCGCGCCGAGCGTGAATCGATCGCCGCGGCCGCCATGCGGCTCTACATTCATATTCCGTTCTGCAACTACGCCTGTTCCTTTTGCTGCTACGCCAAGCACGTGGGCGCCAACTGGGCCGAAATGCAACGCTACGTGCGCGCGCTCACGACCGAGCTTGAGTGGGTACCCAAGGGCACACCGCTGTCGCAGTTCTTCATGGGCGGCGGCACGCCGACTGCGCTGCCGGCGCCGCTTCTGGATGAACTGCTGGGCGCTATCGCGATACGCATGCCGTACGCAGGCGACGGGGTGCATACGGTGGAGGCCTCACCCGATTCGGTCTCGGATGAACACCTCGCGGTACTTCAGCGGCGCGCTGTCGGCCGCATCAGCATGGGGATTCAGAGCCTGCAGGACCAGGTGCTCGATGCAGTGCGTCGCACGCACGGCCCACAGACGGCACTGGATGCGTGCCAGCGTATTGTCGCGCAGGGATTCATCCTGAATATCGATCTGATGTATGGCCTGCCAGGGCAGACCGAGCAGGGTCTGCGCAGTGATTTCGAGCTTGCGGCGCGCCATGGCGTGCACGCCGTGACGGCCTACAACCTGCGGCTCAACGAGCACACGCCGGTAGCGCGCACGTTGAGTCCCAGCGAGCGCTTCAGTTTGTCTGGGCTGATGCGCTGGCGCGCTTTCCTGCGCGACCTCGCCAAGGATCTTGGGTATACGCAGACGCGCTGGCACACCTTCAAGCAACTCGACGGCATCGCCGTCAAGCACCGGCGCCTCCCGACCGCCGGCGCGGATCTGCGCGGCTACCAGTTCGGCATCGGTCTCAGTGCCCGCTCCTCGCTCGGACATAGCGTGTACCGCAATCATCGCGGCCGCACCACTTACGTCCAGAGGGTCGAGTCGGGCCAGAGCCCCGTCGAGGAATTGATCCACATGCAGCCCGCAGATCTGCAGACCCAATACATCGCCCGCACGCTCGGCGACGGTCAGCCGCTGTCCCTGCCCGACTACGAGGCGCTCTTTGGTCATTCGTTGCTGGAAGAGCATGGTGTGATCATCGAGCGGCTGCTCGGTGGCGATCTGCTGCAGGGAGATGGCCGGCAGCTTGCGCTGACCGAGACGGGCAAACTCGTATATGACCTTGTGATGCTGGCCTTCTATCCACCGGCAGCTAAGGCCTGGTTGCTCGGGCGGCTCAAGACGTTCCAAGTCGCCTGACAGACAAGCGCCGATCCCAGAGTTCCTCAATTAACGCGGCGCTCTGCGCAGCGCCGGAAAGGCTGATGTTCACTTCGGGCCGCGGTGCGGCGAGTACTGAAAGCATCGAAGCTGCCAGTTTCTGCGGACCCCACTCTGGCGCCGAGATTACCTGCGCGGCACCGAGCGCAGTCATGATCCGGGCCCGCTCAGGCTGATCAGACATGGCCGGATGCACTGCAAGCAGCGCGCGCCGGCGCGTCGCCAGCAGATTGGCGCAGGTGTTGTAGCCTGCGTAGCTCACCGACAGGCTTGCCCCCGCGAGCCAGGCGATGAAATCAGAACCGAAGGGCCGCTCGAGCCACGGCGTCGCGGTTGCAGCAGGTGCGCTAACCAGTCCCCGGCAAACAACCAGCTGCAGATGGCGAAGTTGCGGCGTCGCCAGCGCTGCTGCCACCGCCGCGCGCAGGTTCATCGGATCCGCACCGCCGCCACAGCTAACCAGCACGTACGGTGCTGATGAGCTGACTGGGGGTGCCGGTGCTTCAGCGACGATGCCCGTGTAATACAGCGGCATCCGCAGCGCGGCGGCACTGGGAAAACTGGCGCTCAGCGGCGTCAACCGCTCCTCGCCATGCACCATGATCGCATCAAAATCACGCTCCAGGCGTCGCTGCACCTCGGCAGCGTAGTTGCCCGCGGCACACTGCTCGAAACGAGTCTGGCGCACGATGTCACGCAGCGAGCAGACGACCAGCACTTGCGGTCGCGCCGCGCGTGCCGCTGCCACGACGGCCATGATCTCGGCTTCCAGGTCCCACTTGCTGAAGGGAAAGTGCTCGATAATGAGCACCTGCGGTCGCAGCGCGGCCACGGCCTCGCGCAGTCGCGCCGAGCGTTCGGTGAGTACCTGAGCCAGATTCCCGGTGCCTTCGAGCGGCTCAATGCCAGAGGGCGCCCGGATAACACGCGGCAGGACCAGCCTGCGCACCTCGTGATCCGCCGCGCGCGGAACGCGCCGGCCGCCATCCACCAGCTGCACCTCGTGGCGATGCGCCAGGGCACGCGCAATTTCAAAGCTGCGCACGTAGTGACCCACGCCGCTCAGTGCCTGGGAGTAGATCAGTATCGACAATCGTGCAGACACGGCGGCCTCAGTCAAGCTCAAGCAGTGCGCGGATCTGCTCGCGGATCGGACTGTAGCGCACATGGCTCAGCGCCAGTGCCTGCTCGAGGAAGCGCCGTCCGTCGCCGAACTTGTCGTGCTCCTGGGCGAACTCGATCAGCCGGTTCTCCTCAGGATCACGAATGACGCCGAGTGGATCGCCTCCGGCGCGCACCTGCTCAAGCGCCTCAAGGTACATTTGTCGCAGCAACAGCAGGCCACGATCGGAACTGACCAGTGTTTCGCGGGTGCGATCGGCGATCGCCCCCTGGCTCACCCAGACCATCATGTCGCCGCCATCGACGTAATCGACGATGAAGTTGCCCTGCGCATCACGCCAGGGGACCTCGTAGACCGGCACCAAAGGCTGCTGCGGAGCGCGGCGAGCGGGCGCTGGCCGGTACACCGAGTACCACCAGTGCAGTGTATGCGTGTCATCCACTGGCACGCGAATCTGAAAGCGATGCTGACAGTGCGTGCCCACACGCAGCATGTTCGGAAAGATCAGCGGATGGCCAATCTTCCAGTCTTCATCCTGCTCGCTTCCGCCCTCGAGTACCCGCCGCTTCGTGATGCCATAGCGGAAGCGCTCGAAGCCGATGCGCACCTGATGACGCGCATACGCCGCAGTCTTGTCCACCTCACCGGGCGCACGCATCGCGGCCAGGTGATGACCATGCAGCCACTCGGTGTGTGTCGGATCGACACTGTTCTCCATGATCTGCAGCCAGTTACAGGGCAACACTGCGCGGCCGATATCACGCAGCACGTTGTCCCACACGTAAAGGTCATAGTGCGGCAGGAGCGGTGCCGGTGCAGGGCCGAGGTAGGCGAACACCAGGCCACCCAGTTCGGCGATTGCGTAGGCCGGGGTCCGTACGTGAGGTGCGAGTCGCGCCGAGTCGGCCTCAGCCGGCATTGCGAGGCATTGCCCGGTACCGTCAAATTTCCAGCCGTGATAGGGACAACTTATCCCTTCGCTATCGACGATACCCATGCGCAGTGAAGTCCCGCGATGCGGACAGCGCTCGCTGACGAGCCCCAGTGCTGCTGCAGTAGTGCGATAGGCAATCAGATCCTCGCCAAGCACGCGCACAGCACGCGCCGCGCCCGAAGGCAGCTCACTGCTCGCCAGTACCGGCAGCCAGTAGCGCCGGTAGACTTCGCCCATCGGCGTTCCCGGTCCCACCGCGGTCAGGCGCTGCTGCTCCTCAGGCGTCACGGTGCCGCTCCCGCATGGTAGATCGCCTGCGGGCGCGCATAGAATTCCTTGTCCCATTGGCCGTGTTCCGGGGGACCCAGGCCTGAAGCCTTCCAGCCACCAAAGGGCGCTGCCGGATGCACGGACAACGGACCCGAGAGGAGTTTGAGGATGCCAGCCTGCGCTTCGCGCGCAAAGCGCTCGTGCGCCAAGGGATCCGCGCTCAGCAGACCCGCGAGCAGGCCTTGTCGGGCGCCATTGAGGATCGCGAGCCCTTCACCCAGGTCTGCCGCCGGCAACAGCACGGCGAGTGGCCCAAAGGTCTCGCTCTGTGCAATGGCCGAGGCTGGCGCCACTGCGCTAAGCAGCGTCGGCTCGTACCAGTTGCCCTGTTCAAAGGCGGCAACGCGCCGGCCCCCGCAGACCACCCGTGCGCCCGAAGCGTGCGCCAGCTCGCAGCCGCGCCCCACGCGCTCGAGACTGGCGCGGGAAATCAACGGTCCGATATCCGTGGCTTCCATCCCGGGCTCGCCAATGCACAGCGCCTGCGTTGCTTGCGCAAGGCGCCGCTCAAATTCTGCCATGCGTCCCTGAGCCACGATAAAGCGGCGAATCGCCGTGCAGCGCTGTCCGGCAAAGCTGAAGGCCGCGGCCGCCAGCGAGGGCATCTGCTGCTCAAGATCCGCGTCCTCGAGCACGATCAGCCCGTTGTTGCCTCCGAGCTCGCCCTGCAGCGGTATGCCGCGCAACGCACAGCGTGCGGCGGCGGCGCGTCCCGCGGCGATTGAGCCGGTCAGGGCCACGCGATCAATGCCCGGCGCGTCGATCAGTTCTCCGGCGGTGCGTGCATCGCCGAAGACAAGGTTCAGGACGCCCGCTGGGAACCCGGCCGCAATAACGGCATCCATCACGGCCATCGCCAGACGCGGGGCCTGCAACGCCGGTTTCCACACGACGCCATTGCCGTAAAATAGTGCCGGTGCCAGTTTGCTCAGCGGAATCGCGAGCGGATTGTTCCAGGGCGTGATCACTGCCACGGTGCCAACGGGACAATAGCGCACGCTGATACCGCTGCTGATCTGCGACTGGAGCGGCAGCTGGCGCACCTCATCGACATGCGCCAGCGCACGCGACACCTCTTCGCGTGCATCGCGCACTGGTTTTCCGATTTCGGACACGATCAGCTGCTCAAGCGCTGCACGACGCTCAGCAAGAATCCTGGACAGCGCCGCGAGCTTCTCGAGTCGCTCTCCGCACCCCAGGTGCGCCCAGTGGCGTTGTACGCGTACGGCAGCGGCGACGGCTGAATGCACCTGGTCGCGCTCGGCATGCGCAACCTCGGCAAGCACGCGCTCGCTAGCGCACGGATCGCGATGAATCGTGTACTCGCGATTGCTCCCCGCAATCCACTGTTGATCGATGCATGCGGCCGGCAGGCGCACGGCGCTTTGGATGGCGCTCGCTCTGGCCGCGCCCAGGCGCTCAAGCAGCACGTGCGCGGTTTGCAGTTCCGCTGCCCGTCCCGACAGATAGGCCCGTGCGGCCGCAGACTGCAGTGGATCATAGGATCCAACCAGATCCTCGGCGATCCAGACCTTATAGCCACGCTCATAAGCAGCAAATGCCGTGGCCCGCACGCATCCGTGCAGGTGGACACCGGCCAGGATCAGCGTGCGGACCTGGAGCGAGGCCAGCAGGATGTCGAGGTTCGGATCAGCAAAGGCACTGAAGAAGCGTTTGCGGACGATCGCCTCACCGGGCAACGCCAGCAGTGCCTCGGGCGGCTGCGCGCCTGCGCTGCCTTCTATGCAGCCCCGATAATCTGCTGCCTTCCAGTGCGGCATGCGATCGGTGCCTGAGGCACTCACGAGGGTGTGCACATGCACGATGTGGATATCGCGAGCGCGCGCCACGCGAAGAAAATCGGCAATCGCTGCCACCAGCTGATCCGCTGGCGGCTCAAGATCCGTGCGTCCCAGAAAGTCGCGCTGCAGATCGATCAGCAGGAGCGCGCAATCGCTCATCGGGTCACTGGCAATGATCGTACCGGCGCGAGGCGCTGGCGGGTGGGTGCCAGGCGCGCGCTCAAGGCGGCCGCCACCTGTTCAGCCAGCTGCTGAGTACCGACTATGCGAGAGCCCGGGGCCGCGATGTCTGCCGTGCGCCAGCCCGCGGCCAGGGTGTCTTCTATCGCAGCCTGGAGCTGCCTGGCCAGCTGCTCGAGGCCGAAGCTCTCACGCAGCAGCATGCCCAGTGCATGGATCTGCCCGAGCGGATTGGCCCGATCAGTGCCGGCCAGATCGTAAGCGGCGCCATGTCCGGTCTGGTAGACGCCGCGACCGCCATCACCCAGATTGGCGGAGCAGGACATGCCTCGCGAGCCGAGCAACAGCGCAGCGCCATCGGCCAGGACGTCCCCGAACATATTGGGAGCTACCACGACATCGAAGGCGCTGGCATCGGCCAGCAGCTGATAGGCGGCCGTATCCACTTCGAGGAACCGCAACTCGACGCCGCTGCCGTTGGCTCCAAGCCCGGCCTGCTCAGCCCACAGCGCACTGATCGAGGGCACGCCGCCTGGCTTGGTCACAACGCACAGGCGCCCGCGCCGGCGCTGCGCGGCGCCGATGGCGACATGAATGATGCGGGCCACCTGCGCTTCGCTGTATGCGAAGTTGTGGAAGGCGCGACGCTGGCCATCGTGAACCTCAAAGCCGTATTCACCCAGGTACAGGCCGGCGGTGTTCTCGCGAATGATCAGCACGTCGACATTATCGGTCGCTTCCGGCCTCAGGGCGCCGATGCCGCGCAGCGAAGAGTGCGGCCGGATCGGTACCAGCTTGCAGTACAGCTCGAACTGCGCCCGCAGTTCATAGACGAAGCGGCCGCCCTTGGCGCCGCACAGCACGGCGCCCCCTTCGGCAAATATCTCCGAGAAGAACCCACCCATGGCCGGGCTGAGTCCGGTTTCACCGCAGGGTGCTTCCCGGATCTCGAAGCGGTGCGTATCGTGACGCTCGATCTCCGACAGAACCCCTCGCGCGGCACGCACGAGTTCGGGCCCGCTGCCATCGCCGGGCAACAGGCCAATCACCAGCGGCCCTGAGGGGCGCGGCTGAGCATCCCAACCCGGCAGGATCGGCGCCAGTCGCGTGTTATCAGGAGCCGGCTGTGAACTCATGCAGGTGACCTCATTGATACGGATGCTCTCGCAGCCCTGCGCGGCAGCACCCCATTTCAGGAAAACGCGCCATCGAGCAGTTCGGCGGATGCGGGCCGGCCGCGCACCAGCGTAGCGCCTGCACCAAAGGGCAGCGTCAGGACTTGCATGCCTGGAAGTGCGCCCAGGCGCTCCATCAGGTGGCACACCGTGTGTTGATAGGCGCGATCCGGGCCGTAAAAAGTACTGGTGCGCTCACGTAGCGTGTCATGGAAGATCACCGCGCTGTCGGCCGAGAGCTTCGGCAGGAATGCCAGATAGTCAAAGCGTGCCTGCTCGGCCGAGTGATAGCCATCCACCATCAGCAGGCCGACCGGACCGAGCTTGGCATAGTCGAGACCCCGTACAAATTCCTGGGTCGTCTGGCAAAAATGGCGGACGTTGGTCGTGCCGAGGCCCGCAAAATGCGCTTGCACGCGCTCGGGGTCCCGCCAGAAATCATCGGCGTAGGAGGGATCGATGAACAGCACCTGCCCCTGAACACTATTCTCAGCCAGCGCGCGGGCGATGATCGCTGGAACAAAGCCGCGGTAGGAGCCGATCACGACCGCGATCTGCGGTCGGATCAGCCGCGCGAGCCCGTAATAGATCCAGCCCAGCCCGAGATTCAGATCCTCGCCACTTTGGGCATGACCCATTCGCAGCATCTGCGGATCCGTGAACAATTTCCGGATGAACTCTTGCATCGGGGGGGGGGACCTAAATCGTGGCTGAAGCGTGTGGACCGTGCCGCCTAATATGGCCGGCGTCCGTGCGGGCATAGATGAAAAGTGGATCTTGCACTGCGCGCAAGCATGGCGTATTTGGCAGGAGGCCATCAATGGGCCTATGCTTGAGGCGCAGTGTATCGCGCCGGGCGGGCACTGTCGGTCGCAGGAGTGACTGGATCCCAATGAAGTTCAAGGATGGAACGCGATGAACAATCACTCTGAGTTCCGCTTCTCTCACGTGCCGATCGCGCCTGTTGGCACATGCGATCCAGCGCGGATGACCGCTAGCGCACCAGGCGCGGCGAGCCTCAGCATCGGAAGCTTACATGGAGGTAAGCGACCCATCCGGCGTAAGTCAGCGCGCAGCGGCACGGCCGGATGCCCTTTAGCGCGTTATGAGCGGCGTGATTCGCAGTTGCCAAGCTCGGTGCGATTCGATATCAGCTTTGCGGCGCTTTTCGATCTGCTGCTGCGAAGCGTCATTTAGCCTGCATGACTTGCAAACAATCTGTGTCTTATGTGCGCAACATCCACATCCGCATTTTACAGCCCGTGTCTAATGAGCCTATGCTAATGAACCTCATTTACGCGCCCGGCGGATGCTGTCGGCTGCCAGAACCGTACCTCCAAACGCCACTGTTCTAGGGATGAATTTAATGAACCACAAACTGATTACCGCTGCTGTCGCCACTGCCCTGGGCTCAGGCTCACTGATCGCGCATGCCGGCGACTGGTATGTCACCGGCGGCGCCGGTCAGGCCACGCACACGCTCAACAGCGACCAGGTCAATAGCGACTGGGCTGGCTCACTGGTCAAGAATGACTATACGTTTAACGACGAGGGCTCCGGCGTAGGAAGTTCGCTGGACAAGCATACCAATGCGGCCTGGCGCGCCGGCGTTGGCTATGAGTTCCTGCCATTCCTCGATGGCGAAGTTGAGTACCTGCATTTTGGCCGGGCGAGTGCCAAGCTTGTCGGGCAGGCGGACGGCCCGGAGGGCGCCACCGGATTCAGCTCCTACGACGACACGGCCTGGGGCGTCTCGGCTATTGCCAAGTGGCCCTTCATCATCAGCCCCTATGTGCGCGGGGGTGTGTTGCGCTGGGAACAGTCAGTGCACGGTAGCGGGACGGTAACCCCAGGCGACGGTAACGATAATCCGCACTTCGCTTACTCAAACAACGGCCAGAGTTTTTACGGCGGCGTTGGAGTTGAGTACAAGATTCCGGCGACGCCAGTGGGATTCCGGGCCGAGTGGGATCAAACCAAGATCGGCGACAGCAAGCCTCAATTGCTGACACTGAGCGTGCTGTTCTCGCTATAGAGCATCGGCGAGCGCGTTCGAGCCGCACTTAAGCGCCTTGGTGTCCTACACCATATCGCTGGGTGCGGCTCCTTCGGATCCGGTCCCCGCGTGGCCCGACTACCTGCGCACTGCAAGCAGCCTGCGCGGGATGCTTGACGGGTTCGCGCATTCACAACGACTCAATAGCGATCAACTGCGGGCCGGCCAGGCACACGCTCTGGCAACTCTCGCCCACTGGGCGAGCACGCAGGTTGAATCGTATCGTCCTCACCGGGCGCTCGCGGCCGAACTGGCTGTCGCTGCCCGCGACCCCGCGGCTTTTTTCCTGCTCTGGCACCGCTGGCCGCTGCTCAGTAAGGCTGAGTTGCGTGCGCACGGTCCGGCCATGCACGCAGCCGCGCTGCCTGCCCAGCATCAACCACGTGAGCTGATTCGCACTTCGGGCTCGACCGGTATTCCAGTTGAGGTGGCGACCACTCCGTTGACGCGCAGGATCTGGAATGCGCTCACGGCGCGCGAGCATCTGTGGCAGCTGCGCGATCCGGGCCGACGCCTCGGCATCATCCGGTTTCGCCCCAGAACCAACCGGGATCCGCGCGGCGAAGACCTGCCTTCCTGGGGTCCGCCGATGGCCGAGCTGGTGCGCACCGGACCCGCATCGCTGATCCACGTGGGGCACTCCGTGGATCTGCTGGCTCAATGGCTGGCACGCTTCGATCCCCACTATCTCCTCACCTATCCGAGTGTCGCCGCTGCGCTGCTCGAGATGTTGCCCACCCGGGGCGCACGCCCGCCGAGCCTGGAGGAAGTGCGAGTGATCTCCGAGCCGCTCGATCCGCGGCTTGAGGCACGGCTAATCGCCGACTGGGCAGTGCGAGTCACCGACATGTACTCGGCCAACGAGGTGGGACACATCGCGTTTCGTTGCCGCGAGTTCGGCCAGCTGCACGTCCAGTCCGAGAGCATCCTGGTCGAGATTCTCGATCAGCAGGGCGAACCCTGCGCAGTCGGGGAGCCTGGCCGCGTCGTGGTCACGGCGCTTCACAACCTGGCCACCCCGCTGCTTCGCTACGAGATCGGCGATCTGGCAAGCTTCGGGCCGCCGTGCGCATGTGGTCGCGGCCTGCCGGTGCTCGAGCGCGTGCTGGGTCGGGTGCGTAACCTGGTGCGCACGCCGGACGGCGGTCGCCACTGGCCCCTGGGGCTGCATGGCCTGCGCGCAATCACCGCGATTATTCAGGCGCAGTACGTGCAGCAAGCCGACGGCCGCATCGAGGTACGGGCGGTGCTCACGCGCCCCCTGACTCAGGCCGAGCAGCAGCAGGCCATCGAGCTGGTCCGCAGGGCGCTCGGCTATCCGTTCGAGGTGCTTATCACGCCTGTGGCATCGATCGAGCGCGGCCCGAGCGGCAAGTTCGAGGAGTTCCTCTCGCTGCTCGATCAATAAACGGTAACATCCGAACCCAGAAGCAAACATCCTGGAGTCCATTGCCGGCACAACCGGAGCCTCAAGCGCTGCCCGGTGCCGCAAGGACCGAGCGAGAGCCGTACCCTTGACCGATCTTCCCGCCAAGCTGCCATTCTCATTTGCCAATTATGCGGACGACTTCGACCGTCATATTGAACACAGCATTCGCGGCTACGGCAGCCTGCTCGCAGACTGTGTCGAACTGTCCCAGTATTTTGTCGAGAACGGTACCGTGGTTTGCGATGTCGGATGCTCCACCGGCCGCATGCTGGCGGCGATCCGCCGCCGCAACCATGAGCGCGCACCCGCGGCCCGTTACGTCGGTCTCGACATCGAGGCGGGCTTCGAGCCGCAATGGTCCCAGCACGCAGGCGAGAACATCAGCTTCCGGGTGCAGGACGTGCTCGCTTTCGATGGCTTTAGCGATCTGTCGCTGGTGACCAGCATCTTTACGCTGCAGTTTCTGCCCGAGCGGCATCGGCGGGATGTCTGTCGCAGGATATATGAGGGGCTCGTGCCGGGGGGCGCCTTCGTGGTCGCAGAGAAGACCTTCGCCAGGAACCCAAAGACCCAGGACATGCTGACCTCGCTTTATCTGCATTACAAACGGCAGCATTTTTCCGATGCGGAGATTCTTGACAAGGAAAAGTCCCTGCGCGACATGATGAAGCCCGGGCGCGAGGCGGATCTGGTTCAGTTACTGGGGGACAGTGGCTTTCGCGCCGACGCCATCGAGCCGTTCTGGCGCAGCCATCTGTTTGCAGCTTACCTGTGCATCAGGACATGAGCTGCAATGGCCGCTCAGCCCGACGGGGCGCAATCTGAACCATGTGGTCCGAGACGATTGGCTACCGGCAGTACCGCAAACCCTACCTGCCGCAATTCTTTGCTGCCGTAGCCGAAGCCATCCCGCTCACCGGCCAGGAGAGTCTTCTCGATCTGGGTTGTGGCACCGGAGAAGTCGCACTGGGTTTCTCCCCCTATGTCGCCTCCCTGACCGGGATGGATCTCGAAGAGCCGATGCTGAGCGAGGCTGCCAGGAAGGCTGAGGCAATCGGCTGCAATATCCGGCTGATCCAATCCCGCGTCGAGGATGCACCGGTGGACCTTGGGCACTTCGATCTGATTACGATGGGACGAGCCCACTGGTATCTGCACACGAGCGAGTCCTTGCGCCAGCTCGATCGCTGGCTGAAGCCCGATGGGCGGATCCTGGTGTGCAGGCCATTACAGAATCCCGATGGCGCTGAGTGGCGCGAGGTCTTCATGGCGACGCGGGCACAATGGGCGCGCGATGAGTTGCGCCCGTTGCGCCAGCTCAATGAGGATCAGTACTTCGCGGGCACGCCATTTGTGCCCTTCAAGCGGGTGATGGCTCACGGCGAACAGCAGCTGCAGCTCGAAGATCTGATTTTCCGGGCGCTGGGGACGCCCAGCACGACGCGCGCCAGGCTCGGCACGGATGCCGAGAAGATGACCGGCGCGCTGCAGGCGGCGATGGCCCCCTACTTTCTGAATGGCCCGATCACCGAGCGTCTGGCGACTCTCGGAGTGCTCTATTCCAGG
>Ga0181537_10003927_pt1 | contig 12505 bp, 10 predicted proteins | sample PEATcosm2014_Bin_39_FD_119765 | JGI IMG/M metagenome (GOLD analysis project Ga0181537, IMG submission 119765) | Peatland microbial communities from MTU Mesocosm Facility, Houghton, MI, USA - PEATcosm2014_Bin23_10_metaG | ecosystem: Environmental > Terrestrial > Soil > Wetlands > Peat | place...
CGATCTCCCAATCGCCGATCCGGCCACGGCCCTCTACCACCGCCGGCCTTTGTCCTATCAGCTTTTTCCCGGCCAGCCGTCCCCGGCTGTCATACCGGCCATATCGTTTGCGCCGCCGTTTCCTGGCCCCGCGCAGGTGGGTCCACAACCTCCCGCCGCACCGCTTGTCCCTCCAAATCCAACGGTAGATCGTCTCGTGGCTCATCACCTGTTGAGCCTCTCGCTTTCTCCGCCCGACAATCTGCTGGGGGCTCAATCCATCCCGGATCATCACCTCGATGGGTGCAAACTCCCCCGGCCCATACCGCAGGTTCCGGCGGGAGCGCCGTTGCCGTCCACCCGCCTTCTCCACCGAGTGGCTCGCCCGATACCGCCCATCATGCGCCGACTGATTCCGCTTCACCTCCCGATACAACGTGCTACGATGTCGCCCAAGATGATCCGCCAACTCCGACATCTGCATGCCCTGCCGCCGCAGCGCGGCAATTTCATACCGTTCCACGGTGCTTAATTGATGATATTTCACCCGCCAAGATTGTCGCACTTGCCACTTGAATCCAAGACACCTAACAAGTCGCCGGAGCCAACCGCCGTTGGCGCTTGCCGTTCCGCTGTCGCGGTTCACGCCGCGAGTCGGCGGTGGCTCAGCTTTTTTCGTTAATCACCGTTTTCGAGCCAGTAATAAACCTGCGCATAATCCTCGGCAGAAGCAGTGGTCTCGGCAGTAACAAGCAGGCCTTGAGCTATATAGTTGAACGCCTGGACACTCTGGACAAATTGCACTGATCCATCCGTAAAGAGAACGTCAAATCCTTGGGCGGGATAGTGGGCATAGTAGTTTGGACCAAACGTTGCAACCGGAGCGGAGTATCCGTGCGCGTCATTGGTTGGCGCGTCCAGGTAATCGGTCCCAAACACCTTGGCAGGAACGATGCTGCCGGTTTTTTGGAACAATCGGACGAGACCGCCATTATTTGGCTCCGTATTCGTCGGATCAAAGACGTGGGGATTATACAACATTGAGCCGCGAACAGACGGGCCTGCTGCACCGTTGAATCCGTTATCCGTGCTCATAAATGATGGGGTTGAATATTGCGCAGGATTTAAAATCGAAGCGTTCGGATAAGCCGGACAATAGAGAGCCATGCCATTGGCCATCCCATGGGTCTCATACAAACGGCCAAGGCAGTCAAATCCGCCTTGAATGCCTTGTTGAACGGCGGTGTTGGCAGCCCCGGAATATATGTAATATGTGTAATGAGCGTCAGCGAGGTGATTGAACGTGCCGTTATTGGCAGTCCCGACCGTGCAAATTGGGAAATAATCGTTGTAGTCGTTTGCATAGATGTAGCAAGCAACGGAAACCTGGTGAAAATTGTTCTGGCACTGCGCCAGTTTAGCCCTGCGTTTGGCGGACGACAGCGCCGGCAGCAACAGCGCCGCCAGTATGGCGATGATGGCGATGACCACCAGCAACTCAATGAGAGTAAAGCCTCTCGCGCGGGTAAAACCACATGCTACAGCCCTACTTCAATTGGCAAGAGAAATAGCGACGGTGCGCATCCAAATGCACTGGCCCAATAAAGCCGGGCTGGTGCTCGTCATGCCGCATCAGAATTCACGGTAAAAGACACGGATTGCACGGATGCGGATTCAGTCGGCTTCAAAAGTTAAAAGCGGCCGGCGATTTTACAGGATGAACAAGGTGGACAGAACGGCCGAGCGGACAAAAATGCCTGCAAAACCTTCTAATCGTGCCGGAAATATCCGTGTCATCCATGGACCGCCTTCCGGCACGTCATCGCCAAAACTGGCGATATTTGCGAATTGATTTGCATTCGGCGGCTGATTTTTTTTGAATGTGAGGAATGCAACGCAAAAAAGTTCAAACGCCCCCTGCCGTGCCCGCACCCGACCGCCGGGAAAAATTAAAACTGCTCCTTGATCTTTCACACCAGCTTGGTGATCCCGCGCACCCGCTGGCGATTTTAGGCGAAGGCAACGCCTCGGCGAAATTGAGTGATGAAACCTTCCTCGTGAAAGCCAGCGGTTCCAGCCTCGGCACGCTGGACAAGAACGGTCTTGTCGAGTGCCGCTCGAAAACGCTGCTGCCGCTGATGGACAAAACGAACTTGAGCGACGCGGAGGTGGACGGGACGCTGCTCAATTCGCGGCTGGACGACAAGGCGAAGAAGCCGTCGGTGGAAGCGCTGTTCCATGCGTGGCTGCTCTCGCTGCCGGGGATTGAATTCGTCGGCCACACGCACGCGCCGGCGGTCAATTCCATCCTTTGCTCGCCTCGCGCGCAGGAGTTCGCCGTGAAGAAGATTTTTCCCGATGAAATCGTCTGCTGCGATGTGGCGTCAGTTTTCATCCCCTACACCGACCCCGGCTTGAAGCTGGCGCAGGCCATCCGCGTGCAGACGGAGGAATTTATGCGTAACATCGGTCGTGTCCCGCGCGTCATCCTCATGGAAAACCATGGCATCATCACGCTGGGCCGAACCGTTCAAGCGGTGCTGTCGGCGATGTTGATGGCGGAAAAGACGGCGACGGTCTGGCTAGGCGCGACGGCGCTCGGCGGGCCGAAGTTCATGACGCCGGAAAATGTCGCGCGCATTTCGGGCAGGCCCGACGAGGCGCTCCGCCGGAAAATGTTGAAACTGTAACTGAACCGAAGAAACCAAAAACTGAATCCTCCCATGAAAACCAATCCAAACGTTGAAAAATCATTCGCCCTGGCCAAGGAACGCTACGCCGAAATCGGCGTGAACGCGGACGGCGTGTTGAAGAACCTGGAAAAAGTCCCCGTGTCCCTGCACTGCTGGCAGGGCGACGACGTGGGCGGGTTTGAAAATTACGGCGGCGCGCTCACCGGCGGCATCATGGCCACCGGCAATTATCCCGGCAAGGCCCGCACGCCGGAGGAACTGCGCGCCGACGCCGCGAAGGCGTTGTCGCTCATTCCCGGCACGCACCGGTTCAACCTTCACGCGTTCTACGGCGAGTTCGGCGGCAAAAAGGTCGATCGCAATGAAATCAAACCCGAACATTTCAAGAGCTGGATTGACTGGGCCAAATCCATCGGCATCGGTCTGGATTTCAACCCGACATGCTTCTCGCATCCAAAGTCCGCCGACGGCTTCACGCTGTCGCATCCCGACAAAGGCATCCGGCAGTTTTGGATCGAACATTGCCAGGCCAGTCGCGAAGTCGGCGCCGCCATGGGCAAGGCGCTCGGTTCGCCCACCGTCACCAACGTCTGGATTCCGGACGGCATGAAGGACACACCCGCCGACCGTCGCGGCCCCCGCGTGCGGCTCGCCTCGGCGCTGGATGAAGTGTTCAAGAAGCCGCTCAACCCGAAGCATCATCTCGACGCCATCGAGGGCAAGCTGTTCGGCATCGGCTGCGAAAGTTACACCGTGGGCATGCACGAATTCTATCTCGGCTACGCGGTGAAGAACCAGAAGCTCGTCTGCTTGGACGCCGGCCATTATCACCCGACGGAAAACATGTCGGACAAAATTTCGTCCGTGTTGTGCTTTGTGCCGGAGATTCTGCTGCACGTCAGCCGCGGCGTCCGCTGGGACAGCGACCACGTCGTCATCCTGGACGATCCGTTGATGGCCATCGCGCAGGAACTGGTGCGCGGTGATTACCTCGGACGCACGCACATCGGGCTGGATTATTTTGACGCCAGCATCAACCGCGTCGCCGCGTGGACCATCGGCGCGCGCAACATGCTCCGCGCCCTGTGCATCGCCATGCTCGACCCCATTGACAAGTTCAAGAAGCTCGAACTCGCTGGCGACTACACATCGCGCCTCGCGCTGATGGAAGAGTCCAAGTCCATGCCCTTCTCGGCGGTGTGGGATTATCATTGTCTCAAGATGGGCGCGCCGGTCGGCGAGCAATGGCTGGCCGAGGTCAAGAAATACGAGAAGGATGTCCTCTCAAAACGCAAATAATCTGGAGAAACTGATCACGGCCAAATCGGCTGGCGGTATGACGGTATGAAGCCGCCGGCCGGTATAATCCGTGGCACTTGAAAGGAAAAACCTATGAATGATGTTGTTCAATCAACAAATCCGGCCTTGGGCATAATTATATTTGTCCTCGGCGGCCTCGCGGGCGCGGTGTTTTATCTGCCGCTCAAAAAAGTGAAAAGCTGGGCGTGGGAATGCTACTGGCTCTTTTGGGCGTTGTTCGCGCTGCTCATCGTGCCGATTGCGCTGGCCTTGATCACATCGCCGAACACATTCAGCGTTTTGAAAGCTGCACCGAGCAAGGAGCTTTGGTATTGCTACCTGTGCGGCGCGGCGTGGGGCTTCGGCGGACTGACGTGGGGGCTGATGATTCGTTACCTCGGCGTCGGCCTTGGTCTGGCCATGGGCTGCGGCCTCTGTTCAGCGGCGGGAACCATCGTGCCGAAAATCCTCCGGGGCGAATTCGGGGAGTTGTTTCAATCCAATGCGGGAATCTGCTCCTTCTGTGGCGTGCTGGTGTCGCTCTTGGGCATCGTGCTGGTCGGTCTGGCCGGCATGTCCAAGGAAAAAGAGTTGCCGGAGGAGGAAAAGAAAAAATCAGTGGCGGAATACAACTTCAGCAAAGGAATGCTGGTCGCCCTGTTCTCCGGCTTGATGAGTGCCGCTCTCGGCTTCGGGCTGGTTGGCGGCCCCACGATTGAGAAGCTGGCGCTGACGACACAGCCAGTCACGCCGCTGGCTTGGGCGGGCATGCCCGTGCTGGTCATCGCTCTGCTCGGCGGTTTCACGGTGAACTTCCTCTGGTGCCTTTTCCTGAACGCCAAAAACAAGACGTTCGGCGATTACACCAAGAAGGGCGCGCCGCTCGTCCCCAACGTCCTCTTCGGCGCGATTGCCGGCGCAATCTGGGTCTGCCAGTTCGTCGCCTTCAAAACTGGCGAGCCGCAGATGGGCAGCCAAAGCTACGTCGGTTGGGCGGTGCTGATGGCCAGTTCGATCATGTTCAGCGGCGCGCTGGGTCTGATCCTCGGCGAATGGAAAGGCACCAGCAACCGGACCCGCGGCTTGCTCGGTCTCGGACTCGCCGTCTTGCTTGGCTCCGCCGTTCTATCCGGTTACAGCGGCAAGCTAGGCCAGGAAGCCGCCACACCGGCGGTTCCAGCGGCCACTCAAATGACAGCGCCTCCCGCAGCCCCCGCGCAACCCGCCGCGCCGGCGGCACCAGGACAAAGCCAATAGACGGCTTCCAATACGGTTGAAAAAAATTGGCCGTCTCCGGGAGGAGACGGCCTTTTTAATTTCAATCTTTGCCCGGACGGAAATTTTACTTCCCGCTTACCTGCTGCATCCACTTCGCGCGGTAGGCTTGGAGGGCTTTGGCCAGATCGCCGGGCAACGCGTCGATCTGACGGTATTTCACGCCGAGGGAAGCCGTATCCACTTTGTATGGATGAACGCCCAGGCATGCCGCCTTGCCGGCAATCGCGGCTCCGAGCGTGGTCGTCTCGGTGACGGCCTGGCCGTTCCGGTCGAACATCGCATACACCGGATGGCCCGTCAGCGTCGCCAGCAATGCCGCGAAGAATGAATCCTTCGAACCGCCGGCCGTCAGCACAATCGGCACCTGTGAGTCGGACGAAATTGCCGTGACTTGCTGGGCCGTCGTCAGCGCCGTCATCAGATTGCTAACAAGATAAGCGGTGACGCCGTCAGCAAAGAACGCCGCCTCGTTGATGATGCGGCCCTTGACCTGCGGGAACGGCCCGGTGCCGTGGTTGGACGGATTGATGTTGGGCAGCACGAAACAACCGGCCGCCTTCAGGATTTTGAGCAGTTGCGGGGCGGACCAGCCATTATCGAAGGTGCAGTTCCTCGCTCCGGCAAGCTTCTTGAGTTGCGAGAAATCAGCGCCACCGCCGTAACGTGCCGTCACCACCGGTTCGCCGTCCACCGTGCCTTGAATGATAATGTCGCGGGTGAATCCGTCACCCGGCACTTTGGCCGCGCCGCCCATTTGGGCAATCATCGTCCACGTGCCGGCCTCCACCTGCACCACCGGCTTGCCAATCGCTTTTGGATAGGCCTGATAAAATGTCGAGAGAACCGGCAGGTGCGAGAGGCAGGTGTCGTGTCCGCCGGGAACCACCATCGGCTGCGTCGAGAGTCTTAGTTTCTTCGCCTGCGCGGCGGGCATGGTGCCGATGGATTTGTAGCAGACGGAAGTTTGCGCCGGCACCAATTTCTGGAACCCCTTCACCTGTTTACTGGCCTTGCTGGGCGTGCCGGGCTTGTTGCGAACATCGCGCGTCCCGCTGTGGCACATCCAATAGCTGTGCTCGTTGCCGGACTGTTTTATGGCGGCGAGATAATCGTCGCCGATGAAATGCCCGCCCATCAGCGCGCCGTATTGGCCGAAGCCCGCCGCCTTCGCCAGCAATTGCGGCCGTTCCATTTCCTCAAACAACAGACGCTTCACCAAAGTCAGCGAACCGGGAAAATCCCGGATGGAGCCAGTCTCTTGAAAAAATTCCTCCTTCGATCCGGCCAGTTTGGCGAACGCCTCGTTGACCGCTTCCGGATAACCCTGGGTGTAAGCCAGTGTCAGCCCCTGCCCCGGCGCTTCCATCAGCGAATTGTCCGCGCCGACCAGGCCGCCCGACGCACCGCGCGCCACCGGCGCGACCACCGCCGCGGCCCGGTCTTTTTCCGGCAGCGACTGGATGATGCTGTCAAACCAGTCGAACTCCTTGCCGGTGCAATTATATTTCAATCCTCCGTGCTCCGTGTTCGGGCTGTCGCTGCTGGCGGAATGCACCGTGGCGAGTGTTTCAAAGTCCAGAGTTTCGAGTTTGATGTTTGAGGCTCCGTCCACCGGAACCAGAATTGTTTTTGCGCTCATGTCGTCTTCGAATTGATGCACTTCTTCCATGATTGAATCTGGACACGAAGAAGTGCTGTTCCGGCGAGATTAACGGAGAGAACAGCGCTGGACAAGCAGAAGTCTCTCGAATTCAACTTTGTCCCGCATTTTCCGCAACCCGCTGGACAATGCCGTTAAATCCGCCAAGATAACCGCGTCAGCCGTTTGAATGAAACAACTCCTGCAACTTTCGGCGGTCACCAAATCCTTCGGCGCCGTCCGGGCGCTCAAGGGTGTCTCGTTTGATTTGCAGGCGGGCGAAATTCACGCTCTGCTAGGCGAAAACGGCGCGGGCAAATCCACTCTCATCAAAATCATCACCGGCGCGCATCAACCGGACGGCGGCACGATCGAAATCGCCGGCGCTCGCGTCGAAAAACTTTCTCCCGCCGCCGCGCATAAACTCGGCATCGCCTGCATTTACCAGCAACCGGCTCTGTTTCCCGATTTGACGGTCGCCGAAAACATCGGGCTTCGTCTTGAAAACGCCGATTCCTTCTCCCGCGTGAACTGGAAGGAACGCCGCCTCCGCGCGACCCAATTGCTCAGGCGCATCGGCGCGGAAATTTCGCCGGACGCCGAAATCCGCTCGCTGTCCATGCCGGAGCAACAGCTTGTCGAAATCGCCTGCGCCATCGGCGCGGGAGCGCGCATCGTCATCATGGATGAACCGACCGCGTCGCTCACTCAAGAGGAAACACAATTGCTTTTTGCCGTTGTCCGCGATTTGCGGGCCGGCGGTGTCGGCGTCATCTACATCTCGCACCGATTGGAGGAAATTTTCCAGCTTGCCGACCGCGTGACGGTTCTGCGCGACGGTGAAAGCGTGGGAACGCGCATGGTCGGAGCGCGGCTGTCCCAGCCGAAGGGCGCTGAAAAATGTTTGGATTTGGAACCTTCCGACAGGTCCGTGCCATTTGAAGCTGCTGCGGCTGGGGACAGCCGCGCTCCGGCACTGACGGAATCCGAACTTATCAAACTAATGGTCGGTCGCGAAATTTCCCAGGTTTTCCCGCCTGCCGAAAACGAGCCGGGCAAAGCCGTTCTCTCGCTGAAAAACCTGGGTTGCGCATCTGGCGGCGTGAAAAGCATTTCGCTCGATGTCCGCGCCGGAGAAATTCTCGGCCTCGCCGGACTGGTCGGAGCGGGACGGACGGAACTCGCCCGGACCCTTTTTGGCATCACGCCCGCCGACGCCGGCGAAATGTTCCTGCGCGGCGATAGAATTACAATCCATTCGCCGCAAGATGCCGTGGCTCACGGCATCGCCTACGTGCCGGAGGATCGGCGGCGGCACGGCGTCATTCTCGAAATGCCCATCGCGCAAAACATGACGATGGCAATTCACCGGCAGCTCTTTCCGGGAAGCTGGCTGCGGTTTGGCTCGGAGAACAGGTGTGCGCGGGATTTCATCCGCCAGTTGGACGTGCGCGCTTATGGCCCGGAAGCGCCGGGCCATTCGCTTTCCGGCGGCAACCAGCAAAAAGTGTCGCTCGCGCGCTGGCTGGCGACCAAGCCGAAGGTCTTGATTCTCGACGAACCGACGCAAGGCGTGGACGTCGGCGCGAAAAGTGAAATCCATAAAATCATCCGGCGGCTTGCGAAGGATGGCCTGGCCGTGCTGATGATTTCAAGCGACCTGCCGGAAATCCTCGGCATGAGCGACCGCATCGCCGTCATGCGCGGCGGCACCATTGCAGCGATGCTGCCCGGCAGGAGTGACGCGCACGAGGTCATGGCTGCGGCGCTTGGACAAAGAGGGAACGCCGGATGAAAAAACATTTCCGCGAAATCTCCGTCGCCGCCGCGCTCGGCATTTTGTTGCTGGCGCTGGCAATTTTCGCGCCGTCCTTTTACCAGCCACAGCCGCTTCTGTCGCTCGCCACCCGCGAGGCGCCGACGTTCGTCGTCGCATGCGGCATGGCGTTGGTCATCATCTGCCGCCAGATAGACATTTCCGTCGGCTCGCAATTCGCCGTGTGCAGCGTTTGCGCCGGGCTGCTTGCGGCCATGCACTGGCCGCTGGCGCTGGTGCTTGTCGCCTCAATTTTAATCGGCGCGGCTTTCGGCGCGTTTAACGGGACGCTGGTGGCCGGCCTCGGTTTGCCGTCCATCGTGGTCACTCTGGCGACCATGGTGACGTGGCGTGAAGGCCTGGCCTGGCTGCGACAGGGCGTCTGGGTGGATTTGCCCAACGGCGTCCAATGGTTCGGCCTTCCGCAAATGACCGGCCAATGGCTGCTCGTCCTGGTCGCGCTGGCGATTTTGATTTCGCTCGCGCTGGCGTTGAAACATTTTTCCGCCGGCCGGTTTCTTTACGCCGTCGGCTCGGACGCAGAAGCCGCGCGGCTGGCCGGCATCCGTCCGCGGCTTATGACGTTTGGCGTATTTGTTTTCATGGGCGCGCTGACCGGCCTGGCGGCGATGATGAACACCATCCAGTCACCGCAGGTGGATCCGAATTCCGGCACGGGTTTGGAATTAAAGACCATCGCCGCCGTGGTCGTCGGCGGCGTGGCGATTTCCGGCGGACGCGGAACCTTGTGGGGCGTGTTCGCCGGCCTGCTGCTGCTCGCGTGCATCAGTCCGGCGCTGACGCATCTGCACGTTGAGGCGTTCTGGGAAAAAGTGATTCAAGGCGCGATCATTCTGCTGGCCGTCGTCGCCGATGGACTGCGAAACCGGAAATTAAACCGCTGATCTGCGCTAATCACCGCTAATGAATTTATGTTAAGAGCCGAATCAAAAACGAATGTTTCCGGCGCTTTGGCGATATTTACAAAGAAAAGATTAGCGTCAATTGGCGCAGATTAGCGGTTTATGAAAAATAGCGGTTTGAAGCCATTTCTGCTGCGGCACGAGACGATTCTGTTCATCGTGCTGGTGGCGGAATGGATTTTCTTCGATGTCATCGGACACAATTTTGGCACCTACGACAATACCTGCGACATCCTGCGCCACTCCTGCGAAATCGGGCTGCTCGCGCTGGCGATGACGCCGGTCATTTTGACGGGCGGTATTGATTTGTCCGTCGGTTCGCTGCTGGGACTGTGCGCGATCTTATTCGGGAAATTCTGGCGCGACGCGGGAATGCCTGTTCCGTTGGCCGCAGCTTGCACGATTGGCGTCGGCGCGCTCGCCGGCGGGCTGAACGCAACGCTCATTTCGTGGCTGCGTCTGCCGCCGCTCATCGTCACGCTCGGAACCTTTTCCCTGTTTCGCGGGCTGGCCGAGGCCATCACGCACGGCGTGGACACGTTCACGGATTTTCCAGCCTCATTTTTATTCCTCGGCCAGGAACGCTGGCTCGGCGTTCCGGCCCAGGCGTTTGTTTTCATCGGCGCCGTGATTTTCTTCTGGCTGCTCGTGCATCGAACAACTTTTGGACGCTCCTTCCGCGCCATCGGATTCTCGCCGGAGGGTGCGCACTATGCCGGGATTCCCGTCGGGCGCCGTGTGGCGATGGTTTATGTGATGGCCGGAATCATTTCGGCCATCGCGGCCATCATTTACACCGCGCGGCTCGGACAGGCGAAGGCCGACGCGGGCACGGGCTACGAATTGTTTGCCATCACCGCTGTCGTGCTGGGCGGCACGAGCATTTTCGGCGGCGTTGGTTCGATTCATGGCACGCTGCTCGGCGTGGCGGCGATTGCGGTTCTTCACAGCGGCATCGCTCACGCGCTGTTGCCGGGTGAAATGGCCGGAATGCTCACGGGCGTCCTGCTGATTCTTGCGCTCGCCGGCCCGGCACTGCCTAAATTGATTTCAGGCTTGCGCGCGCGCAAATCCGCGCCCAGATTGGCGAAGCCAGTTCCATGAAAAAAACATTTTCTCTCCTGCTTGTCGTGACTGCAGCGGTCTTTTCCGGCTGCAAACAAAGTTCCCAAACGCCGTCCGGCAGCGATGCCACCTCGACCCCTGCGGCGAAGCAATTGACCATCGCGTTCCTGCCCAAATCCAAAGGCAACGCCTATTTTGTCTCCTGCGCGAAGGGCGCGCAGAGGGCCGCGGACGAACTGGGCGACAAATTGATTGTTGACGGCCCGACCGACCCCGACCCGGCGCGGCAGAACGAAATCGTCGAAAACTGGATCACGCTCGGTGTGGATGTCATCGCCGCCTCCTGCGAAAACAAGGAGGGCATTTCCACTGCCTTGCGCAAGGCGGAGGCCAAGGGCATCAAGGTCGTCACCTACGACGCCGACGCACTGCCGGACGCCCGCTCATTTTTTGTCAACCAAGCAACACCGCAAGGCATTGGTTACGCGCTCATGGACGAGGCGGCGCGGCTTTGCGAAGGCAACGGCGAATTTGCCGTCATCACCGGCTCACTGACTGCGGAGAATCAGGTTGAGTGGCGGAAATACGTCGAGGAACGCCGCGCCACCGCCTACCCAGACATGAGATGCGACGCCGTGGAGGCGTGTGACGATCTCAAGGACAAGGCGCAAAGCGAAACCACCGCGCTCTTGAGCACCTATCCGGATTTGAAACTGATTTTGAGCACCACCTCGCTCGGTGTGCCAGGCGCGGCCGAGGCCATCAAACAGGCTGGCAAGACCGGCATCGTGAAAAACATCGGCCTCGGCCTGCCCAATGAAAACAAGCGTTACGTCCACGACGGCGTCACGCAGAGCGTGATTTTATGGAAGACCGCGGACCTCGGCTATCTCACCGTTTATGCGGCGGATGCGCTGGCCAAAGGTTCGTTAAAACCCGGCGACAAGACGTTCAAGGCCGGCTCGCTTGGGGAGTTCGAAATTCAGGGCGACAACATCATGCTTGGCAAACCGTTCACGTTCAACAAAGACAACATTGACCAGTTTGACTTCTAATTTTTCCTCCTCGTTCTCGTTCTCGATTTCTTGATTTCGATTACGAGGACGAGGAGGAGGACGAGACGATTTTATGAAGCGCCACGCCTTCAAAATGAAATTGAAACCCGGCAAGGTTGCCGAATACAAGAAGCGCCACGACGAAATCTGGCCGGAACTGGCGGCGGAACTGCGGGCGGCGGGCGTTTCCGATTACTCGATTTTTCTAGACGAGGAGACGCTCACACTTTTCGCCGTGCAAAAATTGTGGGACAAAAACACCGCCGCCGCGCTACCAAATTCACCCATCGTCCGCAAATGGTGGGATTACATGGCGCCGCTGATGGAGGTGCATCCCGACCACTCGCCGGTCTGCGGCGAGTTGCGCGAGGTGTTCCATCTGGATTGAACACCGCAGAAATCCAGCGGCTGGCAAAAACAAAAAGGGCCGGAACGATTGCTCATCCCGGCCTTTGCATCCAGCATTGCCGCTTTTGCTTGCGTGGCATGTGTTACCCTTCTGATTTAGCAGGCGGCAAAATACCCTCACCTTGTCTCTCTCCCATCCGGCTGCATTATGAACCACTTGCGACGAATTTATGACCGGGGGCCGGTGAATGCCTGAAATCCCCCCGATTTGTCCGCCAGCCCGGTTTTCCCCCGTCTTCGCGTTTTTGTCCAAACGGCATGTCTCATTTCAAGACAGATTGGACGCGGCGGTTGTTTTTTCTTATGAGCAAACCGGATTTCCTTGTAAGGAAAATGTTTTTTCTCATAAG
>Ga0181537_10003929_pt1 | contig 12502 bp, 8 predicted proteins | sample PEATcosm2014_Bin_39_FD_119765 | JGI IMG/M metagenome (GOLD analysis project Ga0181537, IMG submission 119765) | Peatland microbial communities from MTU Mesocosm Facility, Houghton, MI, USA - PEATcosm2014_Bin23_10_metaG | ecosystem: Environmental > Terrestrial > Soil > Wetlands > Peat | place...
GCGGTGATTGTATCCAATGGCGCCGGCACGGTGACGAGCAGCAATGCAACCCTGGCCGTCGGCAACACGGCGCCGACGCTTAATCCAATCAGCGATGCGGTCATCAATGCGGGCCAGACCCTGACTGTGACGAATGTTGCCAGCGATCCCGATGTCCCGACGCAAACGCTGTCGTTCAGCCTGCTGGCCGCGCCCGGAAATGCGAGCATCGACACCAACAGCGGGGTGTTCACCTGGCGTCCGTCGGTTTCCCAGGCCGGCACCACGAATCCCGTCACCGTGCAGGTCTCGGACAACGGCACGCCGGTGTTGAGCGCGTCGCAGAGCTTCAATGTGACGGTCAATCCGCTGGTGACACCCACGCTGGGCACTCCTTCATACAGCGCAGGGCAGTTCAGCCTCAACATCGCCAGCGGCACCGCCGGACCGGACTACATCGTGCTGGTCTCGACGGACCTGATGAACTGGACGCCCATCGCCACGAACTACTCGGGGACCCCGCCGTTTACGTTCGTTGACACCAACGCGGCTGCCTATCCGATGCTGTTCTACCGCATCCAGCTTGCGCCTTGAGGGTGGGCGAAAGTGGCAAACCGGGAGGCCGATGGACGACCACTCCATCGGCCGGGTTTGCCACCAAGCGTCCACGCTCAATCGACCACGGCCGTCCAAGATAATTTGTTCCCCCGTTGATTTGGACGCTGATGCCTGAGAAAACAAATGAGCGCGGATATGATTTGATCACCACGTGTCGCGGAACTGCAGGTCCATGGGCCTGACCAGGTCAACCCATTTTTAAGGATACGCGAGCCGCAGGAAGACGCTGCCGTTGGTCGGGACAACCGGGATGAACACCTGATCGGTGGAGGAAGACCCTGACCAAGTCGTCCAGTTGGGGCCGATGCCTGCAGGGGTGTGGTTGGTTTGGATTTCGAGGCGCCAGCCGACGTGATCCTGCGGCCAGGAAAGTTGCAACTGGCCACCGTTGGTGTGGAGCGTTACGTTGACCGGCGCGACGGAAGGAAGCGGCGCGGCGCTGGCCTGGCTCGAATTGGCGCTTTCGCCGGCGTTGTTGGTGGCGGAAACGACATAATAGTAAGTGACGGTGTTCGTCACCAAAGTGTCGGAATAATTTGTGCCGGTCACATTGACGAGGAACGGATAAGAGCCGCCATTGGTCGTGGAGCGCTTGAGATTGTAGCCGGAGGCGCTCACCGAGGGTGCCCAGGCCAGGTTCACGCCCAGGTTGGTCGGCGTGGCCGTCAAATTCGTGGGCGCGGCCGGGCCGGGTGACATCACGTCGAGGCGCACCTGACCCGCAGTGGTGGTATCGAAGGAATAAGTGTAGCCCGCCGGGGTTGAGCCGAGGCCCGGAACAGTTCCGCTCAGACTTCCGGTGTAGGTCAGCAGGGTGTAGGCGCCGGCTCCAAATCCGGGGCCGTCGGTGACATTGACGGTGCCGCCGAGGGTCAGGTTGCCCGTCACGGCCACCTCGGCGGCGCTGGTGCCCAGGACGAAGTTCAGCGCGGCCGAGTTGAGCTCGTTGAAACTGTTGGTTATGGCGAGCGTGCCGGCGCCGAGGGTAAGCGGGCCGCCGGCAATGGCATTGGTATTGGTGAGAGAGGCCTGGGTGTTGTAAAGGAGCAGTGTGTTGGCGAGTGAGTTGGTGGCCAGTCCGTCCAGCGTGACGAGGTTGGTGGCGGGGGCGCTGTTGGTGATGGTGAGGCCCGCGTTGAAGAGGGCCAAAGTGGTGGTGGCGGCGGGCACCGTGATCTGAGAATCAATGAGACTGACGCCGCCCGCATTGTAGATATCAAAGGTGCTGGGAGCAGTGATGTTGACGTGGTTGAAGATGATGTTGGTGGCGGGCAGTTCGGTGCGTCCCCAAATGATGCCCGCGATGCCGCCGCTCGACACGGTCGCCGTCAAATTGCTGATGGTGATGTCGCGCCAGACACAGGTGGTGTTGGTCACAAAACCTGGCACAGGCTCTCCCGCCGCGGTCAACGGAGTAATGCCCGTGGGCGTTCCAATTTCCTCGTAATAACTGTAGATAACAATCGCGGCGTCCACGATATTTGTCATCGTGAGGTTGGCGTAGGTAAGATTCTGCGCCAGGCCGCCCTGGCCGCTTCCGCCGCTCGACGCGTTGTCGGACTTCATGCGAATCCCGTACTCAGTTCCGTTGAACGTGCAGTTCACCACGTTCAAATTGGAGACCCCGCCCTCGGTGTTGCTGCCGATGGAAACTCCGTGGCCGGTGCCAAAGGCGCAGTTCGTAACCAGCGTGTCCGAGGAAACCGCAGAACTGCTGCCGAGGGCGATGTTGTCGTCGCCGTCGCTGATGCTGCAGTTTTGCACGAGGCAGTTGGTGCCGATCAAGTCAATGCCGTCGGTGTTGGGCGAATTGCCCGGCGTATTGATGGTGATGTTTTGGATGGTGATATTGCCATCGGCGCCCTTGAAGGCGATGTGCATCTTCGCCGGGTTTTCCAGCAGCACGTTTTGGATCAAGACCCGCGAGCACTTGTTGATCATGATCATGTACGGGCGGGCCGAGGTGGATCGGCCGTCCCACCAGCCCGAAAAGTCGGCCTGGCCGTTGATGGTGCCCGACCCGCTGATTTCAACGTCATGAAGATTGTTCGCGGTGATGAAGTCCGGCGGCGAACTGCCGCCCGGGTAACTCGCCACCGGCAGCATCTCCAACGTCGCGCCGGCGTCCACCTCCAGGTTCACATTGTTGGTAAAAATAATCGGCCCGCACAAGTAGGTGCCCGGCCCCGGAATTTTGACGGTGCCGCCGCTGAGGCTGTTGGTGGCTGGCCCGGCCCCGGCCGCCTTGATGGCGGCCTGGATGGCCGAGGTGTCATCGGTGGTGCCGTTGCCGACCGCGCCATAGAGCGCATTGGTGACGTTGATAATGTTGTTGGTGTTGATGCTTGGCAGGGTGGGCGTGCCGGCGCGGCTTGACTCAACCAGCATCAACGCGGCTGCGTAAAAAAGGAGCTTGCGGCTCAAAAGTGAAAACCTGGAAGGGCTGAACGCGTGGAAATTCACTCAATAAAAGTTGTATTTTTGAATTTAGGCACCGACTCCAGGCCGCGACATCGAAATCAGCGCCATTATAAACGGAGTGAAGCAAGCTAGTTGCACCAGGCGACATTCTCAACCGGTATGTTCTGCAAAAACGCTTGAAAAAAGGGCACTGGTGCGTCAGTGCCTCGCTAAAGTGGTTTCAGGACAACGGGTTGTGTCTTGGCTCGTTTGCGCTGGAGGGAATCCGTCGGGCTGGTCGGGAGCCAACGCTTCTGACACGATCCCACGAGAAACCATGAGCCGCGAGTCTTATACCCGTCGACCTTTTAAACGTAGTCGTCTAAATACCGTCGCCGCGGTGGCGGTCGCGCTGTTTCAGTCGTTGAGCGGCCTGGCGGCCGATACGTCCGTAGCGTCGCCGTCGCCCGATGCAATTGTGGCCGCCGATGGCAGCGGAAAATTCACGAACGTCCAGGAGGCGATCAACGCCGCGCCGCAACTCACCGATGCGGGAACGCATTGGACCATCCTGGTGAAGCCCGGGCGCTACCGTGAACTGGTTTATGTGCAGCGCGAGAAGCGATTCATCTCGCTGGTCGGCGAGACGGCGTCCAACACCGTGATCACGTACGATTTGAGAGCCAGCCAGCCTGGTTCCGACGGCAAGCCGATTGGCACGTTTCGCACGCCCACGATGCAAATCGACGCGGATGACTTCACGGTGGAGAACTTGACCCTGGAAAATTCAGCCGGGCGCGTCGGCCAGGCGCTGGCGCTGCGCGCGGACGGCGACCGGATGGTGTTCCGGCACTGCCGCTTTCTCGGATTTCAGGACACGATTCTCCTCAACCGGGGAAGGCAATTTTTTGACCGGTGCTACATCGCGGGCGCCACGGATTTTATCTTCGGCGGCGCGACGGCGTATTTTGATTCGTGCGAGATTCATTGCGTGGCGGACGGCTACCTGACCGCGGCTTCCACGCCGCAATCGCAGTCGTTCGGTTTTGTTTTTTCACGCTGCAAAATCACCGGCGAAAGTCCGGAGATCAGAACATACCTGGGGCGGCCGTGGCGTCCTTTTGCGAGCACGGTCTTTCTGGACACGGACATGTCGGAAAACATCCGGCCCGAGGGCTGGAACAATTGGAAGAAGCCGGACGCGGAGAGGACCTCGCGTTATTCTGAATTCGGCAGCACTGGTCCGGGCGCGAAACCGGAGGCGCGCGTGGGCTGGGCGAAACCGTTGACGGAGCCCGAGGCGCGGGCGCTGACCATCGGGAAAGTGCTGGGCGGGAGCGACGGCTGGAGTCCGGCGGGCGGGAAATAACGGGCGGTAAACGTTCATCGTCAGGGAAGCGTTCGAAAATTGTTAAAGCGGCTTTCAGCTTGAACGGGGCCGGCGTTTCAAATTCAACTTGCCTTCGCGCCGTGGCCGACAAACCATGGGCAACCTGAATGAACTCTTCCCGCGTATTCAACCGGTCGCTCAAACCCCTCGCCGCCTTCTTTCTCATCCTCGCCGTCGCTGCGGACACTGCTTGCGGCGCGGGCACGAACGAGTTGCCGGAGCGGATCATTTCGGCCGACCTTCACCAAGTAAAAGGTCCGCTGAACACGATGTTCAAGGAATGCATCGGGGCCGGCCGCGCCAACGAGGGACTCCGCGCCGACTGGCAGCAGCAGCTTGCCCGCGTCCACAGCGAATGCGGTTTTACTTACATCCGGATGCACGGGCTGTTTTGCGACGACATGGGCGTTTACCGCGAGGACAAGTCCGGCCGGCCCGAATACAACTGGCAATACATCGACCAGCTTTACGATTTTCTGCAAAGCATCGGGATGAAGCCATTCGTCGAATTGAGCTTCATGCCGTCCGCCCTCGCGAGCGGTTCCCGGACCATCTTCTGGTGGAAAGGCAATGTGACGCCGCCGAAGGACTACAAGAAATGGGGGGATTTTATTCGCGCCTTCACCGTCCATTTGACGGAGCGCTATGGCGAGGACGAGGTCAAAACCTGGTATTTTGAGGTCTGGAATGAGCCGAACCTGGGCGGATTCTTTGCCGGCAAACAGCCGGACTATTTCCGCCTGTACGACGTGACTGCGCGGGCGATCAAGAGCGTCTCGCCCGCTTATCGCGTTGGCGGACCGGCGACGGCGGGCTGCGGCTGGATATCCGAGTTTATCGGTTTCTGCGCCACCAATCCTGCGCCGGTCGATTTTGTCTCCACGCACACGTATGCCGTGGACCAGGGCTTCCTTGACGAAAGCGGCCAGACCGGGACCGTGTTGTCGTCAAACCCCCGGGCCATCTACGGCGAAATGATGGACACCCGGAGGAAGATCGGCGGCTCCGCGCTGCCGAACCTGGAGCTGCATTTCACGGAATGGAGCGCGTCCTACACGCCAACGGATCCCATCCACGACAGTTACCACAGCGCCGCGTTCATCCTGGACAAGATCAAGGGAGCGGGCGACGCGGTGAATTCGATGTCGTACTGGGTGTTCAGCGATATTTTCGAGGAAGCCGGGCCGCGGTTCACGCCGTTCCACGGCGGGTTTGGTCTGGTGAATTACCAGGGAATCAACAAGCCCGCGTATTACGCGTATCAGTTTCTGAACCGACTGGGCGAAACCGAGCTGCAAACCTCGGACACGGCGTCATGGGTTTGCGCGGACAAGTCCGGCGGCATCCAGGCACTGGTATGGGATTTCACGCTGCCGCATCCCCGGCCTACCGTGAACGACCAGGTTTTCTACAAGCAGGACCTGCCGTCGCAACCGAAGTCGAGCGTGACCCTTGCGCTGTCCGGCGTTCCGGCCGGCCAATATACGATGGCGGTATACCGGGTCGGCTACCGGGCCAACGACGCGTACGCCGCGTACATGGACCTGGGTTCGCCGGCCCAACTTTCGAAGCCGCAGGTGGCTTACATCAAATCGATGAGCGACGGCCGGCCCGAAAAATCATCCATCCTCACCGTTGGGACCGATGGCGGCGTCCGGCAAACATTTGAACTCAGGGACAACGATGTTTGTTTCGTGACGCTGACTAAACAATAAAAGGCGGAACTTTTGCGGTCGCCGTTGGGTGTATGGAGCCAATGGCTTCGATTAGCGCAGCTTGTGGCAGTTGGCCTTGCGGGCCATTGCCCTCCGCCATAAATTTTGTTACCATTGAGGCACACAAAGCATCTATAACACGGAACAACGACTGGAATCGGCACTATGAACAAATTTAAAGCATCCCTCATCATCACGGCCATCCTTGCCGGCGCGTTGCCGCTGATGGCGCAAGGAAAACGCCTGAGCCCGCACGAAACGACCGGCGCGGTGATTGAGGGCAACCGGGTCACGGTCGTTTACGGTCGGCCTTATACGAAGGACCCGCGGTCGGACGAAGTGCGCAAAATCTGGGGGGGGCTGGTGCCTTATGGCGCGATCTGGCGCACGGGCGCTGACGAGGCCACGTTGTTCATCACGCAAAAGCCGATCAAATTCGGCGACACGACCATCCCCGCGGGTGCTTATACGTTGTTCACGTTGCCGAACGAAGACGGCACCGCCAAACTGATCATCAACAAACAGATCGGGCAATGGGGCGTCGGCCCCGGATCCTACGACGAAGGCATGGATCTGGCGCGGGTTGACTTGAAGAAGGACGCCCTGGACAAGCCGCTGGACCAGTTCACGATGTCCGTCGGGAAAAATCCGTCGGGCGGCGGCGTGCTGAAACTTATGTGGGAAGACACCCAGTATTCGGCGGTCTTTACTGTCGTGAAATAAGCCGGCGGCAAGATTTTTTGGCGCGGCAACATTCTTTCGATCAACGCATGGACTGTCACCGCGCATGAAAGGAATTATTATATCGTCAAATTGGCCGCGCCTGATTGGCCGTTACTTCCCGCGCCTCGCGGCCACATGCGTTTGCCTGTGGGTCGGATTCATAAGATGCCCGGCCGCCGAGCCGCCGACGGCACCGGCGATTTTGCAGGAGCTGCGGAGTTTCCGCGAAATGGGCAGCGTGCTCTACGTCGCGGCGCATCCGGACGATGAAAACACGCTGTTGATCGGTTACCTGGCGCGCGGCCGGAATTATCGGACGGCTTATCTCTCGTTGACGCGCGGCGACGGCGGCCAGAATGTTCTGGGGCCGGAGTTTGGCGAAAAACTCGGCGTTATTAGGACGCAAGAGCTGCTCGCCGCCCGCCAGTTGGACGGCGGACGGCAGTTTTTCTCGCGCGCCGTTGATTTCGGATTTTCCAAGGACTACCGCGAGACCTTGAAAATCTGGGACCGGGAAGGCGTGGTCTCGGACATCGTGCGCGTCATCCGCACCTTCCGGCCGGATGTCGTCATCACCCGGTTTTCGCTCCAACCGGGCGGCACCCACGGCCATCATACGGCGTCCGCGGTGCTGGCGCTGGAGGCGTTCAAGCTCGCCGGCGATCCCAAGGCATTTCCCGAACAACTCGACACGCTAGCGCCCTGGCAGCCCAGGCGCATCATGGTCAATGGCCGCGGCGGAGAAGGCGGCGACAGCGTCCGGATGGAGATCAGCGGCAACGACCCGGTGCTCGGCATATCGTTTGGCGAACTGGCGGGGCGCAGCCGGGCGATGCACAAGACCCAGGGCTTTGGGAATTTCAGCTTCGGCGGCGGCGGCGGAGCCCGGACGGAATCGTTCCAATTGCTGGCGGGCGAACCGGCCACCAATGACATTCTGGACGGCATTGATGACACCTGGAACCGCGTGCCGGGGGGCGCACCGATTGGAAAACAGGCCGATGAAATCATCGCGCAATTCAATCCGCAGGATCCGGCCGCGAGCGTGCCCGCGCTGCTGAAATTGCATGGACTTCTGGCGGCCCTTTCTTCGAATGATCCGCTCGTGACCGAAAAACGCGCGCAACTCGATAAAATTCTACAGGACTGCCTGGGTCTCTCAGTCGAGACCACGATTCCAGAGGCGGAAATCGTGCCGGGTGAGGCGTTGACAATGCGACACACCGTTTTGGTTCGGTCCGGTGTTCCGGTGCGGTGGCTGGGCGTGCGTTATCCGGCCATCAAAACCGAAATCACGAACGCCATTGAACTGAGCGCCGGGCAGGTGGCGTCCCGGGAATCCGCCCAGAAGTTGCCGGCCAACACGCCGCTGAGCCAGCCTTACTGGCTGCGCGAAGAAGGCACGCCGGGGATGTTTCGCGTGGATGACCCCGCGATGATTGGCCGTCCGGACAATCCGCCGGTGTTTCCGGTCGAGCAGGTTTTTGAAGTCGGCGGCGAGATGCTGACCATTCCCGACGAACCGGTGCAGGCGGCCGCCAATGCAGCGTCGGGCGAACATGCCCGGCGGCTCGCGGTGATTCCGCCGGTCTCGCTGGGATTTGGTTCGGACATCGGACTTTTTGCCCCCGGCGCCTCGCGCGCGGTGGAAGTTGAAATTACCGCGTTCCGACCGAAGCTTGCCGGCTCCGTGCGCCTGGAACCGCCCGCGGGCTGGAAAGTTTCCCCGGCGGACCAGCCGTTTAATCTTGCGGCGGCCGGCGACCGGGCCCGGTTTAAATTCACCGTCACTGCGCCGGCGCAACCCGAGACGGCGAAAATCATCGCGAGCGCGGAGATTGGCGGGATTCGTTATGACGCGGGGCGCGAAGAAATTCACTATGCTCATATCCCGCCGCTACTGCTTCAACCGGTGGCCGGCATGAAAGCCGTGGCGCTTGACCTCGCGGTCCGCGGCCACAAAATCGGGTGCCTGCCCGGGGCCGGAGACAGCGTGGCGCAGGATCTGGAGCAGATGGGATATGCCGTCACGACGCTGACCGACGCGGACCTGACGCCGCAGAAGTTGCATGAGTTTGATGCCGTGGTGACCGGGGTCCGCGCCTTCAATGTGCGCAGCAATCTGGCCGCCAACTTGCCGGGGCTGTTCGCTTACGTGGAAGCGGGCGGCACCGTCGTGGAGCAATACAACCGTCCGGACAACTCTCGCACCTTCCAACCCGCTCCGTACGACCTGCGACTGTCCTCGGACCGGGTCACGGACAAGAACGCCGCCATGACCTTTCTGGCCCCGGAAAATCCCGTGTTGAACACGCCCAACAAGATTACCGAGGCGGATTTCGCGGGCTGGGTCCAGGAGCGCGGGATTTATTTCCCAAACCGCTGGGACGAACATTTCACGCCGATCCTGGCGTGCAACGACGCCGGTGAGGCGCCGTTGAAGGGCGCGTTGTTGGTGGCGCCATACGGACGCGGATATTTTGTGTACACGGGCCTCGATTTCTTCCGGCAGCTTCCGGCGGGCGTGCCGGGGGCGTATCGTTTGTTTGCCAATCTGGTTTCACTGGGGAAATGAAGCCTCCTCCCGCCGCTGAACCGCCGGTTCCGGAGCCCGAAGACACCGGGTTTCCGGGAATTCGCACCTGGCGCGGGATGTATGTGTTTGTGTTCGGCAGCTTTCTCCTCTGGGTGGCCCTGCTCTTCGCGCTGACTGTGATTTTTTCATGAACCCGCTGGACTGGGTGGTTTTGATCGGCTCCATGGTCGGAATTGCCGCGTATGGCATCTGGCGCACCCGGGGGCCGCGCAGCCTGACCACCTATCTGAAAGGCGACCAGGACTTGAAATGGCTGGCCATCGGCATTTCGGTGATGGCCACGCAGGCGAGCGCCATCACGTTCATTTCCACCCCGGGCCAGGGTTTTCAGGACGGGCTGGGGTTTGTGCAGAATTATTTTGGGATGCCGCTGGCGCTGATCATCATCGCGGCGGTTTTTCTGCCAATTTACCGCCGGTTGAACGTCTACACCGCGTATGAATTCCTGGGCCGGCGGTTTGATTCCAAAACCCGTCTGCTTGGCGCGGCGCTGTTCCTGTTGCAACGCGGGCTGAACGCGGGAATCACGATTTACGCGCCGGCCATCATCCTGTCCACGGTCATGGGCTGGAGGCTCGATGTGACCATCCTGTTGAGCGGGTGCCTCGTCATCCTGTACACGGTGACCGGGGGCAGCCAGGCGGTGACCCTCACCCAGAAATATCAGATGGGCGTCATCCTGGGCGGGATGGCCGCCGCCTTCATCATCCTGTTGGTAAAATTGCCGGCCAGCCTGCCGGACGCCCTCGTCATCGCCGGCAGCTTCCACAAAATGCAGGCGGTGGATTTTTCGCCGGATCTCCACCGGCGCTATACTTTTTGGTCGGGGATGTTCGGGGGCATTTTTCTGATGCTGTCGTATTTTGGCACGGACCAGTCCCAGGTGCAGCGGTATATTTCGGGGTCCTCCTTGCGCGCGAGCCGCCTGGGATTGATGTTCAATGCCGTGTTCAAGATTCCGATGCAATTTTTCATCCTGCTCCTGGGCGTGCTGATTTTTGTGTTTTACCAGTTCGAGACGCCGCCGGTTTTTTTCAATGAAGTCGCCTGGCGGGCGCAGGCGGGGAGCGATACCAGCAATAAATTTCACGCGCTGGAGCAAAAATTCGCGGCGGTTGAGGCGGAGAAACTTCGATCCATCCAGAGCTGGCTTGCGGCGAAACACAGCGGTGACCGCGACGCCGAGGCGGCGGCCCGCGCGCAGGCGATGGCGGAACACGAACGCAGCGACGCGGTGCGGGCGGAGGCCCGGGTGGCGTTGCAGGCGGCCGATCCGCACGCGAAGACCAACGATGCGGATTACGTCTTCATCACGTTCATCCTGCATTATCTGCCGCACGGCCTGATCGGCCTGTTGATGGCGGCATTCTTTGCGGCGGCGCTCGCCTCGAAGGCCGCCGAGCTGAACGCGCTGGGTTCGACGACCACCGTTGACTGGTACCGGCACGTCATCAAGCCCGCGGCGAGCGACGCGCATTATGTCGCCGCCTCGCGGTGGTTCACGCTGTTTTGGGGCCTGGTCGCGATCGCATTCGCCCTGTTCGCCAGCATGACCGAGAATATGATCCAGGCCGCGAACATCCTCGGCTCGCTTTTTTACGGCGTGATGCTCGGGCTGTTCCTGGTGGGGTTTTTTCTTCGACGAATCGGCGGCACGGCGGTCTTCTGGGGGGCGGTGGCGGCGGAGGCGCTGGTGCTGGCGCTGCACTTTTCCCATGCCATCAGCTATCTTTGGTATAATCCCATCGGTTGTGCCGCGTGCGTGATTTTCAGCCTGCTGCTTCAAAGCGCCGGCGGCGCAGCGCATGAACCCCGGGAGGCGGAGGGCTGATGGGCGACGCACCGGTCATCTGTTTCGGCCAGCAGCCGTGCGGGTTCTTTCCGCGCCGCTACCTGTTCGCGAAAATCCAGACCGCGCGGCGGCTGCAGGCGGAGATTGGCGGCGAGATCGTGTTCTTCTGTCACGACAGCGACCATGATCCGCGCGAAACCAGGACCATCCTGCGCCATTTGAAGACCAATGAATTGGCGCATCTCAACTTCGCCTTCGAGAACAAACTGCAGCGAAAGTTCTCGCCGCTGTTCCTCAAGCGCATTTCCGCGGACTGGCACGGCAAGACCTTGTTGCAGTTGCCCAGCTACGTCGAACGGGCGGCCATCGCGGTTTTTGAGAAAACGAATGCGGGCAACGCGGCGGATTTTTGCCTGACGATGTACCGGCACATGGGCTTGCTCGAAGGAATCCGCGTGGAACGTTCCGGCGATTCCGCATTCCGGCGGGCGGCCTGCGATGTCAGCGAGTTTTTCGCGGATGTTCCGTACGAGGGGGAAATTGTGCGCGCGCGCCACCGCGAAGGCGTTTTGACGCTGCACGAAGGCGGGGATTCCTACGTGACGCTGCCCGCGACATCGTTTGCGAAGGAGCAAATCAGCCCGGCGCGCGACGCCCGGTTCCGCTGGATGCAATCCGTCCTGCACTGCACGCATTACATTGCGGGCCTGGGCGAGCAAGCCTATCTTCACAAGGATGAAGCACCGGAAGTTGAATTTATAGCGCGCGACCAGATCGACCGCCCTGATGAAGCCTACACCGAAATCCCCCGCTAAGCTCGCGCCGCTGCTGGCGTTCGGAGCGCACCCCGACGACATTGAATTTGGCTGCGGCGGCGTGATTGCCCACGAGACCCGCGCCGGCCGCGCCGCGCACCTGGTGGTGTGTTCGCGCGGCGAAGCCGGCACGCGCGGCACCCCGGCCCGACGTATTGCCGAAGCAAAGAAGTCCGCCGCCATCCTCGGCACGACGGTTGAATTTATCGAGTTGGATGGCGATGCCAGGCTTGAGATACGCGCGGCCCATGCCCTCAAGCTGGCGGGCATCCTCCGACGCGTGCGGCCGGACACCGTGTTGGCGCCGAGCCTGGTGGAGAACCAGCATCCCGACCACTGGCGCCTGGGCCGGCTGGTGAGGGACGCCGCCCGGCTGGCGCGTTACGGCGGCTTGAAGGAGCTGCGCGCCGCGCCGCCGCATTCAATCGGACGATTATTTTACTACGCGCTGACGCCGGAATCGGAGCCTGCCGA
>Ga0181537_10003930_pt1 | contig 12501 bp, 13 predicted proteins | sample PEATcosm2014_Bin_39_FD_119765 | JGI IMG/M metagenome (GOLD analysis project Ga0181537, IMG submission 119765) | Peatland microbial communities from MTU Mesocosm Facility, Houghton, MI, USA - PEATcosm2014_Bin23_10_metaG | ecosystem: Environmental > Terrestrial > Soil > Wetlands > Peat | place...
ACCCCCACCGCTGTGCGGCAGGTAGACGTCGACATAAAGCTCTCCGGTCTCATTTAACCACTCCTCAAGTCGTCCTCTTTGCGATGGTGAAAGCAGGGGCATGGTGCTGTGTGCCTAATGCGAAGAATCGTTAGATGAAGAATGCCCGTTTGTCAACCCCACTGCCAGATGGTTTTTCTTCACGGAATTCCGTTTTTGCCAGTGTTGATTCAGCGCATTTGTGACCTTGGCCAGCCATGTCCTGTCCTGCGCCAGCTCCAGCAGTTCCAGAGCGGCGAAAAACTTCACGGCCATCGGCGGAGGATTGCCTAACGGCTTGAGCAGACGCGCCACCACCAGAACCGGGATGTCATGCGGCTGGCAATTCAACGCCCAGGCCGCTTGCTCTGCCGTCAGGCGGGCTGGCAACTGCCCCAGCAGCCGCAAAAATTGATATTGTTCCTCTTTCATTGTCGACCGCAGCGGGACACGAGCGTAATGCTCGCCTGCTGTCCCGCTGCTCCATTTATTTTGCTGTCAGCACTCATTCCAGTTTGAAATCCTTAAAACCCGGGTGCCGCCCCCCAACAAGCTTTACACCCCACCATGCCCCCTCCTTCGTCACATACTTGGCGCAGTAATCTGACACATCGGTTTGATTGTTCACCGGCTCGATCCGCGCCCGCCCGTAACGGTCAAACCATTTTTCCCATAGAATCTTCCGAGACTTGTTCCGGCAATCACACCACAGCGCATGGACATGAAAACCGTCTCGTCCTGGATTCTGTTCTAGCGCATAAAAATGCGACACGCCCCACATCTCCCGTTTCATGAACTTGAGATAACACCGCTCTCCCGACCACACCGATGCTTCCCATTTAAACGTCAAATGCGAGATCACTTGCCACGGGGCAATTGTGTGAACCCAATCACCCATTGCCACTGCCAACTCTGCCGCTTTAACCCGGTCAACCGGCTCGATATATCGCGCTATGTTCATATTTGATCTTCAATTCTCCGCGTCTGGACACACCTTTCGGACAAGGATGGGTTGGCGGGGCGGGCGCTACGCGCCCATCCCCGCCAGACCCAATCCTTCGAGGCCGCCATGCATGGCCACGATCATTCCAAGGGCAACACTGAACCGGCACGAATAATGACGCCGTTCTTAGCGTCAAAGGTGTTCGGCTCCATCAGATCGAACTCCACCACGAGCTTTTGTCCCTCTTTGAACGTGCAGGGGCTTTCCTTGGCAGCTTGTTCGAGTGTCTGGATGTTGCGCGGGCACCACATTTGAACTGTGGGCGCTTTACCATCGGCACATTGAACCTCGAAAAGATTCACCACGCCGACAGGTTTCTTGGCTTTGTTCTGAACTTCTTTGTGGCGATGAGCCACAAACCTAGCAATGACCATGCGGCGGCCTGCTAGGAATTGTTCAACTACTTGTTGCTGTTTCATTTCATTTTCTTTGGCTTGCTAACGCGACAGGCGACGCCATAGCCTTCGCCGTTGGTCCTACCAACGATTTGTCCATTGATTACTCCATGCCCGGCAGACAGACGGGTGGAATGGCCAGCAAACGTTTTGCAACGTTCGGCTGGCGTGTTAATGTGAAGTTTTGAATTCACGTCTCCCAACTTAGGGGGGACGCTACTTTCTTTCGACCGGTTGGCGGGAAATCGAAACCGGCCAATTACTGTTTCGGGCTGCCTGGGCGACCAGCACGTTTCATGCTTAAGCCAATTTCATCGCACAGATGGTCAAACCATTCCTCATTATCTGATATTGGGATTTTGGCTTCGTTTATAAGCCACGTCTGTAGATCGCGGCGTGATTTTGATGGTTCGGCCTTCTGCATTGCCGCAATTTCAGGCCAAAATTTTATCAAATTTAAATAAAGAGTCGTCCGTCCCCTGTCGCCGGCAAATTGGCCTTCGCTATCTAAAAACAAGATAAAACCCTCTGCAATACCGCACAAAAATTTGTGCTGTTCCTCAATTGGTAAATTCCAAAGCTGAACAAACTGCCCTTTGAAACCCTTCAGTAAATTTATCGCCCACTTCTCCAGGTGCCGGAACCCTTGGTTGACGAGCTGGTTTTCATTTCGTATCGGGCGATTAAACTTTTTGCTGGCGAAGCCAAATAAAACCTCAATTCCGGAAACTGCGTCCAATTTTTTTTCTTGGTCCTCGGACAAATCCCATAGTTTGCCGGTTTTTAGCATGGTCTCGAATTCTTTACCAAAAAAGACTGTTCCCCTTAATATCATTCCAGTCGTTCGACCAAAATTTCTTGCGTCAAATTGCCCTTTGGAATCAAGAGCCAGTAGACCTTTAAAAACGGTTTTAACGAGAATATCTGCGATGTTGTGATACCAACCGGGCACGCAACCAGAGTACTGCGCTTCCTCAACCGGCAGACCCCGCGCCTTATTAACCGCACGAGTGATTGCTTCAAGTGCAATCAGCACATTCCCGGCAATTGTTTCTTCGGGCTTTGCAGCAGAGGATTTCGTCTGATTTTTTTCTTTTTGATGCTTTCGTTTCATGGCGATTGAAATAACAACACCACAAGACTGAATTCGTTACATTGAAATCGTGACCAAACCTGCCTGTCTCCATTCCACGACTTTTTAGACTCGTCCTGTCGTTCTATTCCGTCAGCCAGGTTTCGTCACTCCGCAGATATGACTAGCGCGACCAAAGCGCCGTTGGATTCTCTGCACGCTCCGAACCCAACGCCGTTTTCGTCACGCAGGGCTTCGCCTTTTCTTGCCGTCTACCTTCGATGGTAAATCTACTTTTACTCGTTTCTTGTCATCCATGATTTTCAAACCGCGTTCGATCACTTCCTTGACTTTACCTTCAATCGCCATGCCTAAATCAATGGACTGTCGCAAATCAAGCCGAGTCGAACGCGTCAGCAAAAAAATAGCAGCTTGGCGATCTCCACTGAGCAAAAATTCGATGGCCTCTCTAAGAACGGCATCAGATGAAATCGGCGCTGCAATTTCCCCGATCTCTCGTTTGAGAAAATTAAATCGTCTGTCATTGAGCCAGTCGATTCTTGGGATCGTAGCAATAATTTTTGATAATTCCCCCTGCCTGACTTCGTATCCATTCCGGTTGGCCAAAGCTGGCAAATCCCGGGTGACTTTTGCTGCGAGATCTTCTGGAGTTGTGAAATAATTTACGACATGCCGCTTTCGCAATACTCCCTTCAATGATTTCAACTTTTCAGCTCCTTCTCCGAATTCTATATCCCTTGGGAGTACTGGTTGCCGATCCTCGTCCAGCAAATATATTAAAGAGGGAAGTGAAATTCGCTGAGCTTCTTCATATTCGAGCTCGGTCAATGACTTTCCTGTGGCCGTATCCACCGAACCGTAACGCATCGCAAAAATACCAACATAAACACGGCAAGTTCGAACTATGCGCAAACATTCCTCTTTAGGAGTATCCGGCAGCGCGCCAAAATATTCCATGCCACGCACAACCGCCTCCAGCCGGTGAAGCGCCTCGCGAACAGCTTCACGATAAGGTTGGAGATCACAAAAGGTCGAACCCACAAAAACTGGAAAAGAAGAGACACTCATGCGCTAACCGAATGACATTGAACGAATATTCAAAACTTGCAACTTCCATTCAATGAGAAAATGCCGAGCGGACACCAAAACGGACACCAAAGTAGTTAAAACGAGTATAGTCGGGTAAAGCCAATTTATATTGATTAGCTAATAAATTCAGGTAAATTGGAGGTGCAACAGCGGGGTAAATCGGCCGATTCCGACCCTCGCCTCCAGTGTTCTTGAAGTGTAGCTCAAAATGGGAACGCCTTTTGCTCCGGAAGCCAAAAATCCAGCGCCGAATCCCGCGAGTATTGGAAGGCCTTTTTTGTCAGAGATTTGCGAAGACGCCAATGTGTTGGGACGTCAGTTGAAAACCGACCCTCGCCTCTTTTGATGTAAATCACCGGGGCAATGATTCAGATCTTCGCCGGTGATTGATGGGGCGCGCTACCTCAACTTCAGTTTTTTAATTCCTTCCACTAAACAGCAGTATCGGCGGCTCGGCGGATGAATCCGGCAACCTCTGCAGGCCTTGAAACGTGGATGGCATGACTGCCCGGCACCTCCGTCACTTGTGCTTTCGCACGTGCGGCCATCGCCCGTTTGCGAATGATAAATTTAATGTTTTGGCTTCCGCCTCTTTTGGTGAATTTGGTCTAACACGATTGCGCCGGATGAATTCGCAGGCGACATAAATCCCCACCAGCAGCAGGATTAACAGGAGCCCAGCCATTCCGAGTCGTTGGACGATTGCAGTCAAGCGTTCCAGATGATTATGGAAGAAGAAACCCAATAAGATGTACACGCTCGCATAAGCAACGGAGCAGGCACCATCCACGAGCAAAAAGCGCAAGGAACCTACTTCTAAAGCTCCCGCATGCAGCGGTATCACTGTGCCAAACGGGAGGAATTTTGCAGCGGTGAGCATTCGCATGCCGTGAAGGATTGAACGTGCCTGTGTTGCTTTAGCAAGCCTCTGGCGGACAATATGTAAATGCGGGAACACTTGGAAGATGCGGTTTTTACCGTGCTGCCCCACATAAAACCAAATTACATCTGCCGCGAAAGAGCCGGCGGCAGCCCAGCAGATTGCGGCGAATAAACTCAATCGTCCGCCAGCGGCCAGAGCGCCAGCAGCCAGAAGCAATGGTTCTGACGGCAACGGCAATCCACTCTCTCCCGCAAAAACAGTGATAAAAAGAATCAATCCGCCATACAAGACAAGGAATTGGCTGATTTGGCTCACGGTTTCCTCCAGTTTCCGGTGAACTGTTGCAGGTTGCTGGCCGCCTGATTGTTGCTTGCTAGTGAAGGCACAGAAGACAATGAGGCTTGCTGCTGCTGAGCTTCCCATCCGCCGCCGAGCGATTTGTAAAGCGCTATGACATCCGTGGAAACGGTTTGGTCGCTTTGGACGAGCGCGTCCTGCGCCTGATAGAGCGAGCGTTCGGCATCCAGCACGTTGATGAAATCGGTCAAGCCGTTGGCGTAGAGTTGATTTGCCAGGCGCAAGGATTCCTGGCTGGATTTGACGGCGATTTCCAGTGAACGGCGACGCTCCTGTTCCTTGGCATAGGCTACCAGGGCGTTCTCCACGTCTTCAAACGCACTCAGTGTTGTTTGTTCGTAAGCAGCCAACGCTTCCTCTTGCCGTGCATTTTGGACCTTGATGTTGGAGCGAATGCGACCAGCGTCAAAAATATCCCATTGCACGGTCGGGCCTGCCGACCAAAACCGGCTCCCGCCGCTGAACCAATCGCTGGCGCTCACACTTTGGTACCCGGCTATACCGGTCAAATAGAACTTTGGAAACAAGTCTGCTTTGGCCACGCCGATGTTGGCAGTCGCGGCGGCCAGTTGCTGTTCCGCCTGTGCCACGTCGGGCCGGCGCAGGAGCAAGTCCGAAGGCAAGCCAACGGGCACCTCGGGCGGTGCGGCGGGAACGGGCGCGATGGTGGACAATTCAGCCTGCAACGCTTCGGGTGGTTGTCCCAACAGGACGCCCAGCCGATGAATAGAAGCCTCCAGCCCAGTTTCCAACGTTGGCACATCCGCCCGCGTGGTGGCAAGCAGTGTCGCAGCTTGTTGTACGTCTAGGTTGTTTGCCAGGCCGTTCGTGTACCGGTTTTGGGTGATGGCCAGTACCCGTTCTTGGGCTTGAATGTTTTCGTGGACAATTTCCAGTTGCCGCTGATAACCGCGCGCTTGCACATAATTGACGGCAACTTCGCCCAACAGTGACACGAGCACATCGCGTTGGCCGAACTCGGCAGCGGCGACTTGCGCTTTGGCCGATTCTGTAGCGCGGCGCTGGCCGCCGAACACATCAATCTCCCACGAAGCGTCGAAGCCGGCCTGGTAAAAGTTGTTCTCGTACGGTGTGCCCGACGGCACTGGAAGGTAATTCAATACTGGCAGATGTTTCGATACACGAACGCGATCGAACGAACTGCCGCCGTCCACGGTCGGCCACAAATTCCCAACGGCGATGCCATATTGCGCGCGCGCTTCACGCACCCGCGCCTGGGCAATGCGCAAATTGAGGTTGGATTGCGTAGCGCGATCAATTAATGAATTGAGGTCGGGGTCGTTGAAGGTTTTCCACCAGTTGGCAAGGGAAGCCGCGCTATTGGTTTCACCCCCGGCCATTGGTTCACCCCAGTTCGATGGAGCTGCTACAGTTGGCTTATGATAGTCGGGACCAACAGCGCAACCGGCGGCAAGGGTTGCCAGAAGCGCCACGGTTAATAAACAGTTTTGTTTCATATTTTTCCTTCGATTTATGGTCAAGCGATTTTGGTATTGGTTGTTTCGAAATCAGTTTAATGCATCATTACTTCACGTTTGCCGTCGCCTTTTTTAAACAGCAGCACCAGTGGCACGGACAACAAACAAACCATCGCCAGCCAGCGGTATTCATCAACGAAACCCAGCATGTTCGAATGCAGCAGCAGCGATTGGTAAATGGCACTTAGAGTTCCGGGAGCGGCCTGCGCACCCATCTCCGGTGTCAAAGCGGCCTGCCCTATTTGCGTCGCATTTTGATAAGCTATGTCATAAGGCGTCAGATGCGAAACGAGGTAAGCTTGATGCCTAAGTCCGCCACGCGATTGCATCGCAATCGCCACGGCAATGCCGATACTGCCGGCCAGGTTGCGCACCAGCGCGTACAGCCCGGTGGCGTTGCCCATTTGCTGATTTTTGATCGTGGCGAGGGCCACCGTCATCAGTGGAACCATTGTCAACGCCATGCCCATGCCCTGAATAAAATTGGGCCAGAAAAAGTCGTGGCTGGAAATATCGAGGCTGAAATTGCCCATCATCAAAGCGGCAATCGCGATCAATAACATTCCGGGGCCAATCAGCAGACGGTTGTCCACTTTCCCGACCAAAAGTCCCACCAAAGGCGTTAGAACCAGCAAGCCCAAACCGCGCGGCGCTTGCGCCAATCCGCTGACATAAGCGGTATAACCCATCAAGCCTTGCGCCATCAGCGGCTGCAGGTTCATGATGCCATACAAAAGGAGAAACACGACCGATACGAGAATGGAGGCGCATAAAAAGTTGCGGTTGGCAAAGACTCGCAAGTCCGCGAGCGGCTCGCGGGTGCTAAACTCCCGCGCCGCAAACGTGACAAATGCGATAGCCGAAATGACCGAAAGCGTGCAGATAAAATTGGAGTTGAACCAGTCGTCATCCTGCCCCTTGTTGAGCACCGTTTGCATCGTGCCCAGCCAAATTGCCAGCAACATAAAGCCAAAGGCGTCAATGCGCCCTGGTTTGAGGTTCCGAATGTATTCGGGATCAAAGATGAATTGTTTAACCATCCACATGGCTGCCAAACCGCAAGGGATGTTGATGTAGAAAATCCACCGCCAGGAATAATTTTCCGTGAGCCAGCCGCCTAGGACTGGTCCCAACACGGGCGCGAGCACCACGCCCAAAACGTAGGCCGCCATGGCCGCGCCACGCTTGGCCGGAGGGAAACTTTCCATCAAAATTGCCTGCGAAATCGGCTGCAATGCGCCGCCGCCCGCGCCTTGAACGATGGACGCGATAATCAGAAAAGTGAGATTCGGTGCGTCGCCACACGCAAACGACGCCAATGTGAAAATGCCGATGCACACAAGGAGAAAGCGCTTTCGCCCAAACATGGCCGAAAACCACGCGGTCGCTGGTAGAACGATTGCGTTCGAGATGAGATAACCCGTCTGGATCCATGTCGCCTGCGACACAGTGGACCCGAGATTGCCGGCGATCGTATTCAGCGCCACGCTCACGACCGTGGTGTCGAGCACCTCGATGAACGTCGGCAGAATCACCGCCAGCGCGATCAGCCACGGATTGATTTTGGGTGCGTCGTTGTTCATGGCTTTGATGGTTGTAATGCGAATGATCGTGTAATTTGGTGTAATTATTTCACGCGCACTTTGGGATCCACGGACATGCCGGGTCCAAGCGCAAGCTGGGTGTCAGGATCGTCATCAAAAACAATCTTAACTGGCACGCGCTGCACAACCTTGATGTAGTTGCCGGTGGCGTTCTCTGGCGGGAACAGGCTGAACCGTGCGCCGGAACCGCTTTGAATGCTGTCCACGTGACCTTTGAATTTGTGTTGTGGATAAGCATCCACTTTGATTTCAACCGGCTGCCCAACACGCATATGCGTCAGTTGTGTTTCCTTGAAATTGGCAATGACCCAATAGTGGCGCGGTACAATGGCCATGAGGGACTGCCCAGGCTGGGTATAGGCGCCCTGTTCCACTGCACGGCGCGTAACCCGGCCATCCTCAGGCGCGGTGACTTTGGTATAGGAAAGATTCAACTCCGCTTGCCGGAGCTTCGCTTCGGCCTGTTGCACGGCAGCGCTTGCAGTCTCAACGCCTGCTTCGCTCAAAGCCACGTCCGCTTCAGCGGCGTCGGCCTGGCTGCGCGCCGCATCCAAATTCGCGCTGGCCGTCCGCGCCTGGGATTGCGCCGCATCAAAGGAGCTTCTCGACACTGCGGTGCTGTCCACAGATTCGTAACGCTTGAGATCATCCGCCGCGCGCTGACTCTCCGCGCCTGCGGCGACCACCGACGCCTGCGCTTGTGCAACTTTGGCTTTGCTTACGTTTACTTGGGCTTGTGATTGGTTCAACTGACTGCGCGCTGCATCCAGGTCCGCGCGGGCTTGCGCCACGCTGGTCTCATAATCGCGTGAATCAATTTCCAGCAGCACATCCCCCTTTTTGACTTCCTGGTTGTCCCTAATCAGCAACTGGTCCACGTATCCCGGCACTTTTGGCGCAATCGGGATGACGTTACCCTCAATAAATGCATCATCAGATGATTGAAATGGCGCGACAAACCTAAGGTAATAGACTCCTGCCGCCACGGCTACTAGCAAGGCTGCGCCTGCGGTGAGCGTTCGGTGAAGGCGTTTCTTTGCTGCGCCCTTGTCGGGTGGCGAATCGCTTGAAATTTCTTCGTGGCCGTTGGATCCAGGGCGCCGCGAGATGGCTGGTTTCTCGACTTCTGTCAGGTTGCCGCTCGTCCCGGCAGCGCCTGGGGCGAATTCCTGGTGTGAATTGTGGTTGTTGTTCATTTTTTCTTTTGGGTTTAATGGTTATTGGTCGTTTCGTTTTCTAAAGTCGTGAAACTCAGAGCTTGTAATTTCGTTTGCGGCCTCCCGGTCACAGGAAAACGTCGGAGGGCGTGGTTGACTTGGATCGGGTAGGCCGCGAAGCTGAATTCGCCGATCGGAACCATGAGTTGTGTTCGGATATTCGGCCTTTGTTGGAATGTGATTTTCATAGTTTTGCTGGGCTGCGTTAGTGGCAATGCCGTCATTTAGGTTCCTTCGTTGGGAGTGATTCCTTGCGTGAGCGACTCCAATTTGCCGAGAATCGCCTTGGCGCTGGCCATGCCGACGATTTTCAGGCGGAGAGTGCCATGGATGAAATAACTCAACGTGGGAACCGATTGAATTCCGTATGCATTCCCAAGGTCTGGATTGTCGTCCACGTTCACCTTGAACACTTTTATTCTTCCTTCCCAGTCGCCGGCGATTTCTTCGAGAACGGGCTCAACAAGTTGGCAGGGCTTACTCCAGCCCGCGAGGAAGGCAACCAGGATCGGACTCGAAGCTTGCAAAACTTCCGCCGCAAACTTCGGCTCATTTATTTCTTTGACTAGTTTAATTTTCATTTTCGAACTTTTTTTGTTCACAGCAACCCCCTATCTCATTTGGCGTGCCAATGTGGCAATTATGTCTTAAGTCATTGATTAACAGCGATTTGACTTTCTTTTAGAGGATTCTCCTGGCGGGACGTTTTTTTGAACGTTCGAATTTCCGTCCGGATTTTAATTGAAATCCGTCCACCTTGGGTTCATTAAACCCACTGTGCAAACCGCAAGTGACAGTCGCTTCGACGCAAGATTCGATGTGGACTTCGCCACCGGGTTGTTGCTCGACATTGCCCAAGAGCGCTCGCTCGAAGGGCTAATGGGAAAATCAGTTGCCGCGGCGATGACAAACCCGGAATTTGCACGGGTAGAAATTTGGTTGATTGAGAAAGGCGACATTTGCTCGCGTTGTCCACAACGACCGCAATGTCCCGATCAGACCCGCTGTTTGCACCTGGTCGCCGCTGGCAACAATCCCACACCGGGCAGCGGGCTGGCAGCGTCGCAATTTTATAAAACTGATGAACGAATTCCGTTGGGCGTCGGTTTTATCGGCAGAATTGCCACGACTGGACGACTGACCGCGTTGCAGACCGCAGATGAGGTTTGCCGTGAATATCCGCGCCTGGAATTTTTGCAGACGGAAAAAATTCGAAGATGCGCGGGATCGGCCATTTCCTTTCGAGGCGAAATTCTGGGTGTGCTCGTCATTTCTCCCCGCGCCAACCCCACGAAAGACAGACTTGCCTGGCAGCAGATTTTCTCCGATCACTTCGGCGCTGCCATCGCCAACGCCCGCGCCTTCGAGGAAATTCAGCGCCTCAAAGCGCAGCTTGAAATGCAGAACGCTTATTTGCAGGAGGAGGTGGTGGAGGCAAAAGCCTTCGGCGACTTGGTCGGCCAAAGCCCAGGTTTGCAGCACATCGTGAGTCAGATTGACCTCGTTGCGCCTACCGAAGCATCGGTCTTAATTTTGGGTGAAAGCGGTACCGGCAAAGAATTGGTCGCGCATGAAATCCATCGCCGCAGCCGACGCAAAGACAAGCCGCTCGTCCGGGTTAACTGCGCCTCCATTCCCAAGGATTTATTTGAAAGCGAATTTTTCGGCCACACGCGCGGCGCCTTTACCGGGGCCATCAAAGACCGCGCCGGCCGTTTCGAAGCGGCGGAAGGCGGCACGCTGTTTCTCGACGAAATCGGCGAAGTGCCCTTGGACTTGCAAAGCAAACTGCTTCGCGTGTTGCAGGAAAAACGTTACGAACGCGTTGGCGAAGACCGCACCCGCCTGGCGGACGTGCGCATCATCGCCGCGACCAACCGCGATTTGAAGCAGGTGGTGGAGGCGGGCCGTTTTCGCGAAGACCTTTATTATCGGCTCAACGTTTTTCCAATTCAGGCCCCCCCGTTGCGCGAACGGGTGGAAGACATCCCGCTTTTAGCAAAGCATTTCATTGAACTATCGGTGAAAGACCTGTGTTGCTCGAAACCACGATTAACGCGCGCGGCCATCGTCAAACTGCAAAGCTACGACTGGCCCGGCAACATCCGCGAATTGCGGAACGTAATTGAACGAGCTGTCATCATTTCCCGCGGCGGCGCACTGGACTTCGATTTGCCAGTGGCGAAATTCTCGTCGGTGCCGCCCCTGGCCGCACGAGAAAAAAGCGATACCGAACCAGAATTTCTGACTGAAGCCGAACTTCAACGTCGTGAGCGCGATAATTTGCTGGGTATTCTTCAGAAAACCAATTGGAAGATCAAGGGTCCGGACGGCGCGGCGGAGATGCTGGGAGTCAAACCAACCACGTTGCTTACAAGAATAAAGAAAATGGGGCTCCAGCGACCGAACTAGCCGGTTACATTTTCAAATCGCAAATCGTCGTCGTTTTCCCATTTCCACTGTCAGCAAAAATGTCAGCAAAGGTATTGGGAATGTGCTGGGCTGGTAATCGTGGTGTTGAGCTTGACTCAATGACAAAAATGGGCATTTTTAAGCCCGAAAACGCTACTTGAGGCGACCGATTCCGACCCTCGCCTCCAAGTAAATCGCCTGTAAAAATGAGGTTTTCATTAAAGTCAGGGGAAAATCCTCAACGAAATCTTCAACGGTTTTGGCTCTCGTTCACTATCCGGCACGGGCGCGTCGCGGACACACCCACCGCACGGATGCAAGACAAATTCAGTCCTTATAACCTTGCGCGCGCTTGTTCTTTTTTCGCGAAGATAAAGGGTAAACCGATCGCCTTGCGCTTCGTGCCTTTTTTTCGCAGCCGTTTTCCAAGGCGTGTTTGTAAATTTTTTAACCACAAATTCATCATTCAGAATTTAAAATTTAATGTGTGCCTTTGCTTTCCATCCTGTTTAAATCTTTTTGATGTTCGATATTCCGAAAACCATGCGCGCCGTAGTCTATCGCGGAGCCAATGACCTGCGCCTTGAAACCGTTCCTGTCCCAGCCATCGGTCCAAATGAACTCCTCGTCAAAGTCGCCGTCTGCGGTGTTTGTCCTACCGACATCAAAAAAATCCATTTCGGCCTCGTTCCGCCGCCGCGCATCTTTGGCCACGAAACCGCCGGCACGATTGTCAAAATCGGCGGTGGCAAAACCAGCCTTCGTGTTCGCTCGCATTCATCGAAGACTATTTTGAAAGTCGGCGACCGCGTCGCGCTGCACCATCACATTCCTTGCCTGGAGTGTCATTTTTGCCGTCACCGCGCCTTCGCACAATGCCCCACCTACAAGCGCACTGGCATCACCGCCGGGTTCGAGCCTGCTGGCGGCG
>Ga0181537_10003931_pt1 | contig 12500 bp, 6 predicted proteins | sample PEATcosm2014_Bin_39_FD_119765 | JGI IMG/M metagenome (GOLD analysis project Ga0181537, IMG submission 119765) | Peatland microbial communities from MTU Mesocosm Facility, Houghton, MI, USA - PEATcosm2014_Bin23_10_metaG | ecosystem: Environmental > Terrestrial > Soil > Wetlands > Peat | place...
TTATGGTCAAAAGGCCGTCGGCCAATGACCAGCCGGAGGGTGAATTTGTTATTGTGTCCGCGGTCAGTTGGGGTAGTTGGATTTTTCCGGAGGGATTATCGCTGATTTCGAGCGAGACAGTTTTCGGTTCATTGGCGCTCCACAGTTTCAGAACCAAATTGCGCGGCGCCGGGCGATACGAACCTTCCGGCGCGGAAATCTCAATCGTTGTCTGCCGGGCATCGTGAACCTGCCGAAAATGACGTTTCATGAAATTTCCATTCCGATAGGTGAGCGTTTCGCCGTCGTCCTCGTAAAGTGTGGAGGCGGATTCGGCGGCGGGCGCGATCAGGAGCTGGAGCGCATTTCCCGGCATTTGGTCCGTGGATTGGACCACCGGCTGGCGAAAGATGAAACCACCGCTGCGCACGAACATGGGAATCGAATCGAGCGTAACCGGCAAATGAACGGTCTGGTCACCTGCAAACGGACGGCCTGTCCAGTAGTCAAACCAGTCGCCGGTCGGCAAATAAACATCGCGTTCATTCACACCTTCATGCAACACCGGTGCCACCAGCAGATCGGCGCCAAAAAGAAATTCATCATCAATTCCAGTGACATGTTTATCGTTCGGAAATTCAAGAAACAACGGGCGCAACGCCGGCACCCCGGTTTCACTGGCCTGTTCCATTGCATTGTAAATATAAGGCAGTAATTCGTATCGCAGTTCGATCGCGCGTTTATTGATCGCTTCATCGCGATAACCGAACGCCCACGGTTCCTTGCCCGGCGAATTCAAATCACTGTGCGAACGCATAAACGGGCAAAAAACGCCGAATTGCAGCCAGCGGGTATAGAGTTCGCCCGAGGGCGCCCCGACAAAACCACCAATGTCTGACCCAACAAAAGGAAAACCTGACAGCCCCAGTCCCAGCAGCGTGGAAAGTGATTGCCGCAATGACGACCATTCGGACGTGCTATCACCGGTCCAAACGGCTGCGTAGCGTTGCCCGCCGGCGAAACTCGCCCGCGTCAACACGAACGGCCGCTGCTCCGGACGAAACCGGGAAAGTCCGTCAAACGTCGCACGGCTCATCAACTGGCCATAAACGTTGTGAATCTCATCGTGGTTTGTCGGCTGGCCTTCATTGTCAAAAACCGTGTCCGAAGGCATGGTTCCGTACGGCGTGTCGAAAACGGATGGTTCGTCCATGTCATTCCAAATGCCGGCAATGCCAACATCAAGCAGTCCCCCGTAGAGTGAACCCCACCACTTTCGAGCGGCCGGGTTGCTGAAATCCGGGAAGACGCTCGGTCCGGGATTTTTTTCCGCGAGTGATGGCCAGACCGGGGCTTCATAGACGGAGCCGTCAGGGTTTTTCACAAAATAATTTCCGGCCATACCCTCGTCGTAGGGCGCGTAGCCTTTTTCCACCTTGGGATGCGGATCCAGGATGGAGACCACATGAAAATGTTGTGCGCGTAAATCTGAAATCATTTTTTGGGGGTCGGGAAAACGTTCGCGGTTCCACGTGAACGGCTTGTAATTATCCAGGTAATGAATATCCAGCCAGATGACATCGGCGGGAATGTCTTTTTCCCGGAACGTGCTGGCAACCAGTCGCACCATGGACTCTGGATAGTAGCTGTAACGACATTGGTTGTAGCCCAGCGACCAAAGTGGCGGCAATGGCATCCGTCCGGTCAAGGCGGTGTAGCGCTCGATGACTTGTTTTGGATCCGGACCGTTGATGAAATAATAATCCAAGTCACCACCCGCCGCACCGAAGGTCAGCAATCCTTGAAAATCATGGCCGATGTCAAAAAAGCTGTGCCAGGTGTTGTCGAGGAAGATTCCGTGTGCCTGACCATTGCGTAAGACCATGAAAAACGGCACGGATACATACATGGGATCGGTGCTTGAATCGTGAGCGTACGTGTCCGAATTCCACATGACATAATTGTATCCCCCGAGGGCCCAACCGCGCTTGTCCAGTCGTCCGCTTTTTTCACCAAGGCCGTAGACATGTTCGTCGTCGCGGAGACGTTTGGTGACTCTGAATCCACCATAACCAAAGGCCATGCCCTGGTCGGAGTCGTCCGCATCCAAAGTTTTGCCGGAAACGTCCGCGAAGGAAATTCGCAGCGGATTTTGTTGGATCAAAACCTGCAGTGCAGGCGTTTGTAAAACCGTCGAATCCAATCCGATCCTGGCTTTTGCGCTGGCTTCACCCCCATGACGATTGATTACGGCATAAGACAGGTTGCGTCCGAATGATTTTGCCGTCGTAAAATGAACCCGGACGACATTATCTGACAACGCAGTAATGGCCAATGTGCCTTGTGCACTCTTAAAAAGAAGCGTTTGGCCATCCCAAGCCGGAGGTGGCATCGCCCCCAGCGATGACCAGCCTGCGATCACGCTTTCTCCAGGTGTTGCAGCAGGCGGCCCATCTGCTTGCAGGGCGGTTTCGGCTGCGCCCCAAAGCAATGCTGCTGACGTCAACACGGATATTAGACCACGGTGGCGCCCGCTACGGAGCCCTCGCCGGATCGCAATCCCGTAATCATATGAGAGATTCAGTCGTTTCGTCACCGTAGTGGTTGGGGGCAATCCAACAGAATGCCTGTCCAAATTGGTCACCATATGAAAATTTCAACGGAACGCAAAAATAAAACCCCAGGAATTAAAATGAAAAGCTTTATCATGAAGAATCGCGCGCCTTTTAAATTAGGCGACCAAGACTTCCCGCTGGTAGTCGCATAAAACGACCACACACAAATTGCCGGATGTGGCCGGTTTTCCGTCTGTTCAGTGACAAGTTGTCCGGTTTTAGCCTGTCCAAGGTCGTGGCCGGCAAACCGACGAGCGTCCAGTGGAGTCAAAAACAGCCACGTCATCTTGATAATTTAATACTGGAAAATAATCTATTTTCTGACTTTCAAGGTCGAGCAGGAGGCAACCGCGAGGATGTCAGTCAATGCCTGGCATCGCGTCGGGATAAGGGTCGGGAAATCGTTCTCCATTGAAATGAATTACATGCTCCAGGAACGTCAAGCGCGCCGGGAAACCACCAAAGGGACGCCATGAATTGTGAGCCGAGACCTGTCGTCCGTCAGTCACATTTGACAAAAATGATCCAGGATTTGGCAAAGACGTAAAACAACAATTGACACAATTATTCTGTTGTGATACAAAATATGGCATTAGATTCGAAAACGACTCAGAAACAAAATGCAGTAACCGGTTCAGCCACAGAACGAAAGGCTTAATTATGAGAATCACAATAAAAACCATCGCGGGTTTGACGAGTCTGGCGGGACTTTTGACCGGGAACACGTCATTCGCTCAAAACTTAATACTAAACCCAGGATTTGAGACAGCGGGCGCGAGCTCTTCGGTCGCGGCAAATTGGACGGTGGACACGGCCGCTGGTGGGCCTGTGTATGGTGTCCGTACCAACGACAACCCGCACAGCGGCTCGTACAACTTCGAAGTCTATCTGGCCAGCACTGGTGCTGGACCGGTTGTTCAGTTTAATCAGTCCGCGATTCCAGTGACGCCAAGCGACGTTTATACCTTATCGTTCTATGCCGATCGAGTGGCGGGTAGCGCTGGAGACGTTGAACAGTATAACCTTCAGTGGTTCAACGCGGGCAATGGGTTCATTGGGCAGACGGGCTACACCGGCTTTACGCCGGGAGCGAACGCCTATGCCCAGACGGTCGTCAACGGGCTGATAGCCCCGGCGGGAGCAGCCACGGCGACTCTCTATATCCACGCCGCGGGGGCCGCTGCACCGAGTCTGTCGGCCACACTAGATTTTGACGACGTGTCATTATCCACGGTCACGGTACCGGAGCCGGCAACCCTTTCTTTGGCCGCGATGGGGCTGCTTGGGGTCTGGACACTTCGCCGCAGTCGCAAGGCCTGAGTGTTTGGGAGACGGGTAGTGGTATGAACCTTCGGATCATCGTTATCCAGCGCTGACGCACGGCTTGAATGGATTGTTTCGTGTTCGGGACTAAAGAATTTCGGGGTTCATATTATGACCGTCTCTTTCAGAACAACTTTGATGAATTTGGCAGCGATCGCCCTGGTGTTTGTTATCGGCACGGGTGTGAACAGAGCGCAAGTGCAGCTCAACGTACAATCCGGTGTTCAATTGAGCTGGCTTGAAAACACCAGCGACACCTACCACCTCCAATGGTCCTCCAACCCAGCCACAACCTGGACCGATCTCGTTGTGGCGGCGGGCAATGGCCTGACCAACACGTATTTTGATCTTTTCCCGAGCGGTGCGCGCAGCTACCAGGTTTTGGACATCGTTCCGGGTACGCCCGCGGTTTCCGGTAATCTCGTCGCCAATGGAGGATTCGAAAGCGGAAGCGGAGCCACCGCCACCGGTTGGACGGTGGATACGGCTGCCGGCGGCCCGGTGTATGCGGTGCGCACCAGCGACAACCCGCACAGCGGCTTGTATAACTTCGAAGTCTATCTGGCGAGCACCGGTGCTGGGCCGGTGGTTCAGTTCAATCAGTCCGGTATTCCCGTGACGGGAGGAACCACCTATCCGTTCACTTTCTACTCCAGCGCACTGACGGGCAGTCAGGGTGAGAGCGCACAGTGGCGAATTCTGTGGAACAGCGGAGGGGACACGGGTTACCAAGCTTTTACTCCCGGAAACAACGCTTATGCCTTGATCACCAACTCCGTTACCGCTCCTGCCAGCGCAACGTCGGCGACCATCTATTTCCACTTTGCAGGCGCGGCGATCCCGGCCCAGTCGTCCACGATTGACATTGATGATGTCACACTCGGGAGCGGCAGTTCCAGCCCCGGCAGCCCACCCGTAACCAATATCCTTGCGGTGGCCATGCTGCCGGTCGCCCAAATCAGCTGGCCCAGCACCTCCGGTATTGAATATCAACCCGAATCAACCACCAACCTTGGAGCAGGATCCTGGAGCACCAACTTTACCTTGGTTGTGGGCGATGGCAGCACCGAGTCGTTCCTGACCCCGATGACCAACAGCGCGAGGTTCCTACGGTTGTTAATTCCGCCTGTCGTTGTCCTGCCCCCGTCAAACCTGCAACAGGTTCCGCCGGGAACCACCAATGCCATCGGTTTGACATGGAACGCCAGCACTTCGCCGGGCGTGACCGGTTACGACGTTCTCTACGTTGATACCAACAGCATGACGACCAATTCAATCAGCTTCGGCCTTGTGACCAGCACCGTCATCTCTGGATTGACGTCTGGCCAGACCTATTTCGTATCGGTCATTACGCTCAGTTCCAACGGTCAGAGCAATCCATCCGCCACCCTCCAGGCTCAAGCGACCAACAACCTGAGTGGTGTTGTGTGGTCCACTGACTTCAGCAGCGGCGTAATCGATCCCGGCACGTGGACTTATGACGTTGGCGGTGGGGGGTGGGGCAATGGCCAATTGGAATATGACACCGCCCAACACGGGAATACCTACATTACGAACGGAAATCTTGTGATTGAGGCTGATCGCACGAATTATTGGGGAAATTCTTTCACGTCCGCACGCATGCTCACGGAGGGACGATTCGCGTTCAAGTACGGCAATATCGAAGCCCGGATCAAAGTCCCCAATACTGCCAATGGGTTGTGGCCCGCCTTTTGGATGATGGGCAATAACGCCGGTGCCATTACCTGGCCAAACTGTGGGGAGCTGGACATTATGGAGTTGGGCGCCGCCGCCGGGATCGCCTCAAACATCCAGCAGGAACTGATCGACAGTGCGATCCACTATGCGGATACCAACAACAACGCTGTTAATGCTGCGGCCTGGTTTACGGCACCGGAGAATCTTACCCAGGATTACCATCTCTACCAGATGTCCTGGACCCCGACGAACCTCACGTTTTCTCTCGATAATGTCCCCTTCGGCTCCTGGGATATCGCCAACATCCCCATGTTTCAGCAGCCGATGTTCCTGATTCTGAACATTGCCATCGGCGGCTATGATCCCTCCTACACGGGGGTGTACAGTCCTGGCGCAGTCACGGCCACGTTTCCAGCGAGCATGGATGTCAATTATATTCAGATTACTGACAATGGGTATACGCAACTTTATTTCGGCGATACTTCCGCGGAAAACGGAAACTTCGGGGTTTTTGCCGGAACCACGCCAGTCAATGATTCCCTAACTTACGGTACGGGCTTGGAACCAAATTTCGCCTACGGAACCAATGCCGCGCTCTACATCTGGAACAACATGACTCCGAGCACCAACCCGCCAGCTCCTTCCGAGGGAACCAACTGCTGGTCATTCGATATTGCCGGGGGAAATTGGTTTGGAATGGGAGCCTTTCTGCCGAATTTCCGCAACATGAAGAACTACTCCGACGGGTATCTTCACTTCGACATTCGCACTACTGCGGGAGACGCCACGCCTATGCAAGTGGGAATCCAAAGTTGCGTGAGCGGCCAGTTGGCCGGTGATGCCGCCAACTTTTGGCTTCCATTGGGGGTCGACCAGACATCGGAGTTCTGGTTTCCTCATGATGGCCAATGGCATTCGCTGAAAATTCCCTTGAACCGATTCGCCAATGTTGATTTCCGCACCGTTAATCAGTTGTTCCAGATTTCGAGTGTCGTTAACCCGGCTTCCGCGCTGAACCTGTCCATTGACAATGTTTGGTGGGAACCCAGTGCCACCCGGGTGACCCCTCAGAATGGAAATTTCGGTGTCTATACCGAAACACCGTCACACCAGAACGCAGGAGCATTTGCCCTGGGTGTGCAGGGTAATTTTTTCGTCTGGGCGAATACGATGGTGCCCGCCACACAACACCCATATAATGGCGACACCAACGATATCAGTCTGGCCGCTGCGCCTGGCATGACGTGGTCAGGGATGGCGTTCACGCCGGACAATAAATACAACATGACGGCGTACCAATACACGAATTGCGATTTGGAGTTCGTCATGAAGACCACCTCCACCACCGCGTTCATGATCGGCATGAAGAGCGGCAACCTCGATGGTGTGGGCCAGAAGTGGATCAACTTCGGGGGACCGGGCAGCGACCCCTACGGATTTGTTCGCGACGGTGCCTGGCATGTGGTGGACATCCCGATGTCCGACTTCGGTCCGGAAGTGGATCTGTCCGCGGTCAGCCAGTTCTTCGAGATTTTAAGTCAGTCGGCGCCAATCTCTAATATCGAGTTGGACGATATCCACTTCACGAACGGTGACGTGGCTTCACCGCCCGACCAATAAAATGGCGTTGTCCCCCACAGGACGATGACCGTCGGCATTGTGCCCAAGGTGAGACATCAACCTCTCCTTCTCACGGATCATTTTACGAACTACCGGATCCTTTTGCAAACACCGCGGATGACCAATGATTATCCGTTGTCATGGCAGAACAGGCGATGCACTCTTGGAATATTTTACGTCAAGGTGCCGAGCCGGAAGGCCCCTCATGATTACGATATTTTCGTGGGCCAAGCGCCTTTCTGCGTTTCCGCGAACCACCAGTCACGATGGACTCGGTGGCTCCCTGGACCTTTGGCGGCAGGTCGGCGCAAGCGGCCACCGGTCGAAGAGCAAGATGCTTTCGGGTTAAAAGCGGATTATTCCTCGTTGAACGGCTACTGCAACGGCTTGAGTTCTATCAGCAACACGAAGTTTTGCTAAAATACTCTTTAGAAACCACTTGGTGGTGTTTTCAGTGATATTTAAAACATCGGCAATTTGCTTGTTGGCCAACCCCTTGGCAAGCTCATTGAGGACTTGCAGCTCGCGGGGAGTCAGTTCTTCAAACATGCGCCGCGATGCAAGACGCTTGGCTACTTCTTCCGGAATCCAATACTGTCCAGCCGCCACGGCGCGAATAGCCGGAATTAGTTTGTCTTCCGTGGAGTTTTTCAACACATAGCCCGCGGCTCCAGCTTCCAATGCTGTATGAATGTCCTCATCTCCATCCAGGGCCGTCAGCATCAAAATGCGCGCAACATCGTCTTGTTTGCGGATTTCAACAGTGGCTTCAACGCCATTTTTGATCGGCATGCGCAGGTCCATCAAGGCAACGTCAGGGGTTGTTTTTTTGAACAGAGCAACTGCCTGGGCGCCATCGGTGGCCTCGGCGACAATTTGCATGTCAGGTTCCGTATTGATCATGGCGATCAACCCCATCCGAACGAGGTAATGGTCGTCAGCAATCAAAATCCGAATCGGCGGCGATTTCTTCATGATTTGCTTGTTCATCGGCTGATTTTGGCGTGATTGTCTGCTCTATCGGCAGCTCGACATGGACGATGGTTCCCCTGCCATGGGCGCTCGTAACTGCGATGCTTCCTCCCAACCGTTTTGTTCTTTCCGACATGCCGAGCAAACCAAAATGACCATCATTTGGGCCAGCGCAATGGTCGGGGGTGAAACCTTTTCCATCATCCTTGATCTGCAGGGTTACCTTTTCGACGCAAAACTCCAATTCGATCTGCACCCAATGTGCACCGGCATGTTTGACTGTGTTCGTAATAGCCTCTTGACAGATTCGAAGTATATTCTCTTCAACGATTTCAGGTAAAGGGCGAATGTCACCTTTCGTATTAATTTCGACACGGATACCTGCACTGTCTGCAATTCGATTGCTGCTGATCAACAGTGCGCTGGATAGATCAAACGCTTCGAGTTCTCTGCTTCGTAGATCCCAGATGGATCTGCGTAAATCGACTTGGCTGATGCGCACCATGCTCCGAACCAGGCCTAGGTGGTGGCTGGCTTTGTCAGGTTCCGGCTTAAACAACTTTGCGACAGTATTTAGCTGCAGGGTGATGCCTGTCAGCGTTTGTTCCAGGGTATCGTGCAGCTCTTTTGCCAGTCGAGTACGTTCAGCTAAAATGGCCTTGGATCGCACCTCGACCTCTTTTCTCGCCGTTATTTGGAATTCCAGCTGTCGCGTTCTCTCCTCGACTCGCATCTCAAGTGTATCGTGAGCTTTTTGCAACTCCCTTTGGTCCTGCTCTCGTTCACGCATCAATTGTCTCAAAGCCAGGTTTCTCTTTGATGCCATGATAATCCAGCTGGCTGCAAAAATGATTGTGACCAATGCTATGACAAGAATGATCAACAAGTGTTGCGCGCTCAGCCAGCTCGGTTTGGTGATGATGCTGGCGTCATTTGAATCCGGTATGAGGATATGAAAAGATTGAATTTTTCCGTTCTTGTCACTTTGAAGAAAGCATACACCGCAAATTCTGACAGTGCTGCCAATGGGAATTGATTGTAAGAGGGAATCCGATTTGGCCGTATCGGCTTCGGCCGTAAAAAGGAGGTTGCTGTTTTGGAGTACTAAGGTCGTTTTTAGAATGTTAGATCCTCCGGTTGACGCTGGGACTTCTTCCGTTAAACGATCAAGCAACGTGCCCGAAAGGGTGATGAAGTCGGCGTGGTGTAACCCTTTGAATAATTCTGCAGTCGGCACTTTCGTCGGTAGCACACTGGCATGAGGTTCGTCTGTCTTCCGTAGAACCGCATCTTCTAAAACCGGGAAAAAGCTTTTTACGTCTGGAAATCCCACGGCTTCAATTACATCACCTGGAGAGAGGGAAATAATTTGGCTGCTTGTAACTTCCAATCCGCCAGTGGCATCCTGGATAAATACATCTTCACCATTTCTTTGACAAGTTACAACCCCTTTGACATGAACTCGGTAGCCGAGTGGAAGGCCACTGCGGTATTGGCCAATGTTGCTAATGGGAGTCACTGGTTTATTAAACGGGTTTGAAGCAGGAAATTGTTCAACAATAAAATCCCCGGCGAGGGGAACATAAACATTGACTGTTACGAGGTGTCTCAATGGTGCGTTATAGGAAGTCGCGGCAGTGCCTTTTACCTTAATCTTGGCGCCAATCAGCGACTGTGGATCAATGCCGGCTGGAATTGGCCCAAACACATCGACAGAGAATCCACCCGAAGCCAATTCAATTTGAAATGTCGTGTTGAGACCACCTTGCACGTTTCTTACAATGCCTGAGATTTCAATCCGTTGACTATCTTTAGCACCTGACATCAACTGCTCAATGAGAACAGGTTTGGGCTCTGGTAATGCTGCTGTTCCCACCTTTTCCCAGCTCGGCGCGGTGATAATGGGGGCATATCCTCCCGGGGCACTTACCCCCGAAACGGCAACCACATCGCCAGGGCGGGGCTGTGTGCTGCCGATGTTCTCGACAAAAACACCACCACTGGCATCCTGAACGAAAAATCTTCCATCCCAGTCAGACTCGGCGGCAGTGACAACACCTGTAACTGAAATCCCGATTCCACGCGATGCCTGTTCACTTGAAAGAGCCAGAACTTCACACGCACTGGTTAAACGTTTGTCTGGGAGCCGCTGCGAGACAACTTGCCCTGCGCTTGATAGCGTAAATACGACGAAAAACAGCAGTACTAAAGACTTTTTCACAGGTAGCTAACGGGTTATCGAAAACAGGGTTATCGAAAACACGACCCTTCAAAAGGTTGGCCTCCGAACCATCGGGCTTTATGCACAATAATCGCTCGAAAATGCGTTATCAACACCGTGCCAGCACTCCAAAATACGACGAAAATATTGAAACTCCAGAAAAAAGTGTGGACGACCCCCGCCATTAGAACGGAGCTATGGAGTCATTTAAGAAACAGCGTTGCAAATGGAAATACAATGCGAACGATAAAAAATAAGATTTCTTTTACAATTCCGTTTCGGTCCTTCCCGGGATTCAACCAGTCAACGATCGTGTGCTTCGTAAAAAACCGGGAAATACCTTCAATGCGGCCAGCGTGATTAGTCGAGTGAATGAGCAACATCCCCTGGTCGTTTGACAAAGCCTGAAGGTGGTGCCCACCCGAAAGAGGGGTGTTCAAGCCGTGATAGTTGTGCCATTGTACTTTCACCGCCAGATACTAGTGTTGGCGGTCTTGTTTGTTGCGTATCAACCGGAACCAAACCTTATGAAAAAAACCATCTTGATTCTAATTTGTATAATCAGCGCCGTAAGATTAGCGTCTGCGTCCAGCAATTTCTTGTACACCGCAACGGCGGCTCCGGGCAACACGCCGGATGGAGTAGATCAAAATGCGAACCCGGTTAATGTTTGGACAAATGTTCTTTACGCCGGTGGAACCAATGGCTTGGGCGATGCTGGTGCTGATGGCTCGGGAGTAGGTTTTTATAATCCAGACGGGAACAGCGATATTGGAGGCAATGTAAATGCATGGCAGGAGTATAGCTACCAGAACGATGGGACCGCCCTCGGTGGAAGCGTTGACTCCTACAATACGTTTGCTGGTGGAGCTTTGACAGCCGGGCAGACCGTTTCAATCAACTTTGTAATGCGGGCTACCGATCCTGCGGCAAATGGACACCCAGCCGGCGAGGTCGGTGTCAGTCTGATGAGCGGTACCAACACCGCGATAACGTTCTATATCTATGGAGGTGGTCCGGGTTGGTATTTTTATAACGATGCGGGAACAAATGCCGCGAAAGCTGGCGCCATGACTTATCAATATCAAGCGCCATTTAATATTGCCTTCACCATCACCGGAACCAATACCTATCTGGCGGTTGCCGGTTCCGACACTTGGACTGGTACATTCAATGGATCGCTTACGGGAATAGACGTGTTCAACCACGCGGGCGGCAATGCCAGTGATGTGGGGTTCAATAATTTAACAGTCGCGCCCGAGTTGACCATCAACAACATCTCTCCCGATGATGGCAAATCGCTATTCAATGCGACCAACACGATGAGTTTTGGTATCACTTCACCGTCTGCTGCCGTCAATGCCAGCGGCATTCAGTTGATCTTAAACGGCGTGAATGTTTCCAGTAATCTGGTGGTTAGCGGTGGCGGCAGCGGAAATGTCACGGCCCGTTATACCAATCTTGTGTTGGATACCATTTATGTTGGTCAAATCAATGTCACCAACGCTGGCGGCGAAGGTGTGAGCGCGCCGGTCCGGTTCGACACCTTTAGTTCAAACTATTTTACCTGGGAAGCGGAAGATTTTGATTTCAGTAGCGGCCAGTTCATTGATAACCCGGTGGTTTCAACCAACAGTGCCAGCAGTTACTACAATCGGGTGGGCGTATCGAACGTGGACGAATATGTGTCGAATTTTAGCACGAATCAACCTCACGGCTGGCGCCCCAATGATCAGGTTTCGACCGATCTTGCAAATGATACACCCCGCACTCAATTTACCGCTGCCGGCGTTCCGGACTATCTAGTAGGATATTTTAACCCGACGAACTGGGTGAATTACACCCGGACTTTCCCGGCGGGCACCTATAACATCTATGGCCGCCTGGCCAACGGGAACGGTGGTTTGGCTAGTTGCTCTCTGGCTCTAGTCACCAGCGGCCAGGGCACCACCAATCAGACGACTACGCAATTGGAAGACTTTCAATTCAGCGCGCGTGGATGGAACAGTTTTGATTTCATACCTCTATCGGATGCTTGGGGAAATACGCTGGCTGTGACGTTAAATGGACAA
>Ga0181537_10003932_pt1 | contig 12500 bp, 11 predicted proteins | sample PEATcosm2014_Bin_39_FD_119765 | JGI IMG/M metagenome (GOLD analysis project Ga0181537, IMG submission 119765) | Peatland microbial communities from MTU Mesocosm Facility, Houghton, MI, USA - PEATcosm2014_Bin23_10_metaG | ecosystem: Environmental > Terrestrial > Soil > Wetlands > Peat | place...
ATCTCGAGCTCGTTGCGGAAGAGATCGGTCGCACGACCTACGCCGACGTTGCGCTGTGGGGCGATGCGCGTGAAGGCTTGGTAGACCTTGCGGATGCTCTCGCCGACGGCAGTAGTGCGCGGCGCACCGAACGTCGCCAATATGTAGCCGAAGTTGCATCACGCATGAACCGGTGGCGCATCGAGGCAATGCCGCGCTACACGTCGGCCGAGATTCCCATCAACATGGGACGCTTGATCGGCGATTTGCAGACCGCAATGCCGTCCGATGGGATCCTAGTCGCCGACGGCGGATTCGCCGCGCATTGGACGGGTCTGCTCTACGACACGAAGGAAGCCGGACGCACGTATGTTGCCGATCGCGGCCTCGCATCGATCGGCTACGGTTTGCCCGGAGCCATGGGCGCGCAGATGGCTGCACCGGATGTGCCGGTCGTCGCAATCACCGGCGACGGCGGCTTCAACATGACGATCGGCGATCTCGAGACGGCGAAACGCGCCGGGACCAACGTGATCGTCGTCGTCGTCAACAATGCCGCGAGCGGATACGTGAAGGCACTGCAACACGCGATGTACGGAAAAGGCAACTATCAGTCGAGCGATCTCATCGAGATGGATTACGGCGCGATTGCACGCGCGATGGGCTGTAATGGAATCCGCGTCGAGAAGCCTGACGATCTTGCGTCGGCATATCGGACGGCGCTCGGCGATCGCAGCGCGCCGACCGTTATCGACGTCGTCGTAACGCGTGACCCGGGTGGCATGCTGCCGGCTGCCGATAATCGGACGCTCGTCGTTAAGCCCGGCGATCGCCCGGTTTGATCCGAGTCCACGACACCATAACGGATCTCGATTCACAAGACGCCGGCAACATCGTCGTCGCCGCATCGCACGGCGGCCGCTACTGCGGCTATTGCGCCGCAAAAGGGCATCTGCTCGGCGTGATCTTATCCGACGCGGGCGTTGGGCTCGACGATGCCGGCATCGCTGCGCTCGCATACCTCGACGGGCTCGGCATTCCGGCGGCAACCGTCGACTATCGTTCCGCGCGCATCGGAGACGGCGCCGACCTCATGCGGCGCGGACGGATCAGCTTCTGCAACGATGCGGCGCGAAGTCTCGGATGCGCTCCGGATCAAGGCGTGACGGAGTGCGCCGAAAAGATGCAGCGCGCAAATCCGTCGACGGTACCGGCGCCCGCGTATGAAGAGACGCGCACCTTGCTGCTCGAGCGGCCGGGGCGCGAAAAAGTATGGGGACTTGATTCGAATTCGCTCGTGACTGTGGACGACACCGGATCGATCGTGGTGACCGGATCGCACGGCGGAATTCTGGGCGGCAAACCAGAGACGGCGTTGCGCATCGACGCGCTCGCGGCCGTCTACAACGACGCGGGCGTCGGCATCGACGAGGCCGGCATCTCACGATTGCCCGCGCTCGACGCGCGTGGAATTGCAGCCGTCACCGTCGACGTCAACAGCGCGCGCATCGGCGACGCTCGCTCGACCTGGGAGACCGGCAAGATCTCGCACGTCAATGCACGTGCACACGCGTACGGTTGCCGTCCGGGTATGACCGCTCCGGCCTTCGTAGAACTTCTCTTCCGGTAGAGCTCGTCTTAGTTAAGACGGAATAACGGTTCCGGTGATCCGGTACGACGTTCCGCGAAAGAACGCGATCGTCTCGCCCTTCTCGTTCGTCACCTCGACGTCGTAAATTCCCGTGCGTCCGGCGCGCGAACGCTCTTGCGCCGTCGCAACCAGCCCTTCGCCGGCGCGGCCCGGCGCCGTGAACGAGATCGCCGCGTTGAGCGCGACGTTCGACTCGTTGCGCGAATTGCACGCGTACGCGAACGCCGTGTCAGCAAAGGCAAAGATGAAGCCGCCATGCATTACGTCATGCCCGTTGAGCATCGCGCTCGTCGCGCGCATGGTAAGACGCGCGTAGCCCGGGCGGACTTCTTCGATCGTGATTCCGAGCGTACGCGCGGCTGCATCGCGCGCGTACATCGCCTCGGCCGAGGCTTCAGCTAGCGCTTGTGGGTCCAGGGACCACCGTCCGTGTCTGCGTGATCCGGAAACGCCCGGCGACAAACGCTGCGTCGGTCAACGAGGCGTTGCCGGCTGGATTCGCGCCGCTGACGTGATAGTCGCTGAAGGCAGCCGACTGATTGACCAGCAGCGCTCCGGTCAGATTGATCGCGAGTGAGACGCCCGCGTCGGCAGCAAAATCCTCGGCCCGAGCAACGATCGCGGGATCGGTCGAGTACAACATTGCCGTGATGGCGCCGCAGCTGCGTGCGATCTTGGTTGCGAGCTCGAGGCTCTGCTCCGTCGAATCGGTCGCGATAACGAACGCGATCGGGCCGAACATCTCGCCGCCGTAGCGCTCTTCGTCGGCGGCATCAAGCCGCGCAACGATCGGCGTGCGGATGCGCGCGCCCGGGAACTGCGGATGCGGAATCGTTTTCGATGCCAGCGCCACGCTGCTATTGCTCGCTTGCGCGTCGATGCGCGCAACGGTTGCGTCGGACGCGATCGCACCGAGAACTTCGACGGCGCGTTCCGGCGACGCGAGCAGATCGTCGACGGCTTTCGTGATCGAGGCCAGCACGTCGTCGAAGCTCACCTGCAGATCCGCGGCTTTGATGCCGCCGCGTGGAACGAAGATGTTCTGCGGTGCGGTGCACATTTGACCCGAATAGAGCGACAGCGCCATCGCGAGGTTGCGCGAGAGCCCTATCAGATCGTCGGTCGAATCGATCACGACCGCGTTGACGCCCGCCTTCTCGGTGAAGACGACCGCGTTCGGAGCGTTCTTTTCGAGCCACTCGCCGAATGCCGAGGAACCGGTGAAGTCGATGATCGCGATTTCGGGACGCGTCGCGAGCGTCTTTGCGATCGGCGTTTCCGGAACGTCGGCCGCAAGCGCGACCAAATTCGGGTCGTAGCCGGCCTCCGCGAGCGTCGTGCGCGCGATCTCGACGGTGATCGCGAGCGGCAGAATCGCATTGGGATGCGGTTTGACGATGACCGGATTGCCCGTCACGAGACTTGCGAAAAGTCCCGGATAGGAATTCCAGTTCGGGAACGTCGAGCTTGCAACGATCAAGCCGATGCCGCGCGGCACGATGCGATAACGTTTCTCGACGCGCAGCGGCTGATTTTTCTGCGGCTTCTCCCAGAGTGCAAATGGTGGCACGTCGCTCATTGCGTCGTAGGCATACGCAATCGCTTCGAGCGCACGATCCTGCGCGTGCGGACCGCCGGCCTGAAACGCCATCATGTACGCCTGACCCGTCGTATACATCGTCGCGAACGCCATCTCAAAACTGGCTTTGTTGATCCGCTTGACGATCTCGAGACAGACGCCGACGCGATTCTGCACGGACGCGGCCGCCCAATCGCGTTGCGCGCGCTGCATCGCCGGGATCAGCTGGTCCGCGTCGATCTGCGGATACGTCACGCCGATCGTGACGCCGAACGGCGATTTCTCGGCGCCGATCCACCCCGTCGTTCCCGGCTGCGAAAGCTCGAAGCGCTTGCCGAGACGATTCTCGAGCGCCGCTTTGCCTTCGGCCTGCGCGTTCTCGCCGTAGGATCTCGCCGCTTCAGGATACGCCGAGTAATACTCGCGTGATTTGATCGCTGCGAGCGCATGATCTAAGAGCGGCTGATGCTCGCTAAACCACTGTGCGGCGTGCGAGGGAACGATAGTCGTGGTCATCGCGGTCCTCCGTTCAGAATACGGGGATGATGTCTTCGGCTGAGATGTGTCCGACGTCGACGCCGTCGAGATCGAGCTCCGGAATAGCGGGGAACTCGATGCCCCACTCGCCGATAATCGCGCGCACCTTCGCAAGCGCATTGCGCCAGTTGTCGGCCTGCTCGTCGTAGGTCAAACAACCGAGTCCGGCATCGCGTGCATGCTGGATGAGCACACGGTGATTCGGCATGAAATAATCGGTGAGCTCCCAAAATTGTGGCGGCGGCTCCCACAGAATCATCGAGAGGAATACGAATCCGGCGCGCAGCTGCTTGGTGATGAGCACCTTGTCTTCTTCGCGCAATCCCGGAAAATCAGTTTCGAGGATTGCGAGACAGATCGCCAGATGCCGTGCTTCGTCTTGTCCGACCCGCTTGAAGATTTGCTGGAAGACAGGATGCTTGGCTTTCTTCGACATGCCGAAGAACAACGTCGATGCCGCAACCTCGCCCATCATGAACGACGTGAACAGGACGGAAAGCGGATACTTGCCGAGCGACGCGGCGTAGCCTTTCCAATAGCGGCCACCGTTGTGGTAGAGCCACTCGATGTTATTTTTCGCGGCATGTTCGAGCGGCGTCTTCGGATCGAAATCGAGCGGCCCGCCCGGCACCAGCTTTTGAATGACGCGCTGACAGACTTCTTCATGGTTCATCTCGTCGCGCGTAATCGAGAAGAAACACTTCCGGATCGGATCTTCCGAGTGCTGTTCGAACGAGTGCACCGTCGCTTGCGCGAACACCGGCGGCCCGGAGCCGTCGAAGTTTGCGAGCACCGCGTACCAGTACATGATGCCAAGGCGCTGTTCGGGCGTAAAATCTTCCGCGCGCAGCTCGTCCCACGGAAAATCCGCGGGATTCCAGAGCGCACGTTTGCTGCGCTCGTAGAGCTCCGCAAGCTTGGGCGTCTCGACACGCCATTCGAGCGGGTAGATGTTCGGCTGCGGAATTTCAGGGGCGGAGACGAACCCGCCGGGTGGAATCACAATATCCATTTTGCCTCCCTACCAAATGGTAGGTTTGCCCGATTGTAGCACTTTGACGGTGTTACCCGTCAAGGGCCGGAAAAGCGCCCGCATGAGCAGCAACAATATCGACCTTTCCGGGCGGCGGGCGATCGTGACCGGGGGTGCCAGTGGGATCGGCATGGAGACCAGCCGCCGTCTTCTGGCTTCGGGCCTGGCCGCGCTGACCATCTGGGACCGCAACGAAGACGCGCTGGCCGCGGCTCGCAAGAGCCTGGGCGAGCGGGTCCTGACCCGCGCGGTCGACGTCGCCGACCCGGACTCCGTCGACGGCGCTGCGCGCGAGGCGCAGAAAGCGATGGGCGGGATCGACATCCTCGTGAACTCGGCCGGCATCACGGGACCAAATATGACCACGTGGGATTACCCCGTCGCGGATTGGCGCGCGGTCATCGACATCAATTTAAGCGGAACTTTTTTCTGCTTGCGCGCGGTGCTACCGATCATGAAAGCCGCCCACTATGGGCGCGTCGTCAACATCGCATCGGTCGCCGGCAAGGAAGGGAATCCGAACGCTTCAGCTTACAGCGCGTCGAAGGCCGGCGTCATCGCGCTGACAAAATCGGCCGCGAAGGAGCTCGTGCGTGACGGCGTGATCGTCAACTGCATCACGCCCGCCGCAATCGAGACGCCGATGTTCGCGCAGATGACCAAGGAGTTCATCGACTTCATGCTTTCGAAAATTCCCATGGGACGCTTTGGAACGCCGCAAGAAATCGCAGCCCTAATCGCGTGGCTGTGCAGTGACGAGGTCACGTTCTCGACCGGCGCAGCGTTCGATATCTCCGGCGGGCGGTCGACCTACTGATGGCGGGGAAAGCACGCATCGTCGCAACCTGGCCGCTCACGCCGCACGCCGTCGAGCGTCTGCGCGACGTGGCCGATACGATCGAAGACGTCTCGGGCGACAATCTTCCCAAGGACGAATTGGCAAAGCGCCTCGAGACCGCCGACGCGATCATCACGTTTCCGCTTGCGATCCGCTTCGATAAAGAGCTGCTCGCGCATTGCAAAAATCTCAAAGTGATCGCGACGGTCTCGGTCGGCTACGATAACATCGATCTCGGAGTGTGCGCCGAGCGCGGGGTGAAAGTCGGCAACACGCCGGGCGTCATCGCACCTGACACCGCCGACATCGGGATGGCCTTGATCCTGGTGACGATGCGGCGCGTCGTGGCCGGCCTCGATTTCGTTCGCGCCGGGAAATTCGAGCGCGGGGAGATGGCGCCGTACGGAAACGCCCTGAATCGCAAGAGCCTCGGCATCTTTGGTATGGGCGGGGTCGGAGCGGCGCTCGGTCAGCGCGGGCGTGCCGCCGGCATGAAGATCATCTATCACAACCGCAGCAAACGCAGCGACGTCGATCCCAGCGAAGCCACCTACGTGAGCTTCGACGATCTGCTCGCGCAATCGGACGTCATCGCCGTCACCGCTCCGCTCACGCCCGAGACGCGCGGAGCATTCAACAAAGCGGCGTTCGCCAAGATGAAGCGCGGCGCGTATTTCGTCAACATCGCACGCGGCGGACTGGTCGAAACCGATGCCTTGTACGACGCTTTGAAATCCGGACACTTGGCCTACGCGGGCCTCGACGTCACGGATCCGGAACCATTGCCGCTCTCGCACCCGCTCTACACGCTCGACAACGTCGTCGTCATCCCGCACATCGGAACGCAAACGCCGGAAACGCGCGATGAGATGCTGGAGCTCGCGGTTTCCAACGTGATCGCAGCGCTGCGCGGTGAGCCCTTACCAGCAGCCGTTCGGCTTCCCGTCCCTACGTAAGTCCTTCGAACAAGACGGCGAGGATCGCAGTGGTGATCGTCGCCGCGTCGATGGCGCCGCTGGGCCGGTACCACTCGACGATCGAATTGGACATGCCGAAGCATAAACGCGCAACCAGGCCGGCATCCAGATCGGTTCGCACTTCACCGGCATGCTGCGCTTGCACGATGAGGTCGGCGACGCTGCGATCGAACTTGCGGCGGCGTTCGAGCGCATCGCGCTCGACTTGCGAGTTCCCGCGTGCGCGAAAGAGCACGGTGACTTCGGCGAGATGCGCTGTCGTCGTCTCGGCGACGCGGCGCACGATGTAGCGAAGCCGCGCGGACGGACTCCCCTTCGCAGCGTCCGGCTCCTCGAAGATCGCGAAGAGCGCATCGAGCGCGCGATTGAATCCGCGCGCGAGCAGCTCTTCTTTTCCACTGACGTGATGGTAGATGCTGGCTTTGGTGATGCCGGCTTCCGCCGCAACGTCGTCCATCGACGCGCCGTCGTAGCCCTTGCGGGCGAAGACGAGCAACGCAACGTCCGTCAGCGAATCGATGTCGTAGCGACGCTTCACATTTTTTGCTTTGCGGTCGCGGCTGTAGGTCCTCGGCATAAAGATGGGCAAAAGCGGAGCATGGCGACCCGGGCCGCAGCACCGCACCAGCTTTCGAGCGAGCAGCTCGTCACGGTCCTTCGGAACATGCTGACGCAGCGCGCTGTCGACACGCGCGGCTTTCAGCTCAATCGGCAGGGTAAGGTTGCGATCGCAATGGGATCCGAGGGGCACGAAGCCGTGCAAGCGGGTGCCGGCCTCGCATTCGTCCGCGGTAAAGACGTCCTTTATCCGTACTACCGGAACACGGGCATCTCGCTGGCGTGCGGCCTCCCGCTCGAAGACGTGTTCCGGTCGCAGTTTGCGCGAGCGACCGACACGACCGGTGGCCGTTCGATCATCAATCATGCCACCGACCGCAAGCGCGGCATCGCGTCGATCTCGTCGATCATCGCAACGCAGTGCACGCATGCCGTCGGCGCCGCGTATGCCTTTCGATTCCGAGGCGAGAGCGACCGCGCTGTTCTCTGCACGTTCGGCGAAGGCGCGACCAGTGAGGGCGAGTGGCACGAGGCCATGAACTTCTCGGCGATTCACGGCGTGCCCGTGATTTGGCTGTGCGAGAACAACCAATGGGCGATCTCGACGCCGATCAGCAAGCAAATGCGCAACACGAGCGTCGCAGATCGCGCACCTGCCTACGGCCTCGAAGGCGTCAGCGTCGATGGATTCGATCCGATCGCGGTCTACACCGCCGTTCGCGCCGCGCGCCAAAAGGCAATTGCCGGCGGCGGACCGACCTTGATCGAAGCCAAGTGCTATCGTTTCCTCTCACACACGACCGACGACGACGACCGCACGTATCGCACGCGGGATGAGGTCGAAAAGCAGCGTTCGCAAGATCCGGTCCCGCGCTTCGAGCAATATCTCGTCGACCACGGCGTGCTGACACGCGATGCGATCGAACAGCTGCGCGCCGAGATCGCGCAGCATGTGAACGAGATGACCGATCGGATTGAGGCCGAACCGCTTCCGAACCCGAGCACGCTCTACACGCAGGTTTACGCCGGCTCGACCGACGCCTGGATCTAGCGTCCCGCGTCGCGGAGCGCGTCGCCGCGCGCGGTATCGGTATCGACGCGAAGCTGCGCGATGTCGCGTGGGAAAATCAGCGCGAGCAGCCAGTCGAGGGCGACCCTGACCTTGCGATACCATCCCGGTATCCGCACGAGATAATACGTTCGCCACATGAACCACGCAGCAAATCCGGTCAGCACGAACCCGTTTGGAAAGCCGACGACGCCGCGATGGCCGCCCAGCGACGCCATCGTTCCGAGCGCCTTCCAACGAAACGGCCGCGTCGGTTCTCCGCGAAGCGTTCGCACGACGTTTTCTGCAAGTGCAGGTCCCTCGCGAATGGCGTGCTGCGCGGTTGCCGGATAAAATCCGCCTTCCGGCATCGGAATCCACGCGCAATCGCCAAGCGCCCAGATGTTCGGCGTGTCCTTTACCGACATGTCGGCGTTTGCGAGAATGCCGCCGTTACGAGCGTGTGGCAACGGCAGCGACGCGATGAACGGTGATGGGCGGACGCCGGCACTCCACACCACGGTCGCCGAATCGAGACGCGTGCCGTCTTTGAGCGCGACGCCACCGGCATCGACCGATGCAACGAGCGCATTCGTCCGCACGCGCACCTTGCGCCGCGCAAGAAACGCGGCGCAATACTCACCCATGCGCGGCAACAAGTCGGGAAGCAGCTTCCCGCCGCCTTCGACGAGCGTCACCTCGACGTCCGCAAGCGCGATGTGACGGTAGAAGTGCAAGATGCTACGGAAGAAATCGACGAGCTCGCCCGCGACTTCGACGCCCGTGTAGCCGCCGCCGACGATGACGTACGTCAGCAAAGCGCGACGCCGCGCTAGGTCCTTCTCGATGTCGGCAACTTCGAGCGTCTCGACAATATGATTGCGCAGATCCTCGGCGTCCTCGAGACGTTTGAACGGATAGCTATGTTCTGCGACGCCCGGAATGCCAAACGTTGCGGAAACGCTCCCGGTGGCGAGCACGAGATGATCGAACTCGATTTGCTGACGCTCGTTCGTGAGCAGTAATCGCGTATCGACTGTGCGCGCCACAAAGTCGATCGCCACGACTTCACCCAGCGCGAGCGTTGTCGTTCGCAGCAAGCCGCGCAACGGCGAAACGATATGACGAGGTTCCAGATCTCCATTGCTGACTTCCGGAAGCATCGGCGTAAAGAGCGCGTAGTTATCGCGGCTGATGATCGCAACATCCGCTTCTCCCGGTCGCAGCAAACGCTCCAAACGTTGCGCGACGGCGAGACCTGCAAAGCCTCCGCCGAGGATAACAATTCGCATTTTCCGAACATTTTGCAATGAGCGAGAAGCCGCCTCCGGACTTTGCGATGCTGCGCGCCGTCGAGCTCATCGCGCAATTCGTCGAGAAGCAACTCGAGAAGCCGCCGGTCCCCCCTGCCCCGATCGACAAGCCCGTCATCTTGTTCAACGAAAATCTTTCGTTCGCATTGGAAAAGACGACGCGCAGCGAGGTCGATCGTTCGTTTGGAAGCGGATTCCCCTATCCGGCGAAGGGTTTTCACAGCTACGGCTTGCGCCACGATGGGAAGCCCGCGCTGATCTCGGCCTTCTTCGATCGGGACGAACTGCTCATCGGCGTCGAGCACTACTACGTCACGTCAAAATCAACGCCGTCGCTCGCGCCGCGCGCGATCGGGGCCTTCCGGTTGATTCCAGGCGAGATCGCACTTGGAATGCCGATGTCGAAGCTTTCCGACGAATTCGTTCCCGCGATCAGCGGACCCAGCCCCGCGATCTACGCGCAGCGCTACGAGGTTCGCTTTCCAGGCGGAGTTGCGTACGTCATGGGAAACAAGATGCGCGTTGAGCGACTCGTCCTCTATGCCGATCGTTCGAAGCCTACCGTCTATTACAGCGAAGAATAAGCGCGCGGCGCCGTTCGTCATCATCTGCGCGCTCGCGCTCCTGGCAGTGGCGTTCTTTATCGTGCGGCCGAACGGCGCTTCCGGACCGGCGATGCGCGACTTCGAAGCATTCTACGCAGCCGGAGTCATCGCAAATCACGGCGGCGATCCGTACGGACGCGACATCTGGAACGCGGAACGCGAGATTCCCGGCGTCGATACGACCCACGACGAAACGCTTCCGTTCGTTGGTCCACCGGCAGCGTTGCCACTATGGCGGGCGCTCGCGCTCTTACCGTTCAGCCTCGCCGGACGCATCTGGGGTGCGATCCTCGGCTGCGCGATGCTCGTTACGGTTTTTGGAACGCTCCGGCTTGCGAATGCACCGGAAGAGCCCGCGGTCGCACTCGGCGCGGCGATCTTTGCCGCCTCGTTCGGCGCGTTGATCAGCGACGTCGCGCTAGGTCAGCTCGCGCTGTTATGTGTAGCCGCCGTCATTGCGACGCTGCTGCTGCTGCGAACGCGCGCGTGGCTTGCCGCATCGATTACGAGCGCACTCGCGGCTTTGCAGCCCAATTTGTGCCTCGTCTTGATCGCGCGCGCCACGGATCTCCGCGCGCTTGCTGCGTTCGGGCTTGGCACCATCCTGTTCTTCGCGATGATGCTTGCGCCGGCAGGCATCGCGGGACTCGATCGTTACCTGCATCTCCTTGCCGTGCACGGCGCGGCCGAGGAGCACACCGTCATCCAAATCACGCCTTCCGGCGTTGCGCTCGGATTCGGCGCGAGCGCCGCGATCGCTGCGCTCGCGCATTATGCCTCGATGCTTGTCGCGCTCGGGCTTGGCATCGCCGCGATGCGCAGTCTCGATCCCGTCGCGCGCGTCGGGATCGCTGTCTGCATGCTTCCGTTCGTCGTCCCATTCTTTCACGAGCACGACTTCGTCCTGATACTCTTGCCCGCGCTCTTCTGCGCGATCAATGCGCGCGCGCGAACCCTCGCGTTTGCAGCGATCGGCGCGACGCTCAGTGCGGTCGATTGGCTTGGTCTTGCGCAACGGCCGAACGCGCAGCTGCAAAGCGTTCTGCTCGCATGCGCGTGCGCGCTCGGTTTTGCGCTCCTCGCGCAAATGCGGCGGGAAGCGTTTGCGGGCATGATCGCGCCGGTTGCCGTCATCGTTGCGTCGCTGATCGCGCGCGCGCATCCCGTGCCGATCTGGCCGGATGCGCTGCCGCTGCACTGGCAGGGACCACCCGACGCCGGTATCAGCGCGCTCTGGCACCTCGAACAGCACGTCGCCGGGCTCGAAGCTCAGAATCCTATCTGGGCCTTCTTGCGTCTGCTGTCGTTGATCGCCGACGCGATGATCGGCGTCGCTCTTTACGCCTGCTTACTGAATGTCGACGTTCATGAAATCGTCGAACGGCGCCAAAGCGCCGGGGTGGAAACCGGTTAGTCCGCTCGCAAACGAATAGTTGTCATTGCGAATGTAGAGCACGATCGTCGGAACTTGGTCGATGACGCGCGCAACGGCGTCGTCGAGGTACGGCTGGCGCGCCTTCGGATCGAGAAGCGCTTTGAAATGCGCCATGTCGTCATCGAACCGTTTGTCGCACCAGCGCGTAACGTTTTGGCCGTTTGGAGGGATAAACCCGCATGAGTAGAGGTTCGTGTTGTCGCCGATCGGGTCACCACCCCAATAAAAACTCTCGACGTCGAATTTCCCGCCGTACGAGATACCGCCGTTCTGCATCAGCGCGAAGAAGAGACCCGTGTCGTAGTGCTTGACCTCGATCGCGACACCGATTGCTTTCCACATGCTACGAATAAGCTCGACCATCGTATCGACGTCGGCTGCGCCGCTGTAGATCGCGTATTCGAGACTGAATCGCTTGCCGTTCTTCATCCGGATGCCGTCCTTGTCGCGATCCGTCCATCCAGCCTGATCGAGTAAGGCATTGGCTTGCGTGACGTCCGTCGGCACGAGATCGAACTTACGATATTGCGGAAAGACGGGCGAGATCATCGATTCCTGGGCCACACCACCGTTATGGAAGGCTTCCTTGAGAATTGTCTCGCGATCGAGCGCGAAGCGCAGCGCGCGGCGCACGCGAACGTCATCGAGCGGCGGATGCGTGACGTTGAAGGACAGGTAGCGCGTCTCCGCCAGCGGCGCATGGCGCAGCTCGGCCGGCCGGTCGCGGATGTAGGCGTCGATCTTGCTGTAGGGCACCGTCATCGTCGCGTCGATCTGGCCGTCGCGGTAGGCGCGATCCTCGGTGTCGGTGTCGTCGAAATGAATGAACTGGATCTCATCCAGCCGGATGTAGCGGGCATCGCAATAGAGGGGATTTTTGCGCACGACGATGCGCTGCTGCGGCCGCCATTCGACCAGGACAAAGGGCCCGTTGCCGACGTAGTTGC
>Ga0181537_10003933_pt1 | contig 12498 bp, 11 predicted proteins | sample PEATcosm2014_Bin_39_FD_119765 | JGI IMG/M metagenome (GOLD analysis project Ga0181537, IMG submission 119765) | Peatland microbial communities from MTU Mesocosm Facility, Houghton, MI, USA - PEATcosm2014_Bin23_10_metaG | ecosystem: Environmental > Terrestrial > Soil > Wetlands > Peat | place...
CAGAAAACTCGACGCACGGAGCAATAATTTCAATCCACGCCACCGGAGCCGCCGCCGGTGCGTTGCAAACAACCGTTTCAACTTTTCCATGGGCGATGGCGACGATGGCGCAATCATCGTCGTCATCGGGAATCGTCCCGCCGTGCAGCCACGCGTGCAGCGGCGTGCAGATTTCCGCCGTCGCCATGAACAGCCACAGTGCAAGAGACAGAACACCCGCCGCGAGGAAGATTCGTTCGCGCGTGCGGCGGTTGAATTGGCACTTTCCGTATCGCAAATCGTTTGCAGTAATAGCAAGCCACATGCCAGCAGCAAGCCTTATTTTTAGCATCAGCACCTCATTTTCCGGGGCGCATCCGGCGTTTGGTAAAAGTTAAAGCAGTCATTTCCCATGCCCGGCGTCAAATTAATTGCGGTCTTCCAGTTCGGCGATTGTGTCGCCGTGGCAGCCGGCACCGGCTCGTTGTCGGCTTCGAAATGCTTGATGAGCACGGCCACGGACAATCCCACGAGCAGGGCGACCGACAGCTTGAAGCGGTCGTGGGAATGAAATTGCAATTCCGGCAGGAGGTCGGCGCTGGCGATGCAAAGAAATGTTCCCGTGCAGAACGCCAGCGCGCAGCCGAGCAGCACGCCGTTGGAATCGGCGAACTGGCTTGCCCCAAAATAAAATAAAATTGCGCCCGCCGGACTCACCAGCGAAAACAGCGCATTCAGCAAATGGCGCGAAAACCGCGAACTGCCGCTGGCCGTCATCAATGTCGAAATCGCCAGCGCGTCGAACGGCTTGTGGAGAATCACCACCATGGCGACGCCAATTCCCGCCAGTTTCGTGTGACCTTGCGCGCCCGCCACAACGGAAGCCGCCAGTGCCAGACCGTCGAACAGCGAATGGAGGGACAATCCGAGCGCGGTGCCGACCCAGGAAAGCTGTTGCGCCGATTTATCGGCGAGTGTGTGCGCGTGATGCGCATGGTCGTGAACGTGGCCGTGCTCATGCGCGTCACAATCTTCGGGATCGCCTTCGGGCGAGTCGTGGTGGTGAAAATGAAAAAAGCGCTGTAGAAAAAACATCGCCAGAAAACCGCCGAGAACCCACGTTGCCGTCCGGTCAACCGAATGCAACTGCTCCGCCGCGTCCGGCAAAAAGTGGAGCAGCGCGATGCCGAGCATGAGGCCGGCCACGAAGCTGGTCGCCAGTTGCAGGCGCGTGTGCGTGGGGTGGATGACCAGCAGCAGCCAGCCGCCCGCGAGCGACGCGAGCAAAACCAGCACGCAATAAATCGTCAGCAGCCAGGCAGGTGTCAGGAGAGTCATAAGTTTAATTGCAAATCATTTGCAATGTAGCAAAAGGGCCGGTTGCCGCAAGTTTTATTTTGAATTGAAGTTGGTGGGGGTGCCGCGCTGCGGCGTCCGGACAGCGCAGTGCGCTGTCCCTATCTTCCGCAGCACTGCTTGTATTTCTTGCCACTGCCGCAGGGGCAGGGATCGTTGCGACCGACCTTCGGGCCGGTGCGGACGGGCTTGCCCTTGGCTTCCTGCGCGGCGGCGGCTTCGCTGACGACATCGCTGGCCTTGGGTTGAGCGCCGCCGGTGCTGGCGGTCGCCGTGCCTCCGCCAAACGCGCTCGCAGTTTGGTGCAATGTCTGTTGCGGCACGTTCCGCAGGAAATTTTCAAACGCGAGCATGGACGACGCGCTGCGGAAGATGTTGTTGCAGATTTGCGTCTTCACGTTGACCATCAGCTCGTCGAACATTTTGAACGCCTCGGCCTTGTATTCCACCAGCGGGTCGCGCTGGCCGTAACCGCGCAGGCCGATGCTGTAGCGCAGGCTGTCCATTTCGTAAAGATGCTCCTGCCAGAGCCGGTCAATCGCGCTCAAAATGGTGAACCGCTCGACTTCCTTCAATGCGTCGGGATTTTCAAAGCTGATTTTGATGTCGTAAGCGTTGCGGACTTTTTCGGAAATGAAATTGACGACGGCGAACTGTGCCGGGCTTAAACCGTCGAACAGCGAGCCGGCTACGGGTGTTTCCTTGCCGGACTCGGCGGCTTTGAGAATTTCTGCCTCCGGCATGCCGAGTGGGAAATTCAAATTCACCCAGTCGGCGAGCTGACGCATCTTCCATTCGCCGTGCTCGGTGTCCGTGTTCGTAAATTCCAGCACCTTCTCAACGACGACTTCTTCCATGATGTCCATGAGCCGGTCGCGCACATCCTCGCCGTTGATGATTTCGTTGCGGAAATCATAAACGACGCCGCGATGCTTGTTCATCACGTCGTCGTATTCGAGCGTGCGTTTGCGCTGCTGGAAATTGTGCTGCTCGACCTTCTTTTGCGCGCTCTGGATGGAACGGTTCAGCCACGGATGCTTTAGTTCGTCGCCTTCCTCGAAACCGATTTTCTCCATCATCTTCACGATGCGGTCGGAGCCGAACAGCCGCATCAAATCGTCCTCGAGCGAGATGAAAAAGTGCGACGAGCCTGGATCGCCCTGACGCGAGCAGCGTCCGCGCAACTGCCGGTCAATGCGCCTCGCCTCGTGCCGTTCCGTGCCGAGCACGTGCAGGCCACCGACGTCCGCGACGCCGGGGCCGAGTTTGATGTCCGTGCCACGTCCGGCCATGTTCGTGGCGATGGTGACGGCGCCGCGTTGTCCGGCACGCGCGACGATTTCGGCCTCCTGCTGGTGATATTTCGCGTTCAGCACGGAATGGATCAGCCCTTCGCGCTTGAGCATCCGCGACAGCATTTCGCTGGTCTCGACGGAAACCGTGCCGACGAGGATTGGCCGGCCCAGCGCGTGCAGCGTCTTGATTTCCTGGACGACGGCGTTGAATTTCTCGCGCCGGGTTTTATAGATCGAATCGTGCGAGTCCTTGCGGATGTTCGGCTTGTTCGTCGGAATCGTCACCACGCCGAGCTTGTAAATGTCGAGAAATTCCGTCGCCTCGGTTTCCGCCGTGCCGGTCATGCCCGCGAGTTTCTGGTAAAGGCGGAAATAATTCTGGATCGTGATGGTGGCCAGCGTCTGCGTCTCACGCTCGATGGCGACGCCTTCCTTGGCTTCGACGGCCTGATGCAACCCATCGCTCCAGCGGCGGCCCGGCATGAGGCGGCCCGTGTGCTGGTCCACGATGATGACCTTGTTTTCTTGGATGACGTATTCCACGTCAATTTGGTAAAGCGAATACGCCTTGAGCAAGGTCGTGATGGCGTGGATTTTTTGCGCCTTGGCCTCGAAATCCGCCTGCAACTTCGTCTTGGCCTCCAGGCGCTTGCGCGCGTCGGTTTCCGGGCCGGCGTCCACATCGTGCAACTGCGTCGTCAAGTCTGGCAGCACAAATGCGTCCGGGTCTTTCGGGCTGACGAAATTGCGGCCCTTTTCGGTAAGGTCGGCTTCCTGGCTTTTCTCGTCCATGGCGAAAAGCAATTCCTCCTTCTCGCGGTAAAGGTCCACCTTCTTCTGATCCTTGTGCAATTCCAATTCGGCGCGGTTCATCAAACCGGCGTTCTCCGGATTCTCCAGAATCTTCATCAACGCCTCGGACTTCGGCTGGCCGGTCTTGACGCGGAACAGCAACATGCCGATTTCACGTTCCAGAGCGTCCGCGTCCTGCACGTTTGAGCCGTCCGTCGGGCGCAATTTTTTCATCAACGCCTCGGCGTCGGCCAGAAAGCGGTTGCACAACTGCTGCTGCGCGCGGACGAGCGACTCGACGAGCGGCTTCCATTGCGCGAATTGCTCGTCGTGCGTGTGGACCGACGGGCCGCTGATGATGAGCGGCGTGCGCGCCTCGTCAATCAGGATGGAATCCACCTCGTCCACGATTGCGAAATAATGTCCGCGCTGGACCTGATCCTCCTTGCGCGTGGCCATGCCGTTGTCGCGCAGGTAATCGAAGCCAAACTCCGCGTTCGTGCCGTAGGTGATGTCGCAGGCGTATTGCTCGCGGCGGACGCGCGGCGGCTGGTCGTGCAAAATCACGCCGACGGTCAGCCCGAGAAACTTGTAGATCGCGCCCATCCATTCCGCGTCGCGCGCCGCGAGATAATCATTCACCGTCACGACGTGAACGCCGCGGCCGGTGAGCGCGTTGAGATAAACTGGCATGGTGGCGACGAGCGTCTTGCCTTCGCCGGTGGCCATTTCGGTGATCTTGCCCTGGTGCTGGGCGATGCCGCCGATGAGCTGCACATCGAACGGGATCATTTCCCATTTAACCGGCTGGCCGCGCACGGTGATTTCCTGGCCCAACAACCGGCGGCAGGCGTTTTTCACCACGGCAAACGCCTCCGGCAAAATCTCGAGGAGCTTTTGCGCGAGTTCATCTTTGTCCTCGATTTTGGCAAGTTCCTCCTTCCACGCGGCGGTTTTGGCGCGCAGCTCGTCGTCGGAAAGCTTCTGGAGGCCGGTTTCAGTCTCGTTGATTTGCGAGACGAACGGCTTGAGACGTTTCACTTCGCGGTCGTTCCTCGACCCGAAAATCATTTTAATCAGCCCAGTCATGACAATTTGTGAAAAATAGCGTCCGCCACGCTACGCGAACCAATGCAAAGCGTCAAAATCAATCGCCAATGGAATTTGTCCTAATCGCAATCCCGCTCTTAATCTTAATCGCTGAACGGAACAGGTTAAGATTACGAAAACGATTAGGATTGGGAGAGTTTTCGCCGTTACGCGGCGGGCACGAGCGGAGGAGGATTGGGTTGCGGGTGAACCGGCAGTTCAGCCTCCGGCGACACGGCGCTGCGGACGAGGATTGCCGCGCGCCGGGACGCCTCGGAAATGAGCTTGAGTTGCGTCTCGATCGCGGGATTTTCTCCGTGCTTGAGCAACAGCCGATCGGCGTAGCCCTGAATGATGGTGAGGAGATTATTCAATTCGTGCGCCACGACGGGCGAGATCTGCCGGGCGGAATCAAATTTCGCCTCATGCACATATCCCGCGCCGCTCGATTCGAGCGACGAAGCCATTTTTTTATAGATAGAATCCAATGACGATGTCATCGCCGCCCGGAAAGCAATTACCGGGCCAAATTCTCGCCTGTCGGAACTTCAGTCTTTCCAAGGAAGGACGGTGCATTCGGGCCATGCCGCCAACCTATTTTCTAAAAATCGAACACGCTGTCTCAAAACGAGACAGCAGCGGAAAACCGAGCAAATGGAATGCTCGAACGCTTCGGTCTTGTTTCTTCATTCTCCATTCTTCATTCTTCCTTTGCAAATGCACACCGCGCCCGCATCGCTCGGCCTCATCGCCGGCAACCGCACGCTCCCGCTGGAATTTGCCCGGCAAGCGCGCGCGGCCGGCGTGAAAAAGCTCGTGGCCGTCGCGTTTGAAAACGAAACCGACCCCGCGCTCACGCCGCTAGTGGATGACATCGTCTGGCTCAAGGTCGGCCAGCTTTCCAAAATGATTGCCGCCTTCACCGACCGCGGTGTCTCGCAATGCGTCATGGTCGGCCAGATTGCACCGAAAAATCTTTTTGATCTGCGACCCGATTTGCGCGCGATGGGTTTGCTGCTACGGATGAAGGAGAAAAATGCCCACACCATTTTCGGCGGGATTGCCGATGAGTTGAAAAAGGACGGTGTGGAATTGATCGAGGCGACGCCGTGGCTCGCACCACTCATGCCGGGAAAGGATTTTCAGCTCGGCCCGAAACTTTCCGCCGAGCAGAAGGCGGACGTGGAATTCGGCCTCCGCATCGCGCGGGAAACATCGCGGCTGGAAATCGGCCAGACCGTCGTCGTGAAAAACGGCGCGGTGCTCGCGGTGGAGGCGTTCGAGGGCACCGACAAATGCCTCGCGCGCGGCGGCGAACTCGCGGGCAAGGACGGCGGCGCGGTGGCCGTCAAGGTCGCCAAGCCGGACCACGACATGCGGTTCGACATCCCCTGCATCGGCTCGCAGACGCTGGAAGTGTGCGCGAAGAGCGGCGTCGCGGTGCTCGCGCTCGAATCCGGCAAGACGCTTTTACTTGAACGCGAAGCTTGTGAATCGCTGGCCAGGAAGAATAAAATCTCGCTCACGACAATATGATTCCAAGCCGCAAACGACATATTCCAATGATTGCTGGCTATTTTATCGGGCTGGTAATTGCTTACTGTTATTTTAGTCACGTCCAAGGAGTTTGGAGTTGGCCTGTAGGGGTTTGTATTTGCGTTTTGTTTGGATTAGTTGTGCTTTGGCTTTTCGGTCGTGACGTCAAAAAAAGGGTTGATTTCAACAATGCTAACATCCCACGAACTGTTCGGATTCATGTCGCCGGCCTTGGCGAATGAAATTGTCACCTTCACCCACGAGACGGACAAGCCGGTCTACAAGGCCACGCTGGCCGCCGTCGCGCAGGCGCGGCGCGTGCGCCCGGTTTTTTTGGAACGCCAGCCGCGGCCCCAGCAGCACGCCGAAATCATCGCCTCGCTGGCGCGCCCGACGCTGGAAACCGCCGCCGGCGGCCTCATCCGCGCCTGGCTCGTGACCAAGCACAAGGCCATGCTCGTGGATTTCCTGAACGCGCTCGGCATCGAGAACAAGGACGGCGTGGTGGACGATTTGCCGAAGGAAATGGACGACGCGAAGTTGAAATCCGCCGTTGAAACCCTGCTCGCCAAACATCCGCCGGAGGCCGTGTCCGTTTATCTGAACGCCTTCAACGACATGAACGAGGCGCACTGGTCGAACCTGAAAACCCTGCTTGAATCCGATACACGGTTGCAATTGGGGAATCATGCTTGAAATTATCAGACGCGCTTGACCCTTTGGAGATGGCGCAAGGAATTTGCCGGACGAATTCTTTCTGGCGCAAACCAACTGGGCATGGCTGGCTTCAACAGTTTGGCGGGGCGTGACCGGCTAGCGGGCGGTGCCGGACTTGTGCAGAATTTCTTCCACGATCCTCACCAACTCGGTGATGGTGTATGGTTTCGGCAGCACTGCGTCAATATGCAGCCACGGGTTTTCGACCAGTTCCTCCGTCGGCGCCGTTCCTGACGCCAAGATGACCGCCAGCGTCATGTCTTCCGAACGAAGCTTCTTGATGAGTTCCAGACCCGTCACCCCCGGCATGGTGTTGTCGGTGATCAGAATGTCGTAGTGGCGGTCATTAAGCGCCCTCCAACCGGAGACGCCATCTTCGGCGGTGTCAACGTCGTAGCCGGATTGAACCAGCAGGTCGGCATTGAAGCTGCGGAGGTCACGGTCGTCATCAACAAGCAGAATGCGTGCAAGCAAAGGCGTCCGGCCTTGGGCCAGTGCGCCAACCGGTGCTTCCGGTTGCGAAACGGAGCGGTGGTTCATGTCGTGACCAAAGAATAGACCGGAAATCGAAAAAGTGCAACTGGGTGTTATTCACATACCTGTTCACCGCCAAATCAAAAGGGAAACACATCGTCAGGACGGGCGTTTGCGCCGGTGACATAGCTTTACGCAAGCCTCTGGCGCAGTGATAGCTTTATCCCATCACCGTGATCGCGATGCCGGCGAGGATGCCGATGGCTGCGAGGATTTTCTGCCAGTTGCTCCGCTCGCCGAACAGCAGCAGCCCGCCCGCGAACGCCACCAGCGTGTTGCCGCGCCGCAGGCTCATCACGACGGACACCAGCGACCCCGGCTGGCGCAGCGCCCAGAAATAAATGTAATCCGCCACCAGCAGCGAGAGCGCGATGACGGGGATGGTCCAGCGCCAGTGGAACACATTGCGCTTCCACCAGCGCCGCTGCCAGCCGATGGCGAACGGCGTGAACAGCACCACCAGATAGATCGAGAACCAGCATTGCACCGTCGGCACGCTGAAATGCGCGCGGCCCAGCAGGTATTTGTCGTAAAGCGAACTCACCGCGCCGAGCATCGTTCCTGCCAGCAGGAAACCCACCCATTTGTCCCGGTGAAAATGCACGCCTTCCAGCCGCCCGGCCATCGAAAGCCCGAAGAACGCCGCCAGCGTCGTGATGACGCCGAGCAATTGCAGGCCGTCCGGGCGTTCGCCCAGAATCAGCAGCGCGCCGGCCAGCGTCCATAGCGGGGTCGTCGCGCGGATGGGCGAGCCGAGCGAGAGCGGCAGGTGTTTCAATCCGAAGTAGGTGAATATCCACGACGACGCGACGATGGCGGATTTCAGCAGCAATTGCAGGTGTTGCACCGGCGTGAGCGGGTCGGTGACGAGCGCCGCGGGCAGCAGCCCCGGATGCACCGCCTGCGCGAGAAGCAGCGCCGTCCACACCGTCGCGCCCGTCAGCGTGCTCCAGAACAAGACCGGCAGCACGGCGTTGTCCCGGATGGCGTGCTTGATGCAAAGGTCATACACGCCGAGGAACAACGCCGACACGAGGCTGGCGACAATCCAGTTCATTCAAATAATTTTTGGTGGGGCGAGCGTCCTCGCGAGCCGGTGAACGCTCTGAAACTTTACGAAGGCGGCTCGTCAGGAGCCTCGCCCCACCCCAAAATGAAACAGGCGAACCGCTGTGGCCCGCCCGTCGAGCTGTTCTATTTTCCGAAGATTACATGTGCGCGATGATATTGTCACCGAAGTCCGTGCCGGACCGGCCTACATGTGATTGATGATATTCGTGCCGAATTCACTGCATTTGATCTCGGTCGCACCTTCCATCTGGCGCGCGAAATCGTAGGTGACGCGCTTGCTGCCAATCGCGCCGTTGAGGCCTTTGAGAATCAAATCCGCCGCCTCGGTCCAGCCCAAGTAACGGAACATCATTTCGCCGGAGAGAACGACGGAGCCGGGGTTCACGACGTCCTTGTTCGCATATTTGGGCGCGGTGCCGTGCGTGGCCTCGAAGATGGCGTGGCCGGTTATGTAATTGATGTTGCCGCCGGGCGCAATGCCGATGCCGCCGACCTGCGCCGCGAGCGCGTCGCTCAAATAATCGCCGTTGAGGTTGAGCGTGGCGATGACATCGAAATCCGTCGGGCGGGTGAGCACCTGCTGGAGTGCGATGTCGGCGATGGCGTCCTTGATGACGATGCCCGCGCCGGGCTTGCCTTCGGGAATCTTGCACCACGGCCCGCCGTCAATCTCCACCGCGCCGTAGCGTTCCTTGGCAATTTTATAACCCCAATCACGAAACGCGCCCTCGGTGAACTTCATGATGTTGCCCTTGTGGACAATCGTGACGCTTTTACGTTTAGTCGCAATGGCATATTGAATCGCGGCGTGAATCAGGCGGATGGTTCCGAGATAGCTGACCGCCTTGATGCCGATGCCGACATCCACCATCGCCGGACGCTGCGGCGCGACCACATTGAGGAACTCCTTCGTGGCTTCGATTGTTCCAAAGCGGATTTTCTTGAAATCCTTTGGAAATTCCTTCGCGATGAAATCCAAAACTTTTTGTGCTTCCGGTGTTCCGCCGGCGTATTCGATTCCGGCGTAGATGTCCTCGGTATTTTCGCGGAAGATGACCATGTCCACCTTTTCCGGGTGCTTCACGGGCGAAGGAACGCCATGAAACCATTGGACGGGGCGCAGGCAGACGTAGAGGTCGAGCATCTGGCGGAGCGCGACGTTGAGCGAGCGGATGCCGCCGCCGACGGGCGTGGTGAGCGGGCCTTTGATGCCGACGAGATATTCCTTGAACGCCTCGACGGTGTCGTCCGGTAGCCAGTTGTTGAACTTCTTGAACGACTCCTCGCCGGCGAAAACCTCGAACCAGGAAATCTTGCGTTTGCCGCCGTAGGCTTTCTGCACCGCCGCGTCGAACACGCGAACGCTCGACGCCCAGATGTCCGGGCCGGTGCCGTCGCCGCGGATGAACGGCAGGATGGGGTTTTCAGGAACGGCGAGCTTGCCGTTCGCGATTGTAATTTTTCCGCCGGCGGGCGGTGTGATGTCTTTATAAGCCATATTCACGGTGACAATTATCAGATTGCGCGTTGGAGGAAAAGCGCGAATGCACGGAAAATCAAGAAAAGGAAAGCGTTTGCCAAAAAATGTCCAGTTCCGGCAATCTTCGAAAGATGTCGCCCGCGCGGAAAATCAAGGAACGAAAGGATCAACGGATTTCCACTATCCGCGAACCGGCCCCAAACGCCTCCACAATTTGGGGCAATCGCTCCTTAAAAGTTTCAAAAAGCGCCTGCTTCCGGCAATTGCCAATCCTCACCCACACCAGTCTGCCCGTGGCTCCGGGCGAAGTTGCGAAGAAATAAAAATCCTGATCCTTGCTGACAATCACCAGATCGTTCGCCGCGGCATGACTCCAAATCACCGTGTCTGCGGCCTCTTTGAATCCAAGTTCCCGAACATGCCGGGCCATGTGACCTTGGGTTTCCAGAAAGCGCGCCAGCGCCGGCGGCAGTTGATGGTCCACGAGAAAGTTCACGCGCCTTGCAGCACGACGTGGTCCGCCTGGTGCGCCGCGTATTCAATCGCCGCGAGAATGTCGTCGCGTTCAAGGTCGGGATAATCCCCCAAAATTTCCTCGTAGGAAGCGCCCGCGCTTAAAAGCTGTAGAACATCCGTGACGCGCATTCTCATGCCGCGAATGCACGGACGCCCGCCGCATTTTCCCGGCTCGATGGTGATGCGCTTGAGCAATTGTGCGTTCATGCCTGCAACTTAATGTCAAATCGGCGGACAAACAAGCGTTTTACCGGGCGCAAAATCACGGCGCGAGCCGTTCGCGGTGGGGTTGGTGGTCGCGGTTCCAACGGCTCAAGGCGGCATCGCTGGTGTCGGCAAAAAGAAATTGCAATGTCGGCGATTCAACGTGGCCGTCGCCAAGTTGGCGCAGATGTAGCGGCGGGCATCCTGCCTGCCGTAGAGCCGTGGCTTCCAGCCCGGCGGAAAATACCTGCGCACCGCCGAACGCGTTGAAACTTTCACAAGTGCATCGGCATGACCGCTTGTCTTCCGGGCGGCAGGATGCCGCCCTCTACGTCAGGCAAGATGCCTGACGCTACGGGGTCAAGCGTTCACGGTGGGGCTGGTGGTCGCGGTTCCAACGGCTCAAGGCCTCGTCGCTGGTGTCGGCGAAAAGAAATTGCAGTGTCGGCGATTCAACGTGGCCGTCGCAAAACACCACGTTGGCATTGTTCTGATGACGCAAAAGCATGTTCGGAAAATCGTATAGCTCACTGCGCATAAATATTAGACCGTCGCTTTCGCCGATTGCCATCATGTCACTCGGAGCAGTTACTTCTGATTCGGCAATTGGAGTTCGCGCGCCCGAAACCAAGTCATAATGTCCCAAAAGACCCGGCGCATTAGTAAGGTTTCCCACCGGCAAAACGCCAAAATTGTTATAGCCATACGAAAAGCGCGCTGCTTCTGCTGGAAAATTCGGCGGCCATTGCGCTGATGGACAACGCCAGACACCCATTTCCAAATAATTGCTTGGTGGTTTGGAGATTCCAAATCCTTCAATCTCTAACTGATGAAACCAAGCACTGTATCGGTTTTCAATATACAGAGGATAGCCGTGATCATTTGAGAGAACCACCTGCAAAGCCAGTCCGAATTGATGCAGATTGCCGACACATTGGATTTGTTGCGCTCTTCTTTTGGATTGAGAAGTTGCCGGAAGCAGTAACGCAGCGAGAATTGCGATGATGGCGATGACGACCAAGAGTTCAGTCAGCGTAAATGCCAACCGAACTCCTGGTCGCAGAATTTTCATCAAGCCACTTCAATCAGCTTCGTCACGGTGGCAGTGGCTTCGCCGAAATGCGCCTTCACCCTGGCGACGGTGTTTTCCACGGACAGGCCGTATTTCTTCCGCAGTTCGTCCTGCGTCGAGGCGTGCTCGATGAACTGGTCCGGCCAGCCGATGCGCACGACGGGAGTCGTTACATTTTTCTCGCTGAACAGCTCCAGCACCGCCGAGCCGTAGCCGCCCATGATAACGTGGTCTTCCAGCGTCACGACCAGATCCGCCGCCTTGCCGAAAAATTCGGTCGTCCCGGCGTCAATCGGCTTGGTGAACCGCGGGTTGATGACGGCCACGTCGAAGCCTTCCGCCGCGAGCTGTTCCGCCGCCTTGCGCGCGATGGCGCACATCGGGCCGAGGCCGAACAGCGCGGCCTTCTTTTTCCCGTTGCTGGAGAAATTTTGGATGACCTCGGCCTTGCCGATTTCGAGCAGCCGGGGTTCTTCCTTGATGGGCACGCCTTCCGCCGCGCCGCGCGGGTAGCGGATGAACATCGGATGATTCGAGTGCGTCGCGGTGAACATCATGTCCACGAGTTCGTCCTCGTCCTTCGGCGCCATGGCGGTGACGTTCGGCAGCGTGCGCAGGTAGGCGATGTCGAACAGGCCGTGGTGCGTCGGGCCATCATTGGCGGAAAGCCCGGCGCGGTCCATGCAGAAAATCACCGGCAAATCCTGCAGGCAGATGTCGTGATGAATGCAATCGTAAGCGCGTTGGAGGAAGCTGGAATAAATCGCCACAACCGGATGCAGCCCCATCGTCGCCATGCCGGCGGCGAAGATGACGGCGTGTTCCTCCGCGATGCCGACGTCGTAATAGCGGTCGGG
>Ga0181537_10003934_pt1 | contig 12497 bp, 10 predicted proteins | sample PEATcosm2014_Bin_39_FD_119765 | JGI IMG/M metagenome (GOLD analysis project Ga0181537, IMG submission 119765) | Peatland microbial communities from MTU Mesocosm Facility, Houghton, MI, USA - PEATcosm2014_Bin23_10_metaG | ecosystem: Environmental > Terrestrial > Soil > Wetlands > Peat | place...
AACCTGAATCTAGCGCGTCTGCCAATTCCGCCACGTGGGCATAAACCAGTTAGCAACATAGAAAAAGTTTTCATCTGGTGCAAGCGTGCAATTTAGAAACACGAACAGCATTACTGGAAAGTTTGGACGTTTTGAGAATCAGCACGACAACTCTATTCAATTTTCTTTCCCGCGAAATGACACGACGCGAAATGATTTTTTGAGATTTCCCGAAGAACAGGAATTTCCGTTTTGCATTTCTCCTCGGCAATCGGACAGCGCGGATGAAACGGACACCCGTTCGGCGGATGAATTGGCGAAGGCACGTCGCCCGGCAAAACAATGCGCTTCCGTTTCGTTTCGGGATCCACTTCCGGCACGGCGGAAATCAGCGCCTGCGTGTAAGGATGCTGCGGGTCGCGGATGATGGCTTTCGCATCCGCCGTTTCCACAATCTTGCCGAGATACATCACCATCACGCGATGGCTGATGTGTTCGACTACCGCCAAATCGTGCGCGATGAAGAGATACGCGATGCCGCGCTGCTGCTGCAAATCGCGAAGCAGATTGATGATTTGCGCCTGAACCGAAACGTCCAGCGCGCTCACCGGCTCGTCGCAAATAATTAATTCCGGCTCGACCGCCAGCGCGCGCGCGATGCCGATGCGCTGCCGTTGCCCGCCGGAAAATTCGTGCGGATAACGCTGCGCGTAAACCGGGTCGAGGCCGACATCCTTGAGTAGTTCAAAAATCCGTTTCTGCCGCGCGGATTTGCTGTCGGTCAACTTATGGATGTCCAGCGCTTCGCCGACGATTTGCTCGACCGTCATGCGCGGATTGAGCGAGCCGTAGGGATCCTGGAAAATCATCTGGAACTTGCGCCTCCGCGCTCGCAATTCTGCGCCGCTCATTTTCAGGATATCCTCGCCGTCGAGCGAGATTTCCCCCGCCGTCGGTTCGACCAGCCGGACGATGGCGCGTCCGAGCGTCGTCTTGCCGCAGCCGCTTTCGCCTACGAGGCCGAGCGTCTCGCCCGGTGCAATGGTGAAACTCACGTCGTCCACCGCCTTCACGAATTCGCGGGCGCGGCTGAACATCCCGCCCTTCACGGGAAAATGCACCTTCAGGTTTTTGACTTCGAGCAGCGCGTTCATTTGACGCCAAAGATTCAAATTGAAGCATCGCGGAAGCGCAATCTTTATAGCCGCAAATCACCAAATGGCCGCGGGCCGTCCGGAAAGCGCGTCCCGGTTTTTTTCGGCGGCTAACCGGAGTTTTGCTGCCTTCCGGGTCAATCCGGCACGGCCCGAAACAGCCCGATGGACGGCTGCGCGAACTCTTTTGACCTTCCAAACAACTATTTTGGAGCCTGCGAGAACTCCTTGGACGGTTCCAAGAACTCATTTGAGCTTCCAAAGAATTATTTCAACGGTCCAAACAATTCTTTGAGAGGTTCCCAGAACTGATTTAGCCTTCCACAGAGTTCTTCGAAAGCTTCAAGCAACTCTTTGGGACATCCAAAGAATTATTTTGGAGGCTGCAAGAACTTGTTTAACGGTCCAAAGAATTCTTTTAACCGTCGCTACAACTCTTTCAGCCGCTAAAACAAGCCAATCAACCGTCAAATCAAGCCCCGCCGAGGCAGGAGAAATTGCTTCAAGCACCCCCATAACCTGCTGAAACAGAGGATAATCCCTCGAAAGCACTCAAATAACCGCTCCAAGGGCCGCCTTATTGCCTGCCGGAAAGTGCGAAATCGCCGCTTTGATTTCAGCAACCGTGCTCATGCTGGAAAATTAAGCGCAATGCGGTTTGGCGTTAATGCGGTAAAACTGCATTTACCGCAGAGACGCAAAGGCGCGGAGAAAATTGCGAATTGCTTGACCGGAGTTGAATTTGAAATCATTGTTTTAGAACTGAAGAAGATGCCAAAATGAAATTTAGCCTCCAAAAAATTGCAATTGGCTTGAGCGCCATGTTTCTGATTGCCTCGACAGTTGAGTCGGGCGCTTTTTCATTGCTCGGCCCGGTTCAACCGTGGATGCAAACGACCAACGGAGTGATTTTCACCGGCGACATCGGCGGTCCAATGTGCATCAGCAATGAGTATCGTTGGAACGTGCCGGTGGTGACTTACGGTTTCGACAAATCTTTTCTGGATTTCTTTGGAACGAACGGCGTGGCGGCGGTGGAAAGCGCGATTCAGATTTTGAATGATTTGCCGCCAGCTTCGCAGATTGTGCTGACAAATTATCCGCTTGATTCACAGTTTGTAAATTATGAAGCTCAATCACTGTCACTTTACGATTTGAAATCTGAAACTCTTTCACTTTTGTTGGAACATCTTGGTTTGGCGCAGCCGACGCGGAATATTTTTGTCATACAAAATTGGAATCCAGTTTTAACAAACAGCCCTCCCGAGCCTCAATGGTTCGATGGAATAGTTCCAAATTATATTGTCCAGCGAAACTACGATCCGCAAACACTCAATGCCAGCAGTTATATCAACGATACGCTTTATAGTGCGTATATTGCGGTTTTCGCCGGGTCGCTTGTTATTCAGCCATTCGCCGTTGATCCATTGAGCGAATCATACACAGCCGTCGCTGATTTTAATTTGAATGCCGGTGAATTTTATACCGGACTGACTTGCGATGATGTTGGCGGATTGGCCTATTTGCTTTCCACGAACAACGTCAACTACGAAAACTTATTGTCGGGCGTTTTCGGCACAGGCGCAAATTCAAACTCGTTCGTGAACGGCGCGTGGCGTCCGGGCGTGGACAAAATCACATTTATTCCTCAGCCGGTGGATTCGCAGTCCGGAGCATTGCTATCCACGACCAATTATTTCACGGACAGCTACATCACAAATGGAATTTTGCAGCAGCAACAAATGGCGCGGATAATTTCACAGCCTGATTTTATTTTCTGCGTTGGCGACGTAACGCTTGGCGTTCCGGCAATGCCATTTTTTACTCGCACGGGAACAACCAACTGGCTGAATAATGCTGCGGCAAATGGAAACACCAACGGCGCAGGTCCGGGCGTCATCCAGCCACAGGTTCAAATCGTGTTCAATAAACTGGGGCGGCAGTTTGTCAGCACCGGCAACATTTCCGGCGGACAAGCCTTTGACCAGTCGCAGTTTTTGGCGTCCTTCGACAACTCAATCAATCCACCAGTGACTTATCCAATTCCACAGACAGGCACGAATCAAATGACTGTTCGTATGTGGCTTTGGTTTGTTGGAAAAACTCAAAAAGATTTTGAATGGAAACCAACCAGCGCAGCAGGTAGCCAATTCACATTGCAAACTTCAACTGACCTAACGAGTTGGACAAATCTTTTCACAGTTACAAACGACAGCAGCGTTTGCACCTATTTCAACGACAATCCTGCAAGCCCAAGTCGTTTCTATCGCCTGATTCAACAGTAGTTAATTTTGTCTCTGCGCCTTTGCGCCTCTGCGGTTAAAGAATTTTTATTTCCAAAACGGACAGCGAACAAAACGTCCTGGTTCGACTTCGAGCAGTTCGGGAATTTTTTTGGAACATTCCGGCTTCGCAATCGGGCAGCGCGGGGCGAACCGGCAGCCGGGCGGGAAATTGCCGATGCGCGGGACGTTGCCGGGAATGGCCGAGAGGCGGTCGGCGTCACCGCGCAGTTTCGGCACGGAATTCATCAGCGCGCGGGTGTAGGGATGCAGCGGGCGGCGCAGGAGTTCGCGCGCGGGCGACAGCTCGACGATCTGCCCGGCATACATCACCGCCACGCGGTCGGCCATGTCGCCGACGATGCCGAGGTTGTGCGTGATGAGCAAAATCGCCATGCCGAGCCGCTGCTTGAGCTCGCTCAACAAATCCAAAATCTGCGCCTGGATCGTCACGTCGAGCGCGGTGGTCGGCTCGTCGGCCACGAGCAATTTGGGTTCGCTCGCCAGCGCCATCGCGATCATCACGCGCTGCTGCATCCCGCCGGACATTTCGAACGGATAATTCTTGATGCGCGATTCCGGCGCGGGAATACCGACGAGTTTCAACAGGCGGATGACTTCGGCGTCGTTCGCTTTTTCCGGCTTGTGCAGCTTGAGCGATTCCTTGATCTGATTGCCAATGCGGAAAACGGGATTCAGCGACGCGCCGGGATCTTGAAAAACGTAGCTGACCACGCCGCCGCGGATTTGCTGCAATTCGCGCGCCGACATTTTCAAAGTGTCCTGGCCGTTCAGTAAAATTTCTCCGCCGACGTAATTCGCGGGCGGTGTCGGCACGAGCCGGGCGATGGACAGCGCGGTCACCGTTTTGCCGCAGCCGCTTTCGCCGACGAGACAAACCGTTTCGCCCGCGCCGATGGTGAACGACACGTCGTCAATTGTTCGGAGCGCTTCGGCGTACTTGCCGAAGTCCATTTTCAGATTTTTGATTTCGAGCAAATTCATAACGACTTCGTGTCCGCCGCGTCTCTTAAACCATCGCCGAGAAAGTTGAAAGCCAGAACGGTGATGAAAATCGCCGCGCTCGGTGCGAGCAGCCACGGATAATTTTGCAGATACTGAACGTCTTCCGCAGCGGAGAGCATATTTCCCCAACTCGCCTGCGGCTCCTGAATACCGACACCGAGAAAGCTCAAGACGACTTCGCCTAAAATGTAATATGGCACGCTCAACGTCGCGGCGACGATGACGTAGGAAAATGTGTTCGGCAAAATGTGGCGCAAGATGATCTTGAAATTCGACTGACCGAGCGCGCGAGCGGCGAGGATAAATTGTTGTTCGCGCAGCGAGAGGGTCATTCCGCGAATCACGCGCGCCATGCCCGCCCAGCCGATGAAGCTCAAGATGATGACAATCATCGCATAAATTTCCGACGAAGTCATGTCGGGCGGAAACGTTGCGCGCAGCGAAATGATTAAATACAGCGCGGGAATGGACATGATGAGTTCGCAAAAGCGCATGATGACGGTGTCGGTCGCGCCGGCGAAATATCCCGAAATGCCGCCGATGATCATGCCGAACGTGAACGACAGCAGAATGCCGATGACGCCGATGGAAAGTGAGATTTGCGAGCCGTAAAGCACGCGCGAAAAAATGTCGCGTCCGAACTGATCCGCGCCGAAAAGGAAAACCGGATAATTTTTATCGCCGGTGCCGAACAAATGAATTGAAGCAGGAATGAACCCGAACAATTTATATTGGTCGCTGCGAATGAAAAAATGAAGCGGCTTGGTGTCGGCTGAATCTTCGCGATAAACGAAATCACCGGACGCTGATTCGGAACGCGGCACGACGAGATGAAGGCCGGACAATTTTGGCCAAAGCGGTGGGTGAAAAGAATTGTTTGTGTCCAAATCGTCGTAGCTTAAAGGCGCGATAAATCCGGCAAAGAGCGAAAGGGTGTAAAGAAAAATCAAAATGATTCCGCCGGCTATGGCGATTTTGCGCCGCTTCAGCCGCTGCCAGAAAAGTTGCCACGGCGAAAAGGTGGCTTTCGCATCGGTAAATGAATTTGGCGCGGCGGTTTTCATTTTATTTGAGACGAATTCTCGGATCGCTCCACGCGAGCAAAATGTCGGCGATAAAGTTTCCAATGACGAGTAGCGCCGTGGCCATGACGACGCAGTCCACGACGAGGTAGGAATCTTTCGCAAAAAACGCCTCCATCGTCAGGCGGCCGAGGCCGGGCCAGGCCATGATGTTTTCGACGATGAACGCGCCGCTCAAAAGTCCGGCGAGCGAGTAGCCGAAAATGGTCAGCAGCGGATTGATGGCGTTGCGGAGCGCGTGTTTGTAAATCACCCAGCCTTCGGCGAGTCCTTTGGCGCGGGCGGCCGTGACATATTCGGCGCGCAATGTGTCGAGCAGATTGGAGCGCATTTGGCGCATGATGCCAGCCAAATCGGAAGCCGCCAAAACGATTGCAGGTAAAATAAGATGGTGCGCGAAATCCCAAAATTGCTGCATCGGCGTCATCAAATCGTGAACCGGACTTTGCGCGCCGCCGATGGGAAACCAGCCGGTTGATGCCGCGAACCACAGCGCGAGCAGCGAGAGCAAAATGTCGGAAATGGACAAACCGACGAACGCAACCAGCGAGCAAAAACGGTCAACCCACGAATCTTTTTTGACGGCGGCCCAGATGCCGAGTGGGATGGCGACGCCCCACGCGATAATCATCGCGAAAAATGAAAGTAGAAATGTGTTCCACAGCCGCGCGAAGATGAGCGACGTGGCGGGGATTTTGTAGGCCATCGAGTAGCCGAAATCGCCGTGCAAAATACTTTTGAGCCAGTAGAAGTATTGGACATACCACGGACGGTCGAGATGGAATTGCGCCTTGAGCTTGGCGATTGTCTCCGGCGAGATTTGGGGATTTTGCTGGAGCGCGGTGAAATAATCGCCGGGTGCGAGCGACATGAGCAGGAACGTGAGCAGCGAAACGCCGATCAACAGCGGAATCATGTGCAGCAGCCGTTTGAAAATAAATCGCAACATCTCAATGACTTTTTGAAACGTGGCAAAAATCATCCGTGCTTGCGAGTGAAAAGGACGCTTTCGGCGCTGGAGAGAAAATGCTAACGTGCGGCGCATGAAAATTTTTGTTCGAGCTTTGGCGCTTTTCGCGGCGGCAATTTTTTGTTTCTCCGGCTGTGGAAAAAAAACGGCTGCGCCGGAAAAATCCGCCGCCAGTTGTCCGTTGCCCGAACCACCGCTCGTGGCGGATTGCAATCCGGGCATTCCCGGCGGGCGGCTGGTCGTGGCTTTGTATGGCGATCCGAAAACGTTTAATCCCATCACCGGCAATGAAGCGTCGTCCGAGGAGATTTACCGCCATCTTTTTGCCGGATTGCTGGGATTGGACGAATCATCGCAACAAATCGGACCGGGTCTGGCGGAATCGTGGACGAATGCGGCGGACGGCAAAACGTGGACGTTCAAGTTGCGGAAAAATTTGCGCTGGAGCGACGGTGAACCGTTGACGGCGGACGACGTGGTGTTCACCTGGAACGACGTGATTTACAACACGAACATCGACAATGTCACGCGTGACGGTTTCATCATCGGCGGCAAAAAATTCACGGTGACGAAGGTGGACGACTTGACGGTTCAAGTGGTGACGCCGGAAATATACGCACCATTCTTGGAAGGATTTGGTGCGGGCGTGCCGATTTTGCCGAGGCATGTTCTCGCCAAATCAGTCGCGGACGGCACGTTCACATCGGCTTACGGCATCAATTGGAAGCCGGAAGACATCGTCTGCAGCGGGCCGTTTGTCATCAAGGAATACAAGGCGGCGCAATCCATTTTACTGGCGCGCAACCCTTATTTTTGCGAGGTGGACAGCGACGGCCAGCGGTTGCCGTATTTTGACAACATCATCTATACCGTCGTGCCGGACATGAACGCGATGTCGCTGCGTTTTTTGAGCGGCGAGGCCGACATGGACGACTTTATTTATCCGTATGAATACGACCATTTCAAAACCGAGGCGGCGAAAGGGAGATTTAATCTGCTCGAACCGGGCATCGGCCTGGAAACGGCATTTTTTTGGTTCAACGAAAACACCAACCTGAACCACCAGACCGGCCAGCCGCTGGTGGACCCGAAGAAACTGAAGTGGTTTCGCAATGTGAAATTCCGCCAAGCCGTTTCCTATGCGATTGACCGCGAGGCCATCATCAAATCGGTCTATTCCGGACGCGCGATCCCCAACTACGGCTATGTGACGCCGGGCAATAAAAAATGGTTCAACCCGAACACGCCGCAGTATCCGCACGATCCGGACAAGGCGATCGCGTTGTTAAAGGAAATCGGAATCGAAAAGCGGAATGGCGACGATTTTCTGACGGATGCCGATGGAAATAAGATTGAATTTGTGCTGAACACCAACGTCGGCAATGGCGCGCGCGAAAAAAGCGCGATGCTCATCGTGTCCGATTTGCAGAAGCTCGGCTTCAACGTCATTTTCCAGCCGGTGGAATTCAACACCTTGGTCGGGAAAATTGACGACACGCATGATTATGATTGCATCATGATGGGTTTTGGCGGCGGCAGTTCCGACCCGGTGGGCAGCATGAACATCGTCAAGTCCGACGGCTTCACGCACGAATGGTTTCCACGCCAGAAATCGCCCTCGACCGACTGGGAGGCGCGGATTGACCAATTGATGGACGCGCAGATACAGACGCTGGATTACGCCGAACGGAAAAAAGATTTCGATGAAGTTCAGGAAATTCTCGGCGAACAGGTGCCGATGATTTTCACCGTCACGCCGATTTATTACGCCGCCGCGCGTGCGGACATCGGCAACGTGCGCGCCACGCCGTTGAGCTATTACCGCGCGACGTGGAACGCCGAAGAACTTTATTTCAAAAAATAATTTTACTGCGACGGAAAACCGAAGCAGAACATTAGCCCGTCGAGAGTGCCGTAAGTGACGACGCCGAGAATTTCGCGCACGCCTGGAATTTGCAGCACGATGATGATTCCGATGAAACCGAAGCGGCAAAGATTCATGTAGCTTTCATAACTCATTCCGGTCAAATTCCGCATGACGTGCGAGCCGTCCAGCGGCGGAATCGGAATGAGGTTGAAAAAGCAGAGCAGCAAACTCAATCCGGCCATCTGTAAAAATAATTCCGTCGCTGCCTCCGAACCGAGCATCACGGCGACGCGCGCAAACGTCACGAGCGCGACGGCCAGAATGATGTTCATCGCCGGGCCGGCCATGGCGATGAGCATTTCATCGCGCCAGCGGTTGCCGAGGTTGGCCGGATTGAACGGAACCGGTTTTGCGTAGCCAATTGTGAATCGCGTCACACTTGACGGACCAAAAATCATGAATAGCGGCAGCAGCACCGTGCCGATCGGATCAATGTGGACGATTGGATTTAATGACAAGCGGCCCAGCAATCGTGCCGTGTCATCACCGAGTTTCCATGCCATCCATGCGTGGGCGAATTCATGAAACGTCAACAAAACCACCAGTTCCAGATAAAAAATCAGCCCGTCGGCAATGTGTGCATCCATTCGCAGAGTTTAATTTATCCGTGCCCGCGAGTCGAGGCCGGCTTCCATTTTCGTCGTAATCGCAATCGCTCGTCGGCGGGAACAATCAAGATTGGATGAGATTCAGGGCGGCGAATTTCCTTTGCGCGACCGGACAAAACGATTAAACATTCGCGCGGTTCAACCATCCAACGATTAACGAATTTATGCCAATGCTCGACGGAAAAACCGGGATTGTCTTCGGCGTCGCCAACAAACGCTCGATCGCCTGGGCCATCGCGCAGGCGTGGGCTCGCGAGGGCGCAAAACTCGCGTTCACTTTTCAGGGCGACCGCGTGAAGGAAAATGTCGCCGAACTCGCCGGAACGTTTGGTGCGGACACGTTGATCCTGCCGTGCGACGTGACGAAGGACGACGAGATCGCAAACGTCTTCAAGACCGTCGGTGAAAAATTTGGGAAATTAAATCTGCTCCTGCACTCTGTCGCCTACGCGCCGAAAGACGCGTTGGAAGGGTTGTTCGTAAACACGAGCCGCGAGGCGTTTCGCGTGGCGCACGACGTGAGCGCGTATTCGCTCGTCGCGCTGGCGCGCGCCGCCGCGCCGATGATGAGCGACGGCGGCAGCATCATTGGCATGAGCTATTACGGCGCGGAAAAAGTCGTGCCGCACTACAATGTCATGGGCGTGGCCAAGGCCTCGCTCGAAGCCAGCACGCGCTATCTCGCCTATGATCTCGGCCCGAAAAAAATCCGCGTGAACTGTATCAGCGCCGGCCCGGTCAACACGCTCGCCGCGCGCGGCATCGCCGGGTTCAGCGACATGCTTAAGCATTACGAGGAACGCTCGCCGCTGAAACGGAATGTCACCCCGGACGAACTCGGCGCGACGGGAGCCTTTCTGGCGAGCGACGGCGCAGCGGCCATCACCGGGCAGGTACTTTACGTGGATTGCGGCTACCAGATCATGGGGATGTAATCCGGTTCAATCCGGCCGCTTCATTTCAAACCGGTCGCGGGTTTTGCAATACCAATGCGGAGACGCCATGCGTCCGATGGTGAACAATTTTTCCGTCCGCACCCGTTTCTTCTCCGCGTCGAACAGTTCATCGCGCAAATGGAGTCGCTTGATCAAACCGATCACCACGCGGTTTTTGCCGATTTGTAAAGTTCCCCATTCAACGCATTCCAAACTTGAGGGCGCTTCCGCGATGCGCGGCGGTTTCACGATTGACGACGGCGCGGAGGTCAATCCGGCGCGGACGAGTTCGTTTTCGCCGAACGGCAACGACGCGGCGCACTGGTTCATGGCCTCTGCAATTTCTTCATCCACAAGATTCACGACAAATTCGTGCGTGGCACGAACATTCAACGCCGTGTCTTTTGGCGTGCCGTTGTCGCGGTCGCCGGGCGCAAACGCGCAGATGGGCGGATTCGCGCCGAGCAGATTGAAGAAGCTGAACGGCGCGGCGTTCACCCGGCCGTCGGCGTTGATGGTCGTCACGAGCGCAACAGGTCGCGGCGTGACGAGACTGGCAAGAATCTGGTAGGCGCGGTCGGCGTATTCCTTTTCGAGGTCGAGTTCCATATTCAAATATCAGGTTGATTGTTTCAGTCGCGCAACGTAAGCGCCGTCTATGTTATCAGTAAACGGCAGCAATTCGCGTTCGCTTTCCGATTTGAAATTATTGTGTTCACGCAAAAATTCCTTCACAACCTCGGAATTTTCCTCCGGCTCAAGGCTGCAAGTGCTGTAAATCAAGACGCCGCCGAGTTTTAATTTGGTCGCGGCGAGTTTGAGCAGGTCGAGTTGAGCTTGTTGCAATCGCAAAATTTCTTCCGGCGAAATCCGCCAGCGCAAATCCACGCGCCGGCGCATGACGCCGGTGTTGGAGCACGGAGCGTCCGCCAAAACGCGGTCAAATTGCGAATTGCGAATTGCGAATTGTGAATTTGAAATTGTTTCCACGCAAGTCACGCCGAGGCGCTGGCAATTTTCGCGGATCAATTTGAGCCGCTCTTCGGAAATGTCGCAGGCGACGATTTTGCCTTCGTTGTTCATCAATTGCGCGATAAAAGTCGTCTTTCCGCCGGGCGCGGCGCACAAATCCAGAACCGTTTCGCTGGGTTGCGCGCCGAGTTCGCACGCGGCAAGCAGCGTGCTGGGGTCTTGGATGTAAAACCAGCCCTGCTGAAAACTTGGCAGCGAAGCCAGCGGCGGATGCGATTTGAGTTCAAAAACAAGATTCTCTTCGAGCTGTTCGCGCCGGACGAAATCGTATTCGACATTTTCCTCGCGCCATTTTTGGATGAGTTTGCCAGCGTCGGTTTTCAAGGAGTTCACACGCGCAAAAGTTTTCGGTGGCGTGTTGTTCCATTCGAGCAATTGCCGCGTGCGCTCTTCGCCAAATCTTTTTTGCCATTTTTCAACAAGCCATTGCGGATGAGAAAATCCAATCGCCGGATCGGAAACTTTCAATCCGGCCAAAAGTTTTTTTGTTTCGTCGGCTTCGCGCAAATAGTCGCGCAGAACGGCGTTCACAAAACCGGCCTGCGGGCCGAAGCCGCTTTGTTTGGCGAGTTCGACGGTTTCGTTGACGGCGGCGTGGTCGGGTATCCGGTCGAGCCAGAAAATCTGGTAGAGGCCGAGCCGCAACAGATTTTGCAACGCGGGCTTTTGTTCGCGCCCATTGGTTTTTCGCGCGATGAGCCAGTCGAGCGGGGATTGCCAGCGGACAATGCCATAAACAATTTCCTGGCACAGCCCGCGATCAGCCGATGAAAGCTGCGCGTCGGCCAGCGCGATTTCGAGCAGGTCTTCAACGAAGAGGCCGTTCGCGCGGCGCTGTCCCAAAATGCGCGCTGCAATTTGTCTTGGATTTTGTCCGTTCATCGCATTTAATGAGCATAGTGAGCCCGTGACGCTAGAAATACGATTTTTTTATGAAACACGAATTTGAAAAATTAGCCGCCGCCGGAAAAATTGAAGGCCGCCACGTCGAACCGCTCACGCAACTTGTCGAGGGCGGCTGCTGCTCGCACCGCAGCTGGGGCTTCGGAAAAATCAAGACGGTGGACACGGTGTTCGCGCGCTTCACGATTGATTTTCCCGGCAAGGCGGGCCACACGATGGATTTGTCCTTTGCCGCCGACCTGCTCAAGCCGATTCCCAAAGATCACATTCTTGCGCGCAAAGCCGCAGACCTCGAAGCCGTCCGCCAGATGGCCGCGCATCATTTGGATTTGATAAAGCTCGTGCTGAACAGTTTTGGCGGAAAAGCGACGTCGGATCAAATTCAAGCCGCGCTCACGCCCGATGTCATCCGCGACGACTGGAAAAAATGGTGGGAAACGGCCAAGCGCGAGATGAAAAAGGACGGACATTTCATCGTGCCGCTGAAAAAGACGGAGCCGGTCGTTTTTCAGGCGCAAGAAACAACATTGCAGGACCGGTCGCTCGCGGATTTTCGCACGGCGAAGGGATTGAAGGCTCGCGTCGCGGTCGTCGCGGAA
>Ga0181537_10003935_pt1 | contig 12494 bp, 10 predicted proteins | sample PEATcosm2014_Bin_39_FD_119765 | JGI IMG/M metagenome (GOLD analysis project Ga0181537, IMG submission 119765) | Peatland microbial communities from MTU Mesocosm Facility, Houghton, MI, USA - PEATcosm2014_Bin23_10_metaG | ecosystem: Environmental > Terrestrial > Soil > Wetlands > Peat | place...
CTCCCAGCAAGACCAGGAGATAGAGAAGGAACATGCAATATTTCCGGTTCACCATCCCATGCCGGCAGGTCAGGAAAATGCCGGCGTAGGCCACGACATCCATCGCTTCGATCCGCGAGAAATATTCGGAGGGCGAGGTCAGCCAGCGCGCGACAGCGTAGAGCGCAAAGAGGACGACGGAAAGATCGATCGCGTCGGCCCGGAATTTCGCGCTCTCGGATGTCCTGGTGGCCAGTCTCAGGCCCTGGACCACGAGCAAAAGAGCGACCGTGGCCAGCAAGGGCAGCTCGATCCACAACCGGGCCGCTCCGAGGATCAGGGGGCCGGTCATCAGGATTCCCGCGAGGAGGATGGTCGTGATGAATATCCCCATGCCGCCGGGATACTGTGTCGTCGCGTCTGCACCATGGCGCGAAGAGGAACGGCGGCGGCGGCGACGGTGGCTACGCAATCTCGGAGTCATGACAGACGGGGACGATGGTGCCTCGACTCTTCCGCTCTTGCCAGCAGAATTACTCGTCAGATAGGCTGTACGGCGCAATCCAGACCCGGCAAAGTCAAAAGGCCATGATTTCCCGCCGACTCCTATCCCCCTCCGCCGATTCCGGAAACAAGCCGGAAAAGTTTGAGGACCTGCTCGCCCGCCTCGAACAAATCGTCACCGACATGGAAAATGCCGAGTTGCCCCTGGAAAAACTTTTAAGCAGTTATGAGGAGGGCATGCGGCTGGTCAAAACGTGCGGAGACCGCCTGGCCGACGCGGAGCAAAAAGTCGAAATCCTCTCCCGCGCCGCGGCAACCGAACCGGCCAGGGACGCCGCGACGACGACGGAAGGAACCCCGCCCAAGCCGGAAGAGGACATTCGATTGTTTTAGTCGCCGCTAAAAGGCAAGATCGCATCGCCATGGACGTTCTCACTCTGCAAGAAATGGTTGCCTATGAAGAGCAGGCCTTCAAGGCCGGGATTACCGCCGCCGCGCTGATGGAAGCCGCCGGGGAGGCCATGGCGGGTCGCATCCAGGCGATCTACCCGCGCGCGCAAAACTTTCTCGTGCTCGCGGGCAAGGGCAACAATGGCGGCGACGGACTGGTGGTGGCGCGGCATCTGAAGAGCGCGGGAAAAGAGGTGCGGATCTTGGTGGCCGCGCCGGAAAATAAACTCGGCGAATTGCCCCGCGCCCAACTGGCCAGACTGCGCGAGGCTTTTGCCGATATTGAAATCGCCTTTTCGCCTGGGGCCGCCGTTTTCCCCGGCAGCGACGGCGTGGTCATCGACGCCTTGCTGGGAATCCAGGCCCACGGCGCCCTGCGCAAAGAGGTGGCGCTCCTGGTCGCGCAACTTAACGCGGCGCGCGCGGCGCGGTTCTTTCGCACCGTAGCGCTCGACCTGCCCACCGGCCTGGCGGCCTTCGAGGAGTCCGCCGCGCCCCAAGACCTGAACGCCGTCGTGGTGGCCGATGTGACAATCTCCGTCGGCTTCGCCAAGGATGTGCTGGTCCGCGAGGCGCTTTCGGCCTGGGTCGGACGGCTGGAGGTCGTGGCCTGGAGCCAGGTGCAGACGCATATGACCGCGCGACAAGTGCTCGTGCCGCAGGAATTGGCCGGCCTGCTCCCGCGCCGGAGCGCCCTTTCCCACAAGGGCAATTTCGGGCGGCTTGCCCTGATCGCGGGAAGTCCCGGCTTTACCGGCGCGCCCGCGCTCTGCGCCAGGGGAGCGCTGGCCATGGGCGCGGGCCTGGTTTCGGTGGTGACGCGGGCGGGCGCAAGCCCGATCGTCGCCGCCAAGGCGCCACCGGAAGCGATGGTCTCCGCCTGGCCGAGGGGAAAGCTGCCCGACGTGGTTAAAAACGCCACCGCGATTGTGATTGGACCCGGACTTGACGTGGATGCGGAAACGGTGCGGCTTTTGCGCGGCGTCCTCAACGTCGGTTGTCCCATCGTTATCGATGCCGACGGCCTGAATGCTCTCGCGCACGACCCGCATCTCCTGCGCGAAGCGAAGGGCCCGATTTTGCTCACGCCGCATCCCGGCGAAATGGCCCGCTTGATCCGGCGGCGCTTTGACGTGGAGGAACGCGAGGTCGTGGCGCGCGAGTTCGTCGAAAAAAACAACGTCACGCTTGTGCTCAAGGGAACGCGTACCATCGTCACCGCTCCCGGCCAGCCGTTTTTCATCAACACCACGGGCAATCCGGGGCTGAGCACGGGCGGCTCCGGCGATACGCTGGCGGGCATCCTGGGCGCGCTGATCGCGCAGGGGCTTTCCCTGCTTGATGCGGCGCGACTGGGTGTCTGGCTGCACGGCCATGCCGCCGACCTTGTGCTCGCCGAACGCGGCTGCGAGGAAGGTCTCATCCCGACGATGCTGAGCGCCCATCTCGGCGCGGCGCTCGTTTCCCTGCGCGCCCAGGCCATCGCGCCCGCCGGGCTGCTCGAATGCGTGCAGATCACCTGATGAACCTCGACGCCCTCCTTCGAGCCGAACTGGATAAGCTCAAAGAGGCCAATCTGCTGCGCAGTCTGCGCGCCACGGACGGACTGGCGGCGGGAGTGCTCAATTTCGCGGCCAACGATTACCTTGGATTAAGCCGCCATCCCGCCCTGATCGAAGCAGCGCGGGAAGCGACCGCGCGCCAAGGCACCGGAGCGGGCGCCTCGCGACTGGTCACCGGCACCGGCCCGGCCGTCCTCGCGCTGGAGGAACAACTCGCGGCGTGGAAGGAAAAGGAAGCGGCGCTGGTTTTCAGCAGCGGTTACGCCGCCGCGCTCGGGACGATTCCGACGCTGGTGGGCAAGGGCGATACGGTGATCCTGGACAAACTCGCCCACGCGAGCCTGATTGATGCCGCGCGATTAAGTGGCGCGACCGTGCGCACTTTTCTGCATAACGACACGGGCCGTTTGGAGGCGTTGCTCAAAAAGATTTCCCCTGGCAAAAGGCGTGTCCTCATTGTCACTGAATCGATTTTCTCGATGGACGGCGACGCCGCGCCGTTGCGCGAGCTGGTTGAATTGAAGGACCGCCATGGCGCGTGGCTCCTCGTCGATGAGGCCCACGCGACGGGGCTTTATGGCCCGACCGGAGCGGGTGTCGTCGCGGAAGCCGGGCTGAGCGACCAGGTCGAGATCGTCATGGGCACGCTGAGCAAGGCGCTCGGCAGCCTGGGCGGCTACATCGCGGGATCACGCATGTTGATCGACTGGCTCGTCAACCGCGCGCGGAGTTTCATTTATTCGACGGCGCTTCCACCCGGCGTGATCGCCGCCGGCCGCGCAGCGGTCGAGCTCTGCCAGGCAACCGAAGGGACATCGCTGCGCGGGCACCTGTGGGGAAACGTCGCGCGTTTTCACGCCGGATTGCCGGCACACTGGAAAAGCGGAACGCTTTCTACCAGCGCCATCCAACCCCTGATTTGCGGCGAGGCCTCCGACGCCCTGCGCCTGTCCACGACTCTGCGCGAGCGCGGCTTTCTCATTCCCGCCATTCGCTATCCGACTGTGCCGCGCGACTCCGCTCGGCTGCGCGTCACCCTTAGCGCCGCTCATTCCGGCAAAGACATTGATGCGCTTAATAGAGCTTTGGCACTACCGTAGTTTTATTTGAACGGTTCACACCGGGAAACGTCTCAAAAAGGGAGTTCACTCCGCGTTTTGATGTCAGAAGTGACTGATAAAGGGCGATAAAGAGAAATCGGCGGGCTTTCGGCCTTCGCAGATTGTCACTTGTCCGTCTTTAGTTAAAAATATGACCATGCCTCCCCTTATCCGAAAAATTGAGCCGGGCGACGTCATTGGGCGTTGCCGGACCATCCGCGAGCTCGGTCGCGGCGGGGTGGGCACGGTCTTTTTGGCCACGCACCAGACGCTCCAGATCGAGGTGGCGCTTAAGGTTCTCTCCCCTTCCCTGTCGCTGGATAATCCGGGGCTGGCGGAGCGGTTCATTCGCGAGGCGCAACTGGCGGCGCGCATCCGGCATCCGAATGTCATCGCGGTCATGGACGCCGCGCAGGACGAAGCGACCGGGCTTTACTTTATCGTGATGGAATATGTCGGCGGCGGCTCGCTTTCGTGGCATCTGCGCAACGGCCCCCTGCCGGAAAAAAAGGCGCTGGCCATCGTCACCGGCATCGCCCACGCGCTGGTGATCGCGGAGGAGAACCGGATCGTGCATCGCGACATCAAGCCGGACAACATCATGCTCGACCTGCGCGGCACCGCGAAGCTGGCCGACCTGGGGCTGGCCAAGCATTCGCTCGATTCGCGCGTCAGCCTGACGATGGGCGGCAGCTTCATGGGCACGCCCGCCTATATGAGTCCCGAACAGGCGCGCGACGCGAAGATCGCCGATACCCGCGACGACATCTACAGCCTCGGCGCGAGCTTCTACGAATGCCTGACCGGCGAGCCGCCATTCCAGGGTGAAACGCCCTACAACATCATGAGCGAGCTTTTGACCAAGCCCTCGCCGAAGCCGCGCGATCTCCGGCCCGAGATTTCGCTCTCGGCGGACCTGATCTGCCGCAAGATGATGGCCAAGACGCGCGATCTTCGTTACACCGATGCGCGCGCGCTGCTCCAGGATTTGCAGCACGCGCAGACTTTTGGCGATGCCGGACTCGACCGGTTGGAGGCGGCCGGCATCGATCAAGACGCCATCCTGATCCATCAGCAGGAACTGAATTACGGCATCGAGACATCGACCGACGGGGTCTATGCCGAAACGGAGAATCCTCCCGCGCGTCCGCCTACCCGGCCTGCCTCCTCGATGATCCCGCCACGCCGGGCCGATTACGGCGTCTTCGGTGCGGCGGCCCTGCTCATCGCGTTGGTGACGGTAACCACGCTGCTGCTCGCGTGGGCGGGACCGAACCATCCGCTCAGGTTTTTGAGGAGCGAACTGGCTAAGTTTTCGGGCACTTCCATCACGCCGCAGCCGGAGATCAAACCGAAGCCTGCCGAGGAAATGGAACATACCGCTCCAGTGAAACCTTCAACGCAGGCCGCGGATCAGACAGCACACACCGCGCCCACTGTGAATCCGCCCGTGGTCATCGCACCCGCCATTCCGGGCGAGACCCAAGCCGTGCCCGCGCAACCAGCGGTCGTGCCGGTGGCCCTGCCCGCGAACGGCACCAATGCAGCCCCGGCGTTGCCGCTCAATCCGGCCAATCCCGTCGTGCCCGCCTTGGCGGCCCTCCCCGACAGCGCTTTTACCGCGCGGGACATCGCGGAAAAGAGCCTCGATCCGGGCATCGTGGCGCCGACCGGTCACGCCGAGTTGCTGAAGATCATCGGCAAACGCGACGCGACCCAAATCACGCCGACGACCTGGACGTTTTACTTTTTTGACAAGAGCGCGGCCGGTCATGCCCGGATTGTCACGGTCAACGGCGGCAACGTCATCAAGACCGGCGAGGACCTGGTCGATTTTGCGTCGCCCTACAGCGACCAGTCGGTCCTTTCCGAGGATCAAATCCAGAAGGATTCGCCCGACGCGCTGCAAATTGCGCAAAGCTTTATCCCCGATGCGACCGTGACCAGTTCCGAATTCGTCCTGATGCAGCAAAAGAATTCTGTGCCGATGTGGAAAGTGACGCTGTGGACCAAGAACGCAAACGGCGAGGAACACAAGCTGGGCGACATCACGCTGCTGGCCGAAAATGGCACGCTCATCCGCAAAGACCTGAATCCGTAACGATGGACTTACGATAAATCGGCCAGGACCGCCTCGACATCGGTCTCCGAAAAACGGTCGGTGTGCTGGGCGTGGCAAAGCTTCGCGTAGAGGCCGTCCCGGGTGATGAGTTCGTCATGCGCACCGCGTTCGAGGATGCGGCCTTTTTGCAGGACGAGGATTAAATCGGCGTGGCGCACGGTGGAGAGCCGGTGCGCGATGACAAACGAGGTGCGCCCGGCGAGCAATCGCCGCAGGGCCTGTTGGATGAGCTGCTCGGTGGCCGTGTCGACACTGGCGGTCGCTTCATCGAGGACGAGGACGGGCGGATTTTTCAGGAGCGCCCGCGCGATGGAGATGCGCTGCTTCTCGCCGACGGAAAGCTTCACGCCGCGCTCACCGACATGGGTGTCGTAGCCTTCAGGCAAAATCGAAACGAACTCGTGGACGCACGCCGCGCGAGCCATCTCCTCGATTTCCCGCCGGGTGGCATCGGGGCGCCCGAAGCGGAGATTGTCGAGAATCGAGCCGTTGAAGAGAAACGTCTCCTGCGAAACAACGCCAATTTGTTCCCGCAATTCGCGGAGAGACATATCGGCGACGTTGCGGCCATCGAGCAGAATTTCACCGCCCGTCGCTTCGTAAAAGCGGCTCAGCAGCGAAACGAGCGTTGATTTTCCCGCGCCGGTCGGACCGACCAGCGCGACGCACTGGCCCGGCTTGACGTTAAGGTTGATGTCGAGCAACGCGGGCACATCGGGTCGATAGGAAAATACGACGTTGCGATATTCGACCTGGCCACGCGAGCGCGCGATCGGTTTGTCGGGCGCTTCACCGTAATTCTCCGTGGCGGCGTCGAGGATTTCGGCCACGCGCTCGCTCGACGCCCGGCCCGCCTGGTAGAGCTGGTTGATCTGGTGCAGGCTCCGGATCGGATCGTAGAACATCGCCACGTAAAAGAAAAACGCGAAGAGATCGCCGACTTTCATGGTGCCGGCCAGCACGTCCTGGCCGCCGAGATAAAGGACGATGACACTGCCGAGCGTGCCCAGGAACGCCATGGCCGAGGAATACCACGACCAGGTGCGCATGATGACCAACTGGGTCTCGCCGACGAGTTGCGCCGAGGTGGAAAAACGCGCCAGCTCGGTATCCTCCCGCGCATAGGATTTGATCTGCCGCACGCCCTGAAGGTTGTCGAGCAGGAGCGAGTTCATGGCCGACGCCGCCTTGCGCTGCTCACGGTAACGCGCCTTCGCCGTCGTGGTGTACCAGATGACGCCGGCAAAGAGCGCCGGCATCGGCAGGAGCATCCACTCCGCCAAACGCGGGTTCATCTCGAAGAGCGCCACGCCCACGGCAACGATGGTCAGCACCGAGATGATCCCCTGCTCGACGCCATCGATGAGCACGCGTTCCATCGCCGTGACGTCATCGGTCACGCGCGTCATGATATCGCCCGTGGCGCGCTGGTCGTACCACCGCAGCGGCAGAAGCTGAAGCGTGCGATAGAGGTCACAGCGGAGATCGAAGATGACTTTTTGCTCGAAGGTATTGTTGAAACGGATGCGCAGCGCATTGAGCAGGTTCTGGGCGAAGAACGCGGCCAGGACGATCAGCACATAGGGCAGCAATTTCTCCGGCCGATGCGGCCCCAGGACGTTGTCGATAACCATGCCGGTGACCTTGGGGAAGACGAGGCTGGCCAGCGTGGCGAAGATGGCGCAGCCGAACGTTGCTGCACAGAGAAAAGGATAAACGCGGGCGTAAACCCAGACGCGGCGAAAGGTTTTCATTTATCTAGTGTAGCGGCGGTCTATGACCGTCGCCGATTTTTGACAGGATTAACGCGATTAACAAGATTGGGGTTAGGGGTGGCCCGGACAACTTGTTGTCCGGGTTGCCGAAGGCAACAGGAGGTCGGCAGGTGATGTCCAGATTCCGGTGACCTCCTGTGCGCTCGCGCACCCGGACAATAAATTGTCCGGGCCACCGAAACGCTAAGCCACCTTGGCGGGCTTGCCCAACTTCTGCGTCTGCGACTGCTTCGGCGTCGGCTTGGGCGGAGGCTCCGGCTTGAACTCAGGCTCGGGCGCAGGTTCCGCCTTGGCCTCCGGCTCGGGCTGGTTCAGCGGCGGCGAGAAAAGATAGGTCTGGAAAATACCCTCGCCGATGGCGTTGAGCTTCACCTGCAGGTCGTCCATGTATTGGTGCATCCCGACGGTCTTGATGTCCTCCAGCGCGCTGTAGTTCAGCTCGGCGACCAGCCGTCCGGCCAGCTTTTCCGCCAGGTTCGTGTAGTGCTCGCTCGAGCAGCCGGAGATGCGGCGCAGCGAGTAGTTCAATTCCTGGGCGCAAAACCGGATCGAGCGCGGGAAAAATTCGTTCAGGATCAGGAACTCGACCACCTTGTCCGGTTCGACCTGCGCGACATAAAACTTGCGGTAGGCGTCATGCGAACTGCACGAGCGCAGGATCGCGCTCCATTGCAGCGTGCCGCTGGTCTGCGAATTTTTCGCGGGATGCTTGATGAAAATCTCGTCGTTCGCGTCGAGGATGCGCGTCGTCATGTCGGCCCGTTCGAGGTATTTCCCGACCTGGATGAAATCCCAATCCTCGCCGTGGGTCATCGTCCCGTCGGTGATGCCCTGAAAAAGATGCGACGCATTTTTCACCGCCGAGAAAAACTCGTACGGGCCCTGCTTCTGGATTTTCTTCAGCGTCTGGCTTTTCATCCAGAGGTAGGTGCGGTTGATTTCCTCCCACATCTCAAGGGAAATCTGCTCGCGCACATGCCGGGCGTTTTCGCGCGCGGTGGTGATGCAACTGACGATCGAATTCGAGTTCTTCGGATTGAGCGTGAGGCAGTCGATGACGTTCTCGCTCGTGGTCTCCTTATGAAATTTGTAGAAGTCGTCGTAATCGCCGGTGCTGCGCAGGACCGGTTCCCAGAGCGCCTTTTGCTCCTCGGCGGCCAGCTTGGGCAAATCGAGCATGAGCTGGAGGTTGACATCCAGGATGCGGGCGATGTTCTCGGCCCGCTCGGCATAACGGCTCATCCAGTAGAGGGAATCAGCAACGCGGGATAACATAGTTTTGACGGAATTAACGGAATTTTTCTAAATTTACGGAATTTTTTATTTGAGAAATGCAGGGGGAATTTTGAATAGGATTAATAGGATTAATAGGATTAAGGGGATTGGGCTGCATGCTGAAAATCATATGAATCATATGAATCCTATCAAATTGCAGTTTGTCTTTTCAATCGGTTAGCTGTCTCCATAAAGCACCCAGGTGTCCTTGCTGCCGCCGCCCTGGGATGAGTTGACGACCAGCGAGCCCTTCCGCAACGCCACGCGGGTCAGGCCGCCGGGCACAATGGTGATTTTTTCTCCGCAAAGAATGTAGGGCCGCAAATCGACGTGGCGTCCGTCGAACCCGCCGTCCACATAGCTGGGATGGCGCGAAAGATTCAACGTCGGCTGGGCGATGAAGTTGCGCGGATTGGCCAGGATCAGCGCCTTGAATTCATCGCGCTGCTTCTGCGTCGAGGCGGGCCCCACCAGCATCCCGTAACCGCCCGATTCATTCGCCGATTTCACCACCAGCTTCTCCAGGTGCGTGATGATGTATTCGCATTCCTTCGGGTTCGAGGCGAGGTAAGTCGGCACGTTGGCCAGGATCGGTTCCTCAGACAGGTAATACTTGATCATGTCGGGCACATATTTATAGACCACCTTGTCGTCGGCCACGCCGGTGCCGATCGCGTTGGCCAGGCTGACATTCCCCGCGCGATAAGCCTCGACCAGGCCCGGCACGCCGAGGATCGAATCCTTGCGGAAGACCTTCGGGTCGAGGAAATCGTCATCCAGCCGGCGGTAGATCGTATCGACCTGCTCCAGCCCCTTCGTCGTGCGCATATAGACCTTCTTGTCCTGCACCACGAGGTCCTGCCCCTCGACGATCTGAATGCCCATCTGCCGCGCCAGGAACGAGTGCTCGAAATAGGCGCTGTTATAAATGCCGGGCGTCAGCAGCACCACGGTCGGCGCCTTGTTCGACGGCGGCGCAATATACTGGAGGACCGTAAGCAAATCCTGCGTGTAATGATCGACCGGGCGAACTCCCACGCTGCTGAAGAGATGCGGGAAGGCGCGCTTCATCGCCACGCGGTTTTCGAGCAGGTACGACACCCCCGACGGACAGCGGCCGTTGTCCTCCAGCACAAAGTAAGTCCCCTCCCGGTCGCGCACCATGTCGCTGCCGCAAATATGAATGTAAATATCCTTCGGCACCGGCACGCCGACCATCTCGGGCCGGTAATGCTTCGCCGTGAGCACATCCTCCGCCGGAATGACTTTTTCCTTCAGGATGCGCTGGTCGGTGTAGATGTCCTTCAGGAAAAGATTCAGCGCCTTCATCCGCTGGATCAGCCCCGATTCGATCATGTTCCATTCCGCGCTCGGAATGATCCGCGGCATGAGATCGAACGGGAAAATCCGCTCCGTGCCCTGCTCGTCGCTATAGACGGTGAAGGTGATTCCCTGGCGCAGAAACGCGGCATCGACCGCCATGCGCCGCTGGTCGAACTCCTCCTGATCCAGCCTTTGAAAGCGCTCATAAAGCGCCGCATAGTGGGGCCGCACCTGGCCTTCCGCGGAAAACATTTCGTCGAAAAAATCGCCAGGTTCGTATTTATCAAGCAGGGCCATGAACGTAATCGGGAAAGGCTGATTTGGGGGTTGAGTGGGTATAGCTACACGATCTTCTTACGGCAATCAATGTAAGAAGCGAGGCCCGTGCCAATGTTGGGGCGCCTTCCAGGCACCTCTGCGAAATTACGTTGGAGCAAGAAATTGGAGTCCCGTAGGGACATCTGAGAGTAGCCCGGCGATTCATCGCCGGGTTGTCCAGAAAGGATACGGCCCGTCCCAGCGGGACGGTTGATGCCTGTCTGTTTGAGGCGATCAAGCGTCCCGATGGGACGCCGCCCTGTTTGTCACCGGGCCCGGCGATAAATCGCCGGGCTACTTTCAATCATTCCTCCGGAATGGCGGATTTATTCGTGAAGGACTTTCGCAGAGTTGCCCTTCTAAGTTTGACAAAGCCGCCGGAACATCGGACTTTCCCTCCATGAGCACAGAATCCCCCGTTACCGTCCTCACCCGCGACATCGACGCCATCCAGATTCCGAGCGGCCTGACCAAAAAACTCCAGAAAGGCACCCCGGTCATCATCACCCAGTCCCTCGGCGGCACCTACACCGTCGTCGTCGAGCACTCCGCCGGCCTCTTCCGCGTCCTGGCTTCCGACGCCGACGCGCTTAATAAAGTCGTCCACGTCGAACCGGCCGCCGCCAACGGCACCGGCAAAACCGACGGCCCTCTCCACGAAGACGACATCTGGGCCCAGCTCAAAACCTGTTACGATCCCGAAATCCCCGTCAACATCGTCGACCTCGGCCTCATCTACAGCCTCGAAATCAAACCGCAGGAAGGCGGCGGCAATCTCGTCGAAGTCAAAATGACGCTCACCGCGCCCGGCTGCGGCATGGGCCCCTCCATCGCCTCCGACGCCCAGCGCAAGATTCTCACCATCCCCGGCGTCACCGACGCCCAGGTCGATGTCGTCTGGGACCCGCCGTGGAGCGCCGAGCGCATCTCCCAGGAAGGCAAGCAAAAGCTCGGGATGATCTAGCCGCGTTGGCGGCCCTTCCGGCCACATAGCAATTGCCTTCACCTGCGGTCCACGCTACAGATTGGAGATGGCCCATCTCTCGTCCGTTAGACTTCTGGTCGTAGTGGTTGCCGTATCGCTTTTTAGTTTCTCCCTTCCGATTCACGCTGATGATGATCCGCTCAAAGCGGCCTTGGCCAGCGCTCATGATTTACTGATCAAAGCCCATGACGAAATCGACGTCACGCAACGAACCAGCGATCTGAAAGAAGCCAAGGCCGATATCCACCACTCGGGCGTCGGCGGCCTCGGCCCTCATCGCCAAAAAGCCGTCGATCTGATCAACGCCGCGATTGTCGAGCTCAAGCAGGGCGATCCGAAAGATCTCGTCAATCGGTACATCGAAGACGCCAATCGCGAGATCGGTTACTAATTCTCACTCGTTCCCCAACTTGGGAACGATGGAAGACGAGATACGTCTCCACTTGACCGTCCGCCCCGGAAGTGACACAGTGACACCATGCTGAGCATCACCATCAAGGAGCTTCATCAAACCACCGGCGCGTGCGTCCGCCGCGCCGGAGCTTCCCGAACGCCCGTCATCGTAACCGATCATGGCAAACCCGTCGCCGTGCTCGCCAGTCCTTCCCTCCTCAAGCCGAAGCGCCGCAAGCGGGTGCTTTTACCCGAATTCAAGGCGCTGATGGCGCAACCTTATGTCGGTAATTCGCAGGATGACTTGGACGCGGTGCGCGGCGACCGATGATCTTCTGCGACACCTCGGCAGCGGTAAAGATTTACGCTCTCGAACGCGAATCGGCTTCCGTGCAGCGTCTTTTTGATCCTGAAGACGATATTTGTCTCTCCGAATTGACGCGCGTTGAAATCATGGGAGTTTTTCATAAGCGCCTACGCGAAGGGCTGTGGAATCAGACCCAGTTTCTCGCTGCAGTTCGTCAATTCTCCAAAGATGATTTCAGCGGGTTTTGGACCTGGCTGCCGCTCGACAAAACCATAACCGAAGCGGCGGCAAAAATCTTTACCACGCTGCCCGCCACGGTCTTTCTGCGGTCATCTGATTGCGTCCAACTTGTTACGGCCCTCCACCACAAATTCTCCGAGATATATACTTACGATTCCCAC
>Ga0181537_10003936_pt1 | contig 12492 bp, 6 predicted proteins | sample PEATcosm2014_Bin_39_FD_119765 | JGI IMG/M metagenome (GOLD analysis project Ga0181537, IMG submission 119765) | Peatland microbial communities from MTU Mesocosm Facility, Houghton, MI, USA - PEATcosm2014_Bin23_10_metaG | ecosystem: Environmental > Terrestrial > Soil > Wetlands > Peat | place...
AGGGTAAAACGCGGTTGAATGGAAGGCGTCCAATCGAGAAACCACCCGTGGCATCCCGGCGGCCCTGGCAGGTTGCGCGGCTTGTATGCTCCGGCGGGCACTCGAATGCGAGGCTCGTTGACGTAGCCGGTGCTTTGAAGCTGGGCCCAACCGTCCAACTCGAACCCTGCCTCGAGCTGCGAGCGGGGAACGCCTGTGGCCAAGACTTCTTCCGCCGCAGCAGCATAAGCAGCCTCGCGGGCGAAGACATCATGGGTGTTGGCGACCGCCTCGCAGGCTAAGACGGCGACGATAACGGCGGAAAGAATGGGCAGCTTTCTCTGCGGCGAGTCCCCGATGTAGACCCAAATCAGGAAGAAAAGAAAGATGGGGAGAACCGGAACGAGGTAACGGGGCCAAAGCGACTCGCGAGTTACGACCAACAGCATATAGACGGAGGTGAATGGCGCAAACAGCAGCACCAGGGTGCGCGCCGGCAGCGCACCGGGAGTGCCACGCAGGAAGGCGGGTGGCGCGTCGGGGTCGGCCAGTACACCGCGCAGGCCCGCGGCGAAGCGGAAGAGGCAGGCAAAGGCGCAGCCAACCAGCAGCAGGCGAAGGGCGAGCGGGAAGTCGCCCAGGAAAGGCGCGGCCAGGGCATGAGTCTGGTTGTAGGCGCTGCGATCGAACAGAAGCAGGCCGCACCCGGTGACGGCGCCGGCCAGCGCGGCTGCGTAGCCGGCGAATCCGCGGCTGGTGCGAAGCATGAAGAGGAATGCGCTGAGGACGGGCAAGACGAGCAAGAGAGTGGCAAGGGTGAGGACATGAGCCTGCTCCAATTGGCCGCGATGATAGCGAAGCAGGAAATCCTCGTGCACTGCGTAGGGTTGCCGGCTGAACCAATGAATGCAGCCCCCGACAAAGGCGATACTCAGTAGCCAGAGGGCCGCGGCGGCGACCGGTACACCGCGGCGGCGGCGGACGCACCACGCGGCTGAGGGGACAAGCACAAGCGCTCCCAGCCAGCAGATCTGGCGGGCCGTTCCCAGGACATCGTTCGAAAGGGACGCGGCAGCCAGCCAGGCTATGGATGCCACGGGCGACTGCTCCGGGACCGCTCGCAGGCAGCAGTAGAGACATACCAGGACGGCGAACAGGCCGGGCACATCGGACAGGAAGGTAGTGGCCAGGGGCAGGAAGATTGACGAGAGGACAACGGAAAGGGTGGCGATCGAGGCGTTCCATTCGCCCAGACCGAGGCGCAAAAAGATGCGGTGCAGCAGCGCCGCGCAGATCAGGGACAACAGGATGATCGAGGCCCGAACGGCGGTAAAGGAGAAGCCGAAGAGTTTTATGAAGAAGGCGCCCAGGTAAAGCTGCCAGCCCAGGATAGCCGTACTCCAACCGGCGTATACCACGTGGCCGGCGGCGGCGAGCACCCTGGCCGACCAGATGTAGGCCCAGTCGTCGCCTACGCCTGCCTCCACCACGGGGTGGGAGACGAGGATGCACCCCAGCAGGACGGCGACACAGAAAATAGTTGAGCGGAAAGACCGGACTGTTGATGGCGAAATTCCCTTTTCAGGCGCTGCATCCAGGGATATTCGGCTCATCGGTTCAGTGTAGCTCAGGGGTTTTCGACGAATTGCCCTGCGCAGAGAGCCGGTCGGACCTTGGTACCATGCGGCCTATGGTGATTTCGCAACTGACTGCGGGCGATCCAACCTGGGACGTATGCGTGGTTGGGTCGGGGCCCGTGGGCATGGCCCTGGCGCTGGAGTTTGAGCGGCTAGGCGGCGAGGTACTGGTTTTGGAATCCGGCGATGTCGCGATAGATGCTGCGATTGGAGACGCCTCTCGCGCCGAGATTGTCGATGCACGCCGCCATGCGCCGATGGAGTTGGCGGTTTGCCGCGCCCTGGGGGGAACTTCGTGGACGTGGGGCGGGCGATGCGTGGCCTACGATGAGGTCGACTGGCTGAAGCGCGACTTTGTGGCGGATGCAGATTGGCCGATGACTCACGACGAGATCCGGCCATGGTACAAACTGGCCATCGAATATCTGCTGTGCGGCGACGACTCGTTTGCGATCCCTTATCCGGTCAGACTGAGCGACGGACTGACGCTTGATTTTGTGGAGCGCTGGTCGACGGAGCCTCGCCTGATGCTGGCGCATCGCAAAGCGCTGCTCGATTCGCAGCGAATCAAGATCAGCCTGAGGAGCACGGTTACCGGGCTGAATCTTTCGCAGGATGGGCAGTCGGTGGATAGCCTCGCGGTCTCCACCGCCGCTGGATCGCGGGTGGTGAAGGCGCGGCGGATCATCCTGGCGACGGGCGGCGTGGAGGCGACTCGGCTGCTGCTGCATGTCCAGCGGAGCTCCCCGCAGCTTTTCGGCGGCGTCGACGGGCCGCTTGGCCGCTTCTATATGGGGCACCTGTCGGGAAAGATTGCCAGTATCCAGTTCGCCAACCCGGACACGATTCGCGATTTGGACTTCAAGTTGGATGGCAACGGCGCTTTCTATCGCAGGCGACTGATGCTGACGGCTGAGGCGCAGGTACAGAACAAGGTGCTGAATACCGCGTTCTGGCCGGACAATCCTCCCTTTTACGATCCCACGCACCGCAGCGGCGTGCTGTCCGCGGTATTTCTGGCGCTGGCGATTCCGCCGGTTGGGCGCCGCCTGCTGCCCGAGGCTATCCGCCAGATACATACCGGACCCCGGCCATATCAACTTGCGGCCCACCTGCGGAATGCCGTGGCGGGGGCTCCGCGCGGTACGGCGGACATGGCGAGGATCTTGCGCGACCGGCTGGTGCGCAGGCCCAGGAAGCCTGGGTTCCTGGTGCGCAACCGGGGCGGTAGGTATGCGCTGCATTACCACGCTGAGCAGGTTCCTACCAGGGCAAGCCGCATCCGGCTGACGCAAGAGTTGGACGGGTTCGGCGTGCCCAGGGCCAGCATCGATCTGAGATTTACGGAGCAGGATGTAGACAGCGTGATCGAGTCGCACGAACTGCTGGATGCGTCGCTGCGGGCCAATGGAATGGGGCGGCTGGAGTACTGGGACCCGCCGGACAGGACGCGCGAGAGGGTGTGGGAAACGGCGGCCGACGGTTACCACCAGGTGGGTGGCGTGCGCATGGGAGCGGATCCCGGCCGCAGCGTCGTGGACGCGAACCTGAAGGCACATGGGCTGGACAATTTGTATGTGGCCTCGTCCGCGGTCTTTGCCAGTTCTGGGCAGGCGAACTCCACGCTGCTGGCGGTAGCCCTTGCCATGCGGCTGGCGCATCGCCTGGCGGGAGCGGCGCCCTCAGTAATTCCTGTGGTTGCGGGAGTCTAACGAACGGCGAATAGTTGGGATGCGCCCAGCCAACTGGTTTTGAAGCCTCTTGCGCGCAGCAGCTTTTCGATGCGGACCGGCGCCATGGGCTGACCGCGCGCTTCGAGCTTCATGAAGTGAACCTCGACCATGACGCAGCGCAACTGGGGCGACCCCAGCAGGTCGCCCATGCCCAGGAGCACCTCTTCTTCGAAGCCTTCCACATCCACCTTGATGACATTGGGAATGCGGCCCAGGCGGCTGCACATGGTGTCGCCGCGGCGGATCTCAACGGGAACGGAGACGGTTTCGTGGTCGGAGGCGTCGGCTTCGGTTGCGATGTTGTTCTCGGCTGAGTCGCCCCAGGTCAGCAGTCTGCCGATGGTGTCGGCGTCGCCCAGCGCGACGTTTTCCACGCGCAGCCACGCACAATCCGGCAGCCGCTCGCGAATGGCGGCGCAGGACTCCGCGAAGGGTTCAAACGCGACTACCAGGCCATCGGGACCGACGTGGCGACAGAACATCTCGCTGTACAGGCCGACGTTGGCCCCGACATCCCAGACCGCGTCCCCGGGGCGCAGTGCGGCGGTCAATGCATGATGGGCACGCTGCCCATAGGTATTGGGCGGCAGTAGGCGATTGATCAGGTGATTAATAAGGCGAATTGCGCCGGTCCTGCGTACAAGCGAACGGGCCTTGACGATCCACGGATTCATAGACCGGACCACTCTCACGGAGGAAACGATTCTTGCCAGACCTGGCGACGATTGGTCGGCGCTGCCCGGGTGCGATTCCAGTGTATCCGCGGTTGTCGGGTGCCGACGATGGGGATACGGCGGTGCTGGATCTCAGGGCAATGCCCAGGGAGTTAAGAGAGGAGGGTGCCGGGCAGGTTACTGGCGAGGCGAAAAACGGGCAAATTCCTTTGATTTGGCGGATAGGATCGCTTATGGTAAGGGCGAGTGACGGCCCGAAAAGAAAGAGACATGGCGCAAACAGGCGGAGCGACGGCGTTCGGCGAGCAGTTACGGCGGGCACGTGAGGAGCGGGGGGTGGCTTTGGAGACCATCTGCGAAGCCACCAAGGTGCCGGCCAGGCACTACCGCGCGCTGGAGGCTGGAGAATTGCAGGAACTGCCTGGCGGCGTGTTCCGGCGGGCTTTCGTGCGCAGCTACCTGGGGGTGGTGGGGCTGGAGGAAGGCGCATGGATGAAGCGCTTCGAGGAGAGCTGCCGGGAGAGCGGGGTGGCGGAACCGGCAGGCATGGAGTGGGTTGCCTTTGCTGAAAACGTCAAGAACAACCGGGTTGTGATGGGTCGGCGAGCGCAGATGAGGGGGGTTGGGGTGGGGTTATTACTGGCTGCTCTGGGGCTGGCAGGGTGGTGCGGCTGGAGGTTGGCGACCCACCACCGGTTGCTTCCCTCGCCAATGATTTGGATACCCCTAAAGTCTTTGGTTGACAATGGGGCGTCCAGGTAATTTACTGTTTCCTCGATTGAAATTGTTTGCAGGCGCGCGCTGAGAAAATAATTCGCCGTTGCGCACTGCATTCACGGCATGACCGCTCTTCGGCATTTCTGTGCACCGAAGGCGGGCGAGCTGAGGATTAACGCAGGAATGTCCGGCAAAGCCCGTCGGAAAGTTTGTAAGGAAGTTCTTCAGGAGATGATGATGACGCTGTCTAGACGCTGGGTACGCGGTGCGGTGTGGGTTGTGCTGTTGATGGCGGGATCGGTTCTGTCCCGTGCGCAGGAGGTATCGGGGAGCATCAGCGGAACGGTCACGGATGCAAAAGGGGCAAGCGTAAGCGGCGCCGTTGTGACCTTGACCAACACCGACCGGGCGCACGTTGAGCGGACACTGAAGACCGACAAGGCGGGCTATTACACGGCAGGATCGCTTCCCCTGGGAAATTATTCCGTGGGCATCGCCATGCGCGAGTTCAAGACGGTTGCGATTACCGGACTGGTGCTCCATGCCAACGGCGAACTCGAGGTCGACCAGAAGCTGGAAGCTGGCAGTTCCGGCGAGACGGTGTCGATCGTCTCCAGCCTTTTGCGTGTGAACTTGAGAAACGGCATGAGCGAAAGCCTGGTGAGCGGCACCAAGGTGCACGATCTTCCGCTAGCGACGCGGAACTACGAGCAGTTGCTGACGCTCCAGCCCGGGGTATCGATCAGCGGATCCGCCTTCGATTATTACCAAGGGGCATCGCTTCCAAACGGCACATTGGGCGCGCCGATTGCGCAAACTCCGCGTGGCCTCGATCCGAGTTCTCCGAATGAAGTGCTGTTTTCGGTGAATGGAGAGCGTCCGTCGATGAACAACTGGACGCTGGACGGCGCGGACAACGTCGATCGCGGAACCGGCCTGACACTACTTTCGTACCCCAGCGTCGATGCCATCTCAGAATTTGTGACGCTGCGAGGCACCTACGACGCGGAGTACGGCCGCGACGGGGGCGCACAGATTAATGTGGTCACCCGTTCCGGGAGCAACGGATTCCACGGCGGCGGCTACGAATTTTTCCGCAACAATGCATTGAACGCGAACAACTACTTCAACAAGTTGTCTTCGCCTTTTACTCCGCGGCCCCGGCTGGAGTACAACGATTTCGGTCTTACGGTGGGCGGACCGGTGGTGATTCCTCACCTTTACAACGGCAAGGACAAGACGTTCTTCTTCTTCTCCGAGGAGTTCCGCCGGGTGCAGAACTATACGACCAGCACATCGTATGTACCTACCGCCGCGGAGCTAGCGGGCAACTTCGGCAACGCCGCGGTGTGCGGCGTGTTCAATCCCGGAACGGGCGCATGCCAGACCTACACCACGCAGGAATCCGGCACCACCAGTCAAGGGATTTCGACGGCTGCGGCCGCCTATATCAAAGACATCTACAACAATGTCGGCTTGCCTAATCCCGGGGCTGGGCAGGATCCCCATTCGCTGACCGCCAACATCCGCAACGTATTCCATGACAATCAGGAGATCGCTCGAATCGACCACGCAATGGGGTCGCGGGTGAATATGTACTACCGGTTCCTGCATGAAGACCTGCCCACCATTGAAGGTGGGGGACTGTTTGTGGGCGGCGGCATGCCTCATGTCTCGACCACTCAGACCATTTCGCCCGGCACCCAGCACCTGGGTCACATAACCATCGCGAAAACCCCGACCTTGCTGTTCGATCTGGGCTACGCTTACAGTGCCGGCTCGATCCACAGCAATCCGGATTATGGATACGTGTCAAGCATCAACAGTCCCGATATCCTTTACAACGGCAGCACCGGAGCAATCAAGCTACCTTATAACCTCAATCCTCTAAAGGTCGTTCCGTCGCTGACGTTTGCCGGGGTATCCGGCGGAACTACTGCGACGGGCATCGCGAGCGCCGGCCTATACAACGAGTTCAGCCGCAACCACAATGGATTCGGCATTGTGACGAAGGTGATCCGGGAACATACGTTCAAATTCGGAGTTACATACAACCACTACCAGAAGTTGGAAAATGCCATCGGAACCGGCAGTTCGTATCCGCAAGGCAACTTCACCTTCAACCCGGCGATCATCTCCGCCACCCAACTTACAGCGCTCAATACCGCGCAGGGCACCAGCTGGGTCCAGCCTAGCGCGTTTGACGCGGAGTGGGCGAACTTCCTGCTCGGCAACGCTAACGGTGGCTTTACGCAGGGATCGGAGTCGATAACTCCGAACATCAACGACAACGTCCTGGAGATGTTCCTGCAAGACGACTGGAAAGCGTCGCGGCGGTTGACGCTGAATCTGGGCGTTCGCTACAGCTACTTCGGCCAGCCGTATGACGTCAACAACGAGCTGTCCAACTTCGAGCCTTCCACCTACAGCACTTACCGCGCGGAGACGGTGGCCAGCAACGGCAACCTATGCACCCAGGCCGGACAAAGTACGGGCGTCCTGACGTTTTCCGCGACCGGCGTGACGGCGACTTACACTTCGACCGCTTGCCCCAACATAAATGGATTGAATGCCTATAACCCGAGCAGCACGGCGGACCCGTTGAATGGCATCATCCTGGGCGATCCGAGCCTTATCGGAGCCGAGCAGACGGCTGGCGTTAACAATCCGGGTTACCCGTATTCCGGGCAGTCTGGAGCGCCGTCCATCCTCACCCATGGATCTCCGTTTGGCCTGGAAGTGGGTCAGGCGGAGAAGCATGACTTTGCGCCTCGCGTCGGGTTTGCGTATGACGTGTTCGGAGACGGAACGACGGCGCTGCGTGGCGGCTACGGACTGGTCTATGACAATGGGTCGGTCAGTGCATACGAGCAGGAGATTTTCAATAATCCTCCGTACGTCTACGTGAACACTTATGCGAACGCGATTATGAACGCTCCGGCGGTTCCCGTGAATTCGCTTGCATTCAGCCTGGCTCCGAACGCGCTGTACGCGACTCCGCTGATCTACAAGACGCCTTATGTACAGCAGTTCTCACTGGACGTGCAGCGACGTTTCGGTTCCACGATGATGGTGGATGTGGGCTACTTCGGCGACCACGGGACACACCTTCAGGGCCGGGTCGACATCAACGAGAATATGCCGGGAGCATTCACCAAGACCAGCATCAGCTATGCGCAGCAGCCGGGCTGCAGCGGGTTCACCAGCCAATTCTGTTCGGGTCCTTTGAATCAGATACGGCCGTACGCGGGCTACACGGCGATCAACACGATGGAGAACATCTTCAACCAGAACTACAACTCACTGCAGGCCAAGGTGACCAAGCGGTTCAGCGGCAGGACGGTCCTCGATGCCAACTACACCTACCAGCGCGGGTTGACCAATGCGGCGTCGGATATGAACTCGGCCCCCCAGAACAGCTACAACCTGAGACAGGAGTACGGCCCCACCGCGTATAACCGCAACCACGTGGTGACGGCGGATGTAATCTGGGACCTGCCCTGGATGCGCAGCCAGGAGGGCATCGCAGGACACATACTCGGCGGCTGGGAGTTGTCGGGCATATACACTTTCGCCACCGGGCAGCCGCTGACGGCCACCATGGTAGCCGGCGGCACGGTGCAATACGGCGGCCTTACCAGCGCGTACAACGGCCAGACCAACGGTGGCGTTGCTAACGATTCGGCGGGCCTGGGAATAATCGGGGCCAGCGCGGCTAGTCTGCGTCCAAGTGTGGTTTCGAACCCGAACGTCGGTCCTGGAGTCCATTCACACGCGTTCTGGTTCAATCCGACGGCTTTCCTGGCTCCTCCGCCAAGCAGCTACCAGGTGGGCAACGAGCGGGTCGGGCAAATTACCGGACCGCCTGTGAACCGGGGGGACGCGGCTCTCATCCGCGACTTCAAGCTTTATCGCGGATGGGTTTTCACGTTCCGCGCGGAGGCCTTCAACGTGACTAACAGCGTCAACTGGTCGACGATCGACACTTCGGCAACCAGTGGGACGTTCGGGCAGCCGACCGCGACGCGCGCTCCACGCGTGCTCCAGGTCGCCGGCAAGGTCAACTTCTAACCAGCGAATCGTAAGCCGGCGCCTGCCCTCAGCGGCAGGCGCCGTTTTCTTTTGATGATTGCGCGAGACGAGGCCCACTCTCCGGCCAATGCAGGGTTCTACAGTTCAGCGGCTGGTTCTCGCAGGCCGGATGGAAGCGCTTTGCCGGGCTTGTCGGGAGAAGGGTAAAATGGGAGGGTTGTGGAAGTCCCTGACATGAAAGCGCAATGGAGGTAATGATTTGGCGAAGCGTGACCGCTTTTTGTTTACCAGCGAATCTGTGACCGAGGGTCACCCTGACAAGATTGCCGACCAGATTTCGGACGCAATCCTGGATGCCTGCCTGGCTGAAGACCCGTTCAGCCGGGTGGCTTGCGAGACGCTGACCTGTACCGGGCTGGTGGTGATTGCCGGCGAGATCACGACCAAGGCTTACGTGGACTTCCAGTCCATTGTGCGCGGAACGGTTGGGGCGATTGGCTACGACAACGCCCTGTATGGCTTCGACTCGAATACTTGCGCAGTGATCTCGACCATCAACAAGCAATCCAGCGACATTGCGATGGGTGTGGACACAGGTGGCGCGGGCGACCAGGGCATGATGTTCGGGTATGCGACCAACGAGACCCCGGAGCTGATGCCGATGCCGATCTCGCTGGCGCAGAAGCTGACGCGCAGGCTCTCTGAGGTGCGCAGGTCGGGCCTGATGTCATATCTGCGGCCAGACGGCAAGAGCCAGGTGACAGTGGAGTACGACGCCGCCAACCGGCCGGTGCGGGTGGATGCGGTGGTGATTTCCACCCAGCACGCTGAGACGGTGAGCAACGAGGAGTTGCGCGCCGACATTCTGAAGCACGTTATCCAGGTTGTAATTCCGGCGAATCTGCTGGATGTGGGGACCAAGTACCATATCAATCCGACTGGACGGTTTGTCATCGGAGGCCCGATGGGGGACACCGGCCTGACCGGACGCAAGATCATTGTCGACACCTATGGCGGGATGGGTCGCCACGGCGGCGGCGCCTTCAGCGGCAAGGACCCGACCAAGGTGGACCGGTCGGCGGCGTACATGGCGCGCTACATTGCGAAGAATATTGTCGCCGCCGGGCTGGCGGACCGTTGCGAGGTGCAGTTGGCGTACGCGATTGGCGTGGCCGAGCCGGTGAGCGTGCTGGTGGACACCTTCGGAACCGGCAAGGTGGAGGAAGACAAGCTGGAGAAGCTGGTGCGGGCGAACTTCTCGCTGACTCCGAAGGGCATTATCGACAGCCTTAACCTGCGCCGGCCGATTTATAAAGCGACGGCTGCGTACGGGCACTTCGGACGCGAAGACAAGAACTTTACCTGGGAGGCGAGGGACAAGGCTGCGGCATTGAAGGCCGGAGTCGGGGAGCTAGTTTCCGCAAAATAGGTCGTTTGCAGTCACAATTGGACGGGCGGGCCCCAGCGGCTCGCCCGTTTTGCATCTCCAGGCGGGGCGTAGACTAATTCTGCCCGCCGAAATTGCATCTCACTCGATATATCTCCTGGGAGCGAGGGCAAATCATGCTCATCAAGTCAGATTTCGATATTCAATTTCAACTTCCCCAACGAACGGCGATGGTGGCGATGCTGCACCTCCATCCATCGCTGGAGCGTTTTGTACGGTCGGGCAATGTGCTGGTGATCGAGCATCTGCAACAGGGAATAGCGCCGGGATACGGCGAACTGATTGGAACAGCAGAGTATCGCGACACATTCGGCAACCGGTGCGCCCGATTTGTCGCGCCGGGGGGGCATCTGCGGCTGAGCGGGACGAGCACCATCGAAATCGCTGGTATGCCCGATGTGGTGGACTCGAACGCAACCCAGGCCCCGATTGAAGAGTTGCCGTCCGACGTGCTGCAGTTCCTGCTGCCCAGCCGGTACTGCGAGGTGGACAGGTTTGTGCAGGTTTCGCACGATCTGTTCGGCTGGATGAGGCCTGGATGGGAGCGGGCGGCGGCGATCCGCGACTGGGTGCATGAGAAGGTACGCTTCGACTACCAGACCGCGAGACCGACCAAGACGGCGATGGACGTCTTCACCGAGCGCGTGGGCGTGTGCCGGGACTTCCAGCATCTGGCGGTGACGCTATCGCGCTGCCAGAACATTCCGGCACGCTATGTGACGGGATATCTGGGCGACATCCGCTGGCCTTACACCGGTGCCGGCGACTTCAGCGCATGGTACGAGGTGTGGCTCGAGGGGCGGTGGTGGACGATGGATGCACGTCACAACGAAGCCCGTCCGGGACGCGTGCTGATGGCCACGGGCCGCGATGCAGCGGATGTTGCAATGACGACGTCGTTCGGCAGCGCGAACCTGCTTTACTTCTATGTGGAAAGCACCGAAGTGAACGAGGATGGGACGGTCATCCCCCCGCAACGGGCGGAGATTTCTGTCGAAGCGGCTTCGATCGCTGTCGGCCTGAATCGGTAGACAGCCATGGCTGACGCGGATTTTCTGTTTGAATACGGATTTCTGTGTGAATAATGTTGAAGGGTTTACCCTCAGCTTACGTCTGAAAACTCTCGCCCCGGGTTTTGATTCTCTCCTGATGGATCGGCGCGGGGACCCAGGCTTAAGCCTCGGACTACCGGCCTCGCCCTTTCAACGCAACTGCCTATGCTGCTGGATTCCACTTCCACGCTCGCCGAGCAGGCCACCGCGGCACCGTCGCTTCCGCCGGCCGGGCGGACGAGGGCCGCGCGGGTTGGGAAGATCGCGGAAGCAGCGCTGCTGCTGATGGCGGCAGCCTTTTTCGCGCTTCACTTTGTCCACCTAAGGGCCGACTTTCCCAATCGATCGCCATGGATGGACTGGGCGAAGTACACGGATGAAGGCTGGTACGGCGACGCAGCCATACGGCATTACCAACTGGGACACTGGTACGTGCCCGGCGATTTCAATCCCGCAGCCGCGCTGCCGGTGTGGCCGCTGCTGGAGCTGGCGCTGTTCCGCGTAACCGGGGTGAGCGTGGCAGCGGCGCGTGCGCTGACGGTTGTCGTCTTCGGGCTCACGCTGGCGTGCGTCTACCTGCTGATGCGGCGGCTGCCGGGGATGTGGGGCGAACGAAGCGACCAACCTGAAGGCGCGGGGGCCGGGATTACTCTGGCTCCGGCGATCGCCGTGCTGCTGCTGTCCGTCAGCCCCTTTTGTTATGCGTTTACACGGCTGGCGATCCTGGAGCCGCCGCTGATCCTGCAGATGCTGGTGGCGCTGTTTGCGGCCTCGGCGGCTGGCGCTGCCAACGGCGGAGCCCGCGGAGATGGCGTACTTAGGCTGCGCGGAGACGCTTGGGCAGCCAGCTTGGGATCGCTGCTGGCGCTGATGGTGCTTACCAAGACGACGGGCGTCTTCCTGTTTCCGGCGATCTTCTGGATGCTGTGGGCGTCGGGCGGTTACCGGGTGAAGCCGTTTCTGCGGGCGTTGCTGTTGGCCGGCGGGGTCGGCGGGGCGGTGTGGAGTGGATACTACGGGCTGTTTGTGCGGCCGCGCTATCTGCTGGATTACCGGTATCTGTTCAGCGCGAATGGGTATACCGGAGTGACACCGGCCACGCTGGGACCGGTGTTGCACGACACGCTCTTCGACGGCGCATGGATCGGCGCGACGCTGTATTGGGTGGCACTGGCGGCGGCGATCGGCTCACTGGCGGTGCTGTGTATCCCGCGTCTGCGC
>Ga0181537_10003937_pt1 | contig 12492 bp, 11 predicted proteins | sample PEATcosm2014_Bin_39_FD_119765 | JGI IMG/M metagenome (GOLD analysis project Ga0181537, IMG submission 119765) | Peatland microbial communities from MTU Mesocosm Facility, Houghton, MI, USA - PEATcosm2014_Bin23_10_metaG | ecosystem: Environmental > Terrestrial > Soil > Wetlands > Peat | place...
ATGTGGCTGCCGCGCGGCTGCTGGCGCACCACCGCGTCGCTGCCCAGGCGCTGGGCCAGGCGATCGACCAGGAGCGCGATCCCACCCGCGCCGCCCCGCGCCGCCGCCGCGCCGGTGGGCAGATCGATCTGCTGGGCCAGCAGGGGCTCGGCCACCGGCACGATCAAGGCGATCGCCTCGATGCCGAAGCCGGCGTCGAGCCCGTCCAGCCGTTCGGCGAACAGCCGCGCGAGGTGGGCCGCGTCACGCACCGGCGCCGAAGTGCCGACGGCGATCTCGGCCACGCTGCCGTCGACGCGGTAGAGCGTGACCGTCAGCCGCCGCGCGCCCTTGCGGTCGCGCTCGAGCATTGTGCCGAGCGCGCCCAGCAGCCGCTCGATCCCGGCCATGACATCCTCGGTGCGGCCGATCGGCTCGGCGAAGGACAGTCGCGCGTGATAGGGCAGCAGCGGACGGTCGGGCCCGATCGGCTCGGCCGCGTCGCCGAGGAGCTGGTCGAGCCGGAGCGGCAGGGCGGGACCGAAGCGCGCGGCCAGGGGCGCGCGCGGCAGCACCAAAAGGTCGCCGATGCGGCGCAGGCCGAGGCGATGGAGCGTGTCGAGCGCGGCTTGCGGCAGGCGCAGCGCGGCCGCGGGCAGGCCCGACAGCCATTGCCGTGCGCCGCCCTCGGGCACGATGGCGCTCGACGCGCCTTTGGCAATGCCGAAACGCGCCGCGGCCCAGGCGGCGCCGGGCGAATCGGCGATCGCGGCGCGCGCGGCGAAACCGGCCGCGGCCAGGCGCGCGATCATGTCGTCGAGCAGCGCCTGCTCGCCGCCGAACAAATGCGCGCAGCCGGTGGCGTCGATCCACAGGCCCGCGCCGCCGTCGGCGCCGAGCGTCTCGACGGCGGTCCAGGGCGACCAGCGCGTGGACCAGCGCGCCAGGCGCCCCGCCATCTCGGAATCGGCGGCGGGATCGGCGGCGACCGTCTTGACCTCGGGGCAGAGCGCGCGCGCATCGGCCAACGACTGGCCGGGCCGGAGCCCCGCGTCGCGCGCCGCGTCGTTGGCGGCGGCGAGGATCAGCGCGCCCTGCTGCTGGGTCACCGTCACCAGGGGCCGCGTCCGCCACGCGGCCAGGGGCGCGGCCTTGCGCGTCAGCCGGTCGGTGACGAGGGCGGGCAGCCAGAGCGAAACGATGCGCCGCGCGGAGTCCATGGAAAAGTTCAACCGCCAAGACGCAAAGCCACGGCCGCAGTGTGCCCCCACCTCACCCTCCCGCTCTCGCGGGTCCCTCCCTCTCCGCCCCGGGGGGCGGAGAGGACGTGCCGCCGACGGACAGGCCGCCGGCCTGTCCGTACCGAGCCTCCAGTGGAGGCTCGGAAGGCGCACGTGGTGAGGTGGGGCGGTTCAACGTCGACGAATTCGCCCGCGCGCCATTCCAGCGTCCAGGTGCGGGGCAGGCCGCCGCGGCAGCGTTCGAGCGTGACACTCCAAGCGGGCGGACCCAGCCCGCCCCAGGGCGACGGTGCGCTCGGCGCGGCGCCGACCTTCCAGCGGGTGGTGGCGCCGGTGGCGGTGGTGCGCGCGCCGGTGAGCGCGAGCGCGGCGACGCCGCCCGCTTCGGCCGCGAGTTGCAGCCGCCGCGCCGCCGCCGGGGCGAGCTCGGACACTTCGCCCAGCACCGCGCCAAGCGCGGGGCAGCGCAGCCCTTCCTCCATCGCCCACAGCACCTCGACGGCGCGGTCGCTCTCGGCCACGACCACTCGCTCGGGCGCGAGGCCGAATGCCATCAGCCCCGGCAGGAACGGCAGCGACGCATCCTTGCGCCGGCACCACAGCACCGTGCCCCCGCGCGCGGCCAGCCCCAGCAGCGCGGCGGCGAAGCTCAGCGCCGAGGCGTCGGCGGCGGCGATCTGGTGCAGCCGCGCCAGCGGCAATCCGCCCCAGGGCAGGGCGGCGTCGGGCGCGCCCAGCGCAAGGATCGGCGGCGGCGCGCCATTGCCCTGTTCGAGGGCCCAGATGCGCGCCCGCAGACGGGCGATGGTGGCTGGATCGGCATGGGTCATAGGGTGTCTGGGATAGTATCCGAGGGTTACGAACAAAACAAGAACATGATGCGGGGACAGCGCCCTCCGGGGAGGGCCGAAACCCCTCAGCCGAGCGCCCGAATGACTGTTTCGATCGGCAACACCAACGTTCGTTCGCCGATCGGCGACGGCACGAACCCGAAGGGTGCATAGGCCGTCACCGCGTCGTCGTCGAGTGCATGGACCAAAACCGCTCTGATACCGATCACCTCGGAGACCGCGATCGAACGGACCAAGGCATCCTTCAGCATGCCTTTGCCGACGCCACGGCCTTGAAAACTCACGTCGGTGGCCAGCCGGCCGAGCACCATGACCGGCACCGACTCGGGCAGGTCGTGACGAATCTTGCGCGGCACGGCGACGCGTTCTACCGCGCCCGCGGCAAGGCTGTAATACCCGACGACGCGAACGCCGGTCGCGACGACATAGGTGCGCGACGCGCGGCCTTCATTGGACAAGGCCCGGCGTTTCAGCCATTCGTCGAGGTCGGGGCGCCCGCAAGCGAATGACGCGACATCATGCCCGGCGACGAGGCGTTGGGGAGAAAGAAGGGAGTCTATTTCTCCCATGGCGACGAGCCGCCGAACAATTGCCTCAGCCGCTCGGTGGGCATCGCAGGCTGGTCCAACAGGGCGAGCAGGGCGGCATAGCGCTCGTCGTCGACCACGAAGAGCCGCTGATCGAGCAACATGGATTCGGCGCGGATACGCGCGCTGTCGAGCACGAAGTCGGTCCGCGTCTTTCCGCTCAAGGCAGCCGCCCGGTCGATCAGCGAACGAGTATCCTCGGTAGCGCGAATGTTGATCACCACGTCACGCGGCTTCGCCATTTTTTCCCGAGATCGTTTGGAGCGCGCGATAGCCATTCCTTCTTCTCTCGATCGCTTCGCCGGATGCCGCACAGGATGAAGTTTTGTATATACGTTGTCCATACAAAATGTTTGAGTCCGGTCGGCATATGCCTCGGAAACGTCTCGGCATTGCCCTCAACATCGATGGCCAAATGCTTGCCATAAAAAGAAAATTATCTATTCTTCAAGCGCTGCCGGAGCATCCCATGGCGACCTGTTTCCTCTCCACCGACGAAATGTACCAGGCCGACCGCGCCGCGGCGGAGGCCGGCGTGCCGTCGGCCACCCTGATGCACAATGCCGGCTGGCAGGTGGCTCGCGCGATCCGTCTGCGCTACCGGCCCCGGCCGGTCGCGGTGCTGTGCGGACCGGGCAACAATGGTGGCGACGGGTTCGTGGTGGCGCGGCTGCTGCGCGATTGGGGCTGGCCGGTGCGGCTGGCGTTGCTGGGCGAACGCGCCACGCTCAAGGGCGACGCCGCGCTGATGGCCGAACGCTGGGACGGGCCGGTCGAGCCGGTGAGTCCCGGCCCGCTCGAGCGCGATCCGCTGGTGGTCGATGCGCTGTTCGGCGCCGGACTGGCCCGGCCGCTGGACGGGGCGGCGCAGGCGATCGTCCAATATTTGAACCACCACGCGCTCGAGGTGGTGGCGATCGACGTGCCCTCGGGGCTCGACGGCAACACCGGCCAGGTGCTGGGCGTGGCGCCCCGGGTCAGGCTGACCGTGACCTTCTTCCGCCCCAAGCCGGGCCATGCGCTGATGCCCGGCCGCGATCTGTGCGGCGAGCTGGTGGTGGCCGATATCGGCATTCCCGAATCGGTGCTGGGCCCGATCGCGCCCAAGACCTTTCTCAACGCGCCCGATCTATGGCGCGCCGAGTTGCCCTGGCCGAAAAGCGACGGCCACAAATACGATCGCGGCCATCTGATCGTGGCCGGCGGCGGCGGCATGACCGGCGCGGCGCGGCTGGTGGCGCTGGCCGCACGTCGCGCCGGGGCCGGGCTGGTGACTTTGGTGGCGCCCGAGGCGGCGCTTGCCGTCTACCGCGCCGGCGAGCCGGGAACCATCGTGCTGTCGCGCGCCGAATTTCCCGCGCTGCTCGCCGACAAGCGCCGCAACGCCGCCGTGCTGGGACCGGGTCTGGGCGTCGGAGCCGAGACCGCGCGGATGGTCCTGGCGGCGCTCGGCGCGGGCAAGGCCTGCGTGATCGACGCCGATGCGCTGACCAGCTTCGCTTCCGATCCGGGCGCCTTGTGGAATGCGCCCGGAATCAAGATCCTCACGCCGCACGACGGCGAATACGCGCGCCTATTCCCCCATCGCGGCGATCGGCTGACCCGCGCGCGCCTGGCCGCGCGGGAATCGCACACCATCGTTCTGCTCAAGGGTCCCGACACGGTGATCGCCGCGCCCGACGGGCGCGCCGCCATCACCACCGGCGCGCCGCCGACGCTCGCCACCGGCGGCACCGGCGACGTGCTGGCCGGACTCATCGGCGGGCTGCTGGCCCAAGGGATGGAGCCGTTCCTGGCCGCCAGCGCCGGGGCCTGGATGCATGGCAGGGCCGCGCTGCTGCACGGCGAGGGCTTGATCGCCGAGGACGTCGTGGCGATGCTGCCAAAGGTGTGGACCGAATTGGCCGAGGGCACGGGACGGTAGCCATGGACGAGGTGAGGCAGACCGAAAGCGTCGCGCCGCAAGGACGGTTCTTCGACCGGCTGCGCGGCGTGTGGCGCGACCTGTCGGGTCAATTGGGGATCGCGCGCGGCCTGGCGCCCGAGCTGCCGCCCGGCGATGCCGAGATATTGCGCGGCCAGATGCGCGACTGCCTCAACGCGCGCGGTGGCGAAGTGTCGGCCCGTGCGCGGGCGGCGGTGCTGGGGCGCTCCTACCTGGCCCTCAACGCCGAGGGACGGCTGCGCTTCCTGCGCATCCTGGCCAGCGAGTTCGGCACCGACCCGGCCAGGGTCGACGCCGCGGTCGAAATGCTGCGCTCGGCCAGGCCCACCTGGCGCCACGACGCCGAGTTGGCGCTGCGCGCGGCGCTGGAGAGTCCGCGCATCAAGTTATTGACCCAATTCAATGCCTTGCCCGAGGGCGTTAAGTTCCTGGTCGATCTGCGTGCCGAGGTCATGGCGCATGTCAAAGGCGACCCGGCGATGGGTATCCTCGACAGCGAGTTGCGCGAGCTGCTGGGCAACTGGTTCGATGTCGGATTCCTGGAGCTGCGCCGCATCACCTGGCACTCGCCGGCGCTGGTGCTGGAGAAGTTTGCCGCCTACGAGGCGGTACATGCGATCGAAAGCTGGCGCGACCTCAAGAACCGGCTCGACTCCGACCGCCGCTTCTATGCGTTCTTCCATCCGCGCATGCCCGACGAGCCGCTGATCTTCGTCGAGGTTGCGTTGGTCACCGGCATGAGCAGCGACGTGGCCGAACTGCTCGACGAGACCGCGCCGGTGGGCGATCCCGGCCGCGCCGACACCGCCATCTTCTATTCGATCACCAGCGCCCAGCGCGGACTGGCCGGGATCAGCTTCGGCAACTTTTTGATCAAGCGAGTGGTCGACGATCTGGGCCGCGAATTCCCCAACCTCAAGAATTTCGCGACGCTGTCGCCGATTCCGGGGTTCCGGTCATGGCTGGCGGACGCGCTCAAAGAAGACGATCCGTTGACCGCCGCCGAGAAGCGCGCGCTCAAGGTGGCGGGCGCCGAGGACGGTATGGCGCCGCTGCTCAAGCGCGCCTGGAGCAAGGAGGAAAAGCTGGCCGAGGCGCTGAAGGGCCCCTTGCTGCGTCTATGCGCGATCTATTTGAGCAGCCACAAGGAAGGCGCGCGCGACGGCAACGGACGCGAGAGCAACGGCCGGGAAGCCGGGGGCCGCGCACTCGATTCGGTGGCGCATTTCCATTTGAGCAACGGGGCGCGGCTCGAGCGGCTCAACTGGCTGGCCGATCCTTCCGACAAGGGCATGGCCCAGTCGGCGGGGATCATGGCCAACTACCTCTACAAGCTGGCCGAGATCGAGGACAACCACGAAGCCTATACCGGCAAGGGCCGCATCACCGTGTCATCGGCCGTGCGCGCGCTCGCGAAGGGGTAGGGGGCTTTCGGCGGAACCGTCATCGCGAGGAGCGCTAGCGACGAAGCAATCCAGCAGAAAGACTGGATTGCTTCGCGAAGCCTGTCCTCGGGCCGCGCACCGCGCGGACCCGGGGGCTCGCAATGACGAATCATTTGCCTCTAATCACCACCACCTCACCCGCCCGATCGCTGCGCAATCGAGCACCCTCTCCCCCGCATGCGGCGGAGAGGGTTATGCGCCGCCGTGCCGCCGGGCCGCTTCGGCCGGCGATTCATGCGACAGGTAGTTCAGCCGCTTGGCTTCGCGCCGTGCGTCGGTGACCGCGTCGAGGATGAAGCCCGAGGCCTGGCTCAGGAACGCCAGCAGCATCAGTCCGGTCGACAGGATCGCGGTCGGGAAGCGCAGCACCAGGCCGGTTTCGAGGTACGCGATCACCACCGGGATGGCGAGCACGATCGAAAGCGCGGCAAAAAACGCAGCCCAGAGCGTGAAAAACGCCAGCGGCCGCTCGCCGCGGAACAGGTTGAAGATGGTGAACGCGATGCGGGCTCCGTCGCGCAACGTGCGCAGCTTGCTGGCCGAACCCTCGGGCCGCGCGCCATAGGGCGTGTCGATCTCGGCCACCGGCAAGCGCAGCGCCAAGGCGTGCACGGTCATCTCGGTCTCGGTCTCGAAGCCCGAGGAGACGGCGGCGAAGGATTTGACGAAGCGGCGCGAGAAAGCGCGATAGCCCGACAGCATGTCGACCAGGCGGCGCCCGAAGATCAGCGCCACCGCGCCGGCCAGCAGCCGGTTGCCGGACCGGTGGCCGACGCGATAGGCCTCGCCATTGCCGCTTTCGCGGCGCCGGCCCACCACCATGTCGAGATTGTCCTCGAGCAGCCTGGCCACCAAAAGCGGCGCGCTGGGCGCGTGATAGGTGTCGTCGCCGTCGGTCAGCAGGTAGATGTCGGCCTCGATGTCGGCGAACATCCGCCGCACCACATTGCCCTTGCCCTTGAGCGGCTCGCTGCGCACCTGCGCGCCGGCGGCGGCGGCGGCCTGGGCGGTGCGGTCGGTCGAGGCGTTGTCGTAGACATAGATTTCGGCCTGTGGCAGCGCGGCCTGGAACGAGCGCACCACCGGCGCGATGGCCTGTTCCTCGTTGTGGCACGGAATCAGGACCGCGATCTTCATGCCGGCGAATGCTTCCCCCATCTGCGCCCGAACATGACCGCGCCGCCCGCGCGCGTCAACGCCGTCGCGCCGCGGCAAGCAGCCTGTCGGCGATCGCGGCCAGCGCCACGCCGCCGGCCAGCGCCATCGCCGGGATGGCGGGCAGCTGGAACCGGTAGAGGTTGAGCGACAAAGCGGGCAGCAAGAACAGCGAGAACAGCGCGGGCGAAAGCGCCGCGACCCAGCACCAGTCGCGCCGGCGGGCCGAGCGGACGGCAAGCCACAGCAGGGCGGGAAAGCCCAGGAACACGAATTGGTCGCCCCACAATCCGCGCCAGGTGAGCGGGATCTCGGTCGCGACATACATCGGCAGCGCGCGGACGAATTCGCCCACGATCATGCCGGGCACCGCGGCCTCGGCCGCGGCATGGTCGAGGTGGCGCTCGTCCATCAGCCGGGCGACCCGCTCGTCGTAGCGCGTCGTCATTCCCGCGGCCAGGAAACCGTCGGGCGCGTCGCGGTCGAGCCGGTGCCAGTCGCGTTCGGAGAACAGGCGGCGAGCCAGCCGCTCGCCCGGGTCGCGCGCCCAGTACACGAACGAGGCCGCGTACTCGCCTGCCGTCATGTGATCGAAAATCTCGCGCGTGCTGAGCACCTGGCCACCACGCGAATCGGTCACCGAGGGCCTGCCGAACACCGCCCAGTTGCGCGCCGCCCAGCCGCCCACGATCACCACCAGCGCCATTGTCACCGCGGCCAACGCGGCCAGCGCGGCGCGGTCGCGCAGCCGCAGGAAGACCAGCGTCAGCACGCCGATCAGCGCGAAACCGTATAGCTCGAACACGGCCTTGGTGAGGATCAGCAGCGCCAGGACCACGCCCACGGCGAGCCAGCGCCAGGCCGCGCGCCGCTCGGCCGCCGCGCCGGCCAGGGCGAGAACCAGGGCGGCCGCCAGCGCCATCGCCGGGAAGTCGGAAAGCGGCAGCCTTCCTTCCTTGAACAGGATGAAGTCGAACGCGAGATAAAGGCCGGCGATCCAACTCGCGCGTCGCCCGGCGCCCAGGCGATGCGCCGCCAGCCACACCAGCGCCGCCGTGACCGCGGCCAGCAGGGCGTTGAGCCAGAGCAGGCCGGCATAAATGGGCGGGCAGGTCGGGTCGGACTGGTTGCCGATGCAGCGCGCGGCGTTGTCGCGCAGCACCGGGTCGAGATGCATCGCGGCGGCGATCAGGACCGGATAGAGCGGCTCGCGGCCCGGCCCGGCATCGGCGCGGGGACCGGCATCGGTCAGCGCGTATCGACCGGTCGCGAACAGGGTGCGGCCGTAGCCCAGATACTGGACCGCATCGTTGACCGGATTGGGCGGGTGCGCCGGATCGATGACCAGCAGGCTGGCGACGAAGGCGACGATGGCGACCGCCAGCGCCGGCCATCGCGCCGCCGCGCTTCCTGGCTCGGTGACCGATCGGGCGACGACCATCGACATGTTCCCGGCTGACGAAACGGCGGGCAGTAATGCGGGCGCGCGCCGGGCCCTGTCAAGGGATGGAGATACCCTCGCCAGCGCCCGGCAGGGATGCTATAGGGTTCCGCCCAAACAACGGAAAATCATCGCTCGTGGTCCGCCTTTCCATCATCGTGCCCGCCTACAACGAGGAAGCCACCATCATTCCGCTCCTCAAGCGGGTCGCCGACCAGAAGATCGCGGGCGTCGAGTTCGAGACCATCGTCATCGACGACGGTTCGATGGACCGCACCATCGGCCTGCTGGAGGCGCACCCCCAGCTCTACACACACTTGGTCCGCCAGCCCAAGAACGGCGGCAAGGGCGCGGCGGTCAAGGCGGGGCTGGCGAAGGCCACCGGCGACTACGTCCTGTTCCAGGACGCCGACCTCGAATACGACCCGGCCGACTACGTCAAGCTGTTGGACCCGGTGTTGCGCTTCGACGCCGATCTGGTGATGGGCAGCCGCATGCTGGCGCCCACCTACACCCGCGTCTATTACTACTGGCACAAGGTGGGCAACCGCTTCCTCACCTTCGCCTTCAACATCCTCAACAACAGCACCTTCACCGACATCTACACCTGCTATCTGCTCTACCGGCGCTCGTTGCTGAAGCCCGAGGAACTGCGCTCCGAGGGCTGGGAGCAGCATGCCGAGATTCTTTCGCGGGTGTGGGCGCGGGCCGCGGCGTGCTATGAGGTGCCGATCAACTACCACGGGCGAACTTACGGCGAGGGCAAGAAGATCCGCGCCCACCACGCTCTCGCGGTGCTGGCGATGATCGTCCGCTCGCGCTTCGTCCGTCTCGCATGACGCCAGGAGAGAGGTCCACCATGCTGCATCCCAAGATCCGCCCCGTCACCGAAGCCGAAAAGGCGGATTGGCCCAAGAGCGTGATCGTTCCGCTCGAGGCGCCCCATGTCGACGAGCGCGGCGCGATCCAGCCCCTGGTCGACGTGCCGATGGAATCCTGCGTGCTGATCTCGTCGAAGAAGGGCACGGTGCGCGCCAACCACTATCACCAGACCGACTGGCATTATTGCTATGTGGTCGAGGGCGAGATCGACTATTACGAGAAACCGCACGGATCGAGCCAGGCGGCCAAGAAGACGGTGATCAGGCAGGGCCAGATGTTCTTCACCGGCCCGATGGTCGATCACGCGATGGTCTTCACCCAGGACACGACCTTCATCACCTGGGGCCGCAATTCGCGCGCCCAGGAAGTGTACGAAGCGGACGTGGTTCGCATTCCGCCGATCAATCCTTGAGCCTCGCGCCGCCGGCCGACGCCTATCGCACCCGCGAATCGTGCCGGCTGTGCTCCAGCCGCGCGCTCGAACGCGTGCTGTCGCTGACGCCGACGCCGCCGGCCAACGCCTTCGTGACCGCCGTCGAACGCGACAGGCCGCAGCCGGTCTTCCCGCTCGATCTTCACTTCTGCCGCGATTGCGGCCACGTGCAGCTCCTCACCGTGGTCGACCCCAGGGTGCTGTTCGAGAATTATGTCTACGTCTCGGGCACCTCGCCGGTATTCGTGCGTCACTTCGAGGCCTATGCCGACGATGTGATGCGCTATTTCTCGCTCGAGCGCGGCGCGCTGGCGGTCGATATCGGCTCGAACGACGGGACGCTGCTAGGCTTCTTCCAGAAGGCGGGGCTGCGGATCCTGGGGATCGACCCGGCCAAAGCCATCGCCGAGGCGGCCACCGCGCGCGGCATTCCCACCATCGCCGGCTTCTTCACGCCGGCGAGCGCCGCCCGCATCCGGGCCGAGCACGGGCCGGCCGCGGTGATCACCGCCAACAACGTCTTCGCCCATATCGACGATCTGTCCGGCGTGACCGAGGGGGTGCGCTCGCTGCTGTCGCCCGACGGCGTGTTCGTGTTCGAGGTCTCGTACCTGGTCGACGTGATCGAGAAGACCCTGTTCGACACCATCTACCACGAGCACCTTTGCTACCATTCGGTCCGGCCGCTGATCCCGTTCTTCCGCGCCCATGGCATGGAGCTGATCGAGGCGATCCGGGTCGATTCCCATGGTGGATCGCTGCGCGGCATCGCCCGGCTCGCGGGCGGGAAATGGCCGGTGGGCGCCTCGGTGGCCGCGGCGCTCGAAACCGAAGCCAAAATGGGCCTCGAGCGGCCCGACACTTTCCGCCGCTTCGGACAGAATATCGATGCCATCGGCGTGGAACTCGCGGGACTGCTGAAGGGCTTCAAGCGCGACGGCAGGGCGATCGCCGGGTTCGGCGCGCCGGCCAAGGCGACCACGCTGATGTATCACTTCGGAATCGGATCGGATATCATTGATTTCATTGTCGATGATTCCCCGCTGAAGCAGGGCCTGTTCAGTCCCGGATTGCATGTGCCGGTGGTGCCGGGATCGGTCATCGCCGAGCGCCATCCCGACTATCTGGTGGTGCTGGCCTGGAACTTCGCCGCGTCGATCATCGCCAAGAATGCCGCCTATCGCGACAGGGGCGGCCATTTCATCGTTCCGCTGCCGCGCGTCGAGGTCGTCTGACATGGTCGAAATGGTTGTAGGTTCCGATATCGCCGAGATCGCCAAGCGGATCGCGGGTCCGGCCCAGGCGCTGGCGGGCAAGACCGTGATGCTGACCGGTGCGCGCGGGTTCCTGGGGCGTTATTTCGCCGAGATCGTGGTCCACCTCAACGAACACACCCTCGACCGCCCATGCCGGATGATCGCCGTCGACAATCTGATCACCGCCGGCGAGGCGGGCGCCAAGGTGACCGAGCGGCCCAACATCAAATGGGTCCGCCATGACGTGATGGAGCCGATGGCGATCGACGAGCCGGTGGATTACGTGATCCACGCCGCCGGCATCGCCAGCCCCTACTATTACCGCGCCTATCCGCTCGAAACGCTGGGCGTGGCCATCACCGGCACCCGCAACATGCTCGAACTCGCGCTCAAGAACCGCGCCCGGTTCACCTTCTTCTCTTCGTCCGAGATCTACGGCGATCCCGATCCGGCCCATGTGCCGACGCCCGAAAGCTATCGCGGCCAGGTCTCGTGCCAGGGTCCGCGCGCCTGCTATGACGAGTCGAAGCGGGTGGGCGAGACGCTCTGCTACATATTCCACGAGAAGGACGGCGTCGCGACCAACGTGATCCGACCCTTCAACGTCTACGGGCCGGGGATGCAGGAGACCGATTACCGGGTTCTGCCCAACTTCGCCAGCCGCATCAAGCACGGCCAGCCGCTCAATATCTATGGCAGCGGCAACCAGACCCGCACCTTCTGCTACGTCACCGACGCGATGGTCGGGTTCCTGCTGGTGATCCTGCGCGGCATTCCTGGCCAGACTTATAATATAGGCAACCCGGTGCCCGAGCTGTCGATGCTCGACCTGGCCCGCACCATCGAGAAGGTGCTGGGTCGGCCGGTGCCGCACAATGTCATCGAATACCCCGATTCCTATCCCGCCGACGAACCCAACCGCCGCTGCCCCGATATCCGCAAGGCCCGGCTCCAGCTCGAATTCACGCCCGAAGTGGCGCTCGAGGAGGGGCTGCGCCGGTTCCTGCGCTGGTCCGACGGGGCCTATACGAAAGAGTCGTAAGAATTGGCCGCGCTCCGCCTTGGGTTGATCGGGGCGGGACGGTGGGGCCGCGCCTATATCCGCACCATTGGCGCGATGGCCGAGGTGACTTTGGCGGCGGTGGCCAGCGCCAATCCCGAGACGCCGACACTGGTCCCGCCCGGCTGCGCCGTGACCGACGATTGGCGCGCGATGATTGCCCTGCCGCAAGTCGAGGCCGTGATCGTCGCCACCCCGCCCGCGCTCCATGCCGCAA
>Ga0181537_10003938_pt1 | contig 12490 bp, 10 predicted proteins | sample PEATcosm2014_Bin_39_FD_119765 | JGI IMG/M metagenome (GOLD analysis project Ga0181537, IMG submission 119765) | Peatland microbial communities from MTU Mesocosm Facility, Houghton, MI, USA - PEATcosm2014_Bin23_10_metaG | ecosystem: Environmental > Terrestrial > Soil > Wetlands > Peat | place...
ACCATCCAGAAATCGCGCGAGATCGGCCTGATGAAGGCGCTCGGCGCGAACGATGCGCAGGTCTGCGGCGTCTTCCTTTTCCACGGCACCGTGGTCGGCATCGTCGGCACCGTCTGCGGCACCGCGCTCGGCTGGCTGATTCTCCACAACCTTAACCCGATCCGCGACTTCCTCCTCTACGCTTTCCACATCCAGGTCTTTTCGAGTTCCGTCTACGGTCTTCCCGAAATTCCCGCCGTCGTCAATCCTCCGCAGATTGTCATCATCGACATCTCCGCCGTCGTCATCTGCGTCCTTGCGGCGCTGATTCCCGCCGTGAGCGCGGCCATGCTCGCCCCGGCGCGCGCTTTGCGCTATGAATAGAGTCATCTTTCCCGTTATGAAAAGCCGTCTTCTCCTCGCCCTCCTGCTCGCGCTTTGCGGGACGTTCTCTCTTTCCCTTCGCGCGCAAACCGGCCCGGACGATTCCGTTGGGCCGATGGCGAAGGTCACGCTCCATATCGGCAAGGCGTCGCTGGCCACCCAGGTCGCCGCGACCCCGGATCAACAGGAGCGCGGCTTGATGTACGTCACCAAACTGCCCGACAACGACGGCATGATCTTCCTTCTGCCCACCGTCACCACCGCGACTTTCTGGATGAAGAACACGCTGATTCCGCTCTCCGTCGCATTCATCGACAAGAAGGGCGTGATCCTCGAAATCCACGACATGCAACCCGGCGACCCGTCCGTGCCGGATAACCAACTGCCCATCACCCGCAGCGACAGCAACCAGGTCGCCTACGCGCTCGAAACCAACCTCCATTGGTTCGCGCTCAACGGCATCAAGCCCGGCGACAAAATCGATCCGCCGCCGGCCACGCTCGGAAAGCCAGCTCCTTGAAATTCATTGGCCACAAAAGAACGCAGAGAACACAAAGAAAAGAATGAAATCCGGCGGCTTTTCCATCTCTCGCCCTGAAGCTTTTTTGAAGGCTTAGTCCACGCTCATTCCATTCCCCTTCTTTTTTGCGTTCTTTGTGTTCTTTTGTGGCTAAACTTCAGACTGAATTTATGCCCCTCCCCATCGATTACCACTCGCACCCGCAGGCCCACAGCATCAAGCCCTACACGCCCGAACTCCTGCAGCCATGGGCCGACAGCGCCCGCCAGCGCGGCCTCAAGGAAATCGCCTTTACCGATCACGACCGCTATCACCAGGGCGTCGATTTCGACGAGATCGACAAACTGCGCGCCGCCAATCCCGACCTCAAAATCCTCGCCGGCATCGAACTCGACAACGATCCCGTCACCGGCAAATCCGGACGCGCCTGGGTCGAGAAAAATTGGGGCCGCCTCGATTTCGTCCTCGGCTCCGCCCATTACCTCCCGCCCGACCCGGAGATGTTCGACCAGGTCACCCGCAAGGACGAGTTTGCGAAGCGCGATCTCGCCGCCGATTGCGCGAAGTACATCGCGGAACTCAACGGCATGATCGACCGGGGCGGCATCGATTGCCTCTCGCACCTCGACCTCATCAAAATCCACGGCGTCTGGCATCCCGCAGGCGGCCTGCTCCCGCATTTTCGTCCGCTGCTCGAGCGCATTCGGCGCGAAAACCTCGCCATCGAAATCAGCACCGCGGGCTGGCGCAAACCGGTCGGCGAGCAATATCCCCACGTCGACCTCATCCGCGCCGCGCAACAACTCGGCATACCCTTCACCCTCGCCAGCGACGCCCATTCCCACGCGCAGTTGGCGGAAGAATACGGCCGGCTCGCGGAACTGCTGGCCCAGCTCGGCATCAGGGAAGTCGCCTCCTACGAAAAGCACCGCCGCAAAATCATCCCTCTCGCCCAACCCTGACATGGAACACGATTTCGAGGCAAATTTCTTCACGCTGCTTGAGTTGCTTGACCTGAACAGCCGTCTCGAGATCGAAGCGGCCTGCACGCAAAAGTCGGTTGCGGCGCACGAAATCATTTGTGAGCAGGGCGAGCCTGCCCACGTGATTTACATCGTTGCCGCAGGCGTGGTCGAGGCGCTCACCCACAGCCCGGATGGCCACCAAAGCCGCTCCATCAGCGTCATGGGCCGGGGCGAATTCTTTGGCGATCTCGCCGTGCTGACGGGTCATCCGCGCCTGGCCTCCGTGCGCGCGTGCGAGGACGTGGTGCTTCTCCAGATCGAAAAGCTGGCCTTCGTGCACTTGTTGGAAAAAATCCCGAAAATGGGCGCTTTCTTCAGCCGCAATCTGGCCCGCCGCCTGCATAAAGCCACCACGGAAGCGCATGTGAATGTCTACGCGCTCGATCTGACGGGAAGCCTTGGCCACTTTGATTTGCTCACCATTTTCCAGGCGATCGCAGGCACGGAACGCTGCGGCGAACTTCATCTCCACAACCCCGACAACGAGATCGTCGGCAGCTTCTTCTTTCGCCAGGGCCGTGTCGAGCGCGCGCGCTTTGCGCATTTGGAGGGGATCGAGGCCGTCTGGCAATGCTTCGTGCAGTCCACCACCGATGGCGCGTTCACCTTCCGCGTCATGGACGAACCGAGCGCTCCCTTCAGCGAAGAGCACCGGATCGAGCTTGCCGGCGCGGACCTCCTCGGTCAGGGCGCGTCGCGCCGCGAGGCCTATCAGGCCCTGCCCGAACCGATGCGCCAGATGGAAGGCCGGCTCAGCCGCCTGACCGAGTCGCTGGTGTGGACCGAGCCCGCAACGCACGACCTCGCCGAACGCATCTGGGAATTGATTTCCAAACGGCCCCAGCCCCTGGCCAGTTTGTGGCGCAGGGTGAATTACTCCTCGCTGACTTTTCTCGAAGTCGTCAGCCAGATGGTGAACACCGGACAGGCCGATTTATTGATACCGGCCGCGGCCGAAGAAAAAACCTCATCTTGGGGCGTGTCTTCAAAACAGGACGAGACCGCGCAAACTTAACTCCCCGTAATGGAAAATAACCAGTCTCACTCTTAGCTCTCAAAAGCTGATCCTTAAGTCTTCGTAATGGTGCAGCATTTGCCTCGCCCAGATGCTATCTTCCCTCCATAACACACACCATTATGGAAGCCGCACCTGTCTACGCCTCAAACGCCATCAACTCGGGACTGCCACCCGTCCCCGGTGTCGAACAAGCCCGCGCCATCGCGTATGGCAACACCAGCCTCGCCGCCACCACCGACGCGGTCAAGGAAGCCAGCGCCTGGGTCTATCCCCTGCGCCGCGAAATCGGCAGCGTCATCGTCGGCCAGAAATACCTCATCGACCGCCTCCTCATCGCGCTCATCGCCAACGGCCACGTCCTGCTCGAAGGCGTGCCCGGCCTGGCCAAGACGCTTGCCCTGCGCACGCTTGCCGCCGCGGTGCAGGTCCGTTTCCAGCGCATCCAGTTCACGCCCGACATGCTCCCGGCGGACATCGTCGGCACGCAAATCTACAACCCGCGCGACGGCACCTTCAATCCGAAGCTCGGCCCGGTCTTCGCCAATTTCGTCCTCGCCGACGAAATCAATCGCGCGCCCGCCAAAGTGCAAAGCGCCCTGCTCGAAGCGATGCAGGAACGGCAGGTCACCCTCGGCGAAAACACCTACGAACTGCCCGAGCCCTTTCTCGTCATGGCCACGCAAAACCCGGTCGAGCAGGAAGGCACCTATCCCCTCCCCGAAGCGCAGGTCGATCGCTTCATGCTCAAGATCGTCGTCACCTACCCGAATCGCGCCGAGGAGCGCGGCATCCTCGACTCGATGGCCACCACCACGCCCAATCTCGCCGTGCAGCCGGTCGTCACACCCGAGCAGATTCTCCAGGCGCGCCAGGTCGTCAACCTGATCCACGTCGATGACAAAGTCCGCGACTACATCGTCGACATCGTCATCGCCACGCGCGACCCGAAGGCCTACAAACTCGATTTCCCCGGCTGGATTCAATACGGCGCCTCGCCCCGCGCGACCATCGCCATGACCCTCGCCGCGCGCGCGCTGGCTTTCCTCAACGGCCGCGCCTACGTCACCCCGCAGGATGTGAAGGAAATCGCCCACGACGTGCTCCAGCATCGCGTCACCGTCACCTACGAGGCCGAGGCCGAAAACCTCTCGTCGCGCGACATCGTCCAGAAGATTTTGGATACGTTACCCGTGCCTTGAACGAAGAACTTGGAGCGTAGAACGAAGAACTGGAAGACATCAGCGTTTTTCGTTTTAAGCTCTGCGTTCTACGTTCTTAGTTCTTAGCTTTTTCCCCATGGACCCCGCAGTTACCAGAGAAATCCTGAAGAAAGTCCGCCAGGTCGAGTTGCGCACGCGACGGCTCGTCACCGACGCCCTGGCCGGAGAATACCACTCCGTCTTCAAGGGCCGGGGCATGGACTTTGACGAGGTGCGCGAGTATTCCCCCGGCGACGAAGTCCGGCTCATCGACTGGAACGTCACCGCCCGCACCGGCACGCCCTTCATCAAGAAACTGCGCGAGGAACGCGAGCTCACCATCCTCCTCGCCGTCGATGTCAGCGCCTCCGGCAAATTCGGCTCGCAGACCCAGAGCAAGCAGGAACTCGCCGCCGAGGTCGCCAGCGTCCTCGCCTTCTCCGCCATCCGCAACCGCGACAAGGTCGGCCTGCTTCTCTTCACCGACGAAGTCGAGCACTACATCCCGCCCACCAAGGGCCGCACCCACGTCCTGCGCGTCATCCGCGACATCCTCTTCCACACCCCGCAACGCCGCGGCACCGACGTCGCCTCCGCGCTCGACTTCATCAACGACGTGCAGCGCCGCCGCGCCGTCGTCTTCGTCATCTCCGATTTCATCGAACCGTCCGACGCCTTCGAGCGCCTGCGCCGCCAGCTTCGCCTCACCAACAAGCGCCACGACCTCGTCCTGCTCCACTTGCGCGACCGCCATGAGGAGGAACTCCCCGCGCTCGGCCTCCTCACGCTCGAGGACACCGAAACCGGCGAAGTGATGGAGATCGACACCGACAGCAAACGCGTGCGCGAGGCCTTCGCCGAGAACGCCCGCGAACGCATGGACCAATTCCGCCGCGCCGCGCGCCAGGCCGGCGTCGACACGCTCGAACTTCGCACCGGCGAACCCTACAGCCAGGCGCTCTATACCTTTTTCCAAAATCGCTCCAGCCGGAGGTTGGGATGAAGCACACGCGCTTTCTTCTACTGGGTGGCCCGGGCTACTTGTTGCCCGGGTGCGCGAGAATCATTTCGAGCGCACAGGAGGTCGCTGGCAAATTCGCAAATCAACGGACTACCTCCTGTGGCCTTCGGCCACCCGGACAACGAGTTGTCCGGGCCACCCGAAAAGTTGCCGCTCACGTCTTCTTTTGCCTCCTCCTCGCAGTACCTTTTGCCCGCGCGCAAACCAACGTCTACGACACCCCCGCGCCGGACACCAATGCTCCCGCTTATTACGCTCCCGCACCTGCGCCGTCTTCTGCCCCGCCACCGCTGAGCTTGGGCAACCCCTCTGACCAGGGAACCGCCCCGAAGCAGGACGACATCTACGACATCCGGCCGCCTTTCTTCTATCTCCATTCGTGGCTCTGGCTCTGGATCGCGCTCGCCGCCGCCGCTCTCCTGGCGCTGCTCATTCTGCTCGGGTTCTGCCTCATGCCCCGGCGTCTCCTCAGCCCCAAGAGCGCTTACGATCTCGCTTTGGAGAAACTCGAAAAAGCCCGCGCCCTGATGCAGGAAGGCGACCCGATGCCCTATGCCGTCCTCGTCTCGGAAACCATCCGCTCCTACCTTGGCCAGCGGTTTCAGGCTCCCTCGACCCGCCGGACAACCGAGGAATTTTTGCGCCTGATGCAAGCCGACCGCAACACGCCCCTCGCGGAGCATCGCGACTTGTTGCGCGACTTTCTCCAGTCGTGCGACATGGTCAAATTCGCCCGCTATCAACCGACCCTGACCGAACTCGAAAAGGTGCATGAACGCGCCACCAGCTTCGTCCTGGCCACGAAACCCGAGCCCGTATCGAGCCATCAAAATGGGAGGCATCCATGAGCGACATCACCTTCGCCCATGAATGGGTCCTGCCGTTTCTCCTTTTGATTCCCATCCTCGCCTTCCTGCGCGGTCGGTGGGGAAAAACCGCGGCGATCCAATACTCGGGCCTCAGCCTCTTCGGAACGCTCACGCGCGGACGCAAGGTCAACCCGGGCGGCTGGCTCTCCGCGCTGCGCTATCTCGCCCTCGCCTGTTGCCTCGTCGCGCTGGCCCGTCCGCAAAAAATCAACACCAGCACGCAAGTCCAGGAAAGCGGCATCGACATGATGCTGGCCATCGATCTCTCGCCCTCCATGGAGGCGCTCGATTACCACAAGGACGGCCAGGACCTCAGCCGCGTCCAGGTCGTGCGCGAAACGGTCGGAAAATTCATCGACGCCCGCCCCAATGACCGCATCGGCATGGTCGTCTTTTCCGGCGAGGCCTACCTGATGAGCCCGCTCACCCTCGACCACGACTGGCTCCAGCACAACGTCCAGCTCCTCCACACCGGCTCGTGGGTGGGTGACGCCACCGCCATCGGCTCGGCCCTCGCCGCCTGCGCCAACCGGCTCCGCGATCAGCCCGGCAAATCGAAAATCATCGTCCTGCTCACCGACGGCGCCAACAACGCGGGCAAGATCACTCCGTTCGCCGCCGCCGAAGCCGCCCACGCCCTCGGCATTAAAATTTACACCATCGGCGCAGGTTCGGCCGATGTCGCGAAATTCCCCATGCACGACATGTTCGGACGCATCACCTATACGACCATTCCGGTCGACATCGACAACGACGCGCTCCAAAAAATCGCCGACATCGGCCAGGGCAAGTTCTTCCGCGCCGCCGATTACGATACCCTCCAGAACGTCTATCAGGAGATCAACAAGCTCGAGGCCAGCCGGGTCGCCGTCCGCCATTTTCAGCACATCAAAGAGTATTTCACCTGGGTGCTTTATCCCGGCCTGCTTTTTCTCGGCCTCGAAATCATCCTGGCCCACACCCGCTGGCGGAGGGTCCCATGATCGCCGGACTTTGGGATGTGCTCGACCCCGGCTTCTTCGCGCCGGTCTGGCTCCTCGTCGGCTTGGCCGCCGTGATCGCCGTCGTGCTTCTCGAATACGGCGCGAGTCGCCGCCGCAACCACGCCATGCGCCTCTTTGCCGCCTCGCATCTCGTCGCCACGCTGACCCGCAACGTCTCCACCTTCAAGCGGCTCCTGAAAGCGGTTCTGCTCACCGCCGCCGTCGCGCTCCTTTTCATCGCCATGGCCCGGCCCCATCTTTTATTCGAATGGAGCGAGGAAAAGCGCACCGGCCTCGACGTCCTCATCGCCATCGACTGCTCCAAGAGCATGCTCACCGAGGACGTGAAGCCCAACCGCATCGAGCGCGCCAAGCTCGCCATCGCCGATTTCGGAGATCGCCTCCCCGACAACCGCCTCGGCCTGATTGCCTTTGCCGGCGACGCCTTTTTGGAATGCCCCCTCACCCTCGACCATGAAGCCTTCCAGGAAGCCGTGAGCGATCTCGATACCGACACCATTCCCCGTCCCGGCACCGACATCGCCACCGCCATCGACCTCGCCGTCGACGCCCAGAAAAGCCAGCCCAACAACATGAAATTCCTCATCCTCGTCACCGACGGCGAGGACCTCGAAGGGCGCGTCCTCGACGCCGCCAAAAACGCCGCGCAAAACGGACTAAAAATCTTCACCGTCGGCGTCGGCACCCCCAACGGCGGCCTCATCCCCGAGCGCGACGATTCCGGCAACATCACCTCCTATCACCAGGACGCCTCCGGCCAGCAAGTCGTGTCGAAACTTGATGAAGACACCCTGCGCCAGATCGCCGAGATCACCGGCGGCGCTTATGCGCCCCTCGGTCAGCGCGGTGAAGGCCTCGACGAAATTTACAGCCGCTACATCGGGCCGTTGCCCAAACAAAGCCAGGAGGAGCGGCGCGAAAAAATCCGCTTTGAACGGTTTGAGTGGCCGCTCGCCCTGGCTATCTTATTCCTCATGTGGGAATTTTTAATCAATGAACGGACCCGGTCGCCGGACGCCGCAGCCCCTGCGCCTTCCACGCCGGCCCGCCGTCCCGTCCGCCGCAGCCAGAGTCGGAACGCCGCCGCGCTGACACCGCTGCTCGCCTTTGGCATGTTTATTTACGGCGCGCCTGGCTCGGCTCGCGCCTCGGATGCCGACACCGCCGAGCAAGCCTACAAGTCGGGCCAATACGAGCAGGCCATGGAAGATTACGGAAAAGCCGCCGAGAATCAGCCCACCCGCAACGACCTCGAATACAACCAGGGCGATGCCGCCTACAAAGCCGGCGACTACTCCGATGCCGAGGAGGCCTACCGCAAGGCGCTCGACACGCCTGATCTCGGCCTCCAGGAACAGACCTATTACAACCTCGGCAATTCCCAATACAAAGACGGCCTCGGCTTGCAGCAGGTCGACACCAAGAAAACCATCAGCCTCTGGGAGCAGGCGCTCCATTCCTATGATTCCGCGCTCAAGCTCAAGACCACCGCCGACGCCAAACACAATTACGACTTTGTGAAAGAGAAATTGGAGGAGCTCAAAAAACAACAGCAGCAAAAGGAGCAGCAGCAAAAACAGAACCAGTCGAAGTCGGGCAACCAAGGCCAATCCGGCGACAGTTCGCAGCAAAGCCAGGATCAGGGCAATCAGGGTAACAACCAGCAGCAGGATCAGCCGGGCCAGAATAATCAGCAAAATGGCGGACAGAATTCATCGCCACCGCAGTCGGGCGGCCAGGATCAAAACTCCGGCTCGCAGAACCAGCCCGGCGGGCAACAGTCGGGCTCGTCCCAGAACGGAAAGAGCAACCAGGTGCAGGCTTACTCCGGTACCCGCACCCAGGATAAGTTGGATCCCGAAATTAAAACCCGGCAGGATGCGGAAAACCTCCTCGATTCGCTCAAGGACGACGAGAAACGCATCTCCGCCCGCTCGATCGACGACACCAACCAACAGCCGCCGCCGACGCCTTCGGGAAAGGATTGGTAGCATGAAACGACTCGCGCAACTCGTCTCGTACGCCCTCGTTTTCGCCTGCACGACGACCGCCGGTTTCGCCGCCGCCACGCTCAGCCAGCAGATCGATCCGCCTGAAGCCAACGTCGGCGACGAAGTGACCGTCACCCTCACCGTCCAGAACGGCAGCCTCGACAACGTGCAGCTTCCTGCGGTCGATGGCCTGCAACTCCAACCCGGCACGAGCACCAGCACCAACATGATTTTCACCAACGGCACCCTTTCCTCCTCGGTTTCGGAAAGCTTTACCCTGGTGCCCTCGCGTCCCGGCAACTTTACCATCCCGGCCTTCGACGTTCATACCACGGACGGCACGGTCCTCCACGTCAAGGCGATGAAACTCCATGTCCTCGGCGATGGCTCCGCCTCCTCGAATAACTCCGCCGCTCCGGTCGCTCCCGCCATCACGCCCTCCACCAATCCTCCTGCCAACTCCAACGGCCCCGTCGTGATGCCCCCCGCCGGTTCGGCGACACCCAATAATGGAAATGCCGCCACCACCGGATCGACCCTCGACGCGCCTCGTGACTCCGATGGCGGTCCCGCCAAGGTTTTCCTCCTCATCACCCCCCAGACCACCGACGCCTACGTCGGCCAGTCGGTCCCGCTCCAGATCGATTTCTATATCCGCATGGACGTGAATTCGGAGCAGAATTCGCTCCCCACCATCAAGGGCAGCGATTTCCTCATGAACAGTTTCACCCACTTCGGACAACGAAGCCTGGGCCAGTTGGATGGCGAACAATATCTCAAGGAAAGCTGGTCCACCGCCATCTCCGCCCCAAAAAGCGGCGATTTCCCCCTGAGCATGGAGCGCGATTCCTATTGGGTAAAATCGTTCGTCAATAATGTCTTCGATCCTTTCGGCGGCTTCTTTGGCCGCCGGGCCAACCTCGCCCATGAACAGATCAGCAGCAACCTCCTGACCATGCACATTCACGCCCTCCCGACCGACGGCCAGCCGGCTCATTTTACCGGCGCGATTGGACACTTCAAGGTCACCGGCGAGGCCAAGCCCACCTCGGTTGATGTCGGCGAACCGGTCACCCTCCGCTTCACGGTCGCCGGCGACGGCAATTTCGATTACGTCCGAAGCCCCGCCCTCTCCGACGATCCCGCGTGGAAAGCCTACACTTCCAAATCCAATACCAACTACCTGGACGAATCGGAAACGCACGCCATCAAAACCTTCGAGCAATCCGTCATTCCGCGCAAGAATGGAAACGTCCCGCTGCCCACCGCCAGCTTCAGCTACTTCGATCCCGACGCCAAACAATACGTCACCGTCCCCATCGCCCTGCCCGACATCACCGTCAACGGCTCGGTTGCCCCGCTTGCATCTGCCGCTGCCGACGACAACGATTCCACGGAAATTTCCGCCGCGCCGAACAGCGCCGCCCTTCTACCCAACCGGCTCGACATCGGCTCGCCCCGGATGAGCCTCGCGCCGGTTTATCGCCAGCCCTGGTTCTGGGTGGTCCAGGGCGGTCTCCTCGGCCTGCCTCTGCTGGCCGCGCTTTTCCTCTTTTTCCGCCCCCGCTCCACTTCCGACGATCGCAACGCTGAACGCGCCCGGCGCCACCACTCCCTCCAACAGGAAGAGGCTGCCATGACCGAAGCGGCGCGCGCCGGCGACGCCCTCGCCTTCTTCACCGCCGCGCGTCATTCCATCCAGTTGCAACTCGGCGCCCAGTGGAACGTGAACCCTGAATCTCTCACCTTGGGCGAAATCCGCGACCGGGACCCCCATCTCGCCGAAACGCTCCAGCCGCTCTTCACCCAGGCCGACGAAGTCATCTACTCCGGCCTGACCGATTCCCATCTCGATCTCGTCGAATGGGAACGCACCGTGCGTGAACTCCTCCAACCCCAGCCCGCCTGACCATGAACGTTTCTGCCTGTCTCTCGTTCCCAAGTTTACTGCCCTCCGCAGGAGCTTGGGAACGTCTCTTGCTCCCGCGAAATTCCATTTCGCGCCAATCTGATCTCCCCTTGTTCTTCAAATCCGGTGCCCTCCGCCTCCTCGCCTTCTCCCTTTTCCTGCTACCTCTCCTTCTCCATGCCGATAGTGAACTCGATGCCGCCCAGAGCGCCTACGCCTCCGGCAGCTACGACCAGTCGGCCAAACTTTTCCAGCAAATCATCGCCACGCGCGGCTACTCCGCATCGCTCTGCTTCGATCTCGCCAACGCTGAGGCGCAGGCGGGCCATCCCGGCCTCGCCATCCTGAACTACGAACGCGCCCGCTACCTCGCCCCCGCCGACCCCGACATCGACCACAACCTCCAGCTCGCCCGCAAGCAGGCCGGCCTCGAACCCAATTCCTACCGCTGGTGGCAGATCGTCCTGCGCAGCATCGACTGGACCGTCTGGATGACGATCATCGCGGCCACTTTGCTCCTCATCTTTCTCGCCGTGATCGGCGCCGCCTCCGCCTCCGCCATCTCCGCCGTGACGAAAATTCCGCTTCGCCCGCTCAAGAACATTTTCCGGGCGATCCTCTTCGTCGGCATTCCCTTTTTCCTCCTCATGGGCTACGTCGAGCTTTCCACCATCGGCTTCAACAACCGCATCGAGGGCGTCATCGTCGCCTCCAGGGAAGCCACCCTGCGCCTCTCGCCCTTCGACAGCTCCGACAGCGTCGGCACCATTCCCGAAGGCGAACTCGTCACCGTCGAGGACCGCCACAACGATTACCTCCGCATCGAGGCCCGCGACCACCACTTCGGCTGGATCGCCCAAAAAGACATCGAACCCGTCATCGCCGGCAGCTTCGATGTCAAACCTTCGGACTAAACCCCAAAATTAATCCCCACCGCCTTCGCCGTCGCCACCATCTGGCCGTCCGGCGGCACGTGCTTGATCTGCCCCACCGCCTCCTTGATCGTCACCGAGCCGATCTGGTAATTCAGATAACTCACCATGCAGCCGAATTTCTTTTCCTGGATCAGCTGCACCGCCCCCACGCCGAAGCGGGTGCCCAGATTGCGATCCTGCGTCGTCGGCGCGCCGCCGCGCTGCAAATGCCCCAGCACCACCGTGCGCGTCTCGCGCTTCGTCCGTTCCCCGATTTCAAAGGCGACTTGCGCCCCGATCCCCCCCAGCCGCACTTCCCCCCTCGTCGCGCCATCGACGGTGATGACATCCCCGCCCTGCGCCGATGCGCCTTCCGCCGCCACAATCAGCGTCGAGGCCGCCCCGCTCGACATCCGCTTCTCCACATGCGCCGCCAGCCGTTCGTAGGAAAAAGGTATCTCCGGAATCAGGATCACATCCGCCCCGCCCGCCAATCCCCCGTAAAGCGCGATCCACCCCGCGTGCCGCCCCATCACTTCCAGCACCATCACGCGTTTGTGACTCGCCGCCGTCGTGTGCAGGCGGTCCAGCGCATCGGCCACGCATTGCACCGCCGAATCGAAACCGAACGTCGTCGCCGTCGCGGAAAGATCGTTG
>Ga0181537_10003939_pt1 | contig 12488 bp, 10 predicted proteins | sample PEATcosm2014_Bin_39_FD_119765 | JGI IMG/M metagenome (GOLD analysis project Ga0181537, IMG submission 119765) | Peatland microbial communities from MTU Mesocosm Facility, Houghton, MI, USA - PEATcosm2014_Bin23_10_metaG | ecosystem: Environmental > Terrestrial > Soil > Wetlands > Peat | place...
AGGCCATGCTTCCAATGGCTGGAACAAGTTGGGCCATGAGGCTGGGAACCGGACGGCGGCGACGCCGTTGCCGAACGAGCCCGTGCGGGCGTGAGCTTAGGAGACGAGCCAATGAAGACCATCAAAATCGCAATCGCGGCTGTCGCCATTGTGGTGCTGTCGGGCGCCGCCGCCATTGCCGAGGACGTGACCACCACCACGACGCAGCATGAAACCACGACGGTGCCGGGTCCCGGCGTGACCGTCGGCGTGCCGGGCGTCGCCGGCGTCCATGTCGGCGGCCCGCCGGTCGAGACCGGCTGCACCACCAAGACCAAGACGACCACGGACACCGATACCGGCGATTCGGCCTCGGTGACCAAGAGCAATTGCTGAGCGCTCTCCGTAGCCCGGATGGAGCGCAGCGAAATCCGGGAGCGAGAAGCTTCACGTCCGTCCCGGATTGCGCCCCGCTCCATCCGGGCTACATGCGAAATGAAGCCCCGGCCCCGAGGCCGGGGCTTTCGGCGGCAGCGCTAGGATGGGTTGAGGGAACCCATCAACAGCGAGGCTGCATGATGGGTTTCGCAAGGGCTCAACGCATCCTACGGGTTACTCCACCGCCGGCAGCCCCAGCGCCTTATCCACCAGTGCCCCGGCGCGCTTGAAATCGAAATTCCGATACAAATTCAGCTTCGCCGCGAACGACGGGCCGCCGTAGAATTTTTCATATTGCGCGTGACGGCTGCCGAATTCGGAGCCTAGGAAATCCCAAATGAGCCGCATCAGTTTGACACGGCTTTTGGCGTCGGTTTTGCCCGAACACATATAGCGTTCGAGGTCGGCTGCGATATCGGGATTGTCGAAATCGGCGGCGGATGAGGGCAGCGTGATGAAGGCCGAGCCTGCCATTTCGCGGACGGTTTCCAGCATGCGGCCGTTGAATTCCGACTGCATGGCGCTCGCGGCGTAATAGGCGGTGCGCGACGGCCAGAACACGCCGTCCTCGACGGTGCCCATGGTTTCGTGGGCGTGCAGCATGGCTTCGTAGATCGAGACCAGCGCGACAAGCTCTCCCATCATGACGGTCACCGCGGGATTGGCGGCGTTGCCGGTGGTTTCGTTCATGCGCTGCGCCAGACCGGCCATGAAGCGCAGTTTTGTGACGTAGCGCGTCTGCGCCTGATGATTGCCGTAAAGATGCGACGGCGTCTTGCGCCACTGATCGCGCGACAATTCGATATTGCGGTAGATGAAGACGCGCTCCCACGGCACGAACACATTGTCGAACACGACATAACTATCGCTCTCGTCAAAGCGCGTCGACAGCGGATAATCGGCGGCGCTGCCGGCGCGCGCATAGGGCTTCCTCGGATAAAGCTTGACGCCTTGGGCTGCGACCGGCACGGCGAGGCAATTGGCGTAATTGTCGTCGCCCGGCGGCAGCGGCTGGATGCAGCTCAGATGGATATAGTCGGAGATCGCGCCGCCGGTGGCGAGCTGCTGGGCGCCGGAAATGACGATGCCGTCGTCGCGCTCCTTGACCACGCCGGCATAGAGCGTGGGGTCGCTCTGCTGGTGCGCCGGTTTCGCGCGGTCGATCTGCGGCGGCACGATGGCGTAAGAGCAATAGATGTGGTTGTCGCGCATGAACTCGTAGAAGCCGACGAGATTGTCGGCGAATTTCTGCTGGCCGCCGGCGCTGGCGAAGAAAGACGGCACCGCGGCGTAGCCGGAGAAAAAGCCCGCGACATGATCGGGCGCGCGGCCCATCAGGCCGAAGGTCGCTTCGGCCCATGTTTCCGAAAATAAACGCCGCGCGCGCAAATCGGCTGAGGTTTTCGGAATCTGCCAGCAGCGCTGCACCGGCGCGCCGGTCTTCGGCGAAGTGAACGTCATGCGCTCGCGGTTGTCCGGCGCGGCGGCGATGTCATAGAGATTGGCGATGGAACGCGCGGCGCCGCGGAAGGCCGGATGCGCGCTCACGTCCTTGACGGCTTCGCCGTCGACAAAGACGCGCCGCCCGTCGTTGAGCGAACGCAGATAGTCGGCCCCCGTACGCATCGGCACTCTCCCCACGGTTAGGGCAGTTCTAGCGCGAGCGTGGCGCGCCTGTCATGAGGCAATGCTGCATGCGAGCTGCGACTAGCCGGCGCTTGCCCGGGCGTAGCGCGGCTTTAAAGTCGCGCCGCAGGGAGAACGGAAATGCTCAAGACATTGATCCGCGCCGGCGCAGCCGTGCTTGCGCTGTTGGCGGCCATGACCGCGGCCGGCGCCGCCGACTACCCGGAACGGCCGGTGACCATCGTCGTCGGCTTTCCGCCCGGCGGCGCGAGCGACATCATGGCGCGCATCATAGCGGACAAGCTCGGGAGTCTCCTCGGCCAGCCCTTCATCGTCGACAACCGCCCCGGCGCGGGCGGCAATGTCGCGGGCGAGTTCGTGGCGCATGCGGCGCCGGACGGCTACACGCTCCTTCTGGGCAACAACGCCATCCTCGCCACCAACGTCAATCTCTACGCCAAGATCGGCTTCGATCCGGTCAAGGATTTCGCGCCGATCAGTCTCGTCGGCACGCAGGCGAATGTGCTGGTGGTCAATCTCAACGTTCAGGCGCATTCGCTCGCCGATCTGATCGTGCTCGCCAAGGCCAATCCGGGGAAACTGAACTTCGCGTCCTCGGGCTATGGGCTGGCGGCGCATCTCGCCGGCGAATTGTTCAAAGCGCAGGCCCAGATCGACATCGTGCACGTGCCGTACAAAGGTTCGGCGCCGGCGTTGCAGGACGTCATCGCCGGGCAAGATCAGATGATGTTCGCCACCGCGTCCGGCGTGATGGGCTTCCTCGCCAACGGCCAGGTGCGGGCGCTGGCCGTGACCACGCTCAAGCGCACCGCCATCCTGCCCGACATTCCGACCATGGACGAAGCCGGCCTGCCCGGCTTCGAGGCGACGACATGGCACGGCTTGGTGGCGCCGGCCGGCACGCCGCATGACATCGTCGAAACGCTGCACCGCGCCGTCGTCGAAGCGCTGAAGGACGCAAGCGTGCAGCAAAAGCTCGCCGCGCTCGGCATCGATATCGCCGGCAGCACGCCCGACGAGTTCGCGGCCTATATCGCCGCGGAAATTCCGAAATGGGCGGCGATCATCAAAGCGTCGGGCGCGAAGGTGGAGTGACGGCTCAATACACATCCGCCTGATAACGTCCGGCTTTCTTGAGATCGGCGAGAAATGCGGCGGCCTGCTCGGGCGAGCGCACGCCGTGGGCGGCGATCACGTCGAGCAGCGCCCGTTCGACATCCTTGCCCATGCCGATCGCGCCGCAGACATAGACGTGCGCGCCGTCCGCCAGCCAGGCCCAAAGATCGCGGCCCTGCTGACGCATGCGATCCTGCACATAGATTTTCTGGTCGGTATCCCGCGACCAGGCCAGCGACAGATTCGTCAGCACGCCTGAGGCCTTCATGCCGGCGAGTTCGTCCTCGTAGAAGAAATCCCAATCGCGGCGCTGGTGGCCGAAGAACAGCCAATTGCGGCCGGGCGCCCTGGTGGCCATGCGCTCGTGCAGAAAGGCGCGGAACGGTGCGATGCCGGTGCCGGGCCCGATCATGATGATCGGCACGGACGGATCGGCCGGCAGCCCGAAAGCATGCGCCTTTTGGATATAGGCCTTCAGCTTGGTCCCCGGCGCGATGCGCTCGGCGAAGAATGTGGAAGCAACGCCGACCCGCGGCCGTTTGCCGATCTTGTAACGCACCGCGTCGATCGTCAGCGCCACTTTGCCTGGCGTGGCCTTCGGTGACGAGGCAATGGAATAAAGCCGCGGCTGCAGCGGGTCGAGCGCCTCGACAAAGGCTTCGGGGTCGGGCCGGACGCCGGAAAACTTTTCGAGCGCGGCAAGCACGTCGAGAGTTTCGGCGTCGCCGTCGGGATCGGCGCCGGCGGCCAGCGCTTTCGCCTTTTGCCGCCGCTCGCCGCCGGTGATGTAGGAGATGAGCTGGAACAGCATGTCCGGAGCGACGCCAAGCGAGGAATTGTCGATCAGGACCTCGCGCAAGGTGCGGTCCGCGATGGGAAAATCGGGCGGCGCGCCGAGCATGTCGATCACCGCATCGGCGAGCGCGGGATCGTTTTTGGCGAAGATGCCGAGTGAATCGCCCACCGTGTACGAAATTCCGGAACCGGCGAGGTCGAGATCGATGTGCCAGGTTTCTTTGTGCGAACCCGCTTTGTTAAGTTTGGTGCGCGAGACGAATGCGATTTCAGCGGGCTGATCGCGCGACGGCGTGGGCGCTGCGCTTGCGGCGTCCGCGCCCGGCGGCGCAGCCGGGTCTTTCGCCGCCGCCGGCAGCTTGGCCGCGGGGATGGCGCCGAACTCGGCATAGAGCGTCTTGAGCATACGGGTGGTTTCTTTGCCGCCCGGTATGCAGAGATTGAGCCGCTCCTCGCTCTTGAGCGCGATGGCGTTGGCGTAATCCTCGCAATTGTAGCCGCACTGGCCGCAATCCTGCTGGCCCATCGCCGCCATCAGGCGCCGCCGCAGCGGCCGGCCGGCGGCAAGCTCCATGCGTTCCGGCAGCGCGATCGCGGTGTCGTGCCACGGCGTCTGGCCGTCATCGCCGTCGTCGAGCGGGCCGCGCGCTGGCGGCGCGCCGGTCATGGTGCCGAAGAGCTCGGCCGTTTCGGTGGCGGAGAGCGCGTTGACGCCGCCGTCGAGCGACAGGAGGCCGGCGAAGAAGCCGTTGAGCCAGGTGCGCTGCTCGGGCGAAAACGGCGCGCTGTCCGGAATCAGAGCCGGGATCGGCGGCGGCGTCGATTGCGTCATTCGACCGCCTCGCCTTCGCACAACGCCTTGAGCGCATCGATGTCATGACGCCGCGTGAACGCCAGGAAGTTTTCATCTGCCGAGGCGCGGTGCGCGAGATAGGCCTTGAGCATGCGCTCGACGGTCTTCGGCGCGTCTTCGGCTTTGACGTCGCGGTAGATATCGCGGCCGCACACGGCGTCCGGGCCAAACCCGCCGCCGACGCAGATGTGATAACCCTCGACCTGATCGCCGTCGTCGGACACCTGGATCTTGGTGCCGAGGAGGCCGATGTCGCCGATGTAATGTTGCGCGCAGGAATTCGGGCAGCCGGTGAGATGGATGTTGAGCGGATGGTCGAGCTGCACGCGCGCTTCGCACCAAAGCGCTATGTCTTCGGCGTGACGTTTGGTGTCGGACATAGCGAGCCGGCAGCCGGCATTGCCGGTGCAGGCGACCAGCCCGGCGCGGATCGACGTCGCCGCGGTGGATAGACCGAGCGCGGCGATGGCGGCTTCGGCTTCGGCAACCCGCGCGGCGGGAATGCCGGACAGCAACAGATTCTGCCAGACGGTGAGGCGGATATCGCCGTCGCCAAGATCGGCGGCGACTTTGGCGAGGCCGCGCATCTGCGCGGCGGTAAGCTTGCCGACCGGCAGCACGACGCCGAGCCAGCACAAGCCTTTCTGCTTCTGCGGATGGGCGCCGATATGCGCCGACCGGTCGAAGACCGGCCGCGTCGCGATGGCCTCGGCCGGCACGCGCTGCAGCTTGCGGCCGAGTTTTTCTTCCATCGCGGCGACGAATTTTTCGAAGCCCCAGGCGTCGAGCACGTATTTGAGCCGCGCCTTGGCGCGGTTGGTGCGGTCGCCATTGTCGATGAAGACGCGCACTACGGCGTCCGCCACTTTGGTCGCCTCGCCGGGCTTGACGATGACGCCGGTGTCGCGGGCGAAGTCCTTGTGGCCGGTAATGCCGCCGAGCATCAGCCGGAACCAGATGCCGGGTTCGACGCCAAACCCGTCCTTCACCGCGACGGCCTGGAAGCCGATATCGTTGGTGTCTTCCAGCACGGCGATGCGCCCGCCGCCGTCGAAGCCGACATTGAACTTGCGCGGGATGCCGTAGAGCGAGCGGTCGTTGAGGATGTGAAAATGCCACTCGCGAGCGTAGGGGCGGGTGTCGAGCAGTTCCTGCGGATCGATGCCCGCCGTCGGCGTGCCGGTGACATTGCGGATATTGTCGGCGCCGGAGCCGCGCGAGCACAAGCCGAGGTCCTGAATGCCCTCGAGCATGTCGACCGTGTTCTGCGGCTCGATCTCGCGCATTTGCAGATTGGCGCGCGTCGTCACGTGCGAATAGCCGCCGGCATAGCGTTCGGCGAGATCGGCGACGCCTGCGAATTGCCAATGCGTGAGGATTCCGTTCGGAATGCGCAGACGGCACATATAGGCCTTCTGCGTCGGCGCGCAGTAGAACAAGCCGAAAAACCGCCAGCGGAAATTGTCGTCCGCCTTCGGCGGTTCGTTCTTGGCGGCTTGCTCTTTCAGCTTTTCATAGCCGTCGAACGGATGCAGCTCGCGCTTGAATTTTTCCGGATCGGAAAGCTTGCCGCCGGCTTTGACGACGCGGTCCTGCGCGCGCAGCGCCGCGGCATCCGGGCCGACCGGTTCGGGCGGCGGCGCGGCAACGGCGCCGCCGGCCGCAGGCTTCGCGGTTTTCGCGATCTGCAGGCCGGCCATGAAGCCTTCGAGGTAGCGCTTCTGTTCCGGCTCGAAATCTCCCGACATCAGAGCTTCCGTTTGCTGACGACCTCCAGTCGGCGCGATGGTCTGCTGGACCGCTCTACTCGGCCGGCACGCCGGTCGGAGTCGGCGCCATCACCTTCGCGGCGGCATGCGGCTTGTAGGTCGCGTAGATGGCCAGCCCCGTGAAAGTGAAACCGCCGACCAGATTGCCCAGAGTGACGGGAATCTGATTCCACAGCCACCAATCCGCCACCGTGACCTTCGCCCCCATCATCATTCCGGTCGGAATGATGAACATGTTGACGACGGAGTGTTCGAAGCCCTGCGCGAAGAAGATGAAGATCGGCATCCAGGCACAGGCGATCTTGCCGATGGTCGAATTCGTCGTCATGGCCAGCACCACGGCGAGACACACGAGCCAATTGCACAGCATGGCCTTGACGAAGACGGTGACCATGCCGGCGAAGCCGAGAGCGGAATAGCCGATCGTCTTGGCTTCGGCGATTTGCACGATACGTGCGGCAACCCCAGCTGGAGGCGCGGTGCCCATATTGGTCAGCGCGATGGCCAAGAGCGCGCCGAAGGCGACGCTGCCGATCAGGTTGCCGATGAAGACCCAGGCCCAGTTGGCGACGACCGAGACGGCGCTCGCTTCGCCCTCAAGCCACGGCAGCGGCACCAGTGCGAAACTTCCGGTGACCAGTTCGAGACCGAGCAGCACAATGGCGATCAATCCCACCGGGAAGATCAGCGCGCCGACCAGCGGCACATTCGTCTGCACCGCGCCGGTGAAAGCAAGACTCGTCGCTACACCCAATATTGCGCCCGAGAGCATGCCGCGGATCAAAAGGTCGCGCGGGGACAGCGCAAGCTTGCGCCTGCCTGTTTCGAGCATCGCCGTCGCGACATCGGCCGGCTTCACATAATCCATGGTCCGTCTCCATTTTGGTCGCGCGCCGGGGCGAGGCAGCGTTGCTCCGGAAGCCCAGCGCGCGAAGCGCCTCTGCGATGAGAACCGCAAGATGCGTGCCAGCATGGAGGGTGCGGCAATTGGCAAATTTGTGAATTATTGAAAAGGCTTAGAAGAAGAATGCAAACCCTTCGCGAATGCGATTGCCTGCTTTCGCCGCACAGCGCCGTTCTATTATGCAGCGCACAAGGTGGCGCAAATTACCGGGCTACGGCCGGATCGCCGGATCGCGTCCGCTCTGCCTGCCAATCCTTGCCGACGCCGTCGCCGGTCGGGAACACCAGCGACTTGATGACGACCGGCACCGCGCCGGAGGTGTCGAGGATGGCGCCGATGTCGATATAGTCGAACTCCTTGAGCTCGAGACCGTCGATCGACACGATCGGATTTGTAAGCTTCATTTCCTCGCAATAATGGATGCCGATCAGGCCGCCGACATCGCCGTCGCCGGCGAGCACCAGGGGATGGCCGCGCGCCAGCACGGCGCGCAATCCGTCGGCGACGCCTTTGCAAAAATCGTCGAGCCGCTGGAACGTCGCCGAGCCGCGCCACGACACGAACACCGCGACCGGGCTGTCGCCGCCGCCGAGATCGAGCCGCTTGAGCGCCGCTTGGATGGCGGCTGCGACCGCCGCGGGATCGATCTTGTCGCCGCCGAGCGGCAGGGCGGGCGCTATCACCGGCACGTTGCGCAGCGGCAGCGTGTCGAGCGGCGCAACGAAGATGGTCGAGCCCGACACCTGCATCGTATATTGCGAAGCGCCGATCACGGTGGCGCGGATGCGCGCGTCGGGCCGCGCCAAGGGCACGCCCCAATCGCGCAACCGCGTGCGCAACTCGTTCGCGAGCTGCGGGCCGATATCGCCGTAGCTTTTGGCCTCACCACCGTAAATATATTCCGACACACCGCCGGAAAAGCTCACATCGGAAATGTCACCGTGCCGGCCGAGTGCGTCGAGCCGCAGCAAATCGGCGCCGCCGGCGCGCGGCGCGCCGCCTTGCATGGCTTCGAACAGGCGATCGGCCATGCGGGCGGCGAGCGCGCGGGCGTGTTTTTCCGCAAGCATCGTGCCGAGTTCAAGCTTTAGGCCCAGCTCCGCGCCGAAGCGGCGGCCGGCTTCTTCGAGCCGGACGATGCGGCGCTCGCCGTCGAGCACGACAAGCCGCGCCCCGACATCGAGCGCGGTGACGCCGATCACTTTGCCGTCGGCGCAGACCGCGATCTTGGCGGTGCCGCCGCCGACATCGACATTCATCACCGGCGCGGTGTTGCGGATCGAGCGCGCCACCGCGCCCGAACCGTAGGCGGCCATCACGGATTCCATGCTGTCGCCGGCGCTGACAGCGACCATCCGCCCGGCTTGGCCGGCGAATAATTCGCCGATGGCGCGGGCATTCTTCCGCCGCACCGCGACGCCGGTGAGGATCAACGCGCCGGTGTCGATCTCGTCGGCGTCGACCTTGGCGTCCTTGTATTGGCGTTGCAGGAAAGCGCCGAGCGCCGCGGCATCGATGGTGTCTTCGCCGGAATAGGGCGTGAGCAGAATGTCGGACTGATAAAAGCTCTCGCGCTCGGTGACGACGTAGCGGCTGTCGAGCCGCTCCAGCACGATGCGCGAGAACACCAGATGCGAGGTCGACGAGCCGATATCGACGCCGACCGACAGCACACATAATTCGTCTTCTTCGCCGAAGGTGCGTCCGGTGTTGGAGAAGAAGACGCGGCCGCCCTGAGACTCGTCGGTCATGCTCTCCTTCCTGTCATCGTCCGCGAAGGCGGACGATCCAGTAATCGGAATATCTTCGGGAATGTACACGGACCAGTTCGATTGTGTGTACCGGATGCCCCGCCTTCGCGGGGCATGACGGCGGGAGCACCGTCATTCCTTCGGCAGCAAGCCGCGATAATCGCGCTCGTAATATTCCGGCCGCATGCGGTTCTCGGCGCCTTCTTGTTTCATGCGCTCGGCGTATTCCTGGCGCAAAAACGGATCCTCCATGTAATAGGGGATCGCCGAGCCGCCTTCCGGAATATCCATCGCCGTGTAGTCGGTGTGCTTCTCGCCGGGCGGGCCGGGCTCGCGGCCCGGATTGTGCGGGCCGAACCAGGCGGTGAGGCGGAACGGCTCCTTCGATGCGCCGAAATGCTGATGAAACCAGCGCGCGCCGCCCGGCGCCGCCGACACCATGCCGACCGGCTCATAATCGACGCGCTTGACCTGATCGGCCTTGCCGTCCCGCCACGGCGTCAGCCCGAGATTTTCCGGCCACGTATAAGTGTAGCCCTTGCCCTTGACGCAGATCAGCACCGCCGCCGACGTATGCGCGTGCGCCTTGGAATAGTGGCCGTTCTCGTGCTGGCCGATCCACAGATAAAAGGTATTGCCGGTCATGAACGGCTCGACACGGCGCCAGCCCGGCGAGCGGCGGTTGTCGAGCGGCAGATCGCAATTGACGATGTCGGGGATGAAATTGGTGCGGCGCATGGCAAGCCCGCGCACCGGATCGGGCTCGATGTCGTCCTTGTATTTGTAGAAATCGTCGGCGCCGGAAAAGCGGTCGCGGAACTCGTAGGGGCAATTGAAGATTGCGTCCGTATTGTTGATGAGGTTCATCAGATTGGGCGCGGTGGTGCCGCCGAGCAACAGCGCCGGCGCCGAGCTCGCATTGACGATGCGGTGCATGGCGTTGACGGGAATCGAGAACAGCGACCCCTTCTGCCATTCGAAAATATGCCGCTTTAAGTCGCCTTCGAGCCACACTTCGGTCGAGCCGCGGCCTTCGACGACCAGATAAATCTCCTCGTAGAGGTGCTTTTCGGCGTTGAGCGCGCCGGCGCCCGGAATCTCCACGACATAAGAGCCCCATTTGCCCTCGGTGCCGTGGAGCTGAATATAGCTGCCGCGTCCGCCCAGGCGCGGCCACGGCGCGAGCGGCAGATTCTGCACCTTGCTCACCCCGATATCGCGATAGATCGGAATGTCGTCGGATTCCATGAACAGGTCATACGGCGTCTTCGGCCGGTTGAACCTGCCAAAGCCGGCGCGCTTGAAGCCTGAAGGCTCGTGCCAATGAACCTGGCCGGCGATCTCGTGCATGCGGGCATCCTTCGTCGAGCAATGGCCGCCGCACGGATCGGCACTGCGGCGTCGCGATTGTCGCTCGATTGCCTAGGCTTCCACCCCATGTACAATGCGCCCCAAGTCGTTGCAACGGGCGCTGCCGTGCTCGCGCGCGACATGCAATTTGCCGGGAGATGTCGTGTGTCGGCGCGTGTCCTGCCGCTGGTATTGCACGGTAAAGCCGGGCCGACGCGCCGCAACGTCCAGATCGATCATCTGGTGATTGCCGGCTGGACCGGACGCGACAAAGCCGCGCTTGAAAAGCACATCGCGGAACTCGAAGCGATCGGCGTGCGGAGGCCTGCGACAACGCCGATTTTCTACCGTGCCGCGGCGGCGCGGCTCACCACCGACGACAGCATCGAGGCGCTGGGCGCCGCATCGAGCGGCGAGGCGGAATTCGTCCTGCTCCGCCACGGCGGCGCGTTGTGGGTGGGCACAGGCTCCGATCACACCGACCGCGAGGTCGAGAAATACGGCGTGTCGGTGTCCAAACAAATGTGCGACAAGCCGATCGCGCCGGTGTTCTGGTCCTATGACGAGGTGGCGCCGCATTGGGACAAATTGATGCTGCGGGCTTATGTTTCGGATAATGGTGCGCGCGCGCTTTACCAAGAAGGCGCGGTGACGGCGATGCTCGATCCTTTGGCGCTGATAGAGGGGTTCGCCGGTAAAGACGGCCTTGAAGAAAGCACGCTGATGTTCTGCGGCACGCTTGCCGCGCGTGGCGGCGTGCGGCCGGCGGATATTTTCGAGTTCGAGCTCGACGATCCGGTGCTGGGGCGCAAAATACAACACCAATACCAGGTGCGCGCTCTGCCGGTGCTCGGGTAAAGTCGGAAGACGCCAGGAGGCAAACTCATGCCGATGAACAAACCGCATCTTGAGTTTCACAAGGTCGACATGACGCAAGGCTGGGTAACGCCGCCCGGTTACCCATCCGGCATTCAGCAGAAAATCCTGGCCAGCGATCTCAACGAGACGCGCAAGATGGGCAGCCGCACCCGGCTGCTGCGTTTCGCGCCGGGCGTCTATACCACGGCGCCTTTCGTCCACGATCATTGGGAAGAAGTCTATTTGCTGTCCGGCGATCTCATCGTCGGCAACGATGCCAAGGGCGCCGGCGGCCAACCGTTCGAGGCGCCGACCTATGCCTGCCGTCCGCCCGGCGTCTATCACGGACCGTTCAAATCCGACCGCGGCTGCATGTTGTATGAGATTCACTATTACGACGAGAGCAAGAGGTAGCGGCTGTCATCGTCCGCGGAAAGGCTGACTGATCATGCTGGCACCGGAGCAAACAAGACCGGCAGTGCGGACGATTTTAACCACCCCGCGTGGCTGTAGTCGCTGCTGCCGCGGCGATCATCTTTGGCAGGCGCAGCAAAAAGCTTAGGTCCCAAATATCAAAAATGTGGTGCGCGCTTCATATAGAACAGGAGCGGGCATCACATGTTTCTTTGCAACGAGAACCGAGCGGTTAGGCCGCCCGGTCGAGTGGTGCTTTGCCTTATTAGCGCGCATCAATTGGCAGGAAGCGAAAGTTCAGGCCGACGACGAATTGAGAGATATTCTGCGTGACGTTATAGGTATACGGGTTCGGACCGGGGCAGCCTGCCCCGCAGCTATAGACCAGCGACATCCCCTTTGTGCCGAGGTCAATGTAGCTGTACTCGGCGAACGCCGACCAGTTGCGGATGAAGGCGTACTCGACACCGCCGCCGATCGTCCAGCCGCTCCGCGTCGAGCTAACTTGCCCGAAATAGCCGCCGGGCGGGACTATAATATCCATGTCCGTGATGTTCGCCCAAGCGCCGCCGCCTTTGACATAGAGCAGCATTTGCGGCGCGATCGTATAGCCG
>Ga0181537_10003942_pt1 | contig 12474 bp, 11 predicted proteins | sample PEATcosm2014_Bin_39_FD_119765 | JGI IMG/M metagenome (GOLD analysis project Ga0181537, IMG submission 119765) | Peatland microbial communities from MTU Mesocosm Facility, Houghton, MI, USA - PEATcosm2014_Bin23_10_metaG | ecosystem: Environmental > Terrestrial > Soil > Wetlands > Peat | place...
CCGTGAACACGGGCTGGTCGGCACCGGCAGGTAGCCGCGCTGCAGCTTATGCGGCCCCTGGGCGCCGGCCTCGACGCGTTTCAAGCCGTGATCGATGGCGAACTCGATCGCACGGTAATAGCAGCACTCGAAATGCAGCATCTTGTAGTCGCCGTAGCTGCCCCAGTTGCGGCCGTAGATCGTCTCGCGGCCGAGGATGTTGAACGCGCCGGCGACGTACTCGGCGCCGCGCCGGGCCATCACCAGCACGATCTTGTCGGCCATGCGCTCGCCAATGAGGGCGAAGAATTTGCGATTGAGATAGGCCGAACCCCATTTGCGGTCGGAGGTCGCGAGGTAGAAGCGATAGAACGCGTCCCAGTGCTTGGGCTGGAGGTCGGGACCGGTCAGCACATCGATGTCGAGACCGGGTTGCGTCGCCTCGCGCCGCTCCTTCTTGACCGCCTTGCGTTTGCGTGAATTGAGCGCGGCGAGGTAGTCGTCAAAATCCTTGTACCCGTCATTGGTCCAGTGGAATTGCTGGCCCATGCGTTTGAGAAACCCGGCTTCGAACAAGGCCTCGGCGTCGGCTTCCTCGGGGAAATTGATATGCAGGGATGAGATGCCGCGCTGCCGGGTGAACTCGACAAGTCCGGCGATCAGCGCGGATTTGGTATCGGCGGGCGCCCCGTCCCGCACCAGCAGGCGCGGTCCCGGTACCGGGGTGAACGGCACCGCGGCGAGCGCCTTTGGATAATACCGCCCGCCGGCGCGCTCATAGGCGTCGGCCCAGCCGTAGTCGAAGACGTATTCGCCATAGGAGTGGCTTTTCAGGTACAGCGGCACGATGCCGATGATGCGGCCCTTGTCGTCGGCCAGCGACAGATGCTGCGGCGCCCAGCCGCTGCGGCCGCCAGCCGAGCCGCTTTCCTCCATCGCCTGAAGAAAGGTGTAGCTAAGCGTCGGGTTGACGGTGCCGGCGCAGGCGTCCCACTCGGCCGCCGGAATCTCGTCGATCGCCTTGTGGACCGACAGCGTGACGGTATCGCTGGCGTTGGCCATGGCGTCAGGCGAGCTCGAACATCGCTTCGACCTCGACCGCGACGCCAAGCGGCAGCGAGGCGACCCCGACCGCGGCGCGGGCGTGTTTTCCGGCATCGCCAAAGACCTCGACCATCAGGTCGGAGGCGCCGTTGACGACTTGCGGCATGTCAGTGAAATCGGGCGTGCATTTGACAAAGCCGCCGAGCCGCAGCACTCGCTTGACCCGGTCGAGATCGCCACCGCAGGCCGTCTTGACATGCGCGATGATGTTGAGCGCGCAGAGTTTCGCGGCTTGTTGCGCATCGGCCACGCTCATGCCGGCGCCGAGCTTGCCGACAAACTCGGCCTTGCCATTGCGCACGCTGACCTGACCGGAGACGACGACCAGATTGCCGCTCACCGTATAGGGCACATAATTCGCGATGGGCGCGGTCGTTTGCGGCAATTCGATGCCGAGCTCGGTCAGCCGCGCCTCGATTTTTCCGCTCATCGCCCCTCGCTTTGCTTGCTGTCGGCGTTGCATAAAAGACGCCAAGGAAGAGGATAAGGGCTTCGTCCGCGCTGTCCAGCCTGCCGCGAAACCGCCTTATTCCTCCGTTAGCGCCGTACCTATGCGCATCGCCCTCGCCGCTCTCGTCTTATGGCTCCTTGCCGCACCGGCCTTTGCGCTGACGCTCTGCGAGGCCAAGACCGGTTTTAGCGCCGACCGCACGCTCGTTATCGACGGCAAGACCTATTTGGGCCGCCTATGGACGATGCCGGGCATGGAACGGCATGAGCAGAATCTGAACGGCATCCCGGCGGCGTTTGTGCTGCATAGCGACACGCCGCTCGCCGAACTGGTGTTGCCGGATTTGCATACGGTGGTCGAATTCCTGCTGCCGGCGGAATTGCACCTCTTCTCCGATCCGCGCCTGACCCGCCGTCCGGTCGGCAACGAGACGATCAACGGCATCGCCACCACCAAATACGCGATCGACGAGACCGTGCCCGAAGGGCATGGCGAAGGCTTCCTGTGGCTCAGCGACAGCGGCATCCCGATGCGGCTCGACGGCACCTTTACTCGCACCAGCGGCAGGGTCGCGCATCTGCGCTGGGAGTTGACCCATGTAAAGCTCGGACCGCAGCCGGGCTCGCTGTTCGAGCCACCGCACGGATTCTCCAAACTGCCCGCGGAAGCGATCGTGCCGCTATTGGGGTTGAAGCTAAAGGGCGCGCATTAGCCTTTTCGTTTTCCATCCCGGCGAAAGCCGAGACCCATTCTTCAGCTTGTCGCGGCAATCGACCACCCCGCGCCGCGTCTGAGCAAGGCCGCCAGCGATCTCATCAGGTACGACCATGGGCCCCGGCTTACGCCGGAGTGGGCCATTATTTCCGGCGAGGAGCGTCGCTAAACCGGTTCCAGCGGGGCGTGGAGGCGGGTTTTTTCGCAGATGATGCCGCCGCGGTCGCCGATTGTCGTCGAGCCGTAGCGCGCCTTGAAGATCGGCGGTAAGGGCCGCGCGCCGGGCGCGGCGAGCCATAGCCGCAGCAGATGCCGTTTCCGCTCCGGCTCGGGCCAATCGACAAAGGCGGTGCGGTCGTGCAGGCAGGTGTGATTGTGCAGGAACTGTATGTCGCCCGGGCGCAGCTCCATGTCGAGACGCAATTCCTGGTCGTTGGCGAGGTCATCGAACATTTCGAGCGCTTCGATATCGCTTTCCGTCAGGCGGGGCACCTCGGCAAAGCGTTGGGCCGAGCGGATATAGGTGCCCGAGTAGATCGCCGACAGATATCCCGCGTGGTCGTTGTAGACCGGTGTCTCGAAATACGGTTTTTGGCCGACCGGCACCTCGCCGCGCCGGTCGGTGGCAAACGGCTCGAACAGGCGCTTGAGCAGATCGGGCCGGCGGCGCGCCATCTCATTGTACATCGCCATCGAGCTGACGATCGACGACAGCCCGCCCGAACGCGCCGTCTTCAGGCACAAGAGCGCGACGATGTCGCATGAATCGGTGTGGAAATGCTGGCGCTCGGTCGTCTGGTAGGTGCGGACGTTGGGGTCGGTCGTCGCGACGCCGAGATCGCGGACATGCCCGAGCAGATGCCCCATCGCGTTTTGCGAGCGGGCATGCCCGAAATAGGTGCCGATGCCCCAATAGGCGGCTGCGCTGTCCTCGATCGGCCGGCCCTCGACCGGCAGCCCGCGAAACAGCACAAAACCGCGACCGTTGATCACCTCGTCGCGAAGTTGGTCGAGCACCGGCCCCAATTTCGGGAACGGAAAATCCGCGCGCGTCAGGCCGGCGAGGTCGCGACCGCGCACCATCGCGACGGCGGTTTCGATCTCATCGATCTCCCCCGGCGACAGCGTGTAGATCCATTGTTCGGGATGGCGCGCCAACTCGGCGCCGATCCAGGCCGACGGTCCCTCGACAAGCGGGCGGGGCGGGGCGAGCGTCATGATAAGTCCTCGTTGTTGCGGGACGATCCCCGCGTCCCTAATCTTGCCTCATAACCCAAGGAGGAGCCTATGGCGAATGTACCGGGTCTGGTCACCGATCCTAGCAAGATCACCGGCGGGGTCGTCGAGCTGCCAAGCGGCGGCACCAAGATTCCCGCTTATCTCGCAAAGCCGAACACGCCGGGCAATTATCCGGGCATCATCGTGATCCATGAGGCGTTCGGGCTGATGGACCACGATTGCGACCTGACGCGCCGCTTCGCCAATATCGGCTACAACGCGATCGCCCCCAACCTCTACTGGCGCGACGGCGCGCCGAAGGACCCGAGCGATTTTGCCGGCAGCGTCTTCCCGGTGATGTTCGGCCTCAAGGATTCCCAGGCAGTCGGAGACCTCGAAGCCGCGGCCGACTATTTGCGCGCGCTGCCCGGCGCGACCGGCAAGGTCGGCGTGATCGGCTTCTGCTCGGGTGGGCGGCACACGCTGCTGTTCGCCTGTTCGAGCGGCAAGGTCGATGCCGCGGTCGATTGCTGGGGCGGGTTTATCCATCGCGCGACCCCGGACGCCGAGACGACGCCGGCGCGCCCGACACCGGTCATCGACCTGATGGGCAATTTGCATTGCCCGCTCTTTGGCGTGTTCGGCATCGAGGATCAGAACCCGCCGGTCGCGATGGCCGACGAAATGAAAAAGCGCGGCGCTGGCAAGGACGTCACGACCAAGATCTACGAGAATGCCGGCCACGCCTTTCTCGCCGACTACCGGCCGAGCTATCGCGAAGGCCCGGCGCACGAAATGTGGAACGACGCGACGGCGTTTTTTGCGAAGCACCTGAAGTAGGCAAAAACCGTCATTGCGAGGAGCCGATAGGCGACAAAGCAATCTCGCGCCGACAAGCCAACCCGGAACGAGCCAACCCGGAACGAGATTGCTTCGCTACGCTCGCAATGACGGCGGGGACTTAAGTCCGGTAGAACGGCTTGTCGCCTTCGATCATGACGCGATGGCCATGCCGACGGTGCGGGTAATAATCCCATAACGCGTGATGCTGGACGCAGCGATTGTCCCAGAACGCGATCGAGTTGGGTTGCCAATGAAAGCGGCAGTGGAATTCGGGCGTCTCGGCGTGGCGGTATAGCATCTGCAGCAGCGCGTCGCTTTCGAGCTTGCTGAGCCCGGTGATCTGTTTGGTGAATTCGCGGTTCACAAAGAGCGCCTTGCGGCCAGTCACTGGATGCGTGCGCACGACGGGATGCTCGGTACGCGGAAAACCCCCTGCCGGCACCGGATGACCAAAGCGGCCGTGGTAGGAAGCGTGGCCGTCATGTATCGCGGTCAGTCCCTCGACAAGCTTCTTGACCGGGTCGGAGAGCCGATCGTAGGCGGCATACATGCTGGCGAACAGCGTATCGCCACCGGATGGCGGCGTTTCCGTGAGGTAAAGCACGCTGCCCATCGGCGGGGCTTCGTTGCACGAGACGTCGGAATGCCATTCATCGCCGACGATGATCGTCGAGTTTTCGTCGGCGTGCATCGTGACGATTTCTGGATGGCCCTCCGGCGTGTTCTGGGATGCAGGGTGGATCGCCAGTGGACCAAACCGCCGGCCGAAATCCTTGTGCTGGTCGTGCGTCAAATGCTGGTCGCGAAAGAAGATCACCAGGTTTTCCATCAGCGCATCGTGCACTTCCTGGAATTGCTGATTGCCGAGCGGACGCGACAGGTCGACCCCGCCGATCTCGGCGCCGATATGCGGCGTCAGCTTGGTGACCTCGATCGTTTGGAATGACATCGGCGCCCTCCCGTTCTCAGGCCCGGTAAAAGGGCTTGTCGCCTTCGATCGTGACGCGGTAGCCGTGACGGCGTTGCGGATAGTAATCCCACATCGCGTGGTGCAGGACGCTGCGATTGTCCCAGAACGCCACCGAATTCGCCTGCCAGCGGAAGCGGCAATGGAATTCCGGCGTCTCAGCATGACGCCACAGCATTTCGAGCAGCGCATCGCTTTCGAGCTTGCTGAGCCCCTTGATGCGCGTCGTAAAGGTGCGGTTGACAAAGAGCGCCTTGCGCCCGGTGACCGGGTGGGTGCGCACGAGCGGGTGCTCGGCCTTGGGAAACACCTTGTCGCGATCGTCGACGCCGTAGCGCCCGCGATACGAGGCCTCGCCGTCATGGATCGCGACAAGGCTTGAGACGAATTCCTGCATCGCCGGCGACAGCCGGCCATAGGCCGCGTACATGCTGGCGAACAGCGTGTCGCCGCCGACCGGCGGGATCTCGGTCAGATAGAGGATGCTGCCCATCGGCGGATTTTCGGCGCAAGACACGTCGGAATGCCATTCCTCGCCGGCGACGCGCCTTGAATTTTCGTCGGCATGAATGGTCAGGATGTCGGGGTGGCCTTCCGGCGCGTGCGGCGACGCGGGATGGATCGCCAGATTGCCAAAGCGACGGCCAAAATCCTTGTGCTGGTCGTGGGTCAAATGCTGATCCCGAAAAAAGATCACCAGGTTTTCCATCAGCGCATCGTGCACTTCCTGGAATTGTTGGTTGCCGAGCGGGCGCGACAGGTCGACCCCACCGATCTCGGCGCCGATATGCGGCGTCAGCTTTTTGACCTCGATCGTCTGGTACGACATTCGACCCTCCTATTCTTGCGTTGCATCAGGCTCGATAGAGCGCGCGGTCGTCCTCGATCGTGACGCGATAACCATGGCGGCGCTGCGGGTAGGAATCCCACAGCGCGTGGTGCTGGACGCAGCGATTGTCCCAGAACGCCACCGAATTCGCCTGCCAGCGAAAGCGGCACTGGAACTCCGGCGTCTCGACATGACGGTAGAGCATCCGCAGCAGGGCCTCGCTTTCGAACCGGGCCAGCCCCTCGATCCGGGTGGTGAATTCCTGATTGATAAAGAGCAGCTTCCGCCCCGTCACCGGATGCGCGCGCACGATCGGGTGGGCGGTTTGGGCAAAGCGGTCGCCGCTGCGCGGTACCAGTCCGATCGGACGAAACCGCGCCTCGCCGTCATGGATCGCGGTCAGCCCGGAAAGGAAATCCTGCATTTTCGGGGAGAGCGCGTCATAGGCGGCGTACATGCTGGCGAACAGCGTGTCGCCGCCGACCGCCGGCAATTCCCGCATATGAAGGATGCTGCCCATTGGCGGCACGGTGCTAAACGAAAGGTCGGTATGCCAATCCTCGCCAGCGACATGCTGCGAGGTCTCGTCGGCATGGATGACAGTGATTTCCGGATCGGCGCCCTCGCGCGGCTTGACGGGATGCACCATTAGCCTGCCGAAATGCCGGGCGAATTCCTTGTGCTGATCGTGATTCAGATCCTGATCGCGAAAGAAGATCACCAGGTTTTCCATCAGCGCGTCGTGCACTTCCTGGAATTGCCGGTTGCCGAGCGGACGCGACAGGTCGACGCCGCCAATCTCGGCGCCGATATGCGGCGTCAGCTTGGTGACTTTGATTGTCTCGTACGCCATCCGCATCTCCGATTCCGCTCCGTCGCGACGATAGCACGAGCCGTTGTCATTGCGAGGCCGTTGCGAGCGTCGCGAAACAATCTCGCGACAGGTTTTGCTGCTATGTTGCGTCCGACGATTTAGCGCCTCGGGGGGTGGGCAGGTGACGGTGGCTCCAGCCGGCGAACAGAGCCTGTCCGCCCCTCAGCGACCGCCGATCGCGGGTTTCTGGCGGCGATTGCTCGCCCTGACGATCGATCTCCTCATTCTCGGACTGCCCGCGATGCTGTTGGGGCTGGCGCTGTTTCGGGAGGCCGCGCGCCTCGGTCAAGCGGGGCGGCTCGTCGGCTTTGTCATCGCGCTCGTCTATTTCGGCCTGTTGAACAGCCGCATCGGCGGCGGTCAAACGCTCGGCAAGCGGCTGGTCGGCATCCGCGTCATCGATCGAGCGGGCAACGCGCTATCGCCGACGCGGTCGGTCGTGCGATTTCTGGTGATCGGCGTTCCCTATTTCCTCGACGGCCTGTGGTTCGACATGAGCCCCGCGACGTCGGGGGTGACCGTGTTTCTGCTCGGCGCGCTGCTTATTTTTGCCGTGTTCGGCGGTCTTGGAGCCGCCGCCTATCTTTATGTGTTCAACCGTCGCACCCGTCAGTCGCTGCACGATTTGGCTGTCGGCAGCTTTGTCGTGCGGGACCCGCCGCCGGTGACGACTCCCATCGGTTTTTCGACTCCTCGCTTGCATCTGATCGTCGTCGGTTGCTGGCTGGCATTCGCGCTGATTGCGCCCGGGGTCACCATTGGGGTGGTGCATCAGGCGGGCCTGGACGAACCGCTGCAACCGCTTGTCGGGCTACAAGCCGCGATCAAATTACGGCTTGATCTGCGACAGGTCCAGGTGTCGATCGGCAGCTCGGCGTCGACCGATGGCCCAACGACATCCTTTTTGCAAGTCGACGCGCAACCGGGAGGGCCGCAGGAGGACCTCGAAGCGCTGCTGCCGTTGATCGCCGGTGTGGTTTTGGAGCTCCATCCGGATCTGTTGGGCAAGCAATTGCTGATCGTGCACGTCGCGCGGCGATTTGATTTTGGCATTGCGGGTTGGAGCGTGAGCCACGAGGAAAGGCTCGACGCCGCCGCTTGGCACAAGAAGCTGGAGCAAACGGGCTCCCAGCCCAGTAAGACCTAGGTTCCAAGACCTAGGCTCCCGACGCCTGTGATCGGCAAACAAAAACGGCCGGCAAGGTGCCCTGCCGGCCGTTTTAGCTACGTCACGCGCTTATCGGTGGCCGATTAACGCCCGGCGAGAACGCGGGCCAATTGGCTGACCGCTTCCTGATGCTTCTCGTTCTGGATCTCGGCGAAGTTGCGCGCGATCTCCAACAGCATGCGCTGGTGCGGTGCCACCGGCCGCGGCGTTTCCTCGCCAAGGCCTTCGTAGAAATACGTGATCGGCGCGTTGAGCACGCGGGCGATCTCGTAAAGCCGACCCGCCGAGACGCGATTGATGCCGCGCTCGTATTTATGGGCCTGCTGATAGGTCACGCCGATCATCTCGGCGAGCTGCTGCTGGGTCAGACCGAGCATGATGCGACGTTCGCGGATGCGCCCGCCGACAAAGTCATCAATCGCCCCGGTCGAACGGCCTCTCTTCGGTTTTGCCATCGGATTCACCTATGTCTGTCTTGCCCGGAGCCTCGATAGCGTCGCGAGCCATCTTGGTAATTCCCTGCCAACGCCAAAAAGTTGCGGAAATTCCCGTTGGCTCAATGTAATCGCCAACCGAGCGAAAATCAATGGATGGGTAGACACAAACGGGTGACCTAAAATTATCCGCTGGATTTGGGCTTAGCTCAAGTGACCTTGGACACATGGCGTGATTAAAATGCGGCAGCGTGACTGAAATAACACAGTCAGGGCGCTTGCCTCAGCGTAGCGGCGCGGGCCAAGCTGCGCCGCGTTTTGTTGTTGTTTGAGGCACGCTATGACCGACCCGGTTGGCACGACCCCCCATGGTTTGAGCGTCGGCCTGACGAATTACGGCGACCCGGATTTCGCGCTCTACCTGCGTCGCTCCTTTGCCCGTTCGATGGGTTATTCGCTCGATATGCTGTCGCGACCGGTCATCGGCATCGCCGACACGCGTTCCGGCTTTAACAATTGCCACCGTCATTTCCCCGAACTGATCGAGGCGGTGAAGCGCGGCGTGCTGGCGGCGGGCGGGCTGCCGCTGGTGTTCCCGACAATCTCGCTCGGCGAGGTGTTTTTGTCGCCGACGAGCCTGATGTTCCGTAATCTGATGGCGATCGACACCGAGGAGATGATCCGCGCTCAGCCGATGGACGCGGTCGTGTTGGTCGGCGGCTGCGACAAGACGGTCCCGGCGCAGCTGATGGGCGCGATTTCGGCCAACCGCCCCGCGATCGGGCTGGTGGCCGGACCGATGATGACGTCGCGCTGGCACGGCGAACGCCTTGGTGCCTGCACCGATTGCCGGCGCTTTTGGGCGAAATACCGCGCCGGCGAGATCGACAGCGCCGAAATTCACGAGGTCGAGGGCAATCTCGCGACGACCGCCGGCACCTGCGCGGTGATGGGCACCGCGAGCACGATGGCCTCGATTAGCGAGGCGCTCGGCATGATCCTGCCGGGGAGTGCCGCGATCCCCGCCGTGCATGCCGACCGGTTGCGCGCCGCCGAGGCGACCGGGCGCGCGGCAATGGCCTTGGCAGCCGGCAGGATTACCCCGGACAAGATCGTCACCGAGAAATCGGTCGAAAACGCGCTGCGCGTGCTGATGGCGATCGGCGGTTCGACCAACGCGGTACTGCATTTGACCGCGGTTGCCGGCCGCGCCGGTGTCGACATTTCGTTGCCGCGGCTCAACGAGATCAGCGACACGACCCCGGTGCTGGTCGATCTAAAGCCGACCGGGCCGCATTACATGGAGGATCTGTTCGCGGCGGGCGGTGTCGGTGCGGTGCTGCGCGAATTGCAGCCGCTCTTGCATCTCGATTGCTTGACCGTCGCCGGCGAGACGCTCGGCGAGCGTCTCGCCGCGCCCGCCTGCCCGGTCGACCGCAATGTCGTCAAGCCGCTCTCAGAGCCGTTGCAACCGGTCGGTGGGCTTGTCGCGTTGTTTGGCTCGTTGGCCCCAAAGGGCGCGATCTTTAAGCGCTCGGCCGCCGATCCGAAGCTCTTTGAGAAAGAGGGCCGCGCGGTTGTGTTCACCTCGCTCAAGGATCTGTCGGCCCGAATCGACGATCCCGAACTCGATGTGACGCCCGACGATTTCCTTGTGCTGCAAAATGCCGGGCCGCTCTCGCCGTCGGGCATGCCCGAGGCCGGCTATCTGCCGATCCCGCAAAAATTGGCGCGCGCCGGGGTCAAGGACATGGTGCGCATCTCTGACGCGCGGATGAGCGGCACTGCCTACGGCTCGATTGTACTGCACGTGACGCCGGACGCGGCGTCGGGCGGCCCGCTCGCCAAGGTACGCAATGGCGACCGCATTCGTCTCTCGGTCAAGGAGCGCCGGATCGACTTGCTGGTGTCGCAAGAGGAGCTGGCGCGCCGCCCGATCACTCCGCCGCCGGTCCCCGAGCGCGGCTACGCGCGACTTTACCGCAACCAGGTACTGCAAGCCGATCGCGGGTGCGATTTCGACTTCCTGCGCAAGCACCCGATCGGGGTGGAGGCACTATGACCGGTTTTGTTTTGCGCGGCGGCGAGGTCATCGACGGCACGGGAAAGCCGCGGTTTCGCGCGGATGTCGCGATTGTCGGCGACCGTATCGCCGCGATTGGCGATGGTGCCAAGGCGACCGGCGGCCGGGAGATCGATGCTTCGGGGCTGATCGTCGCGCCCGGCTTTATCGATGTGCACACCCATGATGATCGGGCGCTGCTGGCAAATCCAGACATGGCCGCGAAAGCGAGCCAGGGGGTCACGACCGTCGTCACCGGCAATTGCGGCGTGAGCCTCGCCCCGTTGTCGCTCGACGACAACCCGCCGCCGCCGCTCGACCTGATCGGCGATCGCGCCGACTATCGCTATCCGCGCTTTGCCGATTATCTCGCCGCGCTCGATCGCGCCCCCGCGGCGCTCAACGCCGCTTGCCTTGTCGGGCATTCGAGCCTTCGGGTCGGGGCGATGGCGACGCTCGATCGGTCCGCGGAGCCCGGCGAGATCGCGCGCATGGGAGAACGGTTGCAGGAAGCGCTCGATGCCGGCGCGATCGGCCTGTCGAGCGGGCTGTTCTACGCTCCGGCCGCGCATGCGCCGCCGGAGGAGATCCAGGCGCTGGCGCGGCTGCTGCGGCCGGCCGGCGCGCTTTACACGACGCATATGCGCGATGAGGCGGCGCATGTGCTCGACAGCCTCGACGAAAGCTTCGCTGTCGGCAGCACCGCCGGCGTGCCGGTGGTGATCTCGCACCACAAGACCACCGGCATCGCCAATTTTGGCCGCACCGCCGAGACCTTGCCCAAGATCGCGGCCGCGATGGGCAAGCAGGAAATCGGGCTCGACGCCTATCCTTATATCGCTTCGTCGACGGTGCTGCGCACGCAGCGCGTCACGGACGCACTCAAGGTGATGATCACCTGGTCAAAAGCGGTACCCGAGGCGAACGGCCGCGATCTGGCGGAGATCGCGGCCGAATGGGGCGTCGGACTTGCCGAGGCGGCGGCGCGATTGCAACCGGCCGGCGCGATCTACTGGATGATGGATGAAGGAGACGTGCGGCGCGTGCTTGGCTTCGAGCATACGATGATCGGTTCCGACGGGCTGCCGCACGACGTCCATCCGCATCCGCGCCTGTGGGGCACGTTTCCCCGGGTGCTCGGTCATTATTGTCGCGAGGTCGGACTATTCGCGCTCGAAGAGGCGGTGCGCAAAATGACCGGGCTGTCGGCGGCGCGCTTCGGTCTTGCCGGTCGCGGCATCCTCGCGGAAGGCGCCTATGCCGACATCGCCGTGTTCGATCCGGCGACCGTGATCGACCGCGCCACCTTTACCGAGCCCACATTGCCGGCGGCCGGGATCGCGCATGTTTTTGTCAACGGCAGTCCGGTGTGGCGCGAGGGTAAAGCGACCGGCGAGCGGCCCGGCCGTGCGCTGCGCCGCCAGCAAATGCAGGCCGAGGCCCGCCGCGGCTAATTCACCGACGCGACGCGGGCGGCGACGCTTCTCGGCAGCAGCACCCAGTATTGGCCGTCGGCGTAAAAATCGCTGCCGCGCGCGGCGGCCTGCTTGCCGCTGCCCCAGTAGAAATCGCCACGCAATGGGCCGGTGATGCCGTCGCCGGTGTCCTGGGCGACAACGAGACGCTGCACCGCGACGGGGCGGTATTTGTCGTGCGCGTCGAGCCATAGTGGCGCGCCGAGCGGGATAAATTTGTGATCGACCGCGAGGCTGCGCTCGGCGGTCAGCACCGCGCCCTGGTAGCCGATCGGGCCGTCGCCCTTGCGCTCGTCGAAGAACACGTAGAGCGGGTCTTTGCGGCGCAGTTCTTGGGCCTTGTCGGGATTGTCGCG
>Ga0181537_10003943_pt1 | contig 12472 bp, 10 predicted proteins | sample PEATcosm2014_Bin_39_FD_119765 | JGI IMG/M metagenome (GOLD analysis project Ga0181537, IMG submission 119765) | Peatland microbial communities from MTU Mesocosm Facility, Houghton, MI, USA - PEATcosm2014_Bin23_10_metaG | ecosystem: Environmental > Terrestrial > Soil > Wetlands > Peat | place...
GAAGGCGCAGAAGTACCGCATCGAAGTGAAGGACGACAAAACCCAGAGCCAGATCCAGGTGCAGTCCACCGACGGCGTGGTGGACAAATCACCGACGGCGAAGAAGATCCTCGCCCTGCTGCAAGACCAGCTCAAGTGACGCCGCGCCCGGTGACGCGACGCTGATGCGCTTCGCATCGCTGGGGAGCGGCAGCCGGGGAAACGCCCTGGTCGTGGAATGCGGCAGCACCCGGGTCCTGCTCGATTGCGGTTTCGGCGCGCGCGAGGCCACGCAGCGGCTGGGCCGGCTCGGCCTGCAGCCTTCCGACCTGACGGCGATCGTGGTCACGCACGAGCACTCCGATCATATCGCCGGCGCCTACAAGTTTGCGCGGCGCGCGGGCATCCGCGTGTTCCTGACCCACGGCACGATGAATGGCTTTCCAGGCGACCTCGGCGAGCGGCCGCAGACGGTCGCGATCGACAGCCATATCAGCTTTGCCATCAACGATATCGAAGTCCATCCCTACCCGGTGCCGCACGACGCGCGCGAACCGGTGCAATTCGTGTTCACCGACGGCCGCGTGCGGCTGGGCGTGTTGACCGACACCGGGTCGTCCACCGCGCATATCGAACAGACGCTGTCGGGTTGCGACGCGCTGGTGCTGGAATGCAACCACGACCTCGGCATGCTCGAGGCCGGCGACTATCCGCCGCAGTTGAAACGCCGCATCGCCGGCCGCTTCGGGCACCTCGACAACGAGCAGTCTGCCGCGCTGCTGGCCGCGCTCGACCGCTCGCGCCTGAAGCACGTGGTGGCGGCGCATTTGTCGCAGCAGAACAACCGTCCGCCGCTCGCGCGGGCGGCGCTCGCCGGGGCCATGGGTTGTGAAGAGCACTGGATCGGGGTCGCGACCCAGGACGAGGGGTTCGACTGGCTGGAGATTTAACTCGAGCTTTAGCGGGAGATCTGGCGGAAGATGGAAAACAAAAACACGGTCCGCCGCAAGGGCCAAAAAAAAGCCGGCATGCGCCGGCTTTTTTATTTCCGCGAACGACTTACTTCTTGTCGTCTTTCTTCGGCGGCTCGGACTTCTCGCTGGAGCCCATGGCGGTCGCGGGGCTGGCGCCGGCGGTGCCTGTCGGGGTGCCGGTTGCAGGCGCTGCGCCGGCAGCAGGCGCAGTGGCCGCGGCATCGGCCGGCTTGGTTGCATCTGCCGCAGGTGCTGCGGCCGGAGCCGGAGCAGGCGCCGGAGCGGCTGCCGGAGCAGGCGCGGGAGCGGGCGCAGGAGCAGGAGGAGGTTCGTTCTTGCCGCAGCCGGTTATGGCCAGCGCGACAAGGGCAGCAGCGAGCAGCGACTTGTTCATTTTAGGGTCCCTTGGTCTGAGAAGTTGGTGCAGTCGTAGTTAGTAATGCAACTGGCCGGAAAACTGCATCCCGGCCATCGAGGAAATTTTAACATAGTCGTGCGGGTCGCCGCCAGCGGCTGCCGGCTTCACTGCGCCGTTACGTTTTTATTGCCGGGACCTAGAGCCCCAGCGTAGAGGCAGACACACCAGGGGTCGAATTTTCCCAGATCTCGTGGAAGCGCATCAGCAAGGTCTGGGTCTCGACCGGCTGCTCGACCGCGAACACCCCGCGCGGGTACTCGTGATGAAACTGCTTCAAAAAGCCGCGATCGTCGGCGACGATAAAGTTGTCGCTCAGGCTGCGCAGTTCCTTGCGCGTCTTGTTGACGAACACCGCATGACTGAACTGGCGCATCAGGATCGTCATGCGCGGGCAGTGCGCGGCGAGATAAGCGGTGTCGTGCACCACGATATACAGCCGGTGCGCGCGGCTGGCGAGCAGGAACTGCCGCAGGGCCTCGAAACGTTCCGGCGAATTGAGCCCGAGGTCCTTGCAATGCCGGTCGAAAATCCTGAGCTCGCGCTGGACGCTGCCGACGATGCTGGCGACCGCGGTGAGGTGCTCGCTGCGCGAGGAGAAAGGCTGCGCGGGCGGTTGGGGCAGGGCCGCCATGTCGTTCATGAGTGGTTCGCGCCATCGATGTGCAGATAGCCGTAAACGTACCACGAACGCAAAAGCTTGCGCAGCGCGGCGGAACAGGCGGCGCCGGGAGGCAGCCGCCGCCGGTCGGCGAGCCGCCGCAGGAGCGCCATGTCGGTGCGTGCGAGGCCGCTCACGGCTGCTTCGCCATTTAGGTAGACGCGGCCGCCGTGATAGAGCATGCGCGAGCGCCCGTCGAGGTGGACGCCATGCCGGCGCAGCGCGGCGGCGAAGCGGCCGCTATCCATGGCCGGCGCGGGCGGCGAGAACAGCACCTGCGGCTTGGGTTCGGACAGCTCGCGGCCGAGAAAATCCGCGACCGTGGCCCGGTTCCAGGTGAGCGCCGCGAGCGCGCTTTGCGCCTGCCCGATGAGCGAAGCCGGAATGGCGCCGGGCCGGGCCGTGGGCTGCAAGTCCGGGTCCCGCAGCCGGCCTTCGACCAGGAGCCGGTCCTGCTGGTAATCCAGGAAGCGCTGGGCGAGCTCCTGGTGCGAAGCCAGGCGAAAGCCGATCGAATAAGTGAAACACTCCTCCAGCGCCGTGCCTTCGTGCGCGTAGCCCGGCGGCAGGTAGAGCATGTCGCCAGGATCGAGCACCCACTCCTCGCGCGGCTTGAAGCCGCGCAGGATCTTGAGCGGAACGTCGTCGCGGAATCTGGCCTGTCCGGCCGGCCCGATGCGCCAGCGCCGCCGTCCCGCGCCCTGCAGCAGGAATACGTCATAGGAATCGAGGTGGGGCCCGACCCCGCCGCCCGGCGCCGCGTAGCTCACCATCACGTCATCCAGCCTGGCGTAAGGGATGAAATCGAAGCGTTGCAGCAATTCGTCCGCCGCCGGCAGCGCGTGGTTGAGCCCCTGCACCAATAGCGTCCAGTTGCGCGCGGGAAGCGCGGCGAGTGCCGCCCTGGTCAGCGGACCCTGGGTGAGCGTCCAACGGCTGCCGCTGCGCGCCACCAGCCGCGACTCCAGCTCCGGCGATTGCGCCAGCCGCAGGACGGCGGCGCGCGTCAGCGGGCCTGCGAAGCCCGGCAGCGCGCCGCGTATCAGCAAAGGTTTCTTCTGCCAGTGCTGTGCCAGAAATTGGCGCGGCGTCAGCCCGCCGAGCAGCCGGCTTATCGTGCCCGGATTCATTTTGCGATTATATGACGCCATGCCTGTTGCATAGTCACAACAGCCTTGACACTGAAATTTTTGTTTCGGTTACAATCGCCGCGAGTATCGAACCCATGCTGTCTGCCGGCCAATCCGCGCCACCCTTCTCGCTGCCTGACGCCGATATGGAGTCGGTGTCGCTCGATTCCTTTGCCGGAAAGAACAACATCGTCCTGTATTTCTATCCGCGCGACGACACCCCGGGCTGCACCATCGAGGCAGCCGACTTCTCCGACCTCGAGGACGAATTCGCCAAGCACGACTGCGTGGTGCTGGGCGTGTCGCGCGACGACTGCCTGAGCCATGCCGAGTTCCGCGACAAGCACGGCCTGTCGATCCGCCTGCTGGCCGACCCGGAAGGCGAGGTTTGCCAGAAATACGGCGTGTGGCAGGAGCGCGAGGTCAACGGCGTGAAGAAGGAAGGCCTGGTGCGTTCCACCTTCGTCATCAACAAGCAGGGCATCGTATGCCACGCCTTGTACGCGGTGAATCCGCGCGGCCACGCCGCCGAAATCGCCTCCCTGGTTCGCAAGCTGGAGCGCAGCTGATGAAAATCATCAAGGATTCCGTCGTTACCCTCAGTTACACTGTGCACGACGCCCAGGGCGCCGTGGTCGACAAGGGCCAGGATCCCCTGACCTACCTGCATGGCGGCTACGACGGGATCTTTCCCGCGGTGGAAGCGGCGCTCGCCGGCAAGCAGGAAGGCGAGAAAATCAACCTCAAGCTGGAACCGGACGACGCCTTCGGCGACTACGACGCCGAACTGGTGCGGGTCGAGGCGCGCGACCGTTTTCCAAAGGATATCCGCGTCGGCATGCAGTTCGAAGGCGGCGCCGAAGACGATGACGAAGAGAGCATGATCTATACCGTGACCGACATCGCCGAAGACAAGGTGGTGGTGGACGGCAACCACCCGCTCGCCGGCATGGCGCTGGTGTTCGACGCAACGGTGGTTTCGGTCAGGCCGGCGACGGCGGAAGAGATTTCGCACGGGCATATCCACGGCGAGGGCGGGCATCACCATCACTAACCGAATCGGGTCTCTTCACATAGACCCGCGAGCACCGCCCGACATCTTTGGGAATTTGGTATTGATCCCGGGCGCACCCGAGGCTTTGGGTCGCGGGTATCGCGTAGCGTCGACGGTTATCGCAGCGCTATTTGCGGGATTATGTCTTGCCATGCTCGTCATCTCGCAGGGCAGACCTTGGCCACTTTTCGCGATCTTTCTCATCGGCTCGCTGGTTGCATTCCTGAATAATGCAATTAATACCTCCTGCGTGATAGATCGCTCGCTTGGTACGCTCACGGATAAAGCGGATTTGCTTGGCCGAATCGTCATTCGATCACATACGCGCGCACTCGCCGATTTCAGGCGCGTTGAGCGTAGTATGTTGCCAGGAAGAATCCGACCGGGCCAGCGAATTGATGGGTACCAGAATCACGAATTCTCGCCGAAAGTTTATCTAGTCGACCTTGATGACAACGTGCTTTTCCTTCAAAGTTTTATGCACAGCTACGACAGTGATCACCCGCTATCCAAGGCATGGGCATACCGAATTGCGGAGGCAACCGGGCTGCCACTCATCATTCAGTTTGACGATTCAAGCGGTCCGCCCCTCGCGGGCGAGACGCAGACGCTGTCCTAAAGCAGCATCTTCAATTCAAATAGCAAGTCCAGAGCTTCCTTCGGCGTGAGCTCGTCCGGCAGGAGTCCGCGCAGGCGCTCCACTGCGGGATGCTCGGCGGGCGCCTCCGGTTCCGGCGTCGCATTGGCAAACAAGTCGCCCTGCGACGACTGTTCGGCGGCCTGCTGTTCGAGCGCGTTGAGATAGCGCCGCGCATTCCTGATTACTGCGGCCGGCACCCCGGCCAGCGCCGCCACCTGGATGCCGTAGCTCTGGTTGGCCGGGCCTTCTTCCAGCGCGTGCAGGAAAATAATCTTGTCGCGATGCTCGACTGCGTCAAGATGCACGTTGGCCGCGTTGCCGTAGTCGGCTGCCAGGCGCGTGAGCTCGAAATAATGCGTTGCGAACAATGTGAAGCTGCGATTTTTCTCCAGCAGGGCGCGGGCGATGGCCCACGCCAGCGCCAGCCCGTCGAACGTCGAGGTGCCGCGCCCGACTTCATCCATCAGCACCAGGCTGTCGGCGCTCGCATTGTTGAGAATATTGGCGCTCTCGGTCATTTCGACCATGAAAGTCGAGCGCCCTGAGGCGAGGTCGTCCGACGCCCCGATGCGGGTGAAAATGCGATCGAGCGGCCCCAGCCTGGCGCTTTTCGCCGGCACGAACGAGCCCGCGTGCGCCATCAGCGCAATCAGCGCGGTCTGGCGCATGTAAGTCGACTTGCCGCCCATGTTGGGGCCGGTAATGAGCAGCAACCGCCGCTCATTGTCGAGCCGCACGTCGTTGGCGATGAAAGGATCGACCTGGCGCTCGACGACCGGGTGGCGTCCGCCTTCGATGTCGAGTCCGGGCGCGGGCGAAAAATCCGGCCGGCAGTAATCGTAACGGCGCGCCGCCTCGGCGAAGGCCGCCAGCACGTCGAGTTGCGACAGGGCATGCGCGACGCGCTGCAGTGCGCCGATGCTCTCCGCAAGCTGCTCCAGCACGCCGTCGTAGAGCGCGCGCTCGCGCGCCAGCGCGCGTTCCTGGGCGGACAACGCCTTGTCTTCGAAAGTCTTGAGCTCGGGCGTGATGTAGCGCTCGGCGTTTTTCAGCGTTTGCCGCCGGCGGTAATCGTCCGGCACCTTACCCGCGTGCGAGTTGGTGACTTCGATGTAGAAGCCGTGCACGCGGTTGTACTCGACCCGGAGGTTGTTGATGCCGGTGCGGGCGCGCTCGCGCGCTTCCAGTTCCATCAGGTAGGCGCCGCAGTTGGTCTGGATGCCGCGCAGCTCATCCAGCTCGGCGTCAAAACCGTCGGCGATCACGCCGCCTTCGCGCACCAGCGCCGAAGGCTCCTCGCGGATCGCCCGCGCGAGCAGGTCCAGCGCCGAAGGCGGCGCTGCCAGCTCGGCGAACAAGGCTTGCAATAGCTGCGCATCCGCGGCTTCCAGCCGCGCGCGCAGTGCGGGCAGGGCGATGAGGCTTGCACGCAGGCCGGAAAGATCGCGCGGCCTGGCGCTTTTGAGCGCGATGCGCGCGGTGATGCGTTCGACGTCGGCGATCGGTTTTAACGCCTGGCGCAGCGGCAGGTAGGCACCGTTGGCGGCGTCTCCCAGCAGCTCGGCCACCGCCGCATGACGCGCCGCCGGAACCGCGCGCTCGCGCAGCGGGTGGTGCAGCCAGTGCGCGAGCCGGCGGCTGCCCATGCCGGTCACGCAGACGTCGAGCAAGGACATCAGGGTCGGCGCGCGTTCGCCGCGCAGGGTCTCGGTGATTTCGAGGTTGCGCCGGGTCGCGGGATCGAGCCGGATGGTCTCGTCCTCGCGCTCGACGATGAGCGAGGCCACGTGGCGCAACGCCTGGTTTTGCGTGGCGCGCGCGTAGCCCAGCAGGGCGCCCGCGGCGCCGAGAGCCGGCCCCAGGTCTTCCGCGCCAAAGCCTGCAAGGTCGCGCGTGCCGAGTTGCTCGATGAGCGCGCGGCGGCCGGCGTCGTTGGCGAAATTCCATTCGGCGAGGACGCTTTTCGCCGTACCAGTCTGTTGCAAATCCAGCAACTCGACCGCCAAGCCGTCAGCGCACAGGATTTCCGCCGGGCGGATGCGCATGAGCTCGTCGCGCAATTGCGCGATTCCTATCTCCAGCACCCGCAACTCGCCGCTCGCGAGATTGAGCCAGGCCAGGCCCGCGGCGTTGCGCGAAACGTTGACTGCGAGCAGGGTGTTGTCCGCTTTTTCGTCGAGCAATGCCGAGTCGGTAAGCGTTCCCGGCGTGACCACCCTGGTGACCTGGCGCTCGACCGGGCCCTTGGAAGTGGCAGGGTCGCCGACCTGCTCGCATATCGCGACCGACTCGCCCAGCGCAACTAGTCTTGCCAGGTATTGCTCGACGGCGTGGTAGGGCACACCGGCCATTTTGATGGGCGTTCCCGCCGAATTACCGCGCGAGGTCAGCGTGATGTCGAGCAGCTTCGACGCCCGCTCAGCGTCCTCATAAAATAATTCGTAGAAGTCGCCCATGCGGTAGAACAGCAGGATGTGCGGATGCTGCGCCTTCAGCCGAAGATATTGTTGCATCATCGGCGTGTGCTGCGCGAACGACTGCAGGGGTGCGGGTGCGGCAGGCTCCATGGCCCGCATTATATCGGGAGGGCTGCTGCTTCCGGCTCAGGCCGACTCGGTAAGCAGGTCGAAATGCTCGACGTGCGGCGGGCTCGCGAAGAACGGCCCGACGTGGCCGCGCCACTCGGTGAACAGCGCGGAGCCGCGAAAATCGACGGTATGATTTTCCACCGTGTCCCAGTAAATCATCAAAACGTAGCGTTCCGGCGACTCGATGCCCTTGAATACCTTGTGGCCGCGGTAACCCTTGGAATTCGAGACCGCGACGGCGATGCCGGTCTTGATCGCCTGGTCGAAATCCTGTTGCGTTCCCGGCTTGATGCGAATGTCGGCGAGTTCGAGAATCATGGGGCCTCCTGCCATTGATCGAGCCCGAAGTGTACTGCGGCATGCACGCCTGCGCTGCAAAGCACAAACGGTCTCGAATGTGGCTGAATTATTGCCAAGTCTGTCGGCGCCATGATTTTTGCGCGTGCCCATTGCGGCGCGCGATTATCGCGCGTTAGGATGGCTTCGCAAGGCGGTTTCTGCAAACGGAGGTCAAGGTGGCAACTCGCAAATGGTTGGTGGTCGGACTCGTGGCAGCGGCGCTGGCTGCCGCGCGACCTGCTGCGGGTGCCGATGGCGAAAGACGTGCTGACCGAGGACCTTGCCTACTACTACGAGCAGAACGAGGACCGGCTGGGGCTGAACGGCAGCCTCAAGCGTATCGCATTCGAGCAGCAGCTTGACCTCGGCGACCGCGTGCTGCAACTGGCGCTGGACGCGCCGGCGGAAATGGCGGTGTGGCGCGACGGCAAGGGCGCGCTGCGCCATTATGCCATTGTCATGAAACGCAACGCGCTGGCGAAGCTCCTGCAGGCGGCCGCCACCGTGGCGATGAAGGACAAGCAGCTCACGTCCGCCGGCGAAATCGAGGCCGGCGGATCCGCGGTGCCGTTGTACGCCCTCAGCATCAACCCGCGGCGCACCCTGCTGCTGGCATCGAAAGGCGATCGCGTCGTGGTGCTGTCCGATCCCGGCCTGCTGCTGGGCAAGGATGGCAAGGCGAGCGAAGCCGCCGCGCAGGCGCTGGCGTCCTGGCTCACCGATCCTGGTGTTCTGGCGAAAAGCTTCGCGCTGGATCCGCCGCCGGAAGGCGACGCCGCCGCGCCGCGCCATACCGTAGCGTTGAGCGCGCGCGCGATGGCGCTGGGCTACGCCGCCTTCCTGCCAGGTTTCAAAGGCTTGCGCTTCGACTTCGGCGGCGCCGCACCGGGTTGGGCGACGCAGGCTTGGATCGATCCTGCGCAGTTGCCGCATTCCGGGCTGGGAGACGCCGAGTTGTGGCGCGCTGCGCCCGCCAATCCCAGCGCCTGCGTGCTGCTGCCGGTGGATTGGCGTCTGACCGCAAAAGTGGTGGGTGAGGCGCAGTCCAAGCCGGCGCTGCCCGATCCCCAGGCGCTCGCCGCCCTCGACGGCGTGGGGCTCGCCTGCTGGTACAGCAGCTCGGCGCTGTATACGCCGGTATTCGTGGTGCGCCTGGCGAAGGATGTTCCCAGTCGCGACGCCGCCCTGCAGGCGCTGGCCGGTTGGGCGATCAAGCCGGAAGTGACCGGCGTCGCCCTGCCCAAGCCTCCCGGCAAGCTTGGCAGCGACGTGAGCGGCGCAAAAATCTGGCGCGCGGATGTCAAAGGGCCGGCGGCGACGCTCGCCGCGGCCGGACCTTACGTGGTGTTTTCCCCTGACGCCGGCCTGGTCGAACTCACGCTCGACACGCTGGCGAAGAAGCATCCCAGTGTTGTCGACCAGGTGCCGGATAGCGGCACCACGCTCGCCGTGTTCACTCCCCGCTCGCTGTCGGCGATGGCGCAAAAGGAAATGCTGTCTGCACTGGCCAAGCCGGGTGACGCCAACCTGCTGGTGACGGCGCAGACCTTGTTGCCACCGCGCCTCGACGCGCTGGCGAAGTACCCGGCTTACCGCCTTAGCCTGCCCGCTACTCCCACCGCGGGCTGGCAGCCGGTCGAGTGGCGCGCGCAGGAGGGCAAGTGAAACGCCGCGCTTTCCTGTTCGGCGCGGCCGGCGCGCTGGGTTGTCTCAATGGTTTGACCGCGCTCGGCATGCCGCCGGACGCTCCCGCGTCGCCGATGCTGAGCCCTTCGCAGTCGCGTGCGTTTCGCGCCTGGATGGTGCACATCGTGTCGGCGCAGATCAGCGCCGGACCCACGCCACGCTGGCAGAACCGCGATTGCGCGGGATTGGTCCGTTTCGCGGTCGCCGAAGCTTTGCGCGAGCACGACGAGAAATGGAAACGCGCCAACGGTTTTTCCGGCATTCCGGTGCCGCCGGAAGTGCAATTGCAAGGCGCGCAGCAGGCGTTGCGCCATCATTGGCGGCTGGCCGACGGCTCTACCGCGGCCTACGCCGGCGCGCTCGAGCTGATCCAGGAGAACGCGCGGCTCGTCGCCCGCGACTGCAATCTTGCGCAGGCCGGCGACCTGCTGTTTTTCGACCAGGGCGATGCGCAGCACCTGATGGTGTGGATGGGAAATTTCATCGCCTATCACACGGGCGAGGCGACCCGCACCGACAACGGCCTGCGTGCGGTGACGTTGCAGCGCCTGCAACGCTGGACCGACACGCGCTGGCGGCCCAATGACGACAACCCCAATTTCGCGGGCGCGTTCCGGCTCGCCTTTCTTGCTGCCTGAGGACCAGACCATGAGCCGCACGCTTTCCATCGCCAGCCTTATCCTCGCCGTCGCCGCCGCGGCGGCAACCACGGCCCACGCGCAACAGGAAGCCATGCGCGGCACGGCGTTCTTCCTGCTGAGCGACGCTTCTTACGGACCCAAGGACACGGCAATGGTGCGGCTCGAAGCGACCGACATGGGCGTGGTCGGCGAGTACGGCGGCGCCGACGTTTATGTATACAAAGTGAAGGATCCGCTGCGTTTCCTGCAAAGCCAGAAAAACCTGCACCGCATCGATGTGCGGGGCGACTACGCGGGCCCGGGCATGGGCAACGCGCTGTCGCGCGTCTGGGACAACTGGTGGAACGATTCGCGCGCGGCCTGGCGCAAGCTGTTTTCGCAAGACGCGCGGCAGGCCGTTATCGCGCAGGCGCCGGACGTCGCGCAGCGTCCGCTCGCCGGGCAGCCCACGCCGCAGCAGCTGAACCCGCAATACCGGCCGCTCGCGGGCCATGAACTCGTCGACAGTTTCCGCTACCCGGTGCAGGTCGCGCGCATCATCGAGCCGCCGAAAGGCGTGAAGCTGCTCGGCAGCTCCAGCGAATTCCTGGCGGCGCCGCAAGGCAACGTGATGATCCCGATCGGCAAACGCGCGCCCGGGCTCTACCTGGTGGAAGCCATGGTCGGCGCGCACCGCGCGACCACCCTGGTGTTCGTGTCCGATTCGATCGCGGTGACCAAGGTGTCGTCAAAGCAGATGCTGGTATGGGTCGCATCGCGCGGCGACGGCAAACCGGTGGCGGGTGCGAAAACCGTGTGGACCGATGGCGTGGGCGTGCTGAAAAGCGGCGCCACCGATTTGCACGGCTTGACGGTTTTCGAGCGCGACGCGCCGGAAAAAACCTACGTGTTCGGCGAGGACGCGGCCGGCGGCGTGTTCATCGCGGAGAATTATTATTACGACAGCGAAATTTACAACGCCAAGATTTACGCCGTCACCGACCGCCCGCTGTACCGGCCCGGCGACCAGGTGTTCGTCAAGTTCATGGGCCGCGAATTCCGTTCCGCGCGCCAGTCGGTGCCGATCGCCGCGGGCGACGTAAAACTGCAGGTGCTCGACCCCAACGGTTTTCCGGTGGCGAGCCAGAGCTTCCGCATCGCGCCTGAGACCGGCGCCGATACCAGCTTCGTGCTCCCGGAAAACGCCAGCGCCGGCGGTTACGAGCTGCGCTTCAATTATCAAGGCGACGCTTACGGCGCCGCGTTCCGCGTCGCCGAATACCAGAAGCCGCATTTCGAAATCAGCGTGCTGCCGGGGCAGCGCGATTACAAGACCGGGCAGGAGGTCACGGGCAGGTTGCAGCTCACTTATCCCGACGGCAAGCCGGTGGCCGGCGCCAGCGCGGAATTGCAAGTGCGCGCGCAGCGTCTCACCATGATCGAGGGCGATCTCGGTTACAGCGGCCAGTTTCCGGTCAAGCTCTCGACCACCAGCCTCACCACCGACAGCAAGGGTATTGCCGAATTCAAGTTGCCCGCCGCCGCCGAGCCGTCGCGCTACGTGCTGACCGCGCTTGCCACCGACGGCGCCGCTTATCGCGTGCGCGTGACCAAGGAAATTCTCATCGAGCGCAGCGCCGGCACTTTCAGCGTCAAGAGCGAGCGCGCATTCTCCGCGCCGGGCGACACCATCTCATTCAGCCTGCGCGCCTTGGGCGGCAGCAGCGCCGCGCCGCCCGCGAGCTGGGACTGGGTGAGGCTGGAAGACCGCTCGCGCGCCAACGGCAAGCTCACGGCGAACGACAAGTTCGAAATCCAGTTCAGCCAGCCGGGCACGTATACAATTTCGCTGCGCGATGCGGCCGGCAATATCGTCGGCGCTTCCTCGCACCACGTGAGCGGCGGCGCCATCGGCGCGCCGCGGGGCTCAATTGAGATCGTCCTCGACAAGACGCAGTACAAGCCTGGGGACACCGCTTCCGCCCTTATCACCTTTCCGCAAAAAATCGAGTACGCGCTGTTCACGCTGGAGCGCGACAAGGTGGAGAAGACCGCGCTGATGACTTCTGCCGAGCGCTGGGTACGCGCGGAGCGGGTGACGCCGACGCAATGGCGCGCGGAACTGCCGATAGGCGCCGACTACGGTCCGAACATCACGTTTTCGGTGCTCTACGTGAAGGACGGCGAGTATGTGTTCCAGAACCGCGGGCTCAAGGTTGAGCAGCCGAGAATTGAAGTCGCGGTGCAGGCGGACAAGGCGGTGTATGCGCCGGGCGACACCGTCAGCCTCGATCTTACGGCGTTGATCGGCGACAAAGCCGCGGCCGGCGCGCAGCTCACGGTCAGCGTAGTCGACGAGATGATCTACGTGCTGCAACCCGAAATC
>Ga0181537_10003944_pt1 | contig 12469 bp, 13 predicted proteins | sample PEATcosm2014_Bin_39_FD_119765 | JGI IMG/M metagenome (GOLD analysis project Ga0181537, IMG submission 119765) | Peatland microbial communities from MTU Mesocosm Facility, Houghton, MI, USA - PEATcosm2014_Bin23_10_metaG | ecosystem: Environmental > Terrestrial > Soil > Wetlands > Peat | place...
CGACTTTCAATCGGCTGATGAGATTTTTTCCACCGGCAATTACACCAAAGTGGCGCTAATCACGCGCATCGATGCGCGGAATTTACGGCCCGGCCCCGTCTACCGCCGCGCCCGCGAGCTCTATTGGGAGTTCGCGCACGCGAGGTCCTAAGCGCGTCGTCATCCCCGCCCAGCCGGCAAAAAAGCGTGGCCGATGGGCCCCGCTTAAGCAAGCGCCTTCAGGTCAGGCTACTTAATCGCGGCTTCGTACATCTCGGCCACATAATCCCAATTGACCAGGTGATCGAGGAACGCCTTCAGGTAGTCCGGCCGCCGGTTGCGATAATCGATGTAGTAGGAATGCTCCCAGACGTCGCAGCCGAGGATCGGCTTCGCCCCGTGCACCAGCGGATTCTCGCCGTTCGGCGTTTTCGTCACTGTGATCTTGCCATCTTTGACCGCGAGCCAGCACCAGCCCGAACCGAACTGGGTGACGCCGGCCTGAGCGAAATCCTCTTTCAACTTGGCGACGGAGCCGATGTCGCTTGTGATCTGCTTTTCAAGTTTGCCGGGTAGCTTCTCGCCGCCGCCGCCCTTCTTCATCCACTTCCAGAAATGGATGTGGTTGTAGTGCTGGCCGGCGTTGTTGAAGAGACCTGGGTTCTTGCCGAACGTGCCTTTGAGCACTTCCTCGACCGGCTTGTTCTCCCACTCGGTGCCCTTGGCGAGATTGTTTCCATTGGTCACGTAAGCTTGGTGATGCTTGTCGTGGTGGAATTCCAATGTTTCGCGGGACATGTATGGGGTCAGCGCGTCATAGGGATAAGGCAGCTCGGGAAGGGTGAATGCCATTGGTCTACTCCTCAATGTGAAACTGGAAAGGGCGCAAAGGAGGGATTAGTCCGTAAAACCGCCTGGTGCGGACAAGGTTTCCTCTAAATAGGATTAACCGGCGGGTTTGGCCAATGTCCATTGTGGTACCGCGCACTTACCGTAGATAGCGACGGCGCGCCGGGCAGATTTCGTATATTGCGCAAGGGATTAACGGATTTTGGCCCGGCGCGAAGCGGGATCAGGGCCGACCTCACCTCGAGAGGCGGGCCACCTCTCGCGCGCTTTTAGCCAAATGCCCCTGCCATTTATATTCTTGCGCCTCTCCCACAGCGCCGCCAAAATGGATTTTCTTGCCGCTTCAGGCATTTGATCGGCCGGGGCAGGCGGGGTCGGGGAAGGCGTATGTCGCTAGTTCTGTTGCTTTTGGGTGTCGTGACGATGCTCGCTGGTTTGCTGCTGGCGGCGTCCGGCGTGAGCGTCCGCGAAGGCACGTTCGACGCCGAGTTCATCACCCCGGGTACGATTGCGACCGTTGGCGGGCTTTTGCTCATCGGATTGGGGCTGGCAGTCCGCGCGCTGCAACGCATCGAACGGGCACTCGCTGCGAGGCCAATGCAGCGCGCCCCGCGCGCTGGTGAAGCGCCCGCAATCAACACGGAAGACGCCTCGGTGCGGATCCCGTTTCCGCCCAAGCCAAAAAGCGATCCGCAGCCGGTGTCGGTTGGTGCAAATTCCACCCGACCAAGCGAGGATGCGGCGGCTGAGGCGATCCGCGGAAAATTTCCGACCGTGGCTCGGCGGGACACCGCGCCTGCCGTTGAGGGGGACGCCGGAGAGTTGAAAAATATCGCGGTTGTTGGCCGCGGCACCAACGGCAGCGCGCCCGCTCGCATCACGCCGCGGTTTGACATCCGGACGCGGCCAGCGCCGGTGCCCGAGCGGGCAAAGAGTGGCGGCCTTACCTCCTTCTTATCGACGGGAGCGCGACGAAACGCCCAGACCGTGTCGGCCCAGGTGGCGGCCGCACCAGAGCCGCCCATCGAGCCGGTATCCGTTGAGGTGGCTGCCGCGACCAGCGCCACCGCCGCAGCACCTGGAGGCGCGGTTTCCGTCCTTAAATCCGGCGTCGTCGAGGGCATGGCCTACACGCTGTACTCCGACGGGTCGATCGAGGCGCAGCTACCGCAGGGCACGTTGCGGTTTGGCTCCATCACTGCGCTGCGTGACCACATTGAGTGCGGCGTATAGCCCTCGGTCAGATCAGGCGCACTGTTGAAAACAGTGATGTTTCTTTGGATTTTGCCGGAATAAACTGACTGAGCTTTATAAAGTCAGTAACAACAAAGTTATTTATTGAATATCCACGCCGAATCTCTCTTTATTGCTCCACCTCTCGAAGTGTTCTACTCTACAACCGTTGCAATTATAGGGATCGTGGCGCGTTTGCTTATGTGATGTGGCGAAGTAACCGGTGCGGGGGCGGCGGCTACTGTTTTAGAGATCAGGCCCGACATGGCTGAGAATCCCGGCGGCGAGAGCAGCTATATTCAGCTGACCGCCAATATCGTCTCCGCTTATGTGAGCAACAACACGGTTGCCAGCGCAGACATACCGAGCCTGATTGGTCTGGTGTACTCGGCGTTGATGCGGATCTCGATCGGCCCGGTCGCGACACCGGCGGATTCGCTCAAGCCAGCCGTCCCGATCAAGCGATCGATCACGGCCGAATATCTGGTCTGTCTTGAAGACGGCAAGAAATTCAAATCTCTCAAGCGTCATCTGCGCACCCAATACGATATGACGCCGGAACGGTACCGTGAGAAATGGGGGCTGCCGCCCGATTATCCGATGGTCGCTCCAAATTACGCCGCAGCGCGCTCGCAACTCGCCAAGCAAATGGGTCTCGGTCAGCAGCGTCATCGCCGCAAGTAAGCCGCTTCGCGCGCCTCAACGTTGCAGGACGCCGATCAGCCGATTGGCGAAACTGAGCCGCTCCGACATCACCCGGACCACATACGCGAACAGCGCTTGGCTCAGCGCCGGGTGCTCGCGCTTGATCCGGTCGAAGGCGTCCGAATCAAGCTCATATAACACGCTCGCGGTTTCGGCCTGGATTGTCGCGCTGCGTGGCGAGTGAGTGATCAGGCCCATTTCGCCGACGGTGGTATGCCTTCCGAGACTGCGCACGCGCATCGTCCGCCCGTCGGGCAGATCGACGATGATGCCGACACGGCCTTCCAGGATGAAATGCATCGAAGACGCGAGCTCGCCTTGCTGGGCGATAACGTCGCCGGTTTGGACTTCGAGACGACGACAGCGCTCGGCCAGGCAATCGGCAAGTTGCGTGTCGCCGAATTCTTCCGACATCCAAGCGCGCAACGACCGCGACTCGGTGACTTCGGCCCGATGGGCCTCGATGATCGACTGCTCGCAGGTTTCCAGCGCCCGGTCGAGGTCGGAAGCGATCGTAATATCGCCGGAGATCAATCTGGCGCTGCGAAACGGTCGCTCCAATTCCGGCGTCAGACCGACAAGCACAATGCGCGCCCCCGCTTCGGCGGCCGCTTGCTTGATCTGGGCGAAACTTTGCGTGGCAGACGAATCGATGCCGGTGACCCGGCGAAAATCGAAGATCAGGAAACGGCATTCACGCTTCTTGGCCAAAAGGGCCTTGACATGCTGGTAAAGCCGGTTTGCCGAACCGAAGAACAAGTAGCTCTGCAGCGCCATTCCCTGAATTTCCGGGCCGTGTTTGGCCAGAAGGATCAGCTCCTGCGAGTCCCGATCGAGCGACGACCGGTACTCCGTGCCGTCGAAGCTGAATTTAATCGCATTTACGCGGCTTGCGCTTAGCGCGAAGGTGGCGCAACCGATCACTACGCCGATGAGCACGCCCGCGACGAACCCCAAATTGATGATGAGCAATGCGATGGCAAGCAGCGAAAAGTAATCGGCGCGGAGCAATTGTCGCGCCGACTGGATCAGCCATTGATAGACCAGCCCGGCGCCGAGAAACATCAGAAGGCCGGCCAAAACGTACTTTGGCACATAGCCGAGGAACGAAGGATCGGCCACGAGCATGGCCGCCGAGACAGCAGCGACCGTAAAGCCGGCTACGCGGCCGGTCCCCCCGACCGAGCGGACAAGAATGGAGCGGCTCAACGACGTGCAACTCACGTAGCCGCCGAACGCGGCGGTTACGATATTGGCTAGCCCGACCACTTTGAGGTCGCGCTCGATATTGGCCTCGGTGCGGGTAGCGATTTCGATGCCGGTGGTGTTGAGGAGTAAATTGATGACGGTAACAAACATGACCGCCAGCAAGTCACCCGCTAGTGCCGGCAATGCCGTCCAGGAGAAGCCGCGCAGTGCGCCGGGTTGCCATGGTGAGGCGAGTTCGGCTCCCGGCTGCGGGTGAAACATCCAGCCTTGGGCTTGCGCGGCGCCGATCGAAGACCCGGCCAACAACAAAACAACGTAGGCCGCGATGAATGCCGTAAGCAGCACGCCCGGCAGTACGAACGGGTGTTTGGAGCGGCGCAGTGCCAGTTGCAGCGCGATGGCGACAATCAGCCCAGCCGCAAGCTTGCCGGCGACCGCGCCATTAACAAAAGCGCCGATGTGGGTGAGCGCCGGCTGTTGGTCGGTGACGACTTGCACCGCGCCCATGATCATCAGCCACCCTGTGGCGCCGAGAAAACCGCCGATCACCGGAAACGGAACGAAGCGGATCGCGCGGCCCGCATGGGTAAAGCCGAATACGCAGAGCAAAATTCCCGTCAGCGCCGTCGTCAGCGACATCGCGATGAGTGTCGGCGCAAGAAACTCCGTGCCGCCGTGGGTGGCCACGTGGTGGACGAGGGTCGCCACCATCGCCGCCATGACCACGGAAACGGAGCTGTCCGGCCCGGCAATGGCGAAAGGCAGAGAGCTGCGCCACGCCACGATGGCTCCGCCAATCGCGGCCGACAGAAACGTCACCGCGACGCCATAGGAAAGCACCTTGTCGAGCGGGCCGGTGAAGATCAGCGCGGCGTATGACAAGCAATACGCGATCGAAAGTATGCTGCAGATCGTTCCGGCAAATACGTCCGTCAGCGCCGTCCGGAACTTCTTGTTACTGAACGCGCGATCCAGCTCGACACCACTGACGGCCATCGTTTGACCTTCCCGGGCGCTGCGCACCTGCCCCGGAAGGATTTATAACACGATTGCGGTGGTGACCAGATTGCGCATGCCGACGAGCACGTCCTGCCGCTTGCAGCGCCATTGTACGTGCGAGGTCACACATCAGTCATATGGCAGTCACACGGCGGCGGCGGTCAGCGCCGCTCGCGCATCGGAACGAATCCGCTCAATCATGGAGCGGAATCCGTTGGAGCGCTGCGGGGTAAGATGCTCGCGCAGACCGATGTGTTCGAATAACGCCAGGGCGTCAGTCGCCAGGATTTCCTCGGCGTGCTTGCCGGAAAATATCGCGAACAGGATTGCGATCAATCCGCGAACGATATGCGCGTCGCTGTCACCCTCAAACATCAGCACGGGTCCCCCCGTGCCATTCGGGCGCACGCTGGTGTCCAGCCAAACCTGGCTCGCACAGCCCTGAACCTTGTTTGCGGTGGAATGTGCCGCTTCGGCAAGCGGCGGCAGATCTCGTCCGAGCTCGATCAAATACCGATAGCGATCGTCCCAGTCGTCCAGAGCCGAGAAATTGTCGATGATTTCCTGGATGTCTGCCATCGCCGCGCCGGTCCTCGCCGCTCTATATAGAGCGGCTTACCCGAGAGGTCGATGTTCCCGCGAAGATTATGCGGCGTGCTTGCCGTCCTTGCGCGGTGTCGGCCCGCGCCACGTAGGCGTCAGGTCGGCGGGGGTCAAGGTGCTCTGACTTGCGGATTTATCCTGCACCGTCCTTGCGTCGCCCGAGTGCCGCACTGTGCTGTTGGCGAGGGAACCGGTTTCGCGCGGCGCCATCGCCTCGCTCAATGCATCGTAGAGCATCTTGGCGCCGGCTTGGGCGCGATAGCCGATGGCGGTAGCCACCTGCGAACCCACCGTGCAGGCCTCGGGCTGGCGTTCACAAAATCCGCGCAAGTCTCCGACCGTCGCCGAAGCCGCCGAGATCGCCTCGGAGGCGCTGATCTCGCTGCCGGGCGACGGGCTACGTTGCGCTGCGCCGATCGGCAGCAGCACCAGCACCAGTCCGAGCCAGAACGTCATTCGCAACAGGAAGAACATGAAACCGGCATCCCCCGCGGCCTGCATTGCCGCACGTAGGCTCAACCTAGCAAGCACCCTTGAAAGTCGCGTTGGCGATGCAGGGACGTTTTTGCCCATAATCGAGCAGAATAATCCGCAAATTTTCGCGCAACTTGAAAAAATGCAATTTTGCTAAAATTTGCACGAACGGGCCGATGCTGGTGATTGGCGGTGTTCTGGTCGCCCCAAATACCCAATTGCCAGGCTTTTTCACGGATAGCGTGAGCGCCGCAATTGGCGCTCGCGGCCGCAAGCAACGACCCGTTCACCATGATGCGGGAATCCGCGGTCGCACCAGCCTCAGGCGCATCGTCCCGGCTCGGCGCGACCCTTGCACCTTAGTGTTCGCTTAAGCGCCGTCTGACACGATCCGCGACAGAAAAATGGGGAGCGCGTCTGTAAATCAGACGTGCGATCGGCGTCGTGGGCCTCTTCGCGCCAATACGAATGTATATTGAATCGCTGGTGCACCCCTCCGCGCAACAGGATGCACTAACCGCTGCGCGGCATCGCGCCTTCATCGCTCCGCGCCTGCTCGGCAGCGTGATCGCTTTGGCCTCGTTTCCGGTCTCCCTGATCGCGTGTGGCGCGCCGAACGCGATTGAGCTGATGGTATTTGCCTGGCTTATTGCTCCGATCCTCATCGCCTATTTTCTGTCGCGTACCGGACGTTATGAGAGCGCCCATGTACTGTCGTCGCTCGCGCTGACCGGCCTGGTGACAGCGGTGGCGATGCTGACCGGCGGCATCGCTTCGTTCGCCGCCATCTGGCTTGTCGTGGTGCCTCTTGAGGCGTCGCTGTCGGCGTCCCGGCGCGTGGTCGCGGTGGCTTCGACTTTTGCACTCCTCGCCGCCGGTTTGTTGACGCTTGTGAGCGAGCTCGAATGGCTGCCGCCGCCTTCTCCCGGTGGGCATGCGGCCTTGGCCACGCTGGGAATCGTGTCGGCCGCGCTTTACGCGGCCGGGCTCGCGTTGGGCACCGAGGCCCTGACCCGCATTAGTTTCTGGCTGCTTTACGCCGAGGAGGACCGCTATCGCCTTTTGGCGCGCAACATGACCGACGTGATTACGCGACACGGGTGCGATGGCACCGTGCTGTTCGTATCGCCGGCCGCGGAGCAGCTGTTCGGCTGCGGTGTCTCCGACCTGGAAGGGCAAGGCCTGTTCGGCCGCGTCCACGTTGCGGACCGGCCCGCTTTTCTGACCGCGCTCGGCGATGCCGGAGCGCTGCGCGAAAGCCGATCCGTCGAATTCCGCGTTCGCCGCGAGTGTTCCGGCACGGACCGTCGGCCGCCCGCGCAGTTTGTGTGGATCGAGATGCGCTGTCGACGGCTCGAACAGGCGGACACTTCCGACCGCCGCGAAGTCGTCGCTGTGCTGCGCGATGTGACCGAGCGCAAGCGTCAGGAGCAGGCGCTCGAAGACGCGCGGGCCGAGTCCGAGCGGGCCAACGCCAGCAAGAGCCGCTTCCTCGCCACCATGAGCCACGAATTGCGCACACCGCTCAACGCTATCATCGGTTTCTCGGACATACTGAAGCACGAACCGGCGCTGACGCTCGATGCCGGGCGCCGCAACGAATACGCCGGACTTATCAACGATTCCGGTCAGCACCTGCTCGCTGTTATCAATGGCGTTCTCGATATGTCGAAAATCGAGACCGACAATTTCGCCATAACGCCTGAACCGTTCGCCCCGACCTCAGTCATCACCGCGGCCTGCAACATGCTGGCGCTGCAGGCCGGCGAAGCCGGCATCGCGTTGGAGAGAATGCCGATCGGCACTCTTCCGGAAATGATCGCGGACAAGCGTGCGATCAACCAAATCCTTCTTAACCTGTTGTCAAACGCCGTTCGCTTTACCGACCGTGGCGGCAAGGTCATGATCGGCGCGCGGGCCGAGGCCGGCGGCATCACTTTCGTAATCGAAGATAACGGCGTCGGCATCAATGACGAAGATTTGGCTCGGGTCGGCGAACCGTACTTTCAGGCCAGCGCCACCTATGATCGCCGTCACGGCGGCACCGGTCTTGGTCTGTCGATCGTCAAGGGCCTAGTCCGCTTGCACGGCGGCGAAGTGGATATCCGTAGTCGTCTTGGCGTCGGCACGCGCGTCAGCGTCCGCCTCCCGCTCGATTGCGAAAGTACCCAAATGATCAAATTGCGAGCGGCCCGAGTTCCTGCCGGCGTGATGCATTATTTGACCGCGCCCGAGCCCGACGATGGCGTGGATTCCAGGACCGTCCACGAAGCCTACTCCGCATCGTCCATTGACATTCAGGTGAAGAAAATTGCCTGAGCACCGCACCATCCGCCGTCGCTCCGCCTCGCATTCATCCGGCCCATTCAGCCGAGCAGCGGCGCCCGTACGGCGCCTGTGGGCACGGGCGACGCATCGGCCGGTCGATGCCGTCGCAATGCTAGCCGCGACGGCCGCGAGCCTTGTCATCGTCGTCAACGCCGTTTTTCTGCAATCGGGTGCGCAGCCGGCGCCGTTTTTCGCCAATCCCGCGGCGGCGCCGCAGGTTGCGGCTATGGGGCCCAATGTACCCACAGATTTCCCAAAACCGACGGCAGCACCGGCCTCGCGTAATGTGTTCGCCGAGCGCGGCCTGCAGCCGGTCGCGGCGCGACGGAATGACCCCATCGGCGACCTTATAGGTTCGTCGGTCAGCTCGTCGCTGCGTGTGATGGCGGTGCAACGCGTCCTCTCCGCCTACGGCTACGGTCAAATCCGGCCGTCAGGAGTGCTTGACGTGCCGACCAGCGCCGCAATCGAAAGGTTCGAGAGCGAGCATAAACTGCCGGTGACCGGACACCTTTCCGATCGGCTCTTGAACGAACTCGCCACCATGATCGGACATCCGGTCGAATAATTGTCCTTCTCCCATCTCGTGGTTTAGGATTCCCGAGTTCGCGTTGTGTGCGCTCCGGAAACAACGATCATGCGCCTGAAGACCGCGCTTTGGGTCGCCGCCTATCTGCGGCGCTGCCAGGTCGAAGGCGTGTCGGGGGTCGTGCGGCGCCGGGGCGCGGAAGAAGCCGGCGCCGTCTTCGTTCGCATCAGCCGGCTCGATGGCACCTCGGATTTATTCGGGCCGGCGCCGCAAAGCGCGTTCGACGCCACGCGCGATGCCGGACGTGCATTTGCGCCGAGCCTTGCCAGGCAATCGGTGCCCGATGCCGAGGTCGAGGCATACCTAGCGCGGCAAATAAAATTCGACTCCGACGTGTGGATCGTCGAAATCGAGGATCGCGCCGGACGCAATTTCCTGGACGTCGTTAGCGGTTAAATCCGGCGCTCAGGAGGCGCTGCGGCGCATGCTCGTCCGTACCAATTCGGAGGTTCGTTGCGTAGGAGCCGTCGGGCGCGCGCGCCGGTGTATTTCGTCGTCCCAAGCGAGCGGCCGGTGCTTGCCGGCGGCGCGCTCGTCCTGCTGGAGCGATTGCCAAATGGCGAGCATGTCCTCGGCTGCCTGAGCTGTCATTTCGTCATAAAGCGCGGCGAGCGCATGCACGCGCTCGACAGAGTGCCCGACCGCGGGATTGAGGAACATGAGAATGCGATAGACCACATCGCGGGGCATGCCGAGCGCCTTTGCCGCAGTCACGGCGGGCTCGCCCAAATCGTCCCGCACGATCCGCCGCGCTTGCTCGTGCGTAATGTGCAGTGCGTAGGCGAGCTGGCGGGAAAAATCGTCGCGATTGCCGGAAAGTGCCGCTGCTTCCAGCTGCTGGGCGATCGAGGGATCGCGCAACGCCTTGCTACGGCCCGCATTGCCGGGTGTGACAATGTCGAGATTGAGCAAAATGATCCGGCGTTCTTCGGAATTGGCCGTGAAGAACAAATCGTTGAGTTCGCCGGCCGTTGTGGCGTCGAGTGTGTGAGAAGCGTTGCCGGAGCGTTCATATTGGTCCGCTGCATTTTCGCCGACTGCAATAGCGGAGGGCTCGGCCGGAGCTGCTTCGATTAACGCTGACGGTTGTAGCATGGGATGTAGGTGCAGCTCGACGGCAACTTCCACTTGATCGCGCGCCAGCCATTGCAACACCCGCGACGGCGGCGACGGATAGCGCGCGAACCGCCGCGCTATGGCGATGCGCGTCGGCACGTCGACCGCCTCGAGAAGCCGCAGCGCCAGTTCGGTGTAATGACGTTCTTCGGTGGCGGTATGGCTCAGCCGATGCACGTAGAGATCGGTCAGAACGCGGAGCAGCGTGGGACGCATATCGACGCCGTTGCGCGAGCCGAGGTCGGCGAGACCCTCGAGAGCGAAGATGTCTCGTAACTGCATTGTCCGTGACTCAAACACCACAACAGCGGACCGGGCCGAAGGATAGCGGCCCGTTCACTGCGCCCCGACCGACCACACCCCAGTCTTAAGTCGCGCCCGTTAGCGGAGCGTTAACCCTGCATGCGGCTTACTTACGCGGACGCCGATGCGGGTCGCGTCGGCTAAAGGGTCCGCCGCTCCATAGGCAGCGGACAACGGCTGGGCCGCCAGATGGGCATCATTGTTAACTTCCCCACCGACGGGCGCATTGTGCGCTTTGGCCGTGCCGAGGCGTTTGATGAATCCGCGACCGTCATCATTCTTCCCGTCGTGCGTATCGAACGGCATGACGAGCAAGGTGCGGGAGAAGCTGAACCGCGAACGCATCCGCCGGCGGAGAATGGCGGTCGCCGGCGCATGCGCCGCCGCTAGAGCGGTTGTCGGACGACGCGCCAGCCGGTCACGCTACTGCGGCGGCGGTTCAATGCGGCATTGGGCACCGGCGAGCGCGCGGCGTGCCATCGCCATCAATCCAGGCTCCGGCGCCAACGCCCGTAGCACGATCAGCCCCCGCCGGGTCGGCGATTCGATGATCAGCCGGTCGGCGGCGGTGACATCTTCTTCCTCGGGCATTTGAGCGTGTTGCTCCGGCGTCATCAGGTCGAGCTCGATTGCACGGCGGCCGGCGGCGCGGTCGTTAATGGCGTAATAGGCCACGCTGTTCCGCGTATAGAAAGTCACCGAGGTGTAGGCTTGGCTTACCGGTGCATTCAGTTTGAGCGCACCGCTGGAGAGGTCATAACGGCATACCGCCACCGCAAACGCCGGGTCCATGAATGGCATGGTCGTGTCCTGGGCGCTCGGCGCGTTGAGTTGCAAGACGGCGTTGACCGGCGAGATCAGCGCCAGCCGCGAATAGGCGTCTTTGGTCGCAGCTTCCGGCATCGCCAGGACGGTCGATAGGTGCACGATGCCACCTAACAACAGCGCGCCGAGGATCCATAGCGGCAAGCGGATCATGAGCAGCTCTTTCGCACCACCGCGGGCATCGGTCCTTCTTTCGTGGTCAGCGAGGCGACGCCGATCGGCGTATCGTAAAGTCGCCAGACCATGACGAAATGCTCGACGCCGCCGCTGGGCAGCCAATTGCCCGGCCGCGCCTGCGGCCCGACGTTGATGACGAAATGGCCATCCGTCTCCCGCACGATTTCCGCGCTGGTGAATCCGTGCCGGTCGACGGTGTTGGGGACGAGCCGCCCCTGCGGATCGTAAAGCGTCAGCGTCCAATAGCGCGCCGCCGGCGTCATACCACTGACCACGTAGGTACAGCGGCCGTCGAATGCGCCACCGCTGTCGTCGGTGTTGGCATAGAAGGCGACTCCATCGCCGGCGCCGATCGGCAATTCGCCGGTACGGGCGATGGTGGCGCGCGCGTAAGGATCGATGTCGACCGATCCGCTCTTTGGCCACGCCGTCCAGGCGCCGATCGTCAGCGAGCCGAAGGCAACGCCGTGCGTCAGCGTCAGCCAAGTCGCGCCGAGCCCGATGGCGGCCGCGACTATCAGCGTAAAAAAGGAGCCGAAGAACAAGCGCACGGTCTAATCGCCGCGGGGGACGCCGGCGGGCTTGAATTCGCTCGCCGCCGTCAATTTGTGGTCGCCGCCGACGCCGTCGAGTTCGCCGGACGTGCCGGCGGGCACCGCCTGCGCCGCAAATGCTTGGCTCGCGTCGTCAAGCAAGTGCTCGACATGGACTAGCGCTTCGGTGCCCTTGCGCGTCAGCAGGATCTGCTGCGGCGGCGGTGCGCCTTGCAGCGCCGCGTCGGCGACGGTCGGAGCGTGCTGCGGCGGCGGCAGGCCTGGCAGCGGCCGCAGTTCCACGCCCTGATGCGCGTAGGCCATGATGTTGTGCCAGACCAGCGCCGGAATGGTGCCGCCGGTCATGCGCTTCGTCGGCGTGTAGTCGTCGTTTCCCATCCATACTGCGCCGCAAAAGTTGCCCGTGTAGCCGACGAACCAGGCGTCGCGCCAGCCGTTGGTGGTTCCGGTCTTGCCGGAAACCTGGATGCCGTCGAGTTGCGCCCGCCGGCCGGTGCCGTTCTGCACCACCGAGTTCATCATCCCG
>Ga0181537_10003945_pt1 | contig 12462 bp, 13 predicted proteins | sample PEATcosm2014_Bin_39_FD_119765 | JGI IMG/M metagenome (GOLD analysis project Ga0181537, IMG submission 119765) | Peatland microbial communities from MTU Mesocosm Facility, Houghton, MI, USA - PEATcosm2014_Bin23_10_metaG | ecosystem: Environmental > Terrestrial > Soil > Wetlands > Peat | place...
CCGGCCCGCTGTCCATCAAATCAGTGGTGCGAGGAAATGGGACATGGTCTACACACGGCAGCCGGTTCGTGCTGGGCGCGGATTCGATCCTGGTGCTTAACAACCGGCAGCCCTACACAATTCTGATCGATTCCCCGGAACCGGTACGCACGTTCTGCCTGTTCTTCAGGGATGGGTTGGTGGAAGAAGCGTGGCGTTGCCACACCCGGGGTGCTGCCGAGCTGCTCGATGATCCATGTCGTTTGCCGCCGGATGTCGGGTTCTTCGAGCGCATGCATTCCAAGCAAGGGCCAATTGCGGCGCTATTGGCTGCCATGCAGCGTGAAACAGCCTCGGGCCATGCGACGGCGGAATCACTGGAAGATGGATTCCTGCTAATGGCGCGTCACTTGCTGCGGCTCCGGTCGGAGTTGGAGTGTTACGCCGCTCGCGTGCCGGCGATCCGCGTGGCCACCAGGGCGGAGTTGTTCCGCAGACTTACGAACGCGCGGTCGATCATCGAGGCCTCGCTCTGCCAACCACTGAACCTCGATACGATCGCAAGCGCCGCGTGCCTTTCCCCGTATCATTTGCATCGTCTCTTCACCCAGGTCTTCGGAGAGACGCCGCACCGCTATGCCGTGCGGCGCCGCATGGACCGGGCGCGGCGCCTTCTGGCGCAAACCGATATGCCCGTGACCGTGGTTTGTCTGGAGAGCGGCTTTCAGAGCCTGGGTTCGTTCAGTACTCTTTTTCGAAAGGAGAACGGATGCTCGCCGCAACAGTTCCGAATGAGCCGAAAGAGTTCAGCACGGAAGAGCTCTATAAACCAAGTCTCTCCTTGAGTAACTTGACGCGATCCCTGGAAACTGCCAGTTCCGTGTTCTTGCCGTCTTTCAAGCGCAATAACACCCGCTCGGCAAACCAGGAATGCAGCTCCTGAACGAAGTCCAGATTCACGATTGTGGATCGATGAATCCTCACAAACTTTGACTCGTCCAGCATTTCTTCTAGATCGGCGATCGTCCGGTCAATCACATAGTGCTTCTTCGCCGTGGCCGCGTAGGTCAACTTGTCGCTTGCGTAGAAATGAGTTACTTGAGCTACTTCGACAAACTCGACTTTGTCGCCGGTTCGCGAGGGTAATCGCGCGGGATGCGTCTTGGGTTTCTCGAGCGTCGCCATGAGCTGGGTCAGAATCGCATCCAGCGGCGGCGCTGCCTCGACGCCGGCGCGCATTCGCTCGAGTTTTCCCAAAGCGCGCTCCAGCAGCCGCTCGTCGACCGGCTTGACCAGATAGTCGACCGAGTGTACTTCGAACGCTTGCAGAGCGTATTCGGAATAGGCGGTGGTGAAAACAACGAGCGGCGCCGGTTCCAGGCGCCGCAGCATCTCGAAGCCGGAAAGGCCGGGCATCTCGATGTCGGTGAACACCACGTCACAGTTGCACTGCCCCAACATCGCGAGGGCTTCGCTTGGATCCGTGCTCGACCCGACCACTTCCACCCGCTTGGTATTCTCGAGCAGCCTGACCAGCCGCTTCACAGCCAACGGCTCGTCATCGACTACGAACGCGCGGATCATATTCCAGTGCTCAACGCGGTCCAGTGCTCAAGGCGGGGCTCGCTGCCGCGTTGTTCTGGGCCGTCGTGCTTTGGGTAGCGAGCATTGGCATCGACAGACGCACTTCCGTGTTACCGGGCACGCCAATGATTTCCAGTTGCGCGGCATCCTTGAAAAGCGCCGCCAGGCGCTCTTGAAGATGATCGATTCCATGACCGGCGATCAAGCTCGAACTATCGAAGCCTGGCCCGTCGTCGACTATGCTCACAATCAGCGCATCGTTCTGCTGTCTTGCCCGCACCTGGACCGACGCACCCTGCCGCCGCGGCGCGACCGCATATTTGATGCTGTTCTCGACCAGGGTCTGAATCGCGAGCGGCGGCACAGCGGCCCCCAGCAACGACTCAGGCACATCGATCTCGTATTGCAAGCGGCTCTCGAACCGGGTCTTCTCGATTTCGAGATAGTCCTTCACTATCCGCAGCTCTTGCTCGAGCGGCACCAGACGCGTTCGCGTGGAATCGAGCGAAAAGCGCAGCAGAGCAGCCATTCGCGAAAGCAGTTGCTCGGCCCTCACCGGGTCCTCATGAATCAGCGACGAAACGGAATTGATGGTGTTGAACAGGAAATGCGGCTGCAGGCGCGATTCGAGCGACGAGAGGCGTGCTTCCGTAGCCAGCTTCAACGCTCGCTCGCGTTCCAGCTCTTTCGTCTTCAGTTGAATAGCGCTCGCTTCCAGTTTCGTCTTGTAGACCTCATACGCCGAGACAAACGCGGATACCGGGATTGCAATGATGAGGCTGATGCGTAACGAAACCCAGAACTCGCTCCAGTAGTTGTAGTCCACGATCAGCATCCACATGAACAGCCCGGCCAGCATTGAGCCTACCGTCGTGCCCAGCACCAGGACCGCCAGCCGGGTCAGCCATTTTCTCGCGTCAGGCCATGCAGCCGTTCTGATGAAGGCCTGAGGCATCGCTGCGCAGAGAATTCCTCCAATGCAGTTGGAGTAGATCAGCGTGTAGCCAAACTGGACGGCAAGCTGCGGCCAACCGCTTCCGGGCCTGAAACTCCAGACCAACAGCGAAACAGCGCAGGCTGCCAGGAAGTTCATGAGCACAGCGCGAAGCGGCCACGCAAACCTGGACCGAACTCGCGATGCTGTGCTCGGGGAATGTCCAATTCCCGGTTCAGCGCAGGCTCTGTGCTCGTAAGTACTCATTTGGTGTATGCCAATACGACCGCTGTGGCCTGGCTGGGCAGGCTGCACTCAAACGCGGAGGGCGCCGGCTCTGCTCGAAGCGCCGAGGCAACGCCGATCGCGAAACCGAGCACCGCGGCCAGGAAAACCAATAACTGCTTCCGCTTCATGCCCAATGCTCCTTCGATTTCCAGCCTACTGCGAAGTGCCGTCCTGAGCCCCCGGAAAGCGACCAAGGGCCAAAACGGGCTGACCAGCGGCGGATAATCTCAAGCTGGAGGGGGCTCGATCCGCTCAGTTTGTGGGCTGCCAGGCCTGCAGAGCCGGGATGCGTATCGACTTTTTAGCCCGCCAACCGCAAACGCTCCACGGCGAGGCATCGGTCCATAACCACGAGCAGACCAGCGTCACGCGCCTTCCGGGCCGCCTCTTCGTGAATCACGCCCAACTGCAGCCACAGGCACCGGGCTCCAATCGCGATGGCTTCCTCCGCCAGCGCCGGAACAAACTCAGGGCGCCGGAACACATCGACAATATCCACCTTCTCGGGAATCTGCGACAACGATGCATAGCTCTTCTCACCGAGGACGGATTCGATTCCCGGATTTACGGGTATGATGCGGTAGCCCCTGCCTTGCAGATACTGCGCCACGCCAAAGCTGGGGCGGTCGGGATTCCCGGAGAGCCCGACTACCGCGATCGTCCTGGCCGTCGACAGTAGTTGGGCGATTTCCTGATCATTCATCGGCGGCATCTGCGCTACTCTGGCGGGGTCTCTTTTCCGAGGCGGCTTTTGCCGCGGAGCGTTCCTCGTTCAGCATCCCAAGAATCTTCTTGAAGCGTTCGACCTCGACGTTGGTGAGCGTCCTGTAGGCGCCCGGCTTCAACGCGCCCAAATCGAGGAAAGCGATCTGCACTCGTTTTAGCTTCTCCACCAGCCGACCGAAGTGCTTGAACATGATGCGGATCTGGTTTTGCCGGCCCTCCACCAGCCGCACCTCATACCACGGGTTTCGCGCGGCCCGAACCAACTTCAGGCCCGCCGGCGCCGTGCGCTTGCCGTGAACGGGAATGCCTTTCCGGAACTGGTCCTCCTGCTCGAGGGTCAGGCGGCCGGTGACTTTCACCAGATAGGTTTTGGCGACGTGACTCGAGGGCGCCATCAGGCGCGCCGCAAACTCGCCGTCATTGGTCAGCAGCAGCAGGCCCTCGCTGGCGTAGTCCAGGCGCCCAACCGGGTAGATGCGCTCGCGGAGCCCTTTGAAGAAGTTCATTACCGTTTCACGCCCTTCCGGGTCGTGCACGGTTGTCATTACACTCTTCGGCTTGTGGAACGCATAGTAGAGGAAATGTTTCGGCGCGGTCAGCCGTCTTCCATCCACCTTGACGTCGTCGACCGCCAGATCAGCCTTCGAGCCAAGCTCGGTCACTGTCTTTCCATTGACAGAGACACGTCCGGCGACAATCAGATCCTCAGCTTTGCGCCGGCTGGCGACACCCGCCGCGGCAAGGATCTTCTGCAGGCGCTCTTCAGCCATGCGATTGCGGCGATGGCATCATCGCTTGCCCTCGATTTCCGAATCGGCTGTTGCGTCCGCGCCGGCGGCTGATTGCGCGCCATCGGGTTCCGTGTTGACATCCGGCGCATTCGCGTCCGAGCCTTCTTCGAGTGAAAGCTGCGCGGTCTCGCCCGGGCTGGCGCCTTCAACCTCCGGCGGGTCGGCGTCAGTCAGAGCCAGCCTTCCCAGCTCCTCGAACTCCTTCAGGGTTGGAAGCTCGGCGAGCGAGCTCAACCCGAAATGCAGCAAAAACTCCTGAGTTGTTTTGTAAAGGATCGGCTTGCCCAAAACATCTTTGCGGCCGGCGGTTGCAATCAGTTTCCGGTCGAGCAGAGTCTTCAGCACGCCCGCGCCCTGAACGCCGCGAATCTCCATGATTTCCGGCGCCGTCACCGGCTGTTTGTACGCGACGACGGCGAGGGTTTCAAGAGCCGCCAGCGATAGCTTGAAGGCGGGCTGCAAATTACGGACAAATTTGCGGATATCTTCGTGGTGTTCCGGCTTGGTGGCCATTTTATAGCCGCCCGCCACTTCACGCACGCTCAAACCACGAGACGGCGCCGAATAGTCGGCTACTAATTTCGCCAGAATCGCCTGAACTTTATCGAGAGGCTCGCCTAATGCGCTGCCGATCTGCTCGGCGCTGAGCGGCGAATCGGTCACATAAATGACGGCTTCGATAATCGCCTTCAGCCGGTCCTCGGGGTCCGCGGCAGGCGTCGATTCCCAGCCTTCCGCAACCATCATCTCGGTGAAGCCGTCCCGGCCGTCGCTGTCTAATGCCCCGCCGTCGTCGTCCAATCTAGCGTCGTCTTCGCCCGATTCGGCGGCATCCGAGGCGTCCGCCGCAGGTTCCGTCGAGTGCTCATCGCCATGCGCAGCCTGCGCCGCCAGCGGCAGATTCTCCTCTGGCAGAACGCCATCACTCTCGTGAATAGTCTCCACGTCTTCCATTCGTTGCTTTCGTTTCTCTTATTGGTAATCCCGGTCGACAGCGGCCAGCTCTTCCGGATCAGCAAAAGCCTGTTCGTAGGCTTCATGCCGCTGCAGCACGATGTCGCCAAAGGACTCACCCTGGCTCAGTTCGACGGCCTGCCGCTTCACCAGCTCCAGAATCGCCAGCAGCAGGCAGATCATCGCGCGCCGCGTTTTCTGTTTTTCAAACAACTCCGTTACGGAAAGCCGTTCAGAGGGACGGAGCAGCTCCAAACGCTCGCGCAGGTAGCGCACCATATCCGGCACGGAGCCATCTTCTTTTTCTATCTCATACTGGGGCCGGTCCTTCATCCTCTCGAGGACATTTTGGAACGTCTTCACGAGGTCGAACACGGTCACATTCAGGGCCGGTTCTTCGTCACCGGCAAAGTCGCCGATCGATGGATTCGACCACATCGCCTCTTCCACGATGCGCTTCTGATACAGCATCTCCGCCGCATTCTTGAAGCGTTCGTGCTCTATCAACCGCTCGACCAGTTCCATGCGCGGATCCGGTTCGGGCGACAGCCGCTCGAGCTCCGGATCTCTCGGCAGCAACATCTTGCTTTTAAGGTGAATCAGCGTCGCCGCCGTGAACACGAAGTCCGAGGAGAGCTCGATATCCATCTGCGCGGCTTTAGCAACGTACTCGAGATATTGCGACGTAATCTGAGCGATAGGTATGTCGTAAATGTTGATCTGCTGCTTCTTAATCAAGTCCAGCAGCAGGTCGAGCGGCCCCTCGTAGCGCTCGAGGTGAAAGTTCAACGGCAATGACGACACTAGTGATCACGATATCATGCGGGAACTGCCCGGAACTGTGGGCTCCGGCCGCCAATCTTTCTGTTTCTTCAGCACCAGTATTGAGGGTGGCCGCTAGGCGGGCCCTCGGCAAGGCGATGCAAGTGATTGATTACACAACCGTGAAACAGGTCACGTCCACAGGACCGACAGGGATGGCCGGGTGGTTTTGCGAATTACGAAACGAACTGTCCCAGCCGGTAACTTGGCAGGCGCGCGACCGAACGAGGGCGTCCGCCCCACGCGGCGAGGGCGAAGAAAAGGCGTTTTCTGCGAAACGGAATGCCATGCCACGGCCGGCACCCCCGGGATGAAAGAATACGGAACACGGGGTTAGCACCGAAACGCCCCCTGACGGTCGCATCTCAGCTCGCGGTTCTGGCGACGCGAGCCTCGATCTTTTCGTGCAAAGCCATGAGACCGTCAGCAGGCGTGCATTCTGTAATTCGCCGTAGCTTTGGTGGCTGAGGACAAGGCGGTAGAATGTGATTGATAGCGATGCCCACCAATACCTATGAGAACGCGAAGCGATCAGTCGAGGCGCTGGGCCCCACGGACCAGTTGCGCCTCGTCTCAGAGCTTGCGTCGCGGCTGAGCGGCGAGCTTAATCGACGCCCACGCAGTCTCTTGGAACTCGAGGGCTTGGGCGCGGATGTGTGGCAGGATGTGGACGTTGACGAGTACCTGCGGCGGGAACGCTCGTCGTGGAATGGATAGACGCTCTCCGCGGGGAGATCATCGGCCTCGATTCCGCACCGCTCATTTACTTCATTGAGAAACATCCGCTACGCGCGGCGAAGCTGCGGCCTTTCTTCGCTGCAGCTCAAACACAGGAACTCCGCGTGGTGACCTCGCTAGTGACACTTCTCGAGGTCTTGGTGCATCCGCTGCGGCGGGGCCGCGATGATCTTGCGAGGGAATACCGGGAGATTCTGTTGCGATCACCTAGCTTGACAATGGTTCCGCTAACCGAGGAGATCGTCGAAGAAGCGGCTCGACTCCGTGCGCTCCACAACCTGCGAACCCCGGACGCTATTCAATTAGCAACGGCCATGCGTGCAGGGGCCTCGTGGTTTCTGACGAACGACATGAGCCTTGCGGCCGTGACCGGCATCCAATTGTTAATTGTCGATCAGTTACCGAGCGAAAACCCACGGGCGCTTGAGTAACGGTCGGCATGCCGGAATCGGAGCGCCGATTCCTGTTACACTCGCGGTCGGATGTCTACGCTAGCCGAAGCCGCCATCCCCAAACGCGCCCGCATCGAATCGATCGACATCGTTCGCGGTGTAATCATGATCATCATGGCGCTCGATCACACTCGTGACTTCTTTGGCAACAGCGCCATTAGCCCGACTAACCTCGCGCAGACCACCATTCCGCTGTTTTTCACGCGCTGGATCACGCATTTTTGCGCTCCCGTTTTCTTTCTGCTCACCGGCGCCGGCGCCTATATTTCACTTCGCAAAAAGTCTAAGCGCGAGTTGTCGCGATTTCTCTTCACTCGGGGCCTGTGGCTGATCTTCCTGGATCTGGTGCTCTTCCGATGTTTCGGTCTTCAATTTAATTTCGACTATCACCTCACAATTCTCAACGTCCTATGGGCGCTCGGATGGGCGATGATTACGCTTTCGGCGCTGGTCCACTTGCCAACACCCTTGGTCACTGCCTTCGGCCTGGTACTGATCGCGGGTCACAATTTGCTCGACCCTATCGACTCCGCAAACCCGCTTTGGACCATCCTGCACTCTCTGAATTTCATCGTGTCAACTCCGAGATATTCTGTCTTCATCGCGTATCCGCTGATTCCGTGGGTTGGAGTTACCGCCGCCGGATACGGCCTCGGGCAAATCTATAGCTGGTCCGCGGACCGCCGGAGAACCTTCCTATTGCGTACCGGCCTGGGAGTTACAGCGGCTTTTGTGATTCTGCGCGGCATCAACATTTACGGCGATCCCGTTCGCTGGACCACGCAGAAATCCGCAGCCTTTACCGTGCTCTCATTTCTCAACACCAACAAATACCCGCCGTCACTGTTGTTCCTTCTAATGACGCTCGGGCCAGCGCTGGTTTTTCTTTGGGCCGTTGATGGCACGACACCACGATTTCTGCGCCCTGCGCTCGTCATCGGCAAAGTACCGCTGTTTTACTTCCTGCTGCACATGCCGCTTATTCATCTGCTCGCGATCGTGGTTTGTTACGCGCGTTACGGACAAGCGCACTGGATGTTTGAGTCGCCAAGCATGGATAAGTTCCCAATCACTCCGCCACCCGGATGGGGATTCTCATTGCCGGTTATCTATTTGATCTGGGCTTCGGTGCCGCTCGCGCTCTACCCGCTGTGTCGCTGGTTTGGGGCGTTGAAACAACGCCGTAGCGATGCCTTGCTCAGCTACCTCTGAACCCGGGTGATTTGTCCGACCCGAGAACTGTGCCTGCGCCACCACCGATATGAAGCAGCCTCAGCCCTTGCACCGGATGCGTCAGCAGCGTCTGGGCCGCGGCGAGGAACCGCACGGTATGGGGCAAGGTGGCGTGGAGGTCAAACGCAGCTTCATCCGCCCACTCCGAATGGATCGCGAACACGAATGGCGACCGCGCCGACTCGAACAAATTGATATTCAAACAACCCGCCTCGGCGCGAGAAGATTCGACAACCCGAAGCACTTCATCGCGAAATGCGGCTTCTTTTCCCGGCAGCGGCTCAAAGCGGATAATCGAGTGAAAAGGCATTTTTCGAGACCATCACCACTTTAGCGAGCTTCTTTGCTGGAAAGGCAGGCGACAAGATCGCCCGCACCACGCGCACGCTACAATGTAAGAGCCGTCTCGGTCACCTGAGGCGAGCACCCAAGCGGAAGGTGGTGAACTAAGCTTGGCTGAAGTCGTTCTTCAAGATGGGGAAACCCTAGAGAGCGCCCTCCGCCGCTTCAAGCGCAAGGTCCAGCAGGAAGACATCGTTAAAGAGATCAAGCGCCATTCGTTTTATTTGAAGCCCGGAGAAAAGCGCCGCACCAAGGAAGCACTCGCCCGCAAGCGCAATCGTAAGAAGCGCCCGCGCGATGTGGAATAGCCGAATTCAATAAGACAGCAGGGCCCGCCGAGAGTTGATTTGCTCCTGGCGGGCCTTTTGATTTTTTCCGCTAGTACTTACTTACGGCTGCGGTGGGCCGCCGCGCGGCGGTCGACCCGGCCCGCCCATCCCCGCGCCGCGTTCCTGCTTCGTGTATCCGGCGGGAATGGCGAAATGCGAATCGTCCACGGCATTGGTTGACCAGCCGCTTTCGGTGGAGGTGATATCAATTGACACGGCGTTCGGGTCGGGCGCGCCGCCCATTGGGCCGATCTGCACACCACTGATCTGGGTCTCGGTTTCTACGGCCACCCCGCCGATTCTCAACGTCTCGCGCGTGGCCGCTGCCAGGGCCTGGCTCGCGCCGCCCATCATCCCCCCTCCGCCGAATGCGTCCGCGGCGGACGTCGCGGCCTTCAGGTGAAAGGCGCGCATCTCGTCCCCGCCGGGCACTGAACCCACCGTCCATACGTCGGATCTGAATTTCGTTGCGCCGCCGCTTTTGCTTGTGGCCGTAATAACTGTCTCCGTGGCCGTTTGCCCATCGATCAGCTTCGTCTTTCCGGTTTTATCCACTTTCACATCGAAGTCGTTTGTGCCTTGGCCCGTCATTTGCTGCATCCGGTCCTGCATCTGCTTCATCTGGTCGAATGTGATCACGGTGTAGGTCTTGCGTGTGTGATCGATGTTGGTGATGGATCCGGCATCGTAATCCGTGATTGTCGTGGTCGTATCCCCGACCCGCGCCATTTTGTTGCCTTTCACATACACGGTGTACGTCCGGTCCTGGAATGACTGGGCCATGGGGGCTCCCATGGGACTGGCCGACATCTTCTTCATCATGTCGATCAGGGCCCCTCCGTTGTAGTGGAGCTTACTGATGTAGGTAACATCCGCCTGCATCGAAAGCGCCCCACCCAACGCCCCCACGAGCCCATAAGCTAACAGTGCTTTCATCGCTATTTCCTCCTCCAAACAGCTTAGCTTCTCTGGAGCCCAAGTCTATGCTGTGATTGTGACCCTTGTTGAAGTTTCAGGCCTGCTGCGCGCCGGCAAGCTGTCGCCGGTGGAGCTGGCCAAACACGCCTTCGCGCAATACGAGCAACATAATCCCACACTGAACGCGTTCATTCTGACGTATTTTGACCAAGCCCTTTCCGCCGCCCGAGAAAGTGAACGGCGCTTGCGCGAAGGATGCGGCCGCCCGCTTGAGGGTGTCCCGCTGACTATTAAAGACAGCTTCGACGTGGCCGGCTCTTTCACATCCTGCGGAAGCCTTCTATATGCCGGCTCGAAGGCCGCGCACGACGCCACTTCCGCCCGCAGGCTTTTCGAGGCGGGGGCCGTGATTCTGGGAAAAACCAGTTGCCCTGAGTTTCTGATGAACTACGAGACCGACAATCGCCTGATCGGTCGAACCACGAATCCCTGGAATCGGGAGCGCACCGCGGGTGGGTCGTCGGGCGGTGAATCCGCCGCCATTGCCGCGGGCATCTCGATGGGCGGAATCGGCAGCGACGGCGGCGGGTCGATACGCTGGCCCGCGCACGCTTGTGGCATCGCAGGGCTGAAGCCTACGCCCGGCCGGGTTTCGGCTGCCGGCCACGTACCCGAGATTGCGCATCCCGGCGGATTGCTCGGCGTCGGCGGCCCCATGGCTCGCACGGCGGCGGACGTCAAGATGCTTTTCGAGGTGCTCGCGCACTACGATCCCGAAGACCCCTTCTCGACGCCGGTTCCGCAACGCTGGCGCGATTTGGCTGAGTTTAGGACGAGTGGCAGCCGCATTGGAATCGTCGAGAACTGGTATGGGACGCCCGTACAAGCCGCCATTGCCGCCGCTGTTGAAAAGGCCGCTCGAACGCTCACCGATCTCGGCTTCATCGTCGAACCCTTCCGGCCGCGGGGCCTGGAACGCGCCGAGGCATTGTGGTGGTTCTTCTTTGCACAGCTCTGGGCGCGTGTGTTCCTGAAGTCCGTCGAAGACAAGCGCAGTGAGCTTCATTGGGCCGGTGTCGAATTGTTCGAGCAGGCCCTCGCCGAACCCGAGCCGACCATTCCAAAGCTGCTTGAAAATTTTGCGCTGCGCGACAAAATGCGGACGTCCTTGCTCGAGCAAATGGAAACGCATCGGGTGTTGTTGCTGCCCGCCGCGGGGGTTACGGCGTTCCCGCATCGTTCCAGACAGTGGCTGGCGGAGGGACGCTACATTGGCCTGCGGGAAGCCATGTCGCCGCTGACGCCGTTCAATCTATTTGGAATGCCCGGGCTGGTGATTCCGCTCGGTATGGACGAAGACGGTATGCCCTGCGGAATTCAATTGGTGGGCAGGCCGTACGATGAAGAATTACTCCTGGAAATCGGGATCGCGCTCGAAACCGCGCGTGGGCCGTTTCCAACGCCACCCGGATACAAGGCGATTATATAGATACAACGCGATCATGTAAACCAGATGCTGGAGCCGCCGAATGCCACTCGAGGAATACTCGCGCAAACGTAAGTTTTCAGCCACACCTGAGCCGGCTCCCTCCGTGCCCGCCGAGCCGGCGGAGCGCGCGCCAGTATTCTGCGTGCAGAGGCATGACGCCAGCCGGCTCCACTATGATCTGCGCCTGGAGGTGAACGGTGTTTTGGTCTCGTGGGCTGTGCCAAAAGGCCCGAGCATGGACCCCTCCCGTAAAGCACTGGCGGTGCACGTAGAAGATCATCCGCTGGAGTACGGGACTTTTGAGGGCTCGATTCCCGAAGGTAACTATGGCTCCGGAAGCGTGATGCTGTGGGACTACGGAACCTACGAAGTGCTGGACGGCACGGACCCTAAACGCCAGATTGAGCGCGGCGATTTCAAATTCGCGCTGCACGGACATAAGCTGCAAGGCGCATTCGCCATTGTGCGTATGAAGCCGCGGCCCGGCACGCGCACAAAGCAGGAAGAGTGGCTGCTGATCAAGAAGCCGGACGAGCACGCCATCAAAGGCTGGGATGTGGAGGCTTACAACCGCAGCGTGGCTACCCAGCGGACTCAGGAAGAGATCGCGTCCGGGGATTTGCCGCCGGCTCTCGATGAGCTCCCGGGCGTAAAGAAAGCGACCATGCCACATCATCTCGAGCCGATGCTCGCGACCCTTGGCGATGCTCCGCCGGCCGGCGCGGGCTGGCTGTATGAAGTGAAGTGGGACGGAGTGCGCGCGCTGTGTTACATCGACAAGGGGAAGCTGCAAATCGAATCGCGCAACGGCAATCGATGTGAAGAGCAATACCCTGAGCTGGCGGCGCTAGTGGCGGCCGTGGATGCCAAACAGGCCATTCTC
>Ga0181537_10003946_pt1 | contig 12462 bp, 9 predicted proteins | sample PEATcosm2014_Bin_39_FD_119765 | JGI IMG/M metagenome (GOLD analysis project Ga0181537, IMG submission 119765) | Peatland microbial communities from MTU Mesocosm Facility, Houghton, MI, USA - PEATcosm2014_Bin23_10_metaG | ecosystem: Environmental > Terrestrial > Soil > Wetlands > Peat | place...
GTGAACTATATCGTTTCACCCGTGTTTGCGTTAATGAACAAGTTACGTCCGGAGCGTCTCGCCTGAAATTTATGAAATCCCTGAAAGCAGAAGTTCTCAGTTTCGAATACCGAAAGATAATGATGCGTTTCCCCACCGTGGAAGAAGCAGAAAGCATCGGTAAAGACGCCAGAATCAACGGACTGAAAACTATTGGAGGGAATAAGTTCTCCCCCAATCATCCGGCAAGTGTTTTAGAGTACACCATCAAGGATGGAGAAGATACCAGCTCTCTACAGGGTGCTTCCCATTGCAAGGTGACATGGGATTAGCAACCTTGGGTTGACGCCCAAAACCCTTGATTGGGCATTACCTGGAACGGGAATCGCCATCATGAAGCAAAGATAGCGGCAACAATGTAAGTTAGTAGTCGCTAACATTTCCTTGGCGATTATCCAGCCTGCCCTACTTTCACGCCAAGGCGGTCAGTTGATTTAATCCTGAAGCGGACGGCCTTTACTTGCAAGCTTCTTGCGTGTATGTGATATCCGGGATATGCATTTGTCCGCTAACTTAAAGCAACCCACCGTTAGCAGGAACGTGACAATTAAGCTGTAGTGCTTGGGCGATAGGCAACTTATCAACCCGCACCAAGCCAAAAGTAGAGAAAGAGAGAATGAAGACAACCAGACCGTCCAATTATCGATCACGATGTGCCGTCGGCATTTTCGCACTGTTCGCAATTTTTTCTGAAGCGGCCAGTCTTCGCGCTCAAGTCGATCCGTCACCTGCTCCCGCAACTCAAGCGTCTGCTGCAACTTCGGCTCCGACCGCACCGGGCCTACTTAATCAGAAATATCTCGTGGGTGACTTTGGAGGAGAACGGTCCAAGCTTGAAGATGAGGGCCTTATCTTTACGCCGATCTATACGGCGGAAACCTTTGGCAACCCCATCGGCGGGGTCAAACAGGGAGCCACCTACGAAGGCCTGCTCGAACTCAATCTCACCCTCGATTTCAAGAAAATGGCCAATTGGGATGGGAGCTTCCACGTCAGCTCTTATTATCCGATGGGCAACAGCCTCACCGGTAGCGATACGCACGAACTTTTGACCATAAGCAACATCAGTGCTTACAACACGCTCCACCTCTTCGAGCTTTGGTATGAACAGAGGGCTTGGGACGACAAGGTCGCCGTGCGCATCGGGCAAATGGCCGCCGATCAGGAATTTTTTATCAGCAACAATGCCGCCAACTTCCTCAACGCAACCTATGGCTGGCCAGCTATTTTGTCCTCAAGCGCGCCCACACCCAGTTACGACTACGCCGCTCCAGGCGTCCGCTTGCAGCTTGATCCGGATGAGCACTGGCAATTCCTCGGCGCGGTTTATGCCGGAAATCCGGCGCCGGATCGATTGGGCGATCCCAATCCCAACCGCGCCCCGAGCGACGATTTCAACAACTCCGGCACCGGCTTTTACATCAACGGCAGCCAAGGGCTCTTCAGCATCAATGAACTCTGGTACAAACTGAACCAGGAAGACAACGCCACTGGTTTGCCTGGGACGTACAAGATCGGCGGCTGGCTCCATACGGATACCTTTTCCAACTTGAGGTACGATAACCGCGGTATTCCCCTCGCTTCGCCGGCCAGTGATGGCCATCCGCAAGCCGTGGACGGCAACAGCGGGTTTTATGGCATTGTTGACCAGGCCGTCTGGCAGGACAAATCCGATCCCAAACAAACCAAGGAAATCGATTTGTTCTTCCGGGGTGGAAACGCTTTGGGTGATCGAAGCATTTTCGATTACTACCTCGACGGGGGCGTGACTTTCAACGGTCTGATTCCGAGCCGACCTTCCGACTTATTCGGCGTGGCCACGGCTTACGGACATATCGGTTCCGGGTTGCAAGGTTTCACGGAAGACGAAAACAGCTTCAACGGAACGAAGGTGCCAGTGCCCGATTTCGAACAAAACGTCGAACTGACTTACTTGGCCCAGTTATCCCAATGGTGGACGGTGCAGCCCGACGTACAGATCATTATCCATCCCGGCGGGTCCGCGGCGATTCCGAATGCCGTGGTTTTAGGTTGCCGCACGGTCATCAACTTTTAGTCCTCGCATCGATTGAAGTTCCTTCTGCCGTCAGGTTTTGCCCGACAAACATTGCCGGCGGGTATGACCAAGGATAAACTCACAGAGGAGATCAACGCTGATTTTGAACGCGAGTTACCGCGGATCGTCCCCTTCGAAAGCTTGGCTTGGAAACGAAGGAAATACCTTTTTACTAAAAAAGGGGTTGACGTAATACGAGAGATTGGTAGCGTTGCCGGAATCTTTAGTAAATCAATAGACTTGATGTTTTGTAATAGTTGCGTCGATGTTTCCTAAAAGTCATACAGTCGTAACAAATGTTGGCCAGCTTTACCGCTCATCAAGGGGATCTTTCGGCGTCTGACATGTCTTAAAAAGACACGGCGGACTTTTGATTGACCAAAGAAGAAAAAACAGGAAACTCACAAACAAGGAGAAGAATAGAATGAAAACAATCACGAAGCGCATCTTCGCGATCGCTGGCGTTCTCGCTCTCGGCCTCACCGCCGTGAAAGCGCAGACCGATGGTGCTTTGCTCGATGCTTTGGTTAAAAAGGGCGTGCTTTCCGATCAGGAAGCCCAGGACATCCGCGCCAACGAAGCGAAGGAATATGACACGACCTCGGCCAGCAAATTCGTCGTGGCAAGTTACATCAAGAACATCACCTTTTACGGGGATGGACGCCTCCGTTATGATGCCTACTCTCAGAACAATTATAACTACGATAGCAAAAACATAGCCGATCGTTTTCGTTATCGTCTTCGTTTTGGGCTCGATTACACCTACTCGGATCACCTCAAGGCCGGTTTTGAGCTCGAATCAGCTACGACGGATGACTCGGCCAATCAAACCTTTGGCGGCTCGTTCACCAAGGCCTCCATCAACGTCGGCAAGGTTTATTTGCAATATGCGCCGACCGACTGGTTGACTGCCGATGTGGGCAAGTTTACCAATCCGTTGTACACGACGACAGACATGATGTGGTCCAACGATGAAAATCCCGAAGGCGCGGCTGAAGTCTTCAGCTGGACAATACCGCTCGGGGGTTCCTCGGCCCCAGCCAGCACCGATCCCAAGGCGATGGCTCCTCAATCGGCACCTTCGGATGAGTCGCTCACCATCGGCCTGATCGCCGCCCAGTACGACTACATCACCAGCAATCAGGCCGTTCCCACCAATGTTGCCAATGGATCAGGTCTCGCCATTACAAATAACAATAATGTCGGGATCATTGCCACCCAGGTTCCTGTCATGTGGAAGATCACGAAGGATACGAGCGTTAAGCTCGTTCCCGGCTTCACCTTCGACACCGGCGGCGGCAACACCAATTTTCAAGGCGGTGTTCCGGCCAATTATACCAACGTAGGATCATCAGGCCTGCCGACATCTCAGGAACCGGCCTTTTTCTACGGTACGGCTAACAGCGGTAGCGATCCCGTCTTCTACAGCCCCAAGGCGGCAGACGATCTGAACATCGTCTCCGTGCCCGCTGAGGTTGACTTCAAAGTCGGAGATGTTCCTTTTAAAGTCTATGAGGATTTTGACTGGAACGTCACCGGCAAGCAGCGCGTTCAGGACGTTTATCTCAATGGAGGAACGACGTATGCCGCTCAATCCACGGTTACAACGGCGACGGCCAAAAGCACAACGACCGTTGGTACCGGATCAGTACCCTTGGCCGCAGGAGCGACACCGGCTAGTGTGCAATCGCAAAATACCGGCTTGGGCGATAACGTGGCTTGGGCTGCCGGTTTGCAAATCGGCCAAAACAAGAAAAAGGGCGACTGGTCGGTTCTCGGCGAGTTTCGCCAGATCGGTCTCGGTTCGGTTGACCCGAATCTCAACGGAACTGACTTTGCCAATTCCTACTCCAATGTGGAAGGCATCAAGACAGCCGCCGCCTATAACTTCACCGACTTCATGACCGGTACGGTGACTTTCTATGACGATTGGGCTTACAAGAATAACCTTTACAGCGCCTTGGGCGGAGCAACGGCAACGGGCTCGTCGGGCCCCGATGCTGGGACGACTCAGTACTTGGTTTCAGAAAAGAACGTCGAACGCGTTCAGGTCGATGTCGGCTGGAAGTTCTAAGCGTAATTCTCTAGTAATCGATTAATCAGCTTGATGCGGCGGTGGGACTTCGGTCTCACCGCCGCTTTCTTTTGCGTCAATCGGAGGTTACACCACCGGTGTCGGACGCGCCCTAATAACCCAACCCGGGAGGAGGCCCATGGCTATTTCGTCCTGCATCCTGCCTTTCAGTTAACAGATTAAGCACTCGTAGTCGGGTGGCTTGAGAGTCGAACCTTTCCTTCGCGGGCAGTTGTGTTAAAAGTGAGTTGGAGGGCCGCTCCTCTTAGTGTCCGCCTCGCCTCGTTTCCTGCCGGCTTTTTCTCCGCCACGCCACTATGAACGAAACATCCACGGAAGGTTCGGACACGCCCTCAACCGATAAAAAGTGGGCCGTAGGTTCGCTTACGTATACACGGTTCGGATTGGCGACGATGTTCTTCTGGCTGTTGCTGGGCGGGTTTGCGTGGACGCTCAAGGGACGGGTTGGCCAACCCGTCGTTCAACTTTTGCTGAATAACTTCGGCGCGACCGATAACTTTTCCAGCATCCTGATCATTTCCATCCCTGCCGCCATGGCTTTATTTGTTTTGCCGATTCTCGGCTATTTCTCCGATCGCTATCGCAGCTCCTAAGGAAGACGGATTCCCTTCATAGCCCTGATGTTTCCGCCCGTGGTGATCTCCATGATCGGGCTCGCGGCCAGCCCGTGGCTCGGCTCCAATCTCGATCATGCGCTGGGATTGTTCTCGCCTGGCTCCGATACCAGCGTACTTATTTGCCTGTCCGTGTTTTGGACTCTGTTCGCGTTCGCCGACGTCTTGGGCAACTTGATTTTGAACGCCTTGATCAATGACGTGGTTCCCCAGCGCGTCATCGGACGATTCTTCGGCGCTTTTCGCGCCCTCGGTCTGATCGCCGGAATGGCCTTCAACTATTATCTTTTTGACCGTGCCGTAGCCGCCTACATGCCGATTTTCCTCGGATTTGGCGTCTTCACGGTCGTCGCGCTTGGCCTGATGTGCGCAAAGGTCAGGGAAGGCAGCTACCCGCCCCCGCCGCCGGATCCGAAGGGATGGGCGGAGATCAATCGCGAAGCCAAAGGTTATTTTCAAGATTGCTTCGGTTCGTCCTTCTATTGGCTGCTCTTCATCGCCTGGGCCCTCGGTTCGACGGCCTGGACGCCGGTGAATATGTACAGCGTGCTTTTCTCGACAGAGTTTATCACTCCCACCCATTACGGCAATCTGCTCACGCTGACCTTCGCGGCATCGTTTGTCATGGCCTACCCGTTGGGCATTCTCGCCGACCGGTTTCACCCCCTGCGATTGGGAATCGTGGCGCTCGCTCTTTATGCGTTGGCTACGCTATGGGGCGGACTCTACGCCACAACCCCGTTGAAATTCGACATCGCCTTTGTCCTTCACGGCGTCTTGTCCGGCGCCTTCATGACGGCCACCGCCTCCATTTTACAGCGTCTGCTTCCACGATTGAAATTCGCCCAGTTCGCTTCGGCTGCGGGAGTCTTCGTCTGTCTCTGTAATATTTTCATTGGCCCCTTGGCAGGATTCGTCCTGAACGTGATGCATCAGGATTATCACTCCATCTTTCTCCTGAGCTCCGCTCAAGGCTAGATGGGTTTGGTGGTCACCCTTTTTCTTTACTGGGCATTTCTGGTCCACGGCGGCGATAAGCATTACGTCGCTCCTGGAGATGATGCATGATCCCAACCAGCCATCATCCGCTGTATTTTCACAGCCGCCTTTGCTGGATTATTTCGATTCGGAGGCTATACTCTATACAATGATAGGTTCTGAAGAAGACGAATTGGGAGTGGGGGAAAAGATCGGCCTCAAGGATATCATCTACGAGAGCCGCTTTTTCATTGTCAATCTGCTCGGCATCATCGGGTTCGGATGGATATTTTATGAGCTCTTAACCGGTCTCGGGAATCGACACCGGCTCTTTTGTGGTTTGGCCATGTTGAGTGTCTGCCTGTTGAATTGTTACTGGCGGATGTTCTTCGTCACGGGATTCCGGCACCGCTACTTCTCTCACCGCTCCTTCAAGAACAAGGTGCCATGGTGGCTTAAAGGGCTTATTCGAAAGCCGGCCCAGGAAGAAAAATATCTCCGATGCGTGCAGTTTATCGAAGCCTTCCTCGCGACGGCGGACGCCCAGAAAGGCGTGATTTGGTGGGCGTCTCATCACCGCCACCACCACAAGTTTTCGGATACAGCCGATGACATCCACTCGTTCGATTACGTCAGCAAGGAGACAGGAAGTTTCTGGAAAGGCTTTTATCATTCGCATGTTAAATGGGTTCTTATCAAGAAATACAAGAAGGCTGATTACGAGAAGGTTCCGGATCTCAAAAAGTTTCCAGAACTCATGTTTTTCGAAAAAGCGCGAGGCTACCTCATCGCCCCCATCCTGCTTGGGGTCGCCTGCTTTTTCCTTGGGGTCGGGATGGGCGTGGGCGGATGGGCGATGCTTTTCGGAGGATTTTTCGCGAGCACCTTTCTTACCTACCACTTCACTTTCTTTATCAACTCGCTCGCGCACATGATGGGCGCGGCGCGTTTCGATACCGGCGAGGAGAGCAAGAACTGCGGCTGGCTAAACTTGTTCACGCTGGGTGAGGGCTGGCATAACAACCATCATCGAAAGGATATTGCCGCTTCTCAAGCCATCCTCCCGGAAGAAGAACGCAGCGATATCACCTATCAAATCCTGCTGGTTCTTGAAAAGATGGACCTAATCAAAATTGTCTACAAGTACACCGACGCTGAGATCGCGGAGGCGAGAAGACTTGACGGTCTCTCCCGGCAGAAACGCGAACCCAGAAAGCGCGAGCTTGCGACGGCGGACACGCCCTAGAGTTTAAGGTGTCGTGCCTGCGCCGACTCTTCGGACAGCTTCTACCGCCTTGGAAAGGGAATGGATCGTGACTGGCTTTTCGACATAGCTCGCGACCTTGAGCCTTTTGCATTCCTCCAGCTCCCGATGATTTTGGGTGGAAGACATCACAATCACCGGAATGTTCTCCGCTCCCGCCATGGTGCGAATGCGTTTGAGCAGTTCCACACCGCTCATATCCGGCAGGTGGAGATTAAGAAAGATGGCGATAAATCCCCACTCCGATTTTCTGGAATCTTCAATCAATTCAAGCGCCTCATATCCGTTCTGCACAAAGAGGACATTCTCCGACGTTTGAGTCTTTTGCAGTTGACGAAGAAGAAGCTCTTCATCCCAAGGATTATCTTCCACCACCAAAACATAGCCATGGGATTTCGCATGAAAATCAATCCGATCGTTAACGGCGACGATCGCCAACATGAGACGAACAATTTGGTGGGTGCTAAAATGGCACTGCGCATCTTGGAGGATCAGGGTCCATTGCTCTTCGGACTCAGGCAACGAAAGGGCCTGACTTAGGTTTAGCCCGGCTTTTTCCCGTTCGGTAAACACCGGGGAGGGGCGCCACTGTGCAAATTCACTCAGGCGTACCTTGGTTTCACCGCGCGCCCGCAACCTTTGCCGATGTTCCTCGATGCCGGCAACATTGTTTCGGACGTGGGAAGCACCCAGACGAACCCACTCCAAAAGACGCTCGAATTCAGGGGGCGGGCCGAATTTGCCGGAGAGGAGTGTCGAAGTATTGCCATCCCCGTTATTGCCTTTGCTCAAGCGTTCCATGTTCACTCCTCTCCAGGGTTCTGAAAGTTACCATCAACGATGTGACGTCGGCTTGGCCTGAGGCCGATGCTCCACGACGGATTCCCCCATCGTATGCAAAAAAGTCAGTCCGCATGTTTCCGCGATCGTGCCAAGAAAAGCCCGCGTCGAGGCCATGGCTTTTTGCTTGGTGTCGGCGGCGCTAAAGAGCGCAATGAGGATGGGACCTCCATCGACCAGCCGCCCGCCCCATTCCTCCACCCAGGCTTTGACGCTGTCCGGCAATTCCACATGACCATCGAGGGCAAGAATAACCACGTCCGCTACCGCCGCAGCTTCTGTTGCCGCGCGCCTCACGTCGGGGATCTCCAATGCCTTTAAATCCCAAATATCCCGGGTCCAAAGCGAGGTCTCGCCTAGCTCGCGCATGAGATTGTCGCTGAAATTATTCGCGCGCATTCTGGTCATTGGGTTCTGGTAGACAACGACCAGGCTAAAAACCGGCTTTTTCCCTAAGTTCGTCGATGGAAATACCACCGGTGCTTTCGTGAAGTGATCACCAACGATTGGACTATCTGACTGGGTCATAGTTTTTTGTATTGCTTGTTAGAGTGTGAATGCAGTTCGGATCGCCCGAGATTTCGCATCTGAAAATGACTAAAAATCCAATTTGCACGTGTTTTTACATTGTTTTGCGTAATAAGTTAGCCCGGTAACCTATTTAAGCAGTTAAGCACATCCCTTGCCATCAAAAAGAATGCACAGTGGCGGGTTTGCGTAAAAAAAGCCGCGCAGCAACTCAAACAATGAGTCACAACCGGTCGGGGATCTCTGCAAAAGTGTTGTTTCCCCGTTCCGTCATCCTGAGCGAGGCGAGCGGAGGACGCACTTTTTCAGTCGCGGTGGGCCGAGCCGAGTCGAAGGACCTTGGTTGCGTTTTCGGGGCATCCGGCATCAAGGTCGCACACTGGTCCTGGAAAGGGCGGCGTAGCGGCCATGGACGACGGGGACCTTGTCCGCCTTTGATCATCGGGAGTAAACGCGACTAGGTCCTTCGACTGCGCGAATGCTTCGCATTCTCTCCGCTCAGGATGACGGAATTATAAAACGACGCTTTTGCAGAGGTCTCGGTCAGGGGAGAAAGTCGCTCGTTCCGGTTCAGCTTTCGAGAGGCTTCGCCAAATGCCATTCGTTGCCATCCGGCAGCTTGGAATGTTCCACTACGGTGAAGACATTTTTAAGCAGGTGCAGGCCCAGGCCGCCCGGCTTGATGTCTTCCAGCTTGCGGCCCTTCAAGGTCTTGGCCTTTACAGGAGGCCCGTAATCGCGCAGGCGCAGGTGCAGATGACCTTCGGTGATTTCGGCCGACAAAAGGATGGGCTTATCCGGGGCGCTCTTATAGGTGTGACGGATGATGTTGGTGACCGCTTCATCGGCGGCCAGAACGATTCGGCCCCGTTCCAGGTCAGGGTAGCCGGCGGCGAGGGCCCAGGCTTCGATGAATTGCCGGGCTAGCTTGCAGTTGCCCGGCGCCGAGGTGATTTCGAGCGTCGCTTCGGGCTTGAGCAGAATGAGCGCGAGGCAGGCGTCATCATGCTGATGCTCGCCGTCGACGAAATTTTCCCAACCGCTCCAGGCGCGGTTGAGGGCCTCGGACGCATGGCCCGCCGTCCCGAGACTGTCGCGCAAGCGATCGATGCCGTATTCCTCGCCGGACAGACTGCGCCCTTCGTTGATCCCGTCGGTGAAGAGGGCCCACTTTTCTCCCGGCAGGGCTGGAAGCACCGTGGCCGTAAATTTTTGCCCGCGAAAAATGCCCAACGCCAGGGCGTGCGGTACGGCGACCGGTTCCCAGGCGTCGTTGCGCCAGTGCCACGGCTCGAACTGTCCCGCGCAAATCACTTCCATCGTCTCGCGGTGCGGATCGTAGAGGAGGAAGGTGGTGGCGGCGAAGCGGCCCGCAGCCAGCCGCTTGCAAAGCTCCTCGTTCAGCGCGGTCACGTAGGCCTCAAGTCCGCCTTCCTCAGCGAAGGGAGCCAGCGCGTGCATTTCCGTGGTGATCTGTGCCGTGGTCAGCGCCGCCGGGATGCCTTTGCCGCTGACATCGCCCAGCGCGGCGAGCAGCCGGTCTTCCGACAGGGGGATCGAGGCGTAGAAATCACCGCCGATAGTGCGGGCAGGCCGGTAGCGGACGCGCATTTCCGACCGGGGCAGGCAGAGCTCCTCGGGTGGCAGGTACGATTTCTGGATTTCCATGGCCATGGCCATTTCCTGGGCCAGCTTGGCCTCGCGATTGATCTTCGTCTCGCGGTCGAAGCGGATGAGCGCGCCGGTGACGATGTTGGTCAGGCCTTCGAAGATGTCCTGGTCGAGCCGGGTGAAGACCGGGCGATTGATGGGGTTGAGCGCCTGGAGAACGCCGAAGCATTCGTCTTTGTCGACCAGCGGGGCGCAGATCATGGAGCGGGTCACCAGGCCGGTCTTCGCATTGGTCACGCGGAGCAAGCGGGGATCGTTCAGGGCGTCGTCGACGCGGATGAATTTGCGCTCATGGAAGACGGTGCCCGCGATACCCTTGTCCCACGGGATGCGAAAGTAATTGATGGCGTCCTCCTTGCCGCGGGCGGAGTGGATGACCAGTTCGCGTGTGGCGCGGTCAGGCAGGAACATCGAGCAGGCCTCGGCCTGCATCATCACGCACGAATACTTCAGGATGTTCTCGACCAGATCGTCCATGCTGGTGAGGGAGAAGAGATTCCGCGCGGCGAGCAACAGCGCGCGATAGCGCTCCTGCATTGTCGAGTCATCCATGTGCGATAAGTTGGCGCACTTAAGCCTGGGAAGCGATCTCAAAACTATAAACGATTGGCGTTCCGCGCAGTCTCTTGGCAGTTTGGAGCGTGTTTGATCGCTGTTTTGATTCGTGCCGCTGGTGGTGGTGTGCCTTGTCGGGGCTGTTGCTCGTCGTGAGCTTAGCGCCGTTTTCGTGCGCGACCTGCGGCTGGATCGCCCTGGTGCCCGCTTGGTGGGTGATCACGCGGAGCGAGCAGGCACGGCGGCAACCAATCCGTCACGGTTACTTGATCGGCCTGATTTATTTCGGCGGCACGTTCTGGTGGATCAGTAACGTCACGGCGATTGGCGCGTTCTTCCTCGTGCTTTACCTGGCGCTTTATCCGGCGATCTGGTTTCTGCTCGTGGCCCGGCTTGTCGCGCCGCGGCCAAGCGAGACAGCGGCTGCCGTTCTTTTTCAGGCACTCGGGGCTGCGGCGCTGTGGGTTATGCTCGAATGGTGGCGGAGCTGGTTCCTCACCGGTTTCAACTGGAACGAGCTCGGCATCTCGCAGGCGCCGAGCATCATCTTCCGCCAATTGGCTGCGTTCGGCGGCGTTCACCTGATTTCCTTTATCCTCGTCACGGTGAACGTTCTCTGGGCGGAAGGCATTCTCGGCATTGTGAAGACCCTTCAGGAAAAGCGGGTCGTCCGTGCGTCGTTGCCATTTGCGACGGCGCTTTTCATCGTGGCGATTTGTTTCGCGCTCGGTTGGCATCGTTTGCAGCGCCATCGCGGCGAGACGTTCCGGCCCAGCCTCACGTTCGCCTGCATCCAGCCCAATATCCCGCAGATCCCCTACGACGAAAGCAAACCTTACATTGATTTCCAAAACACGGAAATTGCGGCGCTCGAAAAGACCGAGAAGCTCTCCCTCGACGTTATCGAGGGCCAGGAAAAACCTGATCTCCTCATCTGGCCCGAAGCGATGATCGACGAAGGCGTCTTCCAGGATCGTCCGCTCAATGAGGCCGTGCGCGATATTTGCCAGACCTACGGCGGCTATTTCCTGCTCGGCTCGCAGGACTTCGATATTGGCGGCGGGCACAAGCTCTACAACGCCGCCTACCTTTTTACTCCTCATGGAGACCAGTACGAGGAGTACCGCAAGACCCGGCTTGTTATTCTCGGCGAATTTTTGCCCTTCGGCGACACGTTCCCCTGGCTGCGCAAACTCGCCGGCGTTGGCATGGACTTCTCGCCAGGCCCTGGGCCGAAAGTATTCACGATGAAAAATCCGCCTTTGACCTTCGCCCCCTTGATTTGTTTTGAGGACACGCTCCCCGATGTGGCCGACAAGGCCGCGCGGTTGCAGCCTGACTTTTTCATCACCATCACCAACGACGGTTGGTACACCGGCTGGTGCGCGGCCTGGGGCATTCGACAGCATTTGAATCACGCCATCTTCCGCTGTGTGGAGCATGACCGGCCCATGATCCGCTGCGCCAATACCGGCGTTTCCTGCATGATCGATCAGAACGGAACCGTGATGGACCGGTTCCTCGGCCCATCAGGCGCTGAGATCGATGTTGGCGGAATCTTCGCCGGGAAGCTCGAATTTTACCCCACTCATGGCACGCTGTACGAAATGTGGGGCGACTGGATCGTCTTGATCTCTTCCCTCGTCAGCGTCATGCTTGGGATTCGGTTTTTGTGCCGATTTAGCGCCTGATGAATCCCGATCCTATTTATTCCGTCGTCGTTCCGTTTTATAATGAGGCGGAAAATCTGCCCCGGCTCATCCGCGAAATCGATGCCATGCTCCGGGTCCTCGAAAAGCCGGCGGAAATCATTCTCGTTAAC
>Ga0181537_10003948_pt1 | contig 12460 bp, 9 predicted proteins | sample PEATcosm2014_Bin_39_FD_119765 | JGI IMG/M metagenome (GOLD analysis project Ga0181537, IMG submission 119765) | Peatland microbial communities from MTU Mesocosm Facility, Houghton, MI, USA - PEATcosm2014_Bin23_10_metaG | ecosystem: Environmental > Terrestrial > Soil > Wetlands > Peat | place...
CGCAAATTTACCCGCGACGCTCTGCGCTGCAAACAGGGTTCAGGGCGTCCCAACCTATATCCCAGCGCAGCCCAGCAGGCCCAGCGCATCCCGGAGCGTCCCGGACCGTCCCAAGTTTCGCGCTCTGCTGCGGCCGGACGACGAATCGCGGTGAATTTGCAAGCCCATATCATTGACACCACTAGTGCAGGCATCCCGCAGCGCACCAATCCCGCCTTGGTTAAAGGCTAATGCTTTTGATTGTGCCGCATATATAACAGCATCAGACCCGCGGGAGTCTTATCGCAACCTGACCGACCTTATTAACAATAGGTTCGCTCTCTTCGCCGTCTGGGTACAAATTTTTGTCCAACGCAAACAAAATCATTAAACTAGCCACGTGCGCGTAGTCGCCCGCGCGGCGATTAGGGAGGAGAGCCCGCCAAAAGCTTAAGCACGATTCGCAACATATCTAATGAGCCAGCTGCAGCAATCCGGTGGTGATTGCCATTGAAAGCGGGCCGAGGGTGGTAATGCTGCATTCGCCTGGACAAAATCTGCTCTTGGGAGCGCTCCCGGCAGCTGACTTCGAGCGTCTCAGGCCGCGTCTGGCGCTGGTCGAGCTGTCTCTGGGCGAGGCACTATACGAGCCCGGCGTGACAATCCACAGCGCCTTCTTTCCAATCGATTCCATCGTGTCACTGCTTTACGTCATGACCAATGGGGCTTCTGCGGAGATAGGCATAGTAGGCAGGGAAGGCGTGATCGGCGTGTCGCTGTTCATGGCGGGAGAGAGCACACCGAGTCGAGCCGTGGTTCAGAGCTCAGGCTATGCCTATCGACTCGCCGGCGCCGTCGTCCGAGATGAATTCGAGCGCGGCGGCGCGATGCAGCATCTGTTGCTTCGTTATACCCAGTCACTTATCGCGCAGATGGCTCAAACGGCGGCCTGCAACCGACATCATTCTGTCGATCAACAGCTGTGCCGCTGGCTACTGTTGAGCCTTGATCGTCTAAATTCAAACAGGTTGATTATGACGCAGACGTTGATTGCCGACATGCTCGGCGTGCGCCGAGAAGGGGTCAACGAGGCGGCCGGCAAGCTGCAAGAGGCCAATCTGATCACATATAGCCGAGGGCAGATTACCGTGATTGATAGGCCCGGCCTTGAGGCCCGAACGTGTGAATGTTACGCGGCGCTTAGGTTGGAGACTGAGCGATTGCAATCGGCTATTAAGATTGAATGAGGCGCCCACGAATGCCACCGCCGCAATCCACCGTGATCATCAGACCGTCCGTACGCATAGTCACAGATATCGGGAAATTGCCTCAGTAGCAGGCCCGGTGACGAGCCATGGGCAGCTGGCGCGCCACGCCGAGCGGCACAAGCGTTAGTGCCAGCCTGAAACTACCCCCATGCGCTTTGGTGAACTCGGATGCAGTGGATGCCGTACGCGGCACTGAATGTACGGATGCTGTGCGGCGAGCGGCGCGCATGTTCGCGACAGGTCACGCCAATTGGTGACGGAAAAATCCAGTGGCCTCAGGCTCGACATCTGATTGTCGAGTAGGCACAGCCGATGTGCCGTTGGACGCACCGCCGAGGCACAGTCACTCCCCGATTGATAGTCGTATTTCTGAACCAATATCAAGTGCGGGTTAGCATCGCGTTCTGAGCCGGCAGCGCGGAGCGCATTTGTCTGCGAGTGCAGGTCACCGCTATGAGCCGGCACCAACCGATCGAAAGGAAAAGGTCCCAGGCCGTGCACCCGCAGGCGGAGTTTCCCGTTGGCGCCTCAGCGGGGTCAGAAAAGTTTCAGGGCCCTGCAGTGCCAGGGTCCACCATCGCTGCTGGTCACCGGTTGTCGTCTGGTGCGGGTCGGCTATCGAGCTTCCGGCCTAGAGGCCGCGGTAAATGCTGATTACTGCACGCGCCATTGATCGCAATCGAAGCCCGCCTGCTCTCTGGGTTGGCAGCATTTGCGGTGGCTCAAGGAGATCGCCCGGGCCGCACAGGGAATGACATGCATAGAAGTGCAGGATGGCGGAGACCCGGACGCCCACCGACATCCGCGTAATCTCCCTAGTCAAAGTGCGTGCTCGTGTCTTAACGCCTTCGCTTAGTTGACCGCGCAAGGATCCACTGCTCGCTTAGTACGCCCGACAACGGAGCGGAATGTTCAGCAGTTCTGGGGCGATTCGAGCTTTACGAAAATCACTTCGCTGTAAGTTAGGTAGCGAACACATCTGTTGTCTTGTCGGTGCTAACAAAGAGATCTGATCAGCTTACGGGCATATCCGGGACATTATGTGAAATTGCTTCCGTCCACCCGAATTATTGTGGTCGATGATCACGGAATCGTGCGCGAAGGGTTAACTCTGCTCCTGGAGAGGGAGGCCGGATTGCAGGTAGTCGGGGTAGCGGCTACCGGCAGGCAGGCGGTCGCTGCGGCCATGCGGCTGAAGCCCGATGTAATCGTAATGGATCTGATGCTCCCGGACCTCGACGGGATCGATGCTATGGCCCGCATTTTCGAGCGGCTTCCGGCGACGCGCGTTGTGGTCCTGTCGGCCTGTCAGTCATCCGAGCGTGTCTTTCGTGCGCTCCAGGCCGGCGCCACCGGTTACATCATCAAAGAATCCGCGGCAACTGATCTTGTGCTTGCGGTCAGAGCGGCGGCGATTGGCGAGCGCTACCTAAGTGCCAGCATCACAGCTTTGGTTGTCGAAGGACTGTTGAGCAAGTCCCACATCTCAAGTCCGATCGAGAGACTCAGCGCTCGCGAGCGCGAAGTGCTGCACCTTACCGTCGCCGGACTAAAGAGCGCCGCGATTGGAACGCAGCTCTCATTATCACGCAAGACCGTCGATACCTATCGCAGCCGGGTGATGGGGAAACTCCAAGTGGCAAATCGGAGTGCGTTGATTCATTTCGCGATCGAACATGCATTGGGTCCGGTGTAATGTGCGGCAAGTCCGATCCGCTGCACCGACATGAACCGGTGCAGGCATGACGACAAGAACTGTCGCGGTTGCCCTACAGCATTATGGCTAGCTCAGGCCTAAGGTCCCGCTCGGGTGCCGCTGTTCGGGTGTCATAAGGACGTTCCAATGAATTCAGATATGCCCGTCGCGCTGGTCACAGCGATCAGCGTGCATAGTTTGATGGTCGAGCGGGCCGCCGCGGTTGGCAATGTGGGCGGCGCGCGGCGGCGCGCCATAGCGACTTGGAGCATTCGGCGCCTTGGATAAACCATGCAACAACGCCTAGCAGAGCTCCAGGAGCGTCACGACGCGTCTGAAACAGCGCGGTTGTGCCAGCGCCTGGTCGAAGTCCTGGAAGACAGCGCGGATCTTGTTTTGTTCGGTGACGCCAGCGGACGAATCACCTCCGTTAATTCCACGGCCTGCCGTCTACTTGGCAAGTCGCGAGAGCAGTTGCTCGGCACGCAGTGGGAGATGATTTACGCGCCGAGCACTCGCAAACATATGCGGCGCATGCTCATGGGCGCTGTCACGCGGAGTGGAACATGGCAAGGTGAGGTCGGCATTGTCGCGCACGATGGCCTCGTGATCGACACTGCGCAAGTGGTTACTGCACACAAGGATGACACCGGATTGACCGGTTATTTCTCGTTAGTGGCACGTGGGCTAAGTGATCGACACGCGTTCGAGGAGCGCATCCTCAGGCTGCAGCATTACGACTCGCTTACTGGTTTGCCTACCCTGCTGCACGTGAAACAGGTTGTACAGCAGTTGATTGCGAAGCGTCGCAGCGACCGCGGCGTAGTCGCGTTGGTCAGCTTAAACCTGGACGGCTTCCGGCTGGTGGACGAGGGCTTCGGTCACGAGGTCGGAGATGAAGTACTTAGGGCCGTCGGCCTGTTACTTCGGGACGCGGTGCGGCAGCGCGATGTAGTTGCACGCATTTCGGCTGACGAATTTGTGGTGATTTTGTCTGAGTCGGCGGAGTGGAATTGCACCCGGGAGTTTGTAAAGGGACTTCTGGATTTCATTGCAGCGCCACGTATCGTTGCAGGACAGACCTTGCGACTGACCGCAAGCGCCGGCGTCGCGACATATCCGGCGGACGGTTGTGACGTTGACGCGCTTTTAGGAAAGTCGCATGCCGCAATGTGTGTAGCAAAGAGCAAGTCACATGGCGGATTTCAGTTTTGTTCCGGAGACGTCGAACAATTGGCGCGACGCCATTTAAAGCTTGAGACCGACCTGCGAAACGCGATTAGTCAAAACGACCTAACACTGCACTATCAGCCTCAGTTCGAGATTAAGGACGGAAGTCTATCCGGCGTGGAGGCCCTCGCAAGGTGGACAACGGATAGCGGAGACGTAATCTCGCCTGCTGTATTTATTCCAATGGCCGAGGAGAGCGGGATGATTGGCGCGCTAGGCGCTTGGGTGTTGGAAAAGGCGTGCAGTACGGCAGCTAAATGGTACGGTACTGACAAGGAGCTCCTCACAATCGGCGTCAACGTATCCAGCTTACAGCTTGGCACCGAATTCATCGCTACGGTCGCGCACGCCCTTGAAGTGTCAGAATGCTCCGCCGATAGGCTGGAGCTGGAACTCACCGAGAGCGCATTGCTAGTTAATCCGAAGTTTTCCATTGCCTGCCTCCTGGAGCTCAAGCGACTGGGCGTCCGAATTGCTCTTGATGATTTCGGTACCGGATATTCGAGTCTGAGTTACCTCGCACGGCTCCCGGTGGACCGGCTAAAGATAGACCAGACGCTTATCCAAAGCATGCCCACGGAAAGGAAGTCTGCGGCAATTGTGAGAACGATCATCACTCTTGGCAAGGATCTCGGCCTCTTGGTCATCGCGGAGGGTGTTGAGACTACTCAACAGCTGGAGATGCTCCACGACCTGGGCTGTGACCAGGCGCAAGGCTATCTGTTGGGCTTACCACTACCGACGAAACCAACTTGCTCAGCATTTAACACCGCGTGGGGCGGGGGCTCTATGCCGGGTTCACCGCCTGTGCGCCGCGTCGCCGAGCACGCCTGTGGAGCCTAACCGCGACTGGGATGTGCCGACGTACGAGGGTGCGGCACGCGGCGACTTTATACAGGCGAATCCGCTTGAACTGCTATCGCGCTGTCGCGTGCTCGTAGTGGATGATGATGAGCTGGTAAGAGCACAACTGAGCGCGCTGCTTAGAATGGGTGGCTACGATGTCTTGACAGCCGCTTCGGGCGAGGAGGCCGTGCGAGCCTTGGCGTCGCGCGACTGCCAGATGGTGCTGACGGACTGGCAGATGCCCGATATGGACGGGCTTGCCCTCTGTCGTCGGCTTCGCCTTGAACATACTGAGAGCTACGTCTATGTACTGATGTTAACCGTGCGAAGCCGGCAAGCTGACGTCTTGGCGGGTCTCGCTGCCGGAGTTGATGACTACGTCGTCAAGGGGGCGTCACCAGAGGAGATCCTTGCGCGTTTGCAAGTGGGTCGGCGCATAACGCGACTTGAGCAGTCGCTGCGCAAAAGTACCCGCGAAAACCGACGTTTGGCAGTGACGGATTCTCTTACGGGTGCACGCAATCGCCGTTACCTAATGGAATATCTGGGGCGCGAGCTGGAGCGCTCGCGCCGCTATGACCGACCATTGGCGATTCTCGCCTGCGATATTGACGCCTTTAAGGAGGTCAATGATGGCTTCGGGCACGAGGCCGGAGACGCGGTGCTGCGCTCATTCGTTAGCCGCGCCACCACCTGCATTCGCGCTGATTCCGACTGGATAGCACGGCTTGGGGGCGATGAGTTTGTCATTGTACTTCCGGAGACCGGCTTGACTGCCGCTAACCGCGTCGCTGACAAATTGCGCAGAATCCTCAAGGACAAGCCAATCGTCGCGTTCAGGGGCGCGGTAAGCTCGACCGTGAGCATCGGCGTCACGGCGTTGCAGACCGCGCACGAGCTTGCCACGGTATCAGTTGTCGAGCTGCTGCGAGCTGCGGACCAAGGATTGTACGCCAGCAAGAATAACGGCAAGGATCAAACGACCGCTATGGCGGCGGTGGCTGTCAGCGCCGTTGAATGCGGAGAGCACATCCGAGAACCCGATGAGCTCACCTAAATCATTCTCCAGGCGAGCCAGGACCCCAATCGCGCTGGATGACGCGCAGGAGTCGCTGCGCCGGAAATTTCACTGCCGACTTCAATCCGAGCGTATACAACTTGCTGCGCTGGCTACGGCGCTATCGCAGGTTGGAGACGAGCCAAGCAGCGCCTTCGAGGAGCTGCGTCTCTGTGCTCACCGAATGCACGGTGCTGCGGCGGTATTTGATTACTTGGAAGTCGCCGCCGCCGCCGGAAGCCTCGAGCAGGCCTCGGAGGTCGCCTCGACGGCCCACGCGGGAAACTTCGACCGACCAGTATGGACCGCACTGGTATCGCTGCTAGGTCTGCTCGATCATGTCGCGCCGCAGCCCAGCAAGTCCAGTCGATGACAAACCATGACTAGCTACCCCGCGGCGTGCAATCGAGGGTCTACGCGCTACAGTTGCGGCCGCCATCTGGGGCTCTCAAGCTGGCGCTTCGCACGCATCGGTGCGTACCCTTCAATATCTCACCTGCCGAGGAGCTGACGTAATGAAATCCGTGCTGCTTGTAGATGATGACGCCAGCCTGTTGCTGGGTACCGGAGTGCGCCTGAAGAGCATGGGTTATACGGTGTACACCGCTAAAGACGCTGTGAGTGCGGTATCCGTAGTCAGGAAGTGCCAACCGGATGTGGTTGTGCTTGACATATCACTGCCGGCCGGGGACGGGTTCGTTGTGGCCGAACGTCTCATGAGACTTGTAGCATCCGGGGCGACACCGATCATTTTTATGTCCGCCAGCGAAAGTCCATTGATACGCGAACGCGCCAAGAGATTTGGGGCGCCCTTCCTCAGCAAGCCGTTTTACGCAACCCAGCTGGCCGATGCCATTGAAGCGGTAACGTCCCCGGGAGACAACTGGAGCCCGGTGGCCAGCCAGACGTCGCAATAATCATGAAGCGCATCAGCACGGCACAGGCGCAGCGGGTAAGTTTCCTCTGGAGGAGCCAGACATGCCGGTTGCCAAGCGCCCGTTAGAGACCTTAATGAATTCTCAAGAGAACTTCAGCATTCTATTAGTCGACGACGATTCGCTGGTAATTCGCATGTTGGGCCGCATGCTCAGCGAGTTTTCGCCGCTGCGCTTCGCAACTTCTGGGCGCGTTGCGCTCAAACTCGCCCTGGAAGCCGTTCCCGACTTGATTTTACTGGATGTTGAAATGGCGGAGCTGGGCGGCTTCGAAGTATGCAAGCAGTTCAAGAGTAATCCGAAGCTGGCCTCGGTGCCGATTATCTTCGTCAGCAGCCATGAAAGTGCGCAACTTGAGGCCATCGGGCTGGAATTGGGTGCGGCGGACTTCATTACCAAGCCACCTCATCCGGCCGTCCTATTGGCACGAATACGGACCTTCCAGCGCATGAAGATGCTCTCCGACACGCTGCGAGGCACGACGACAATGGATTTTCTCACCGGCGCAGCGAGCCGGCGGCAATTTGAGAAATCTTTGACGCTGGAGTGCCTGCGCGCCGTCCGCTCGAAGGCACCACTTGCGCTGTTACTTGCGGATATTGATGACTTTGCGGCCTGGAGCAACGAACTGGGCGAGGAACGGAGCGATTCCTGCCTTCGCACTGTTGCCGACGCACTGCGCACGGCGCTGCATCGGCCGGCCGACCTGCTGGGGCGTTTCGCCACCGGAACTTTTGCGATCCTACTGCCAGAAACGACCGGCGAAGGCGCGGCCATCGTTGCGCGGTGCGCAATCGACTCAGTGGACGCCAGGAGAATCGAGGATGCGGTATCCACGGCTAGCGATCAAATCACGTTGTCCGTGGGTGGGGGTCTTCGAGGCTCTTCGCGCTCGGACACTCGTGACATCGCTAAGGGCCGATCGACTCATGCCTTGCCAGGAGGAGCAATCCCAGACGATCTAATTTTCGCGGCGGAGCAGGCCCTTCGGGGCGCTAGGTCAGCCGGCGGTCACCAGGCCAGATACATCGATATCTCAGACCTCGAGCCGCCCGACGCAAACTTCGCATCTCTTTCGCACTGAAGCTGGTTGTGCAGAAGCAGATTCCGCAACGCGTGACCAGAAGCACGCGCTCTATGCGCGTGAGATTGGGCGCGGCGGTGGCGATAGCCTTGTCACTCGGTGCATTATGGTCCATCTGGGACACCAATGACGGGCCAGTCGATGGCACGCCGTTGGCGCGGCGATGGCCAGCATCTTGGTGGATCCCAGATTCTGCCGCGCCCGTTCTTTTACTGGAAATCCGCAAGGGATACCGTCGAAGCGCACCCCATAGCAGTTTGATTGGCGCTCAGCGATTGGCGACCCGGGATTTTATCGGCATGAATATCAGATCAGAAGTGCGGCCGCCGCGGCAATGGCGGCCCGAAGGATCCAGCGCGCTACGCCGCGTCAGCCTCCTAAGAGTGACCGCAGCCGAGTCAGACAGACGTCCCGCAGCACTCTTCACCCCCGACGAGATTCGCACGATCGCCCTCCTGGCAGTCGGCTTGTTGGTGATAGTACTGATCGAGGTACGTGGTAGGCGCACTCGCTTCCGTTTGCGCGAATGCGCTGCGATCCTCGATGCGCTTCCCGCGATGGTCGGATATTGGGACGCGAAGCTGCGGTGCCGCTACGCAAATAAATCCTATTTGAGCTATTTCGGGATCGAATCGCGGGCTGTGCCGGGTATTGGCATTCAAGCATTCCATGGCGACGTTCTGTACGGACAAATCGTGGGGCACGTCGAAGCCGTGCTGCGCGGTGAAACGCTATCCTTTGAGCAAACTATTGCCGGGCGCGACGGCACGGCTCCCAGTCACTTCCTCGCGCACTATGTGCCAGATCTCGTAGCTGGGAGGATGCGGGGATTCTATGCGGTGAAGCACGACATCACCGCGATTACCGAAGACAAACACAATTTGGCGGCCTTGGCGCGGGAAAATGAAGGCCTGTTGAGCACGCTCAATCAACATGCGTTGGTATCAGTAGCCGACGCTCGCGGCCAGATCACCGACGCCAATAGTGCCTTCTGCGCTATCAGCGGCTACTCGCGCGATGAATTGATAGGGCGCGACCATCGAGTTGTTAGTTCCGGCACGCATCCGCCTGAATTCTGGAAAGGCCTGTGGGGCACTATCGGCAAGGGAGAACCATGGCGCGGTGAAATCTGCAATCGTGCCAAGGATGGCTCCTTATATTGGGTGGACAGCATTATCGCTCCGTTTGTAGGGAAGAACGGCCGCATCACTAAATACATATCGATCCGCAATGACGTCACTGCACAAAAAGAGGCTCAACGCCGACTGAGCGAGAGTGAGACGTTTCTGGAGCGGGTCGAGGAAGTGTCGGGCGTCGGCGGATTTTCATTTGATTTGACCAATGACGTGATTCGGTGGACGCGCCAGGCCTACCGGCTATACGAGGTTGAGGCGGAATATGTTCCCAGTTTGGACATCGACCTGGGCTTCTATTCACCGGAGGCCCGCACACAGCTGAACGAAGCGATACGAGCGGCCCGGAAGTCGGGCAGGGGTTACGATCTCGAATTGCCTGTGAAGACTGCCAAAGGTCGGGCGATATGGGTTCGCTTAGTCGGTACCGTGGAGTGCAAAGGCGGAAAGCCAGTTCGAATTACCGGGACGATGCAGGACATTACCGATCGCCGTGCGATGAATCAAAAGTTGCAGGACGCTACAGCGTCTGCGCAGAAGGCCAACATGGCCAAGAGCGAGTTTCTGGCGAACATGAGCCACGAGATCCGCACCCCGTTAAATGCCGTCATCGGGCTCGGATATCTGCTCGAACAGACAAACTTGAGCGAGGATCAGCGTCAATTCCTGACAAAAATTCAATTTGCCGGGCGGGCCTTACTGGGTGTCATTAATAACGTGCTAGATCTCTCGAAGATCGAGGCTGGGGAGATGCTACTGGAGGAGGAACCCCTCAACCTCCTGGAATTGGTGCAGGATCTGAGCCAGATGATGGCACCACAGGCGTCCGCGAAAGGGATCGAATTGACGGTCCAGACGGCCAGTGATTTGCCGCGTATGGTCAAAGGTGATGCATCGCGCCTTCGGCAGATGCTTACCAATCTCGTGAGCAACGCAATTAAGTTCACCGAGATCGGCCAGGTGAGCTTGGACGTAAGCGGAACCATTACCGGAGCTGACGGTGTGCGATTGCGCTGTGAGGTGAGAGACAGTGGTATTGGTATCGAACCGGAGGCCATCGAACGTCTGTTTACGCCCTTCAATCAGGCCGACGCGTCCACGACGCGTCGCTTCGGCGGCACCGGTCTGGGGCTTTCAATTACGCGGCGGTTTGTCGAGCTGATGGGTGGTGAAATTGGCGTCAGCAGTATACCGGCAGTCGGGAGTACGTTTTGGATAGAGCTCCCCCTGCGGTGCGCGCGCAGCGGTGACGAGACCAGCACCGGAAGCCATGCACGGAGCTTGCAGATCTTTATTGCCGATACCGCCGGCGATGTCCCTGGGGCTTTGGGCGCCATGGTGCGGGCGCTCGGCTGGAGCGCGCAGGTGGCGGCCAACTGCGAGCCGCTGCTCCAGCTCATTGGTGGCAACTTGCCGGATGCCTGGCCCGATGCGCTCATTATCGACGAGCGCGTGCTCGATAGCGCGGCGCGTCAGATGATGCTGGATCTTATGAGGCGGTTTTCCCCGAATAAGTGTCCACCGATTATCGTCGTGACTGAGTTTTTCAAGCCGCTCGCCAGTTGCGGGCATTTCGTACGTCAATCAGACCTGGTGTTAGTACGCCCGGCAACCAGTTCGGCGCTGTTTAACGCAGTGAATTCCGCGGTTTGGCAGCGACGCGACGGACGCGAACGCGTGATGCAGTCCACGATGTTTGATGAGCAACGCGCGCAATGGCTAGTTGGCGTGCGAGTATTGGCGGTGGATGACAGCGAAATCAATTTGGAAGTCGTGCGGAGAATTCTGGAGAAACAAGGCGCGATTGTCACGAGCTGCTCGGACGGTAAAGCAGCTCTAGAGTGCGTGCGCGAAAATCACAAGCGGCTCGATATTGTACTCATGGACGTGCAGATGCCGATCCTGGACGGCAACGAGACCGCGCGGCGGATTCGCGGCGAGTTACAGTTAACGACACTGCCAATCGTTGCGCTGACTGCGGGGGCGTTGGTGAATGAGCGGCAGCGAGCGCTCGAAGCGGGCATGAACGACTTTGTTAGTAAACCGTTTAACCCTCGGCTACTCATTCGAAAAGTACGGCGCTTGGTGGAGTATGCCCAGGGGGCGCCGCTACCGGTGGTTATGCTCGAAGTGCATCCTTTGCGCCAAACGGACGGGCTGCCTTCGATGCCGTCGATTGATCCCAGCGTTTTCCACCGGATATTCGGCGATGAGGTTGCATTGTTCAAATCTGTCGTGGCTCGCGTGCTGCGGGACAATGCAAGCTTCGAACTCCCTGTGACCCTGGCGTCCGATGATCACGCTGGACGCACCGAGCTTCAACGGCGTGCCCACAAGCTCAAGGGCGGTGCAGGAATGATTGGCGCGACAGGCCTCATGCGCCTCGCCGGGGCAGTTGAAAAAGCGCTCATCGACGGCCGCTCCAGTGACGTGGTCAGGCGCATTCTGAAGCAGTTGGCGTCTGCACTTATGATGTTGCGTGTTGAGGCGTCGCCCTTGCTCGTTGCGCAACCGCCTTTAAAGGAAATTGTCGGCCCGGACTCGACAGTTGATAGGGCTGTCGGAGCCACCGAATTGGATGAGCTTTGCGCTTTGCTTGATGATCACAATCTCTACGCCGTCGACGCCTTCATTGTGCTAGCTCCACATTTTAAGGCAGCGCTGAGTGCGACGCGCTTCGAGCGGCTGCGGGAAGCGATTGATAGTCTGGATTTTCCCCTCGGCGCTCAATTGCTGCGTGAGGCGCGGCTACCGCAAGCCGTGCGTGCAGTAAGTGCATAGGCGCGCGCAGTTGGTTGGATGGCACTGTGGCCCTACGAAATCTCTCCGGCGAGATTGCGTGATCATCGGAGAAAGTTACGCACCCACAGCCCAGCAAGCCCCAGCGCGTGTCAGGGCGCCCCAGGCCGTACTAAATTTTCTCGCAATTCGCGGATCCCTGAAGATTGACGGTGAAATTTCACATCTCAGCGTGATTTGGTTGGTTCAGGCCGTCCCAGGCCGTCCCAGGGCGTCCCACCACAGCCCACCGCGTGCCGAAGATATTGAGCTAGAGTCGTAGCTAAGTGGCGCGTTCATCCGTGCTTTCGTCTCGAGGCTGCTGATTCGGGCTTACGCTTCTCCATATTGAATTGGACGGCTTAGTAGTTTAGTTCTGCCACCCCCGCAATAGCCTCTGCGTCGTAGCTGCAACCAGCGGCCACGCCACTAGGGGCCACTCAGGAATCGGATC
>Ga0181537_10003950_pt1 | contig 12451 bp, 9 predicted proteins | sample PEATcosm2014_Bin_39_FD_119765 | JGI IMG/M metagenome (GOLD analysis project Ga0181537, IMG submission 119765) | Peatland microbial communities from MTU Mesocosm Facility, Houghton, MI, USA - PEATcosm2014_Bin23_10_metaG | ecosystem: Environmental > Terrestrial > Soil > Wetlands > Peat | place...
AGGGTGAATAGCCCCTCGAGCGAGAAGCGATAGGCCCGGGAAGGGCCGAATTTACGCGCAGGGACTGGCGAGAGCAGGAGCGGCGTGGGCCGCTCCGGTGCGCCAGGAGGAACTGCGAATCGACGCAACTGACCGCTGGCGGATCGACCGCCAGCGGCTGGTGTCAGCCGCGAATTCCAAGAGTATCACCAGGCGACTGTCATCGACGGTGCAGTCGCCGTAGCTGAAGCCGCGCGCGATGCCCGAACGGAGCGGCGCACCCAGCGGGCTCGATGACAGTTTGATGGAGCGGGAGCGCCCGACCGTGCTGCCCGGTGCCAGCAGGTCGTAGGCCAGCAGCCCGGCGCGCAGCATCCATGAAGGGCGCTGCTGGGCATGGTGTGGCAGCACGAAGCGGGCCCGCGAGACCAGGTGTGGGGCGATGCGCAGCAGCCGTTCGCGCTCCTTGAGCGCTTCGCGCACCAGCCGCAGTTCGAAGTACTCGAGATAGCGCAGGCCGCCGTGGATCAGCTTCGAACTGGCCGAGGAGGTGTGATGGGCGAGCCCCGCCTGTTCGATCAGCAGGACCCGCAGGCCACGCCCGGCCGCGTCCCGGGCGATGCCGGCGCCGTTGACGCCCCCGCCCACGACCAGCAGATCAAAGTCCCGGCCGATGTTCACCTGTACTCCTGAAAAGCGACACTAAGTGGTGGAAAATATTCGTTTTAGAATATATTGTGTCCCAAATGTTGACAAGCGAACATTTTGAGGCCAATCGCGCGCGGCCGGGCGCATCGGCGCGGTCACTACAGGGATTCAGCCTTCGGGCAGGCCGGCGACGTGCAGCGTAACGCCCCCGGCCGCGAGCCGCTCGCGCAGCGCCGGCGGCGGCAGCGTGTCGGTGAACAGGGCGGTGACCTCCCCGAGCGTGCCAAGGCGCACCATGGGATGTCGCGCAAATTTGGTGTGATCAGCGAGCAGGAAGGTGGCGCGGGAATTCTTGATGATCGCGCGCGCCGCGCGCACCTCATCGTAGTCGAAGTCCAGCAGGGTGCCGTGCTCGTCGATTCCGCTGATGCCGATGATGCCGTAGTCGACGCGGAACTCGCCGATCATGTCGCAGGCCGACTGACCGACGACGCCCCCGTCGCGATTGCGCACGGTGCCGCCGGTGATCATCACGGTGAAACTCGGATTGCGCGTCATGATCTGCGCGACGTTGAGGTTGTTGGTGATGATGCGCAGGTCCTCGTGCCCGAGCAGCGCACGCGCCAGTGCCTCGGTCGTGGTGCCGATGTTGATGAACAGCGAGGAGTGATTCGGAATGTGCTGCGCCGTGAGCTCGGCAATTGCGCGCTTCTGCGGCGTCGACAGTTCCTGCCGTTCGCTGTAGTCAATGTTCTGGGTGCTCGAGGCGACGCTGGCGCCGCCGTGGTGCCGGCAGATCTCGCCCTCATCGCCAAGCTTGCTCAGGTCGCGACGCACAGTCTGCGCGGTCACGCCAAAGGTCCGCGCCAGCTCCTCGTTGCTGACATAGCCACGCTGCTGCACGATCGCTACGATCTCCCGATGACGCTCTTCGGCCTGCATCCGTCCCATGATCCCGCCTGTCAAATCGCCGCCCGATGCCGGCGCTATCATGCCCGAATTCCACATTCCGTCGCCAAGTCAGGGAATTTGTAGATGTCCGGCACTCTGGTCCTGTTCAGCCTCTCGGGCTACGTCGGCCTGCTGCTGTGGGGCACGCACATGGTCAGCTCCGGCATCCAGCGCGGCTTCGGCGCCGCGCTCCGTCAGGCGCTCGAAAAGAACCTGGGCAGCCGCTGGCGCGCCTTCTTCACCGGCGTGGGGATCACCGCGCTTCTGCAGAGCAGTACCGCGGTCGGGCTGATGGCGACCTCCTTCACCGCGGCCGGTGTCATGGCGCTGGCCCCGGCACTGGCGGTCATGCTCGGATCCAACGTCGGCACTGCGGTGGTCGCGCAGGCCCTGTCCTTCAATGTCGCCGTCGTTGCCCCGCCGCTGGTGCTGCTGGGCGTGCTCGCCTTCCGCTGGTCAAGCGGCGGCCGCCTGCGCAACATCGGGCGCGCGACCATCGGACTGGGCCTGATGCTGATGGCGCTCTCTGGCCTGCAACAGACGCTGGGTCCCGTGGAAAACACCCCGCTGCTGCGCTCCTTCCTCGAATCCCTGGGGTCCGATCCGCTGCTCGCCGCGCTGGTGGGCGCGATCCTGACCTGGGGCTGCCACTCCAGCGTCGTCATGGTGCTGCTGGTGGGCTCGCTCTCGGCGAACCACGTGATCGGCGCGCCCGAGACGCTGGCTTTGGTGCTGGGTGCCAATGTCGGCGGCGCGCTGCCGCCGCTGTTTCACGCCTCGACGCCGACGGCGCGGCGCCTGCCGCTGGGCAATCTGCTGGTGCGACTGGTCGGGGCACTGCTGCTGCTGCACTGGGTCGCGCCGCTCAGCCAGCTGATCCAGCACTACATTCCGGGCACGGCGCGTCTGGCCGTGAACTTCCATCTGTTCTTCAATCTCATCCTGGCCGCGGTGTTCCTGGGCAACGTCAATCGCTCGGCCAGCTGGCTGCTGCGCTGGGTGCCGGATCCGCCACGTCCGCAGGATCCGGGCCGCCCGCTGTACCTGGAACGCGCGGCGGTCGATTCAGCTTCGGTGGCGCTTGCGAACGCGGCGCGCGAGACGCTGCGCATGTCGGATCTGGCCTCTGACATGCTCGAGCACACGCTCGCGCTGCTCCGATCCGGCGATGTCGCCTTTGCAGCGCGCATCGGCGCCCATGATCGGGCGACGCGCCAGCTCGGTGGTGCGATCCGCAGCTATCTGGCCGCGATCAGTGGCGAGCAGACCCTGGATGATCGGGGTGAGGCCGCCAAGGTCCAGGAGATCCTCTCGGCCGTCATCAATTTCGAGCACATCGCCGATATCCTGGCCAACAGTCTGACCGACTTTACCGTCAAGCAGCTCAAGCGCGGGCAGATGCTGGCGCCCGAAGAAATCGCGGTCGTGGTGAGCATGCAGACTGAACTGGTGGAGAGCCACAGGCTCGCCCTGAGTGTGTTCCTGCGCGGCGATCGCGCCGATGCCCAGCGCCTGGTCGAGCGCAAACGCCGCATGCTGGAACTGGAAGGGGATGCCACGCGGGTAAGCGTCCAGGTGCTGCGCAATGCGGCGGCCTCGGGACAAGGTAACAGCGATTCACTGGGGCTCGCGGCCGAGGAAAGCGGCCTGTTGCTGCGCATCGTGCGGGATCTGCGCCGCGTGCATTCGCACCTGGCAAGCTTCGCCTATCCGGTGCTGCGTCGGCCGATGCTGGCCGCGAGCGAGTCCGAAGTGGTGGAGAGCGCGGGCACGACGGGCTCCTGAGTGCCCGATCGGGGCCCGCCAGAGCGCGGCAAAGGCAGCAAAAATTCTGGCAGACTGCGACTTGAGGGAGCTGCCCGATGCCAATGACCGCCGATACTTCGCCAGCTGCGCCGCTGGACGATGACGTCAAGGTGCTGCACAGCCTGGGCTATGCGCAGGAACTGTCGCGGCGCCTGAGCCGCTTTTCCAACTTCGCCATTTCATTCTCGATCATCTGCATCCTCTCGGGTGGCGTGAACTCGCTGGCGCAGGCCACCTCCGGAGCCGGGGGCGCCGCGATCGGCATCGGCTGGCCACTGGGCGTGATCATTTCGGGGTTCTTCGGCATCGCGATGGCGCAGATCGCCTCGGCCTACCCGACTGCCGGCGGGCTGTATCACTGGGGTTCGATTCTCGGCAATCGCTTCACCGGCTGGCTGACCGCCTGGTTCAATCTGCTGGGACTGGTGACAGTGCTTGGCGCCATCAATGTCGGCGCCTACAGTTTCTTCATCGGCGCCTTTGGGCCCGCGCTGCATCTGAGCGACTCCGTGCCGGCGCTGGTGCTGTTCCTGACCGCAGTCACGCTCCTGCAGGCGCTGATCAATGCCTATGGCATTTCAGCCACGGCGCGGCTGACCGATTTCTCGGGCTACCTGATCTTCGCCACTTCATTGCTGATCGCGCTCGTGTGTCTCACGCACACCCGGCACTTCGATCTCTCACGCCTGTGGCGCTTCGCCAATTATTCAGGCAGCGGCGGGGCTGATGTCTGGCCGGCGGTATCGGGGGGCTGGGTCTTCATGCTCGGCCTGCTGCTGCCGCTCTATACGATTACCGGCTACGACGCCTCGGTACATACTTCGGAGGAAACCAGGAACGCGCGCATCGCCGTGCCGCGCGCCCTGCTCTCCTCGATCCTCTGGTCGGGGGCCTTTGGCTACTTCTTCCTGGTGGCCTTCCTGCTGATGGTCCCGGACCTGGACGAGGCCGCGAAGCAGGGCTGGAACGTATTCTTCTGGGCCATGGAAGCGCGCGTGCCGCTCGGCCTGCGCGAGCTGGTGTATGGGCTGATCTTCATCGCACAGCTGCTGTGCGGGCTGGCCACGGTCACTTCCGCCTCGCGCATGATCTTCGCCTTTGCACGCGACGGCGGTCTGCCGGCCTCAAAGCGCCTCGCCCATGTCTCGGCACGCTACCGCACTCCCGGTGCGGCAATCTGGGCCACGGCACTGTTGTCGCTCGCCTTTGTCTTTGGCGCCAAGGCGCTCGAGGCCGGTGGCACGCCGGTGTACACGATCGTGGTCTCGTGCACCGTGATCTTCCTGTTCCTCTCCTGCGCGCTGCCCATCGCACTCGGGCTGTTCAGCTATGGCGGCCCCCGGTGGCCGACGATGGGACCCTGGAGTCTGGGGCGGACCGGCTTCTCGCTGTTCGCCGTACTGGCGATGGGATCGATGCTGCTGATCTTCGTGCTCGGGATCCAGCCACCCAATCAGCAGGCCCTGAATGTGACCCTCGGATTCCTGGTGGTGACCGCGATCATCTGGTTGGCGTTCGAGCGGCGTCGCTTCAGGGGTCCGCCACTGGGCGGCATGATTGCCGCGCGCCAGGTGGAGATCGCAGCGGCCGAAGCCGCGCTGGGCAACTCTCAGGACTGAGTGCTTGCGCTGGCGGATTCGCCAGGCGCCCTGGCCAGCAGCTCCTGGGCTCGCGCAGAGGTAGGCTGCAATTCGAGCGCCTTGCGATAGCAGGCGAGCGCTTCATCCTGATGGCCCTGCGCCTCAAGCGCGCTGCCCAGGCGCAGGTGGGCCTCGGGGATCTGCGGGTGCAGTTCCAGCACCTGTCGATAGAGTGCGAGTGCCTCATCCACCGAACCTGCCGCCCGCAGAGCATCGGCCAGCTCGAGCTGCGCTTCGGGAAAATCAGGCTTGGACTGCAGTGTGCGCCGGAAGCTTGCCAGCGCCTCATCGGTTGCTCCCAGCAGCTGCTGGGCCTTGCCGAGATTGTAGTGGGCAGCCGCCAGCTGCGGCATCAGCGCCAGCACGCGCTGGTAGGTGTCGATGGCCTCGGCCACCTGGCCCGAGTCGCGCAGCGCATTGGCAAGGTTGCCCAGCGCGGCTATGAACGTTGGGCGCAGCTGCAGTGCCTGGCGGTAGCTCGCCAGCGCCTCATCGGTCTGTCCGGCCGAACGCAGGGCCATGCCGAGATGGTTATGCGCTTCAGGCAACCCGGGTCGGATCGCAATCGCCTGGCGATGTTGTGCAATCGCGGCCTCCAGCTGCCCGAGTTCTCTCAGGGCGACGCCCAGATTGTCATGCGCCTCGGCGAAGCCGGCGTTGATCGTGATCGCGCGCTTCTGGCACTCGGCGGCCGCAGCCAGCTGGCCGCTCTCATACAGGGCGTTGCCAAAGTAATAGAAGGCTTCGGCATCCCCCGGCAACAGCTGACAGGCGCGCTGCAACTCACGCAGCGGACTCTTACCCTGCAGGGCGAGCGCCGTGCCGAGCGTTTTCCACAACTGTCCGTGGTTCGGGTACCTGGCAAGCAGCGTGCGGGCGGCCGCCTCGGCCTCGGAGAAGCGGCGTGTGTTCATCATCTGCGCCAGCTGATTGAGGCTGGCCGCCGCGGCGATGGCTTCGGCGCGGGAGGGCTTGCGGGCCGCAGGCTTGCGCTGCACAGGGGCTGGCGGCGCCGCGGCGGCGACAGCGCCGTGGCAGTTCTTGTACTTCTTCTGGCTGCCGCACGGGCACGGATCGTTTCGGCCGATCTTCACAACTCGCCTGCTTCGGCCCTTAAAGCCGGGTGCTCCCACAGCGGAGCGGCCGACATGTTGGAGCGTGGCGCTGCTCTGGTCAAACGCCAGCCGCGGTGCGATTCCGGGGCCAGAATTGCTAGGATGCGCAGATGCCCGCACGCTCAGCCCGAGGCCGCAATACCCGCAAGGGGCTTGACTTAATGGGCCGCCGGCGATGAACGAACGTAGCCAGGCGATCTTCATCAGCTACGCCTCGCAGGATGCCGGGGCAGCGCTGCGCATCTGCGAGGCGTTGCGCGCCGGCGGCATCGATGTCTGGTTCGATCAGAGTGAATTGCGCGGTGGGGACGCCTGGGATGCCTCGATCCGGCGGCAGATCAAGGATTGTACGCTCTTCATTCCTGTCATCTCGAGCCACACGCAGGAGCGCGTGGAGGGCTATTTCAGGCGTGAGTGGAATCTCGCGGTGAACCGGACGCTCGACATGGCGCATGACCAGGCGTTCCTGCTGCCCGTGGTGATCGATGCCACAACCGACGCCGGTGCCCGCGTGCCCGAGAAATTCCGGGAGCTGCAGTGGAGCCGTCTGCCCGGCGGCGAGGCGACGCCCGCCTTTGTCGAGCACGTGCGCCGGCTCCTCGGCGCACGCGCCGCGTTGGCGCCGGAGAGTTCCGAGCTTCTGCAACGTGCCGCGCCAGTGGCTGCGACGGGGGTCTCCATCTCTGGGCCCGGGCCGGCCGCGCCGCGCGCGTTACGCTACGGGTGGGCGATCGCTCTGGTGCTGGCCGTGGCCGTGGCAATCGCCGCCAAAGCCTTGCTGATGCACAGGAGTTCGCCGCCGCCGGCCAGCGCAGTGCCGGCGGCTTTCGCTCCGCCCGCCCATTCGATCGCCGTGCTGCCCTTTGTGAACATGAGCGGCGATCCCAAACAGGATTATTTTTCCGACGGCTTGTCCGAGGAGTTGCTCAACTCGCTGGCCACCGTCCACGAACTGCAGGTGGCAGCGCGCACCTCCTCCTTCAGTTTCAAAGGGACGAACACCAAGCTGGCTGACATTGCCCGCGAACTCAATGTCGGCGCCGTTCTGGAGGGCAGCGTACGCAAGGACGGCAACCATGTGCGCATCACGGCCGAGCTGATCAACGCGGTGACCGGGTTTGATCAATGGTCGCAAACCTACGATCGGGATCTGAAGAACATCCTCTCACTGCAAACCGAGATTGCCACGGCCGTGACCAAGGCGCTCCAGGCGACACTGCTGCCGAGCGCTGCCGCAAGCTTTGAGCTTGGCGATACCCGTGATCCGGCGGCCTTAGATGCCTATCTTCAAGGCGAGAAATTCGCCGGTCATTTTGATGAGAGCAACCAGCGGACACGCATCGCGAATTACGATGAAGCGATCCGCCGCGATCCTGAGTTTGCCAAGGCCTATGTGAGCAAGTCGATCGCGCTGTCGATCCTCGCCGGCAATGGGCACCTGCCCATGTACGCGCAAGCGCAGGCGGTGGCCGAGAAGGCCGTGATGCTGGCTCCCGCTCTGGGCCGGGCACACACCGCACTGGCGTACGCCCTGCAAGGCCGCCTCGAGTACGCGCAGGCGCTGCGCGAACATGAGCGCGCCCTTGAGCTTTCGCCAGGTGATTCGTACGTGTTGCAATACACCGGCCTGGCACTGGCCGAGTTTCAGCATCCTGAAGGTCTGGCTGCGACTCGACGTGCGGCGACACTGGATCCGCTCAACCCGCTCTCGCATCTGACGCTGGGGATTGCTCTGTACCTCTCTCATCAATACCAGGCCGCGGTGGATGCGCTGGATCGCAACGCGGCGCTCCATGGCGGTTCTAGAATCTTCCAGGGCTTTGCCTACATCGAGCTGGGCCAGTTTGATGCGGCGTTGAAGTCGTGCCTCACACCACCGTTGGACGTCAACATGTACGCCTGCCAGGCGATTGCCTATCAAAAGCTGGGACGGACCCCCGAGGCTCAGGCTGCCCTGAGGCAACTTCGTGACACCGGCGGAGATGCGGCGGCCTGGCAGGTCGCAGAGGTTTATGCAGGCTGGGGCGATGCCGACAGCACGATTCAGTGGCTCCAGACCGCGTTGCGGTTGCGCGATCCCGGACTGCTTGGCTTCAGGACCGATCCGATCTTGGATCCCTTGCGGGGGGATCCGCGTGTCCAGGCCATCGACGGCGAGCTCAAGTTCCCAGACTGAGCCGCTGACCGTAAGCCGCAAACAGGTGCTAGCCTGCCAGCGTGAGATCGCCCTTGACCGCCGAACGGAACAGCCGCGCGTAGGTCGCTGCATCCGTGGGTAACGGATTGCCCCCCGCCGACGGATCGAGCGAAGCCTCGTGACCGATCGTCTCCGAGTTCGTCAGTGGCACGCCAATGTCGGCCAGCGTGTGGTGGATCTTGAGCCGCTTGCGGAAGGCGAGTATCCAATCGAGGAAAGCCTGGTAGGGCTCGCCCGGAAGGTTCAGCGTGCGTGCGATCACCGCCAGCTGCGGCTCGATCGCCGGCCGGTTATGCGCGATGACATACGGCATCAGGATCGCATTCGTGAGCCCATGGTGCGTATTGAAGAAGGCGCCGACCGGATGCGCGATCGCGTGCACGCCGCCCAAGCCCTTCTGGAAGGCCGTCGCGCCCATGCTGGCGGCCGCCAGCATGCGTGAGCGCGCCTCGATGTCCTTGCCGTTCTCACAGGCCCGCGGCAGGTAGGTCTGGATCAGGCGCATGCCCTCAAGCGCGATGCCATCGGCCAGCGGATGGAAACCCGGTGCACAGTAAGCCTCGAAACAATGCACGAAGGCATCGATACCGGTCGCCGCCGTAATCGACGGTGGCAGTCCAACAGTCAGCTCCGGATCGCTGATCACGACACCCGGCATCATCAGCGGGTGGAAGATGATCTTCTTCTGGTGCGTGGCTTCGTTGATCACGACGCCGGCGCGGCCCACCTCGGAGCCGGTGCCTGCAGTCGTCGGCACCGCGATGATCGGCGCGATACCCTTGGGATCCGCGCGCGTCCACCAGTCCCCGATGTCCTCGAAATCCCACATCGGCCGCGTCTGGCCCGACATGAAGGCGATGACCTTGCCGGCATCGAGCGCCGAACCGCCACCGAAGGCGATCACGCCATCGTGGTCGCCGCTGCGGTAGACCGCGAGGCCGGCATCGATGTTGGCAGCGACCGGATTGCCGCGCACGCCAGCGAACAATCCGGTGCCCGGCACCAGCGCGAGCGCCTGGCGGATCATCGGCGTCTCACGCAGGCCTTCATCGGTTACCAGCAGGGGCCGCTTGATGCCCAGCGTCGCGCACGCTGCGGGCAGTTCCGCGATGCGCCCCGGGCCGTGCCAGACGCGGGTCGGGTAGTTCCAGTTGGCTTTGAGGATCGCGCTCACGTCGTCACCCGCAAGTGAAAGGATTTGGGACGGGTCAGGTGCTCATAGCCAACGACCGAGAGCGTGCAGCCGCGCCCCGAGTCCTTGACGCCGACCCAGGCGAGGGCCGGGTCCAGATAGTCGCAGCGGTTCATGAACCAGGTGCCGGTGTGCACCTGATCACCGAGCGCCAGTGCCGCAGCCTCATCGGCGGTCCAGATCGCGGCGGTCAGCCCGAAGGCGCTGTCATTCATATGCTGCACAGCTTCGGCATCCGAGTACACCTTGGCAATCCCGGCCACGGGCCCGAAGACTTCCTCGCGCATCACCGCGGAATTCGCTGGCGCATCGAGCAGCAACTGTGGGGCAAGATAAGGCGTCCCCACGGCGCTCTTGGGGAATTCACGCTCATCAATCATCGGCCGTGCGCCGGCCGCTATCGAGGCGTGCAGCTGTGAGCGGATGCCTTCGGCCGCGGCGGTGCGCACCAGCGGGCCGAGCGAGGTCTCGGGATCCAGCGGATCGCCCAACTTGTAGTTGCGGATCAGCTCCACGCAGCCTTTGGCAAATCGGTCATAAATGCTCTCATGCACATAGATCCGCTGCAGTCCGCAGCAGGACTGGCCGGAATTGAAGTACGCGCCATCGACAATGTTTTCGATGGCATGCTCGACATTGGCATCGTGACGCACGTAGACCGGATCGCAGCCCCCGAGCTCAAGGCCCACGCCAATGAAACGCTCTGCAGCGACGCGCTGCACCGCGTGACCGCCCGCGACCGAGCCGGTGAAGGCCACGAAGTCGATACGCCGATCGCGGATCACGTGCTCGGTGTCGGCGTGCTCCAGATGCAGCACCTGGAACACCCCGTCCGGAAGGCCGGCGCTCTTGAAGCACTCGGCGAAGCGATCTGCGCACAGCGGTGTCTGCGCCGAGTGCTTGAGGATCACGGCGTTGCCAGCCATCAGCGCCGGCACCACGCTGTTGACTGCAATCAGGTAAGGATAATTCCACGCGGCCACGGTGAAGACGACACCGAGCGGCTCGCGGCGTATAAAACGCCTGAAGCCGGATTTCGCACCTGGATCCACGTCGGCGAGCGCGCTTGCCGCAACGCCGATCATGTAGCGCGCGCGCTCGAGCGTGCCGCGTATCTCGCTGGGCGCGTAGCGGATCGGTCGCCCCATCTGCCAGGTGAGCTCGTGCGCAAAATCCGCGCCGCGCGCCTCGAAGGCGACGCAGAAACGCTCGAGGATCTCAGCCCGCTCAGCCAGTGGCAGTGCGCGCCATAGCGGCTGCGCTGCATGTGCTCGCTCGATCGTAAACTCGATGTGGGACGGCGTCGCCGCGGTGCGCTCGACATACACGCGTCCATCCACGGGGCTGATCGTCTTCATCATCATATGATCTCGAAGTAGCGTGACAGTTCCCAATCCGTGACCGCGCGACGGAACTCGCGCTCTTCCCATTCGCGACTCGCCGCGTAGTGCGCCACGAACGGCTCGCCGAACAGTTCCTTGGCGACTTTGGAATTCGCGAGTCGTTCGGACGCTTCGGTCAGGGTGCGCGGCAGCTGGCGTTTGGCCGGGAGCTTCAAGTCGTAGGCATTGCCGCTGATTGGCTTGTCCGGCTCGATCTGCTGTTCGATGCCCCACAGGCCCGAACCGATCGCCACTGCGATCGCCAGATACGGATTGATGTCGGCCGCGGCAATGCGGTATTCCACGCGCTGCGCCTTGGGTCCGCCCTGGATGACGCGCAGCGCGCAGGTGCGATTCTCGATGCCCCAGGTCGCGGCAGTCGGCGCCCAGAACCCGGGCACCAGGCGCGAGTAGCTGTTGACGGTCGAGGCGACCATCGCCAGCAGCTCGGGCATCAGCGCCTGCTGGCCACCGACGAACCAGCGCATCTGATCCGACATGTCGCCGGGCTTGCTCTTATCGTAGAAGGCGGAGGAGCCGTCGGGCCGCGCCATCGACACGTGCAGGTGGCCGCTCTGTCCTGGCAGTGATTGCGACCACTTGGCCATGAAAGTCGCCATCAGGCCGCGCCGCTGCATCAGCACCTTGGTAAAGGTCTTGAAGAGCGCGGCGCGATCGGCTGCTTCGAGCGCTTCGCAGTAATGCAGCGCGGCCTCCATGACGCCCGGACCAGTCTCGGTGTGCAGTCCCTCGATCGGCATACGCATGTCGATCGCGAGCTTGAGCAGCTCCTGGTAGATCTCGGTGTGCACGGAGCTGCGCAGGATGGAATAGCCAAAATACCCCGGCGTCAGGCTCTTGAGATTCTGGTAGCCCTTCTCGCGCACGCTGTCGGGGGTTTCACTGAAGACGAAGAATTCAAATTCGGCCGCCGCCGAGGCGCTCAAGCCCAGCTTCTCGCCGCGTGCCAGCACCCGTCGCAGCGTGGCGCGCGGGCACACCGCCTCGGCGTGGCCGGCGAACTCGCCCAGGAACAGCAGCATGTCGCCTTCCAGGGGCAGTGCCCGGCAGGTTCCAGGCAGCAGCCGCACCGGCGCATCCGGGAAGGCGGTGTGCCAGCCGGTGAAGGTGATGTTGTCGTACTGCTTGTCGTTCGAATCCCAGCCGAGCACAACGTCGCAAAAGCCCATGCCCTTGTCGAGCGCCGAGAGGAATTTATCCCGATCGATGTACTTGCCGCGCAGGATCCCGTCGTTATCAAAGACCCCGACCTTCACGTGCTGGAGGCTGCGCTCCTCGACAATGGCACGAGCCTGCGCAGTCGTGCGCACCTCTTCCGGCTGCATCGTGGTGACTCCTTAAATTCAAACGATCGCGAAGGTCATCGCGCTCTTGTGGGCTGAATCCTGTAGCGAAGCTTCAGGAATCAGCGTAAGCCGCTCAATATCTCGCACGAATGTCCGTATGGCAATACGGTCAGGCGCGATTCCGAACAACCGGGATTGGAATTCGCGGCTGACACCAGCCGCTGGCGGTCCTCC
>Ga0181537_10003951_pt1 | contig 12451 bp, 6 predicted proteins | sample PEATcosm2014_Bin_39_FD_119765 | JGI IMG/M metagenome (GOLD analysis project Ga0181537, IMG submission 119765) | Peatland microbial communities from MTU Mesocosm Facility, Houghton, MI, USA - PEATcosm2014_Bin23_10_metaG | ecosystem: Environmental > Terrestrial > Soil > Wetlands > Peat | place...
AGCCAGCTTGCGTTGTTTGCCTTCAGCACCTTCACCGTCTCCGGGTTCACCCGCAGCAATACATCCGCGCCCTCGAAGTGTTTCTTCATCTTCCGCAGCTCGGTGTAAATCTCGTTGCACACCGTCGTCGGGCTCTTCACCATCCCCGTAGCCTGGCACGTGGGGCAGGGAACACTCAAGGTCCGTTCCAGCGATTGCTTCACCCGTTTCCGCGTAATCGCCACCAGTCCAAAGTCGTTGAACTGCAGCACCTTCGTCGGCGCTCGATCAGCCTTGAGCGCTTCTTCCAGTGCCGCCAGTACCTTGAAGCGGTTCTTCCGTTCGTCCATATCGATGAAGTCGATGACGATGATTCCGCCCAGATCGCGCAGCCGGATCTGCCGCACAATCTCCGGCACCGCGTCCAGGTTCGTCTTCACGATCGTGTCCTCGAGCCGCGCCGACTTGCCCACGTACTTGCCCGTATTGATGTCGATCGCCACCAGCGCTTCCGTCTGATTAATCACGATCGAACCGCCCGACTTCAGCCACACCTTCGACCGCAATGCCTTAGCGATCTCGTCCTGAATCCCGAAGTGCTCAAAAAGCGGCACCTCTTTCGTGTAAAGCTTCACCCTCCGTACCAGCGACGGTGAAACGCGATTCAAGAAGCGCACAATCCGCTCGTAGTTCTCTTCTGAATCCACCCAGATCGAGTTGAAATCCGCGCTGATCTGGTCCCGCAAAATCCGCTCGATGAGCCCAAGATCGTGATAGATCAGCGCCGGCGATTTCGAACTATCCGACCGCTGCTTGATCTCGTTCCATACATGGATCAGCATCCGCAAGTCGCTGCGCAGCTCGTCCTCCGACGCCCCTTCCCCAGCCGTGCGCACAATGAATCCGCCCGACGCTTCGCCGCGCTCGTGGATCAGAATCCGCTTCAGCCGCTGCCGTTCCTCGTCCGAAGCAATCTTCCGGCTCACCCCGATGTGCGACACCGTCGGCATGAACACCAAGAACCGCCCCGGCAGCGCGATGTGGCTCGTAATACGCGCGCCCTTCTTCGCGATCGGCTCCTTCGCTATCTGAACCAGAATCTCCTGGCCCGGCTTCAGCAAGTCGCTGATAATCGGCAGGTCGCTGGTCTGCGCACTTCGCCGCGTAGACCCGCCGCGCCGGTCGCCCGGCCGCTGTCCACCCTGACCCCCTCTGTCTCCGGAACCGCCCGTCCCGCCACGGCCACGCCGCCCGCGGTCTCGCCGGTCGCCGCGGCGCGCCTGGCCCCCGCCATCCCCGCCCGCGGGCTGAGCCTCCGCCGGCGGTTCTTCTTCGTCCACTTCTTCGTCGAATCCTTCCTCGATCTCATCCTCGCCGTTCTTCTCGTCAAAGTTCAGCTGGATCCGATGGTCAAGGTGTGCTTCCTGCAACAGTTCGCCCAAATCGCCCGTGCGCATCTGCGACTGAAGCGTCTCCTCCTCAAAGTCATCCAGATCGTGCTCGTCCGTCTTGCCGTGATGATGATGGGGAGCGTCAAGCTCTTCCTCTTCAATCGTCTCTTCCTCAATCAGGCCGCTTCCTGGCGCATACGACGAAATGGTCTTCACAACCACCGGAGCAGGTTCCGGCTTAGGCTCGGCCACCCGCGAAACAACTCCAGCAACTGAAGCCGCAGCCGTTTCCTCCGTCTTCTTCTTTCCCCCCAGTCCAAACAGCCTGAACCCCGTCGGCGGCGCAGCATCGACGTGGTGCGACGCGGAAGCATCTCCTTTCGCTTCCTGGGCCGCAGCCACCGGCCCCTCATTTTCCTCGCCATCGGGACTCTCTGCCGCGTCCCTCCCAAATCCATGAGGCGTTTCATCCTGCCGCAGAACCGCGGACGCCACCGGATCGTCTCCGGACATCTCTTCCGCCATCGCCCCCACAGTCGGGTGATCCCCCTCGGCCGCGTTGGCAATTCCCGCCGCCGGCTCCGCGGGCGATGTGCCCGGTGCGGATTCAGGTTCTGTTTCAGGTGCGGTTTCAAATTCGGCTTCAGGTACGGTTTCAGGCGCGGTCTCCGAAGTCTCCTCGAACAAATCCTCTTCGAACCCCTCTTCCGCCAGCTGTTCCTCTACCGGACCATCGTCCTCCGCCTCCAACACAACCGGCTCCGGTGCTGCTTCGGTCACCGTTGTCGCTACTTCTGACGAGGCCGATCCAGGTTCGATCTCCGTCATCGCCTCGACAAACTCTTCCTCTTCGATTGCGTCCGATCCCGCATCGGAAAAACTGGTTCCCGAGGCCTCTTGCGTAATCGGGTCGGGAGCCGTTTCCCGCCGCCGATGCTTCGAAATCGACTCGCCGGCAAGCAAACCGCTGCCGTCCCACGCCAGGGGCGCTTCAATTAGCGTCGAGGGCTTATACGTGCTCGCTGGCCGCGCCACTGTCGCCGAACCCGGTGTCGCCGCTGCCTTGGGCGTGTCGACCCCAGGCGCCGCTCCATATTTCGAAAGCGACTCGCCCGGAAGAACAAAAGGCACGGGCGCCTGCACCAGCGGCTGCGCCTGTAGTGAGGGCTGTGTTTGTGGGCCACGGGGTGTCGGTGTAGGCGCGGCAAAACCAGCCGCCTGAATCTCCGGAACAGCCTCGCCCTCCGAAGCCGCCTCCACATTCACTTCCGCGCTCTCTTCGGACTCTGTCTGCGGGCTCTGTGCTTCATTCGCACCGCGACCTCCACGCCGACGCCGGCGTCCGCGCCAGCGCCGTGCCCCGGTCCCGGATTCCCCCTCGGCCCCCTCGGCCTCGCCAGAGGCTATCGCTGCTTCGGGAGCCGCAAAACCGGGCGCAGGTGATTCCGGCACAGCCTCGATTGAAAGTCGCTGCTCTCTCGGTTGCCGTTCCTGTCCAGTCCTGTCCTGCCCCGTCCGTCCATCCTGCCTTTGTCCCGACCGCGAGCCCCGATCATCTTGGCGTCCTTCTTGACGTCCATCCGTCCGCCCGCCCGCACGTCCATCGGTCCTGCTGCTCTGGGCCGGCTGCTGTTCCTGAACGTTCGCCGCACGAACCTCCCGCGGAGGCTGGCTGCTGCCGCTCGCCGCGGCCTTTTCCAGCTCGTCGCTATCTTCTGACTCTTCCATTTCCAGGAAGTCGGTTACATACAGGAAGGCGTCCCGCTCCAGCCCCAGGTCCACAAACGCGGACTGCATGCCGGGCAGAACTCGCGTGACCCGTCCGTTATAAATGGACCCTGCCAGCGTGTACTCGTTTTCGCGTTCGTAGTAGATCTCCGCGAGTTGATCGTCTTCAAGAATTGCAAGCCGCGTTTCATGCGGCGTGCTGGAGATGCATATCTCTTTTGCCATCGTACCTTTCCGTCCAGCGGCGTTCGCCTGCTGGGTTTACGGCAAGGCCGGAGACAGAAGCGCGAAACCGGGAGGAGCGGGGATGTGCGGGAAGGATGACCTTGGAGTCGCTGGTATGCCCGTGTTCTTCAGCCCGCCGATGATTGGGGAAGGCGAACTGTGCGAACCGTGGCGAATGCCCTCGCGGGCAAGCCGAACAAACCGAACGAACTGTAGGTTGCGGTAATCCAATTGCAGAGAGTTTGTGGCCAACCTTGCTGGAAAAAACAAATTGACCTTCTCCAGCGGGGCCGTTCCAACCCTGGCGATTGCACAGGCGATCCACGCCAGGAAGGCGAGCCAAATCTGCCCTAACCCTTCCACGCGCTCCATGCAACTTTTACACTGCCACAGGTCTTGCCGTCTCTGCGTGCTCATAAACCCTTGTCCTGCCGGGCTCGAGATCCATCCGGACCTGGCCGGCTATCACGCTCTCCCAACCTGGAAAAGCGTCTTGATTACTCTGAATATCTGCCTCCGCTCCCCGCGAATTTCGCGGAATGCGGAAGGGTAAACTTGTCTTGCATCTGTCCGGGCCCAAAGGTCCCTGGACCTCTAGTTCACGAACCTGCGCATGCGGACATTCATCGCCACTCCTAGCGACAGGAACGTAAACAACACCGAAGATCCGCCGTAACTCATTAACGGTAAAGGAATTCCGGTGACCGGCATAAAGCCGATGACCATGCCCACATTGACCGCTATCTGGAAGGTCAATACAGCCACTATCCCCATAATAATCAAGGAGCCGGGCAGGTCTGCGGCTGTTTGAGCGTTTTGAATCAAACGCATCAATATCAGGAAGTATAGCAGCAGCACCAGAATCCCGCCCACAAACCCGTGCTCCTCGCTGAATGCCGCAAAAATAAAGTCCGCATGAGGAATCGGCAAAAAGTCTCCCTGCGTCTGGCTGCCCTTTTCCGCGCCCTTGCCCCATACCCCGCCCGCGCCAACCGCGATCTTCGATTGCAAAAGCTGATAACCGGCTCCTCGCGGGTCGTTGTCCGGGTTGATGAAGCTCGTCAAACGAGCCTTCTGATATGGCTTCAGCAGTTTCCCGCTGCTCCAGCCTCCTGCTACCAGCACCAGGCCGCACGTGCAGAGAATAGCCGCCTGGCGAAAGCTGATTCCGCCCAGAAACAACCCCGCTATCAATATTGGCGTATAGGTGAGCGACGTTCCCAGATCGGGCTGCTTCAGTACCAGCAGCAAGGGAGCGCCAACCAGGGCAAAAGCCTTGAAAATGTCTCTCCACGTCAGGCTGCGCCCGCCCAGATTGGCGAAGTAGCGCGCCACCACCAGAATCAGTACCAGCTTTACCCACTCCGATGGCTGAAATTGCATCGAGCCAAATTTCAGCCAGCGTCTCCCCCCCATCGCCTTATGACCAAAGGCCAATACAGCCAGCAGCGTCAAAAGGAAGAAGCCGTAGATCCACCAGGCAAAATCGATCAGCTTGTGATAATCGATCTTGGAGAAGATAAACATCGCCACCAGACCGCCCACGATGTAGTAGATCTGCTTCGTGTGGAAGCCCGTATGTCCCGGAACCCACACCTTCATATCGTTGAAATAACCGGGAACCGCCGCGTACTTGGTGTGCAGCGTGGCCGAGTAGATTTCAAACACTGAAATCGTGCACAGCAGAAGAACCATACCCAGCAGTGCCCAGTCGAAATCGCGAAAGCTCATAAAGCGGCGTACCAAATCTATTGCCCCTTTCGCGGGTCGGCCGTTTTCATTGCGTCCAGTCTTATCGCGTCCGGCTTTGTCGCCGTAGCCTTTGCCTTTGCTGGAGCAGGAACCGAAACAGGTCGCACGGCTCCGCCAGGAGACGGCAATCCAGCAGCCGCTGACGCAACTTCAGAACTCCGCTTCGCCAGGTCTCCCGCATTTGTTTTCTGACCCGCCCCCTTCACAATCTCGCCGTTCTGCACCAGGAACCGCCCGGTCTCCACCTGTCCCAACTGACCATCTGCCGCCTGTGCGCCTTTTTGCCCGGCCGTCTTCCCGGCCCCTCCGCCCGGCGCCGTCCACATCGCCCCCATCTCCGCCGGAGCCGCCACCTTCGCCGGCGGAAGGTTCCCCATCAGCCGCCGCTGCTTCTCCACGTAAGCCGATACCACCTTGGCCCCGATGCGCGCCGCGAACCAGCTGTGGTCGCCGTTCTGATACAACACCGCGACCACAAGTTCAGGATTCTTCGTCGGCGTTACCCCCACAAACCACACATTCGGCTCCGTGATTCGTCCTTTGGTCGTCTTGTCCAGGGCCGCATGGCTCATCACCTGCGCGGTTCCCGTCTTTCCGCCAAAGTCGATACCTTCCAGATGTTCCCCGCCTGCCGTGTGGAACTGCCCAGGCTGCGTTACCTGAAACATCCCATCCGTCACAATCTGCCAATTCTCCGGGTCGATCGGGACATCGGTTTCTCCGCTCCCCGGAAAGCTTTCCAGCAGCGCCTTGCGGAAGTCCTCCGGCAGCTCATTGGGAAACACGCTGTGCGGCCTGACCAAATGCCCGCCGGAAGCAATGCCTCCGATTATCCGAGCCAGTTGGATGGGCGTCGCTTCCACCGCGCCCTGGCCGATGGCCACGTCCAGGGTCTCATCCGCTCGCCAGCGATCGTGGTAGTTCTTCATCTTCCATGGCGCGGAGGGCATCAGCCCAGCCTGTTCGCCCGGCAGATCGATTCCCGTCTTCTGGCCATAACCGAACTCGGTGGCATACTTTGCAATTCGGTCGATTCCCAGCTTGTCGCCCAGTTGGTAGAAATACGTGTCGCACGAGTAGGGAATCGCATTATAGATATTCACCGCCCCATGGTGCTCGTCGCAGTGGTGATAGAACCCGTAGGGACCCCATCCGCCACTGCAAGTCACCTTCAGATCCTGCGCAATCCCTTCCTGCAACCCGGCCACACTCATCATGATCTTGAAAGTCGATCCCGGCGCAAGCTGCGCCTGCAGCGACTTGTTCATCAAGGGATGGTCCGGATCGTTGATCAGTTTGTTCCAGTTCGTCCTGTTGATGCGTACCGCGAACTCGTTCGGATCGAAGCTGGGCCGCGACACCATGGCAAGAATCTCGCCGTTGCGTGGGTCCATCGCCACAATCGCTCCGTTTCGATCTCCCAGAGCCAATTCAGCTGCCCGCTGCAGGTCGTTGTCGATCGTCAGCTTCAGATCCTGCCCCGGTATGGCATGCTGGATTCCCAGGTAGCCCACTTCGCGCCCGTGACTGTCCACAATCACGTCCCGCGATCCGTCCTGGCCTCGCAGCAACTGGTCGTAGGTTTCCTCAATCCCCGCCTTGCCCACCACGTCGCCCGGCTCGTAATAGGCAAACCGCGGATTGTTCAGGTCATCCTCGCTTACCTCGCCCACATACCCGATCAGGTGCGACGCAAATCCGTCCCGCGGATAAAGCCGCCGTTCCTCGTCAATCGTCTCCAACTCGGGAAGCTCATTCCGGCGCGCCTCGATAAACGCCTGCTCGTCCGCTGTAATATCCAGCTTGATGGGGATAGGCTGGTATCCCGGCGCAGCTCGATACCGCTTCAGCGTCGCCCGTAACTGATCCAGGTCCAGGTCCAGTCCCTTCGCAATCAGCGGCAGATCGGCGTCCACGTTGTGGCTCATCTCGCGAACCAGGAAGCACGAAACCGACGGGTAGTTGTCGACAATCAGCCTGTTTTCCCGGTCGAAAAGTTTGCCCCGTGGCGCCATCACGGGAACTTTGCGGATGCGGTTCTGTTCCGCCAGCGCCCGGAAGCTGTCCGCCCCAAGCACCTGCAAGCGCCATAGACCGGCAACCAGGGCCAGCATCATCAACAGAATCCCGTACTGCACCACCGCCAGCTTCACAGTGGAGAGTTTTTCCTCGCGATTGCCCCGGCTCGAATACATCTCTATACGCCCTAGCTTACCCCTGTTTCAATTTCCCCGCCGAACCTGACTGAACAACCTGGGTGCCCCACCCTCGCCACGTGTCGCCGCGGCGACTTTTTGTGGCTAGGGTGGGATCCGCTGTGCCTCATTCATCGCAGTCGTATCGTGATAAGTGGGAGTTCGTTCACTGCCATCTGTAATCTGTCATCTGCAATCCACATTCCCAAAATTTCAAATCTTCATTTGGGTATTTCCATGGTGAGCATACGTCGATTTGATTCATTTCCCAACCAACCTAACGCCCCAAATGGGTATTTCTCTGGTTAATTATCCGGCTCTTCCTATACTTCTGAGCAGACGTTTATCGATACCATTCACCACCTAGGCCAACCTTTGAGCCAAAAATTCGGCCTAAAGGTACATGTTTGTCTAACCCTGCGCGGTGATCTTTTTTCACTTTTTCACTTCTTCACTCATTCACTTCTTCACCCATTCACTCCCGTATCTGCAACCGGTCCAGCGCCGGAAACAACACCAATGCAATCAGCGTGTTCCCGATAGCCTTGAACACCTCCACCATCCAGTTCCAGTCGGAACTCATTCCCAGCAACCCGCGGTACACAAAGACAAAAAGCGCGCTGGAGAGCAATGAAAACAAGAAGGTTAACCCTAAGCGAATGGTCGGGTTTTCGACATCGATCCGCACCCCGAGTGACGAAGCCAGAAACCCCACCACTGTCTTCGCAATCCCGTTCACCCCGATAGCATGACCCGTGAGCGCATCCTCGAACAGCCCCATCCCCGCGCCCATCAACGTCCCCTGAATCGGAATCCGGTGCACCAGCGCAAAGTAGACGACGATCACCAGCGGCAGGTCAAACCACGTATAGCCCACCAGAAGCCTGGGCAGCCAGGCCTGTAAAACCAATGCAATCAACGGCGCCAGGGCATACACCAGGATGGGATAACGCCGAACCTCCAGATCGCGGCGAAAGTCGCCGCTCATGGTTGTCATGGCTGCGGCTTCCCCTGCGGAGTGGCGGGAGTTGCTGGCTTGGTCTCAGCACCATCCGCCGTTGGCTGCTCTGTTTTAGGCTGCGCCCCCCCGGGCGTAAATCTATCAGGATGCAGCGCTTGCGGCGGGCGCGGCGCAGGGTTGGGATTCGTAGTCTCGAGTAGCGGCTGCTGTTCCGGCGGCAGGTTGGGGTCGATAAGACCCGGAAGCCGCTCAGCCATTACCTCCGATGCTTTCTTCTGCTCCGCGATTGCCGCAGCCTCCGGACCCTTAAGCGCCTCGCTCGTAGCCAAATCTTTTTGCTCTTCCTCTGAAAAGCGCGGTTGCGTGGAAGTAATAACCAGAACTTCGTCAAGTTGGTCCAGGTGCGCTGCCGGCTTCACAATTACGTCAATAAATCCATCGCGTCCAGGGTCTGGGTCCCGCACCACTTTTTCAACCACTCCCACCGGCAGCCCACGGGGAAAGATCAAGTCACCCCCGGCGGTTAGTACTTTCTCACCCGCCTGAATACGCTGGTCCGCGAGGATCCCCACAATTTGCGGCTGCCCGATCGCGTTTCCTCTAAGGATGCCGCGAATTCGCGTCGTCTCCAGGATCACGCCGGCCCCGCTGCTTTGGTCGTTGATGGCCAACACCTGTGCCGAATGCGGGAACACATCGCGAACCTTGCCCACAATTCCGTCCGGCGTGATCACCGCCATGTCCCTTTCAAGCCCGTCGGCCGAGCCCTTGTCCAGGTAGAAGACACGCGATTGATCGCTCCCGCTGGCGCCTATGGCCTGCGCCGTCACGGTTTTGTAAATGTATTTCTCCTGGAAGTTCACCAATGCCTGCAATCTCTGGCCCTGTTTGGCGTCCTCCAGCAGTGCAGCCTGCTCCAGACGAAGCCGGTCAATCGTTTTTTGCAATGCCAGGTTCTCTTCATGCGCATGGCGCAGATCGATATAGCTCTGCCATACGCCCACGCCGCCCAGCTTAACGGAATGAATAAGCCGCTCCGGCGGTGATACAACCGCGTCCGCCCACATGCGGATTAAGCGTACACCGGGTCCATCCTGCGGATCGAGAGTGTTACGGCCCGCGCCGGTTCGCCGCACCTGCACAGCCAGTCCCACGATCTGCGCCACCAGAACAGTGAGCAGAACCAGAAGGTTTCGATAGCGAATGAAAAACGATTCCATGGGGGCGAAAAGTGAAACAAGTGAAGAAGTGAAAGGGTGAAGAAGTGAGAGTGACCAGTCGACAAGCTGCGGTCGATCAATGAAGATCTAGTCGGTTGCGTTAATTGCGGGCGATCACTCGCAGGAATACTTTTTCACTCGTTCACTTTTTCACTTCTTCACTTGTTTCAATCGATCTTGATCTTGCGCAGCAGCCGGAAGTCGGAGAGCATCTTACCCGTTCCCAGCACCACGGAGGCCAGCGGATCGTCAGCCACGGAAACAGGCAGGCCAGTCTCCTCGCGGATGCGCTTGTCAAGATTCTTGATCAGCGCACCCCCTCCAGTCAGCACAATGCCGCGATCGGAAATATCCGCGGAAAGCTCAGGCGGGGTCCGTTCCAATGCCACCCGAATCGCATTCATGATCACTGCAATGCACTCGCCCAGCGATTCGCGAACTTCGCTGTCGTCGATGGTGATGGTCTTCGGCACGCCCTCAATCAGGTTGCGTCCCTTGATCTCCATGGTCAACGGCTTGTCCAGAGGATAGGCCGACCCGATCTCGATCTTGATGGCCTCTGCCGTGCGCTCGCCAATCAATAGGTTGTACTTGCGCTTCAGGTAATTTGTAATGGCTTCGTCCATCTGGTTTCCGGCCATCCGCACCGAACGCGAATACACGATGCCGGAGAGCGAAATCACCGCGATGTCCGTTGTACCGCCTCCAATGTCCACCACCATATTTCCGCAGGGATCGGTAATCGGCAACCCCGCGCCGATAGCCGCCACCATCGCCTGTTCCACCAGGTAAACCTCGCTGGCCTTGGCGCGGTAAGCAGAGTCCTCAACCGCCCGTTTTTCCACCTGCGTAATCTCTGACGGAACGCCGATCACAATCCGCGGATGCACCAGCATTTTCCGGTTATGCGCCTTCTGAATGAAGTAGTTGAGCATCTTCTCGGTGACTTTGAAGTCGGCAATCACGCCGTCCTTCATTGGCTTGATGGCCACAATGTTGCCGGGCGTGCGCCCCAGCATCTCCTTGGCCTCCTTGCCTACGGCTTCCACCTCGCCGGTATTCTTGTTGATGGCCACGATCGAGGGCTCATTGACAACAATGCCCTTTCCGGCCGCGAAGACGAGCGTGTTGGCAGTGCCCAGATCGATAGCCAGATCGCTTGAAAACATGCTGAAAAGCGAGCGAAGCCCATGAGAGCGCGTAGAGCGCGAAGGATAGCCGTTCAATGACATTGGAAGTTCAGTTCTACCTCAAGGCTTATTGTACGGCTATTAGGCCGCGCCCGTATCAAAGCCCCTCAAACCATCCAAAATAGCGCCCGCGGCAGTATCCATGCGGTAAACTCGTAACTTCCCGGTCAGGCGTTCAACTGATCCGCGAGCCCTGTCCACTGTTCACGGCACACTGTTCAATGCTTTACGAGGTATCCCCATGGCCCATCCCAGGTTTGAGAATCTCATTGGCGGCGAGTGGCTCCCCGCCCGCTCCGGTAAAACGTTCCTGAACCTCAACCCGGCCGACCGCTCCGATATAGTGGGCGAGTTTCCCGCTTCCAGCGCCGACGATGTGGACCTGGCCGTCGCCGCCGCCAAGAAAGCCTTTGCTTTCTGGCGCCTCGTCCCTGCGCCCAAGCGTGCGGAGATTCTCCATCGCGCCGGCTACCTGCTCTCGGTTCGAAAAGAGCAGTACGCCCGCGACATGACCCGCGAAATGGGCAAAGTCTTAGCCGAGACGCGCGGAGACGTGCAGGAAGCCATTGACGAAGCCTTCTACGTGGCTGGCGAAGGCCGCCGCCTCTTCGGCCAAACCACACCCAGCGAATTGCAAAACAAATTTGCCATGAGTGTGCGTATGCCCGTCGGCGTAGTGGGCCTCATCACTCCCTGGAATTTCCCCATGGCCATCCCCTCGTGGAAGATCTTCCCGGCCCTGGTCTGCGGCAATGCCTGCGTGATCAAACCGGCCGAGGACACGCCGCTCTCCACCTACAACCTGGTTCAGGTGCTTCTGGACGCCGGCCTCCCTCCGGGTGTCGTCAATATTGTCTCTGGATATGGCCCCGATGCCGGCGCTCCGCTGGTCGAGCACCCTGACGTGCGCGCGATCAGCTTCACCGGCTCCAGTGAAGTGGGTTCCATGGTCGCCCAGCGCGCCGCAGCTCTCTTCAAACCCGTCTCCCTTGAAATGGGCGGCAAGAATGCTCAAATCGTGCTCGACGACGCCAACCTCGACCTCGCTCTCGAAGGCGCTCTCTGGGGCGCATTCGGCACCACCGGCCAGCGCTGCACAGCCACCAGCCGCATTCTGCTACAAAAAGGAATTGCCGCCCGGTTCACTTCCAAGCTTGTCGCCCGCGCCAGAAAACTCAACGTCGGCAACGGTTTGGATGAGAGCGTCGAAGTCGGTCCTCAAATTAACTCCGCGCAGATTGAAACCACCAGGAAGTACGTCGCCATTGCCCTGGCCGAAGGAGCAAAGTTGCTCGCCGGCGGACACCTTCTAACGGAAGGCGCGTACTCCAAGGGCACCTTCTTCGAGCCCACCGTCCTGGGCAGCGTAACCCCAGCCATGCAAATTGCTCAGGAAGAAGTCTTCGGCCCGGTAGTCTGCCTCATCGAGTTCTCCACTTTCGATGAAGCCATCCAGATCGCCAACTCCATCGACTACGGCCTTTCAACGGCCATTTACACTCGCGACGTGAACCGCGCCTTCGTCGCCATCCGGGACCTGGAAGCAGGCATCACCTACATCAACGCTCCCACCATCGGAGCCGAAGTTCATCTGCCTTTCGGCGGCGTCAAGCAAACGGGCAATGGCCACCGCGAAGGCCTTGGTGCCATCGACTTCTACAGCACCTGGAAATCCGTCTACATCGACTATTCCGACAAGCTCCAGCGCGCCCAGATCGACAACGCCGAGTGAATTGTGGGCTAATGAACCAAGGGTTGACTCGAATGCAGAATCGCCGTTGTTCACGCGAAACGCCCTTCGGCTATCTCC
>Ga0181537_10003952_pt1 | contig 12447 bp, 14 predicted proteins | sample PEATcosm2014_Bin_39_FD_119765 | JGI IMG/M metagenome (GOLD analysis project Ga0181537, IMG submission 119765) | Peatland microbial communities from MTU Mesocosm Facility, Houghton, MI, USA - PEATcosm2014_Bin23_10_metaG | ecosystem: Environmental > Terrestrial > Soil > Wetlands > Peat | place...
ACAGGCCGCGCGAGCCGGTGCGTACGATCTGTACCGACTCCCCACACCGTCCTGCCTCCTCGGCGAGCGCGCGCGCCACCGCGTGGGCGCCGAGCGACAGCGACGTGGCTTCACGCGGGATGTAGACGGTGACGCTCATGCGGCACCAGCGCCGATGAGTTCATCGAAGCGCTCCGGCGTCACGCGGCCGTGCAGCTCTTTATCGATCATCAGCGACGGCCCGCTGGCGCAGTTGCCCAGGCAATACACCGGCTCGAGCGTGAAGCGGCCATCGCTGCTGGTGCCGTGAAAATCCGTGCCCAGTGCACGCTTGGCGTGCGCCTCAAGGCTCACCGCTCCCACCGCCTGGCAGGCCTCGGCGCGGCACAGGAACACCACATGCTCACCGGGCTGGTGCTGCCGGAAGTAGTGATAGAACGTCACCACGCCGTGCACTTCCGCGCGCGACAGATTGAGCTCGTAGGCGATCAGCGGCAGCGCGCGCGGCGGAATCCAGCCGAGCCGATCCTGGATCGCATGCAGGATCGGCAGCAGCGCGCCTTCGAGTGCGCGGTTGTGGTTGACCGCCTCGAGCACCGCGGTGCGTTGCGCGGCCGGCAGATCCGCGCCGGGCTCGACCCGGATTGGGATCGGCACGCGTTTGCGCTCGCTCACCACAGCCGCCTCAAGTGAGCTGCCCGCAATACACGGTCAGCCGTGGCGGACGCGTCCAGCCCACCAGGGTAACGCCGGCTTCCTGCGCCAGTCGCAGTGCCAGCGCGGTCGGCGCAGAGATCGCCGCCACCAGCCGGCAGCCGACCTCTGCCGCCTTGTGCACGACCTCGTAGGAAGCGCGCGAGGTCACCAGCAGCGTGTGCGGCACCTGGCCGGCGCGCATGACGGCGCCTACCGCCTTGTCGATCGCGTTGTGGCGGCCAACATCCTCGCGCACCGTGAAGCCGCCGTCGGCGGTCAACAGTGCCGCGGCGTGCACTGCACCGCTGGCATCGTTGAGGGGTTGCTGGGCGGCCAGCCGCCGCATGCCGTCGCGCAGCGCCGCTACGTCGGCGCGCGGTCCGTTCGGATCCACCTTCCTCACCGGGCGGATCGCGGCCTCGAGCGTCGCCGTCCCGCACAGTCCGCAGCCGGTACGGCCGGTCAGGTTGCGCTCCCGGGTCTGCAGCAGCAGGAAGCGCTGCTGCGGGATCAGCATCTCGAGCGCCACCCCATGCTCGGTCCAGAGTGTGTCGGCCAACGTCAGTTCCGCTACCGAGGCAACGATGCGCTCGGTGAGCGCAAAGCCGTAGGCGAAATCAGCCAGGTCTGCCGGCGTCGCCATCATGACCGCGTGCGGGCGGGCGTTATATTGCATCGCCACCGGCACTTCGGCAGCCAGTGTCTCGCTGACCGGGTGGGCAGCCTCGTCCTCCAGCCGCCGCGCCGAGACGCTCACCAGCGGTTCGCGGCCATGCCGGCGGCCGTCGGCGCCGGCCGGGCGCGAGCTCGCAGGCAACTGCGCATCGGGCATCGCCGGGGGGGATATGGCCAAACTGCTGCTCCTTGCGTGCGACGCCCGGGACGGGCGTGACACCGGGCCGCTGTCGATAGCAGCCATTCTACTCTCCCGCGTGCCTGACAGCCGTGCGCGGCTCACGGCACCGCGCCAAGCGCTGCAGCATGGAAAATAATGTGGTCACTGACGAACGTCGCGATGAAGTAGTAGCCGTGGTCGTAGCCTTCATGGCGGCGCAGCCGCAGCGGCTGGCCGACCGAGTCGCAGGCGGTTTCCAGCAGTTCCGGCAGCAATTGCGATTGGTGCAGGAACTTGTCTGCCAGTCCCTGATCGACCAGGATCTGGGGGAAAACCTGCCTGCCGCCGGCTCTGATGAGCTCCACGGCGTCATATTGCGCCCAGCTGGAGCGATCCTCGCCCAGGTAGCGCGGCAGCGCCTTCTGGCCCCAGGCACAGCGGGTCGGCGAGCAGATGGGCGCGAATGCCGACACCGATCGATAGACCTTGGGATTGCGCAGCGCCAGCACCAGGGCGCCGTGTCCGCCCATCGAGTGACCAAATATTCCGATCCGATCGGGCGCCGCCGGAAAGTTCTCCAGCACCGTCGCGCGCAGCTCCTGCAGCACATAGTCATACATGCGGAAGTTGCGCGACCAGGGTTCCTGCGTCGCGTTGACATAAAATCCCGCCCCGGCGCCGAACTCCCAGTCGTCCGCCTCGCCGGCGATGCCGGTGTTTCTCGGGCTGGTATCGCAAGTCACCAGCATCAGGCCCAGTTCGGCGGCCTTGCGCTGAGCACCCGCCTTGATGACGAAGGTCTCCTCGGTGCAAGTCAGGCCCGCCAGGTAGAACAGCACCGGTACCGGGCCGTGCTCGGCCTGTGGCGGACGAAAGACGGTGAACCGCATCGGCAGGCCGATGACGCTGGAGCTATGGCGGTAGAAGCCCTGGATGCCGTCGAAACAACGATGTTCGCTGAGCGCTTCCACGATCAGCCCACCGGTGGGCAGCGACACAGGGCGCGGGAGATCATTGGAAACGGGCCTGCATGTTCGTAGCGGATATTAGAGCTAAGCGGCGGGGTCCAGAACTGTGCGCCAGGATTGACGCAGATTCCGGCGGCGCTAGACGTCGGCGCCGCCGTCGACGTTCCAGCCCGAATGGCGCCGCATGCCGTGCGCCTTGAGCTTTCTGTGCAGGGTGCGGCGGCTGAGGTGAAGCTGCATGGCCGCACGGCTCACATTCCAGCGGCACGCATCCAGCACCTCGCGCAGCACCTTGCGCTCCGCCAGCGCCAGCGCATCAGCGTGTGGCAGCGCGCCGGCCAGGGCGGAAGCGCCGTGGCTGGCAGCGCCAATAAAGCCGGCCGAACGCCGCGCCGGCAACTGCGGTGGCTGGACGATGCCGAAGCACAGCGAGCCGCGGTCGCGTTGCGGCAACGCCTGCGCCGCTGCCGGGCCGCCGTGCAGCATCTCCAGCCGTGACAGTTCCAGGCCAAACACCTGCTCGACCGGCTGTCCGCACAGCGCAGCGTGCGATGGCATGCCGAGCCATTCCAGCGCCGCCAGATTCGCGCCGTCTATGCGGCCATCGGCGGCGATCGCGAGAATCCCTTCGCCCGCGGTCGAGATGAATTCGCGGTGCGGATGAAAGCGCAGCAGATGCTGGCGGCGGTGCTGCGCCAGCAGCGCCCGGTTCTCGATGTTCTGCACCGCCAGCCGCACCAGTGCCAGCGTCGGGGCGGCCGACAATCGCAGATGGCCGGAAATATTGAGTGCTCCAACCAGCTGGCCGCTGCTGTCGAGGATCGGAGCGCCGCAGCAGGTCAGGGCCACATTCCTGGCCAGGAAGTGCTCGTCAGCTTCGATTAAAACCGGCTCGCGAATGGCGAGACAGGTGCCCATGCCATTGGTGCCCTGTGCCGCCTCACTCCAGATCGCGCCCTCGCGCAGGCCGGCACGGCGCGCGATCTCGGCAAAATTCGCCGCCCCGGTGTAGCCGAGAATGACGCCCTCGTGATCGGTGAGCATCACCCCGACCGGCGCATTGAGCAGCCGCGCCAGCGCTGCCATCTCCACCCTGGCAATCGAACACAGCGGATCGGCGCGGTCCCGCCGCTGGCGCAGCTGCGCCACCGAGACCACGGCCGGATGCTGCGACTGGTCGGGGCTCAGATGATAGTCCGACAGGCAACGGCGCCAGGATTCGCGCACCCGCAGGTCGAGCTGCGCCGAGCGTTGACCCGAGACCACCTGCTCGACCAGGCGGGCGTGTCCAATAGTGTTTGCCGCTGTTCGCATGACCGGACGCATTCTACTGCAGCATGCGCTGCCGCGACACGGACCCTATACTTCCGACCATGAAGATCGAGTTGTCGGCGCTGGAGCAGCGTGTCATCGGCTGCCTGGTCGAGAAGCAGGTCACGACCCCCGAGCAATATCCGATGTCGCTCAATGCGCTGGCCAACGCCTGCAACCAGAAGAGCAATCGCGATCCGGTACTGCGACTGCCCGAGACCGAGGTGCAGTCATTGATCGATGGCCTGTCGCGCAAGCACCTGGTGCTCGAGCGTTCCGGCTTCGGCAGCCGGGTGCCGAAGTATCAGCAGCGCTTCTGCAACACCGAGTTCAGTGTGTTCCAGTTCACGCCACAGGAGCGCGCCATAGTCTGCGAGCTGCTGCTGCGCGGGCCGCAGACGCCCGGCGAGCTGCGCACGCGCGCGGCGCGCATGGCGGAGTTTGCCGACGCCGCCCAGACCGAAGCGGCGCTGGAGGCGCTGGCCAACCGGGAATCCGGGCCGCTGGTGCGGCGCCTGGCGCGAGAGCCCGGGCGACGCGAATCGCGCTACGCGCACCTGTTCGGGGCGCGTGGCGCTGACACCGAGCGCGATGACACCAACCCGCCAGCGCTTCCGCAGACTGCAGCCGTCGCCGCCATTGGCGCCAGCGCGCCATCGGTAGACGCACATACCGCGCTGGCCGATCGCCTGGGCGCACTGGAACGCGAGGTCAGCCTGCTGCGCGAGGAAATCGAACGCATCAAGCGCGGCGTCTGACCGACCCAAGCCGGCTTCTGACGGCGATGCGGTTGCGTTACAGTCGCGGCCATGGCCTCCGCGCTGTCGATATGCAACCTCACCAAGACCTACCCGACCGGCCTGCAGGCGCTCAGGAACATCAATCTGGAGATTCGCAAGGGCGAGATCTTCGCGCTGCTCGGCCCGAACGGCGCCGGCAAGACGACGCTGATCAGCATCGTATGCGGCATCGTGACCGCCAGCTCCGGCGCCGCGGTGGTCGACGGTCACGACATCGTGCGCGATTACCGCGCCGCGCGCAGCCGCATCGGCCTGGTTCCCCAGGAGCTGAGCACCGACGCGTTCGAGACCCTGCTGGCGACGGTCAAGTTCAGCCGCGGCCTGTTCGGGCGCGCGCGCAATGCCGCGTTCCTGGAAAAGCTGCTGCGCCAGCTGTCGCTGTGGGAGAGGCGCAAGGATCGCATCAGGACGCTGTCCGGCGGCATGAAGCGGCGCGTGATGATCGCCAAGGCGTTATCGCATGAGCCCGATATCCTGTTTCTGGACGAGCCGACCGCCGGCGTGGACGTCGAACTGCGGCGCGACATGTGGGCGCTGGTGCGCGGCCTGCGCGACAGCGGTGTCACCGTAGTGCTGACGACGCATTACATCGAGGAGGCCGAGGAGATGGCCGATCGCATCGGAGTGATCAGCAAGGGCGAGCTGATCCTGGTCGAGGACAAGGTCACGCTGATGAAAAAGCTCGGCCGCAAGCAGCTGACGCTGCAGCTGCAGGAGCGCATGACCCGGATCCCGGACGGACTGGGGGACTGGCAGCTGCAGCTGGCGGCCGATGGCACCGAGCTGCAATACAGCTTCGACATCAACGCCGAGCGTACCGGAATCTCCGCGCTGCTGCGGCGTATGGGCGACCTCGGCATCGTCTACAAGGACCTGAATACCCACCAGAGTTCGCTGGAGGACATATTCGTCAGCCTGGTGAGCGATCGCGCGCCGGCACGCGCATGAGCGATGCCAGGTTCAACGGCCGCGGTGTCGCGGCGATCTACCGGTTCGAGATGGCGCGCTTCAAGCGCACACTGGTGCAAAGCGTGGTGACACCGGTCATCACCACGTCGTTGTATTTCGTCGTGTTCGGATCCGCAATCGGCTCGCGCATCTCCCAGGTCAGCGGCATCAGCTACGGTGCATTCATCGTGCCGGGACTGATCATGCTGTCGTTGTTCACCGAGAGCATTTCCAATGCATCCTTTGGCATCTATTTTCCAAAGTTCACCGGCACCATCTACGAGCTGCTGTCGGCGCCGGTGTCGGCGCTCGAGATCGTGCTCGGCTATGTGGGCGCGGCTGCCAGCAAATCGATCATCCTGGGCCTTATCATCCTGGCGACCGCGTCGATCTTCGTGCCGATCAGGATCCTGCACCCCGGCTGGATGATCTCATTCCTGCTGCTGACCGCGGTCAGCTTCAGCCTGTTCGGTTTCATCATCGGTGTGTGGGCCAACGGCTTCGAACAGCTGCAATTCATCCCGATGCTGGTGATCACGCCACTGACGTTCCTCGGCGGCGCGTTCTACTCGATCAGCATGCTGCCGGCGGCATGGCGCGCGGTCACTCTATTCAATCCGGTGGTGTACCTGATCAACGGCTTCCGCTGGAGCTTCTACGGCACCTCGGACGTGAGCGTCGCGATCAGCCTGGCGATGACACTGGGGCTGCTCGGCACCTGCCTGGTGCTGGTGACCTGGATCTTCCGGACCGGATACGGCCTGAAGAACTGACGCCCGCGCACTGACGGGCAGCGCACCGAGCGCCGCGCACCGACGGCGGCGGCACGCCGCGGGCCGCGGCTAAGGCGGTGGTCCCTTGCGCACGATGCTGGTCGCCATGCTGACGACCGAGGCCAGGTCGCTCAGGTTGCCGGGCACCACCAGCGTAGTGCTGTCCTTGGCGAGCTTGCCGAACTGCCGCACGTACTCCTCGCCGATGCGCAGCTGCATCGCCTCGATGCCACCGCGCTCGCTCAGGGCCGCGCCCACGCTGCGCAGTCCGGCGGCGGTGGCCGTGGCGACCGCGAGAATCGCGGCTGCCTGCCCTTCCGCCTCGTTGATCTGCTGCTGCTTGTTGGCCTCGGATGCCTTGATGACACGCTGCTTGTCGCCCTCTGCCGCGTTGATCTTGGCGTCGCGTTCGCCCTCGGAGGCCAGCACCACCGCGCGCTTCTCGCGCTCCGCCCGCATCTGCTTCTCCATCGCCGACAGCACATCCTTGGGCGGGGCGATGTTCTTGATCTCGTAGCGCATCACCTTCACGCCCCAGGCGACCGAGGCCTTGTCGAGCTCGGCGACCACGTTGGCGTTGATGATGCCGCGGGCCTCGAACGTACGGTCGAGTTCGATCTTGCCGATCTCGCTGCGCAGCGTCGTCTGCGCCAGCTGCGCGATCGCAAAGTTGTAGTTGGTGATGCCGTAAGACGCCAGGTGCGGATCGAGCACCTGCATGTATAGCACCGCGTCGACCCCGACCTGCACGTTGTCGCGGGTGATGCAGATCTGCTCGGCCACGTCCAGCGCCTGCTCCTTCAGGCTGTGCTTATAGGCGAGCCGCTCGACGAATGGAATGAGAATATGAAATCCGGCGTGCAGCGTGCGGCTGTACTTGCCCAGCGCCTCGATGACGTAGGCGCTTTGCTGCGGAACCACGATCGCGGTCTTGCCGATGACTATGACGGCGACGATCGCAATGACAATGAAGACGTACGATGTAGGCATGCGGCAATCCTTGGGAAGGCGGGCTAGATGTCGGGGCGGACCAGCAGCGTCAGCCCCTGTACGCTGACGATGCGCGCGCGTGAGCCGGATGGTATCGGCAGCTCGCCGTGGTTGCGTACCGTCCAGTAGGTGCCGCCGTGCTCGACCTGGCAGCTCTGTCCCGGATCGAGCGCGTGCGGCAGCGTGAGCGCGCCGCCGGCAGGTCCGGACGGCAGCGTCGGCAACTGGCCACGTAGCCGCCGGTACAGCCGGCCGCGAAACATCAGCATCGAAACCGTCGCCAGGATAGCGAACAGCGCCCACTGTGCCGACGCTGACAGCCCGGGCGCCGCCACACTGATCAGGCCAACCGCCAGCGCCGCCGCGCCGATGAACACCAGGTAGAACTGCGCGTTGACCAGCCCGAGCTCCGCGCCCAGCAGAATGGCGCCGCCGATCATCCAGCTCCACCAGTTCATTCGCCTGTCTCCGGTCGCGCCACCGGGCGATTATAGACCGCGCGCCATGGCGCGGGTGCCCGGTGCGCGGGTGTTCGCCGCGCGCGCATTCGCGCTACCATAGCCGCTGCATGCACAAGCGCATCAGAGCCCGGTGAACAGGACGCAGATCGTAGTGGTTGGAGGCGGCGCCGGGGGACTCGAACTGGTCACGCGCCTGGGTGCAAAGTACGGTCGCCGGCAGCACGACATCCTGCTGGTGGAGCGGAACCTGACGCATATCTGGAAGCCGCTGCTGCACGAAGTGGCCGCCGGCTCGCTCGATGCCAACCTGGATGAGGTGGGTTACCGCAGCCACTGCCACCGCTGGGGCTACCGTTTCTTCTACGGCGCGATGGAAACCATCGATCGGACGGCGCGCCAGATCGTGGTCGCACCGCTGATCGACGAGGACGGGCGCGAGCTGATCGGGCGCCATCGCACCGGCTATGACTACCTGGTGATCGCCACCGGCTCAATTACCAACGATTTCGGCACGCCCGGGGTTGCCCAGAACTGCCTGTTTCTCGACGACCGCACGCAGGCGGATCGCTTCCGCAACAAGTTGCTGAATCAATGCCTGCGCGCGTCGCGCGCGCTGAGCGAGAACCCGCGGGCCGATGCCTTCGTCCGGGTAGCGATCGTTGGCGCCGGAGCCACCGGCGTCGAGCTGGCCGCCGAGCTCTACAACGCCGCCTCGGCGCTGCGCTACTACGGGCTGGAGGTGTTCGACGAGAGTCGGCTCAAGGTCACGCTGATCGAAGCCGGTGCGCGCATCCTGCCGGCACTGCCGCAGCGGCTGGCCGACGCGGCGCGCGCGGAACTCGAGGCGCTGGGGGTGCGCATCCTGACCAGCACACGCGTCACCAGCGTCACGCCGGAATGGATCCAGACGCAGGACGGGGAATCGATCGCCGCGGACCTGAAGATCTGGGCCGCCGGCGTGCGCGGGGCTGACAACCTCTGCAACATCGGCGATCTGGAGACCACGCCCTCCTGCCAGCTGGTGGTGCGGCCGACGCTACAGACCACGCGCGACGATCGCATCTTCGCGCTCGGCGATTGCTGCTACTGCCTGCTGCCGGGTTCGGATCGGCCGGTGCCGCCGCGTGCGCAGGCGGCGCACCAGATGGCGGCCACCGTGTTCGACAACCTGGGCCGGCTGATGCACGGCAAGCCGCTGCGCGCCTATGCCTACACCGACCGCGGTTCGCTGATATCGCTCAGCCGCTATTCAACGGTCGGCAGCCTGATGGGCAACCTGGTCGGGGGCCGCATGGCGATTGAAGGGCGACTGGCGCGCTTCGTCTACATGTCACTGTATCGGATGCACCTGCTCGCGATCCACGGCTGGCTGCGCGGCATGGCGCTCATCCTGATCGGTCACGTCGCGCGCATACTGCGCCCGCGGCTCAAGTTGCATTGACGCCAGGCGCAAGCCCTAGCCATAGCCCTGGCCCATGCCCGCACCCATGTCGATGCAGGATTTCATCACCCGCTTGCCCAAGGCGGAGCTGCACCTTCACATCGAGGGTACGCTGGAACCGGAGATGGCGTTTGCGCTCGCGGCCAAACATGGCGTGGCGCTGCCGTACGCCAGCGTCGAGGCGATGCGCCAGGCGTATCGGTTCTCCAATCTGCAGTCGTTTCTCGACATCTACTATGCCGGGGCCGAGCTGCTGCGCGACCAGGACGACTTTCATGCCCTGACAGCCGCCTACCTGCGCAAGGCACACCAGCAGGGCGTGGTACACGTGGAAATCTTCTTCGACCCGCAGACACACACGCAGCGCGGCGTGCCGCTGGCCAGCGTCGTCGGCGGAATCCGCAGCGCACTGCTGGCCGCGGAGCGCGACTTAGGTCTCACACACCGGCTGATCCTGTGCTTTCTGCGTCATCTGAGCGCCGAAGATGCGATGCGCACGCTGGAGCAGGCGCTGCCGTTGCGCGATGCGATCAGCGCGGTTGGCCTGGATTCCTCGGAGGCCGGCCACCCGCCGGGAAAATTCACCGCGGTGTTCGAGCGTGCGCGGCGCGCCGGTCTGCTGGCGGTGGCACATGCCGGCGAAGAAGGTCCGGCGCAGTACATTCATGATGCGCTCGAGCTGCTGCAGGTGCGTCGCATCGACCACGGGGTGCGCTGCGAGGAGGATCCGGCGCTGGTGCGCCGCCTGGCGCGCGAACGCACGCCGCTGACCGTGTGTCCGCTGTCGAACATCAAGCTGCAGGTGTTCGATCGTATCGAGGCGCACAACTTGAAGCGCCTGCTGGACCTTGGTCTGTGCGTCACGGTGAACTCGGATGATCCGGCCTATTTTGGCGGCTACGTGCTGGAGAACTACCTGGCGGTGCAGCGCGGGCTGGGTCTGTCCAGGGCCGACCTGGCGCTGCTGGCGCGCAATTCGATCGAGGCGTCGTTTCTGCCGCCCGAGGAGCAGCGCCGCTGGATGGCAGAGATCGACCGCGTCGCGCAGTCGTCCTAGCGCGCGACGGCGCCGGCGCGCGCATTGTCAAGTCAGCGCCGCGCATGGAATGATCGGTGGATGTATTTCATCGACTATGGCCCTCCGGGCACACCTGAGAGTCTGCGCATCGCCGAGGCACCGGCCCCCTCACCTGCCGCCGGTGAAATCCTGATCGAAGTGCATTACGCCGGCGTGAATCGGCCGGATGTCATGCAGCGCATGGGTCGCTATCCGCCGCCGCCAGGCGCCGCGCCGATCCTGGGACTGGAGGTCGCGGGCCGCGTGAGTGCGATCGGCGCCGGCGTCACGCAATGGCACCCGGGCGATGCCGTGTGTGCGCTGGTGCCCGGCGGCGGTTACGCGCAATTGTGCGTAGCACCGGCACGCCACGCGTTGCCGATCCCGTCCGGACTCAGCCTCGCGCAGGCTGCCGGCATGCCTGAGAACTGGTTTACCGTGTGGGCGAACCTGATAGGGATGGCTGGACTGCATCGCGATGAGCGCGTGCTGGTGCACGGCGGCTCCAGCGGCATCGGCCTGGCCGCGATCCAGCTGGCGCGCCATATCGGCGCCGAGGCCATCGTCACCGTGGGCAGCGATGAGAAGGTGCGATTCTGCCGCGATTTTGGCGCCGCCGAGGCGATCAACTATCGAACCGAGGATTTTGTGCTGCGGACACGCGAGTTCACGGCCGGCGAAGGCGTCGATGTGGTGCTCGATATGGTCGGCGGCCCGTACATCCCCAGGAATGTGAGCCTGTTGCGCCGTGATGGCCGGCTGGTGCTGATCGCGTTCCTGCAGGGCAGCGTGTGCGAACTGGACTTCCTGCCGCTGATGCTCAGGCGCCTGCGCGTGACTGGCTCGACCATGCGACCGCGCAGCCTGGATGAGAAGGCGGCGATCCGCGACGCACTGGCGAGCGAGATCTGGCCCGCGTTCGATGCCGGCCAGCTGCAGACGCATCTGTGCGCGACTTTTCCATTCGACCAGGCCGCCGACGCCCACCGGCTGATGGAAAGTAGCCGCCATATCGGTAAGATCGTGCTGCAGGTCATTGGAGCAGATGGATGAACGGCAAGCGACTGGACGACTTGAGTAATCCGCGCCGGCGCGCACTGCTGCAGCAGGCTGTGCTGGGCCTGTCGCTGGCGCCACTGGCGCTCGCCGACGCGCCGGCGGCGCTGGGTGCGAGCCCGCCGCTGATCGCCGAACAGGATCCCGCCGCCCAGGCGGTGCACTACGTCGAGGATGCGAGTCGCGCCAAAGGCGCCGCGGCGGGGGCGGATTGCTCCAATTGCTCCATCTATGGCGCTGCCGGGGCCGACCGGGGAACCTGCACGCTGTTTCCGGGCAAGCTGGTCAAGGCCGCCGGCTGGTGCAGTTCCTGGAGCGGGCTGTAGCGCATGTAAGGCGCATATTCCGGCAGCCTGCCCAGACTTCGAACGCCAAAGAAAGGCCTGCTTCGACCAAGCTCTCAGGTCGGAAACTTCAGCCCGCGCTCGATCGCCTGGAAACGCGGTTCCTTGCGTAGCGGGTCGAGAAGTGAGTCCGACTTCAGGCTGCCTAAGCCCGGATCACGCAATCGCATCGCCACGTCCAGCCACTCCAGTGCTTTGGGGAGGTTACCCCACTGCGCGTAGATCTCGGCGTATTGATAAGCCGCATCATCACGGTTCGAGGCCCGCATCCTGGCGAGAGTGCTCTCCGCATCCACCTTCCGTCCGAGCTTGTCGTAGGTCACCGCCAGGCACAGCTGACTGGTCCAATAGTCGGGTTTGATTTCGCAGGACGCGCGGGCGCCCTGAAGGTTGCCGAGCCCGTAGTCGGCGAGCCCGCGCAACGCAAGGGCCCGTGGATCCTCGGGGTCGAGGGTCAGGTTGTCCCCAAAAGCGGCGACAGCCTCGTTATAGCGCCGCGCGAGTAGCAGCGTCGTGCCGAGCCCCAAGTGGGCTTTCTGATTGAGCGGATCCAGCAACACGGCGCGCCGCGCGGAGGCGATGCCCGCGTCCGAGCGGTCCATCTGAACGGCAAAGCGCCCGTAACGCTTGCTCTTGGCGACAGGATGCGCCGGGGACATCGGGCCCGCAACTTGCGGCCTGCCGGCGGCCTCTCTAGCGACTTGGCGCTACTGAGCCGTTCAGGCGCTGACGTGCGCCAGCAACGCAGCCAGCCGCTGAGCATGCACCCGCAGCTCGCCCACGGCGGT
>Ga0181537_10003953_pt1 | contig 12446 bp, 9 predicted proteins | sample PEATcosm2014_Bin_39_FD_119765 | JGI IMG/M metagenome (GOLD analysis project Ga0181537, IMG submission 119765) | Peatland microbial communities from MTU Mesocosm Facility, Houghton, MI, USA - PEATcosm2014_Bin23_10_metaG | ecosystem: Environmental > Terrestrial > Soil > Wetlands > Peat | place...
GCGCAGATGTCGATCCGCGGCACCAACATCAAGGTGCCTTTGGAGTTCGTCCGCGTACAGCCCTATGTCTCGCCGAAGATAGAACTTTCCAACGAGCGCCAGGAACAGGTGGACCTGAGAGTCCTGCCGGTGCTGTTCCGGTTCAAGAAGCAAGATACGCCGGTATATCCGGGCCTCGACGTCGATGTCTACATTGGGTCGCAGTAATGCCCGCGCGGACCGGCCGTCCAGTGAGGGGGAATACATGAGGAATCCCTCGGCATCCCTCCTTTGGGGCACCTGTGTCGCGCTGGCCGCAGCCCTGCTCGGTGCCTGTGCGGTGGGCCCTGATTTCAAACGCCCTGCGGCGCCGGCGGTGGAGCGCTATACGCCCGGGCCGCTTCCACCTGAAACGCTGGTAGCCGATGGCGAGGCACAGTCCTTTTCCGGAGCAGCCCTGATCGTAGGGGACTGGTGGGAACTGTTCAGGTCTCCACCGCTCAATCAGCTGGTGGGGAGGGCACTTGAGAATAACCTGACCCTCAAATCTTCAGCCGCCAGTCTGCGTCAAAGTCAAAACAGCCTGCGGGCCGGTTACGGCATTTTCTTCCCGCAGGTCCAGATCGACGCGGCGGCGCAGAGGGAGCGGCCTTTGCCGGCGCAGCAGGGCCCGCAGACCCCAGGCTCGGTCTTCAATCTGGTGACTCTAAGCGGCACCATCAGCTACGCTCTGGACGTCTTTGGCGGCAACCGCCGCACGGTCGAGGGACTGAAGGCACAGGTGGACTACCAGCGCTACCTGAGTGCCGCAGCCTATGTGAGCCTGACCGCCAATGTCGTCAACACTGCCATAGCGCGTGCCGCCTATGCGGCCGAGATCCGCACCACCGAAGAATTGATCGACCTGCAGGTCGAGCAGCTACAGGTCACGCGGGTGGCAATAGCCGCTGGCGCGGCTCCCTATTCGGATGCGCTCAGCCTGCAAGGTCTGATCGCGGCCAATCGGGCCACGCTGGCGCCGTTGAAGCAGCGGGTGTCTCAGACTGAAACTTTGCTCGCAACATTACAGGGCCAAGCGCCGGCCGTTGTCGCTTTGCCTGATATCAATTTGCTTGATCTGGCCCTGCCGGCAACACTGCCGGTGAGCGTGCCGTCGGAACTGGTGCGCCAGCGCCCCGACATTCTGTCCGCCGAAGCCCAGCTGCATGTGGCCAGCGCTGACATCGGCGTCGCTACGGCGGCGATGTTCCCAAGCATTTCCCTGGCCGGCACCTACGGCGCCGCGGGCCCGAACTTCGCCGCTCTTGGCGCCGCCGATGGGCGGTTCTGGAGCATCGGCCCGTCAGTCACCATTCCTGTCTTTCAGGGCGGCAAGCTGTGGTACCAGCGCAAGGCTGCGATCAGTGCTTTCCAGGCATCGGAACTCAGCTACCGCCAGGTCGTCCTCGACGCCTTTGAACAGGTGGCCGATTCCCTCACGGCCTTGGAGCACGATGCGGAGACGCTGCAGGCCGAACGGGAATCCAGGGATGCCGCCGCCGAAGCACTCCACCTGCTGCAGACCAACTACCGCGCCGGTCTGGTTGCCTATCTCGATGTGTGGACAGCCGATGTGGCTTATCACGAGGCAACTCTGGGTTACCTGCAGGCGGTCGCGCAGCGTTACCAGGATACCGTCGCGCTGTTCGTGGCGCTCGGTGGCGGCTGGTGGAACCGATCCGACGCAGCAAGCTCCGCGCGACGGCCGTGAAAAACAGCGGCGTATTCCGCATTGGCTTCAAGCTGCTTGTCAATGACAAGGGCAAGTTCTCGGCGCTGCTGATTGGCATTACGTTCGCCGTATTCCTGATGATGCAGATGACGGCCATGTTCGCCGGGATTCTCAACCGCGCCTACTCCACGGTCAGCAACATTGGCGCCACCATGTGGGTGATGGATCCGGCCGTCAATACAGCCACCAGCGCGATACCACTGCCTGACTACCTTCTGGACGAACTGCGCAGCATGGATGGCGTGAGCTACGCTGTACCCCTTTTTATCAACGGCACAATGGTCAAGCTCACCGACGGCACCTATCAAGGGGTGACCGTCATAGGCCTGGACGACACCAGTCTGTTCGGGCGACCTGAACTGGAACAGGGGGCAATCAAGGATATCTACGCGGACAATTCCTTCATCGTTGTGGACGATGCCGAGTTCCCAAAGCTCGGAAATCCGAAAATCGGGACCACATTTGAGGTCAACGACCACCGCGGCAAAATCGTGGGCATTGCCAAGGTGGTATCCAACGGACTGAACGGTGTCCCAACTCTCTACACGACCTACAACCGGGCCAAGGAATACCTGCCCTCGACGCGCTTCACCATGTCCTATGTGCTGGTGCAGGAGCGCAACGCTGCAGCGATAGCCGGCATCAAGCGGCAGGTGGCTGCGCTCGGCTACGTGGCATTTACCAAGGATGAGTTCAACCAGCGCATTGCCAACTATTACACCTATAAGACCGGTGTCGGCACCAACATACTGCTGATGACTATCATCAGTTTCATCGTTGGCCTCTCAATCTCCGGCCAGACCTTTTATACCTTCATTCTGGAGAACCTCGAGAAATTCGGGGCGCTCAAGGCCATCGGCGCCAGGGGTCGCAAGCTGGTCTACATGATTCTGTTCATGGCGGCCTTTACGGCATTAACCGGCTATGGGTTAGGCGTATTGCTGGTGACACTGATGATCACGATTGCCCGATCGCTTCTGCCCAACTATGCCGCCATAATCACGTTCTGGAACCTGGCGCTCGCCTTTGGCATGGTGCTGGTGATCGCCGCAATCTCTGGTTACGTCGGGGTACGAAAGGTGCTTACAATCGAGCCCTTTGACATTTTTCGGGGCTGAGTCGGCCGGGTACCGCAGGCTTGCCGCGAATCAGAGGAAGGGAAGACGCGAAACGGAGCATTCGCTCTGTACGGCAGCGCACTGACGCCTAACTGGCGCGCGTCTAGCCTGTTGTCAGACAATGCCGGCCTGCGGAGTTACGCTTGGCACTCAAATCGAGTGGGCCGAACGGTAAGGAGCAGGCGGTGTCAGGCGACGGCGATGGGAACACAATCAAACCGGCGGCCGCAGCGGCAGAGCCAGCATCGACACCAGCGCCCGCGCCTCAGGTTTCCGCCGCGCGATCCTTCTTCGACCAACACAAGACCCTCATCGTTGTTGGCGTTCTGATTCTGGTGGCCATTGCCGCTGGGTTCGGACTCGGTCTGTTCGTGCGAGGCTCCGGCAAGGATCAGAACCGATTGGTTCTGTACGGTAACGTCGACTTGCGCCAGGTGGATCTCGCGTTCAATAACAGCGAACGCATCGCGGAGGTGCTGGTCCAGGAAGGGGCCAAGGTCAAGCGCGGCCAGGTTTTGGCCCGCTTGGACACGAGCCGGCTTAAGCCGCTGGCGGCAGCAGCCGAAGCAGCGGTGGAAGCGCAGCAGGCGGCGGTCGACAAACTTCATCACGGCAGCCGGCCACAGGAGATCGCGCAGGCCCAGGCCAACGTCGCGTCGGCCCGGGCCGACCAGATCAACGCGCGACAGCAGTGGACACGGATGACCGCGCTGACCACGCTCACATCCGGCCGGGCGATCAGCGAGCAGGACCTGGAAGGCGCCAAGGCCGCCATGGATTCCGCCCAAGCACACCTCGAAGTCGCCGAGAAGGCTCTCGACCTCGCGCTCGTGGGTCCCAGAAAAGAAGATGTCGCGCAAGCCGAGGCGCAGCTTCGGGCCAATCAGTCGCAACTCGAGCTGCTACGCCGGCAGCTGGCCGACTCCGAACTCGTTGCACCCAGCGATGCCATCGTGCGCTCGCGGCTGCTGGAGCCCGGCGAGATGATTTCCCCGCAAAAGCCCGTATTGAATCTCGCCATCGTGGATCCGAAGTGGGTCAGGGCCTATGTTTCCGAGACCGATCTCGGCAAGGTTCACATGGGAATGAGAGCATCGATCAACACGGACAGCTTTCCAAACCGGACATTTTCAGGCTGGGTCGGGTTCATTTCTTCGGTGGCTGAATTCACGCCGAAATCGGTGCAGACCGTGGAGTTGCGCTCGAGTCTCGTGTATGAAACCCGCGTGTTTGTGGACGATCCTGCCGACGATATGCGGCTTGGCATGCCGGCGACCGTGCTTCTGGAGTTGGATCCGGGCGCGCGGAGCAAGCAGTAGAAAAGGCGTCGCGAAGATGTCATGGGCGCAAGTCTTCAGAAGCGCGGTGATGCTTGGAACGGCGGCTGCCGCCGGCTGTGTCGTCGGGCCCGACTATCATGCGGCTCCGAGCACAGTGCCAGCCGCGTGGAGCTCGCCGGTGGTCGAAGGCCTATCGGACAAGGCGTCCCCGCCGGAATCCTGGTGGGCCTCGTTCAACGATGCCGAACTCGATTCGCTCATTCAGCGCGCGACGCAATCGAATCTTGACCTACGCGTGGCGGAAGCCCGGCTGCGTCAAGCCCGGGCCATTCGAGGCGGCAGCGCGGCCGACTTCGCACCCACGGTTGACGCCTCCGCTTCCGCCGCCCGCGCAAAGCAAAGCAAGAACCAGCCTTTTTTCGGAGCGTTGCCGCTGCCGGCCAACTTCCCCTTCGAATACAGCGTGTATCAAGTCGGCTTCGACGCCTCGTGGGAAATCGATCTGTTTGGCGGCAAGCGCCGCGCCCTCGAGGCCGCCACGGCGGATTGGCAGGGTGCGATCGAGACGCGCAACGATGCGATGGTGAGCTTGTCGGCGGAAGTTGCGAGAAACTACGTTGAGTTGCGCGGCACGCAGCGGCGCTTGGACATAGCGCGTCGCAACCTGGATCTTCAGCGCGAGGAGTTGGAGCTCACCCGTGCCCGGCTCAAAGACGGCATGGACACGGATCTGGACGATTCGCGGATGACGGCGTTATTTGCGGATGTTGTTGCGGCGATCCCGCCGCTCGAAACCGCGGAACGCTCGTCCATGTATGCGCTTGCGGTATTGTTGGGCCGGCCGCCTGGCGACCTTACGGGCGAACTCGCCGCATCCGTCGCCGTGCCTGCCGCTCCTCCAGAGGTTCCGATCGGACTGCCGTCAGACCTGTTGCGGCGCCGCGCGGATGTTCGCCATGCCGAACGCCAACTCGCCGCCGAAACCGCGCGCATCGGAGTCGCAAAATCGAACTGGTTCCCGAAAATCTCCCTCACCGGCGACGCCGGGGCGGAAAGCGTCAGCGTCAGCAACTGGTTCGAACCTGGCAGCCGATTCTGGTCGATTGGGCCGAGCATTCAGTGGAACGCCCTCGACTTTGGGCGTGTGCGTGCGCAGGTGCGCGCGCAAACCGCCGTGCAGGAAGCGGCGCTGGCGACCTATGAAAAGACGGTGCTGACATCGCTGCAGGAGGCCGAGGACGCCATCGTGGCTTATGCGCAGGAACAGAACCGTCACCGGGCGCTTGCCGACGCCGCGACCGAGAACCGCCGCTCGCTGGATTTGGCGGACGGTATGTACAAGTACGGGCGCGTGAATTTTCTCGACGTGCTCGATGCGCGCCGGTCGTGGTATGCATCCGAAGACCAATTGGCTGTGAGCGATCAGGCCGTCTCGGTCGATCTGATCGCGCTCTACAAAGCGCTCGGCGGCGGATGGGAGTCGCTGCCGCAGACGCCGGCGTTGGCGACCGCCGCGTCGCCGTGACCGCTCCCGCTTCGACACCGGCGCTGCAGCTGGACCACGTTCGAAAGTCCTTTCGACGCGAAACCGGCGAATCCGTGCTTGCGCTCGACGATATGTCGTTCACCTTGGGCAAGGGCGGACTTGCTGCCGTGGTCGGGCCGGATGGTGCGGGCAAGACGACGTTGATTCGCCTGCTGGCCGGGCTCATGACGGCTGACGGCGGCACCGTCAACGTGCTCGGCATCAACGCGGCTCTGGATCCGCAGACGATTCAGTCGCGGATTTCCTACATGCCGCAACAATTCGGCCTCTACGAGGATCTGACGGTCCGCGAGAATCTGGACCTTTACGCCGATATGCACGGGATCACGGCCGACAATCGGCGCCAGCAATACGCGCGGTTGATGTCCATGACTGGCCTTGATCCATTTCAGAAGCGATTGGCAGGGCAGCTGTCCGGTGGCATGAAACAGAAGCTCGGTCTCGCGTGCACGTTGGTCAGGTCCCCCGAATTGCTGCTTCTCGACGAGCCCACGGTCGGGGTTGATCCGCTTTCGCGCCGCGAGCTATGGGAGATCATTCGTCAACTGATCAAGGAGGGCGTGACGGTCCTGCTCAGCAGCAGCGATCCCGACGAAGCCGGGACCTGCGACAGCGTGCTGGTGCTCAACGGCGGAAAAAAGCTGATGGAGGCCCCGCCCGCGGGCATCGCCCGCTTGGCGTTTGGGCGCACCTTCGTCGCAACGCCTCCGGAGGGCATGCGGCCGCGGGACTTGCAGGCAAGGCTGCTGGCGGAGCCCGGTGTCATCGATGCCGTGCCGGAGTCGGGCGAGGTCCGGTTGGTGACTCAGGCCGCCGCCGCCGTTGCCGGCCGCCCGACCCAAGCAAGGTTCGAGGATGGATTCGTGGTGCTATTGCATCAAGCAGCAGGCGACCTTGCGGCCGGACCGCAGGCACCTACGCCGCAGGAACCCCCGATCAGCGGCTCCGCGGGAGATACGGTCGTCGAGGTTCACGATCTGGTGCGGCGCTTCGGCAAGTTCGTGGCGGTAGATCGCGCGAATTTCTTTGTCAAGCGTGGGGAAATATTCGGCCTGCTCGGACCGAACGGCGCCGGCAAGACCACCACATTTCGCATGCTGTGCGGGCTGCTGCCCGCCACCGCGGGCACTTTGAAAGTCGCCGGAGTCGACGTGCGCCACGCTCGCGCCTCGGCGCGGCAGCATCTGGGCTATGTAGCGCAGAAGTTCTCCCTGTACGGACAGCTGACGGTCGGCGAGAACCTGGCATTCTTTGCTCGTGCCTACGGGCTCGATGGCAACCAAACGCGCGAGCGCATCGCTTGGGCCCTGAATCAGTTTCAGCTCGAGCCCTACTTGCGCCTGCCCAGCGCGCAGTTGCCGGGGGGGTTCAAACAGCGGCTTGCCATGGCCGCCGCGCTGATGCATCGGCCCGAGATTTTGTTCCTGGACGAACCGACCAGCGGCGCCGATCCGTTTGCGCGGCGCGAGTTTTGGCAGCGCATCACAGCGCTGGCCAACGGCGGCGTAACGGTCATCGTGACCACCCATTTCATGGCGGAGGCCGAATACTGCGATCGAGCCCTGATACTGGACGATGGCAAGGTGCTCGCCCAGGGTACGCCTACGGAACTGCGTGCACTCGCTCCCGCCCAGCCAGACCGAACCGCCACGATGGAAGACGCCTTCATCGCCATCGTCGAAAAGTCGCGTAGCGAGTCTGTGCGCAAGGCTGCCTGAGCGCGCGCCGTGAAGGACTGGCAGGCAAAATGGCGGCGGATATGGGCGCTGACACATAAGGAGTCGCGGCAGGTCATGCGCGATCCCAGCAGCGTCGCCATCGGCATCGTCTTTCCGCTGATGATGATTCTGCTGTTCGGCTACGGGCTTTCGCTCGATGTCACTAAGGTGACCGTTGCGGTAGTCGACAATGACGTTTCGTCCGACAGCGTCGCGCTGGTGGGGGCGTTTCGCTTGTCGCCTAATTTTGTGGTGCGGACGACTCAATCGTTGAGCCAGGCGATCGGGCTCATGCTGGATCGGAAGGTGGACGGCATCCTGCAGATTCCGGCTGACTTCAGCCGGCGGCGGCATGCGGGTGGGGCCGACGTGCAGATCGTGGTGAACGGCACCGACGCGAATCAGGCGCGCATCATGCAAGCCTATGCCGGGGGGCCGATTGCCGAATGGAGTGCTGCGCAAGCGTCCTCCGGCGCGGCGGGTGCGGTCATCGTGGTTGATCGACTGTGGTTCAACGAGGCCAACGACAGCCACTATTTCTTGATCCCGGGCCTCATCGTTTTGGTGATGACGATCATCGGCGCGTTTCTCACGGCCATGGTGGTTGCACGGGAATGGGAACGGGGCACGCTCGAGGCGCTGTTCGTCACGCCGATGCGTCCCGGTGAGTTTCTAGTCAGCAAATTCATACCCTACTTCGCCTTGGGTATGGTCGGGTTCGCACTGTGCTTCCTGGCCGGTAAGTTTTTGTTTCACGTTCCCTTGCGCGGCTCGATGCTGTTGCTGTGCCTCGCCGCCATCGTCTACCTCGTGGTCGCGTTGGGAATAGGGCTTTTGGTGTCGACGCTGGTCAAGAGCCAGTTCCTGGCGAGCCAGCTGGCGATGCTGCTGACGTTTCTGCCAGCGATGATGCTTTCCGGGTTCCTCTACGACCTGCGCAGCATGCCTGCCGTCATTCGCGGCATCACCTACGTTCTGCCGGCGCGGTATGCGGTCACGCTGCTGCAAACCCTATATCTCGCCGGCGACGTCGGCGGCGTGATCTGGCTGAATATGGGAGTGCTCGCGCTCATGGCCGCAGGGCTCATTCTCGCGACTCGGCTGGCCACGCGAAAGCGGCTCGCCTAAATGCTCGACGTGCGCGCTTCACTGCTTCGTATTCTCGCGCTGGTCCGCAAGGAGTTTCTCGCGGTGTTGAAAGATCCGCGCAGCCGCTTCATCATCTTTCTGCCGCCGCTGCTGCAATGTCTGATCTTCGGCTACGCCGCCAGCTTCGACCTCAACACCGTCGCCTACGCCGTCCTTGACCAGGACCGTAGCGCCGCCTCGGTCGCACTGCTGTCCCGTCTGGATGGTTCTGGTGTGTTTGAACGTCAGGCAAACCTCGCCCGCGCGAGCGACATCGCCGACCGGATCGACAGCGGCCGCGCGCTGCTCGTGATCCAAATCGATCAGGGTTTTGAACGAAATCTGCTGGCCGGCCGCGAGACCCCGCTGCAGGTGATCGCCGATGGCCGCAATTCAAACACCGCCGGCACCGCGCTCGGGTACCTGAGCAGCGTGGTGCAAGGATTCAACGATGATTGGCTGACCGAGCACCGCCAGGGCGGCCCCGTCATTCGGGTCGTCAACCGCGCCTGGTACAACCCGAACCTCGACTCGCGGTGGGCGATGATTCCGAGCCTGATCGGCACGCTGACCATGATGGGCACGCTGATGCTGACGGCTCTGTCCGTGGCCCGCGAACGCGAGCAGGGGACCTTTGACCAATTATTGGTCACACCCTTCCGGCCATCCGAGATCATGGCGGGCAAGGCCATTCCCAACATGGTCATTGGCCTGGGTCAATCGACCACAATACTGTTGGTCGCGCAGTTTTGGTTTCGCATTCCCTTCGTAGGATCATTTCTGGTTCTGTATGCCGGGCTCGGGCTGTTCCTGATGGCCGCGGTCGGCATGGGCCTGTTCGTGTCATCCATATCGAAGACCATGCAGCAAGCCATGCTGTACGCCTTTCTTCTGGTGATGCCCTTCGCCCTGCTTTCCGGTTTCACCACACCCTTTAGCAGCATGCCGGATGTGCTGCAAACGGTAATGGTCATCAATCCTTTGCGCTACGCGCTCGACATCACCAAGCGCGTTTATCTGGAGGGCGCGGGCTTCGTCAATCTGCTGCCCGATTTCATCCCGCTGGTCGCGATCGGTCTGGTGACCCTCTCCGGCGCGGCCTGGTTGTTCAGGCGGCGGCTCAGCTAATCGGTTTTGCTTGGCGGCCTGCAGCTTCAGGAAATTCACCTCGGACCGGTTGCGGCGGGTGTCCGGATTGTGCTTCCGCGGCCCTGCGGCCTGTTCAAATCACCTAAGCGCGGTAGCACACCGACAATATCTTGTGCGGACGCGATAATTTCTCGGTAGCCCAATTCCGGGGTTCAATATGAAGATTAATGATCTGGTCGACTTGAGACCCTGGCCGGCCGAAGCAAGACTACGCGTCGTTATCATTGCCAGGCCGACTCCGCTCCTGAATCTCCTGCGGCGCGCCAGAGCGCGAGCCTGGCCCAGGAAGGTCGTTCGCCGTGTTGCCCTTTCGATCGATTGAAATGCAGCTTTATCCGCTGCGGTTCGAACCGGTTTACCAATACCGGCTCTGGGGCGGACGGAGACTGTCCGATTGGCTGAATCGCGCATTGCCAGGTGATGAGCCCATCGGGGAAGCATGGATTCTCAGTGACCGCGAGGAGCATTCCAGTGTCGTCGCCGACGGAGCGCTCAAAGGCCAAACCCTGCGGCAATTGCTGCAGCGGTGGCCGACCGAGTTGATGGGCCTGTGGAGTGGCGGCGTCAATCGATTCCCGCTGCTGCTCAAGTTCCTGGATGTTCGCGGAAGTCTATCGGTACAGGTGCATCCCTCGGATCAGCAGACGGCGCTTTTGCCAGCCGGCGACAGCGGCAAGACCGAAGGCTGGGTGGTGCTGGCAGCCGGGACCGATGCACGCGTGTACGCGGGGCTGACACCGGACACGACGGGCGCAATTTTCCGCGATGCGCTTACGGATGGCACGGTGGTCGAACATCTCGCATCCTTCCGACCGAAGATCGGCGACGCCGTCGTGATACCTGCGGGTACCGTTCATTGCCTTCACGACCTCCTGGTATTTGAGGTGCAGGAAAACAGCGATGTCACTTTCCGCTTATACGACTGGAACCATGTCGACCCGAGAACTCACAAGCCCCGGCCGTTACAGGTAGAAGCAGCGCTCGCGTGCATCAATTTTCCGCAAGGAGCGATTGGTGCGACCACGCCGATTGTTGAAGATGGCGCGATGCCGCGGCGCGAGCAGCTCTTTGATTGCGGACATTTCGCGCTGTGGCGAATCCGCTCGGAGCGGCTGTTCGGAGTCGGCGGCGGCGGCATGCCCCGGTTTCTGGTCTGTATCGATGGCCTGGGCCAGATCATGCACGATGGCAACGCGTACGCCATCGGCAAAGGTGATGCGATGCTGCTGCCGGCGGAGTTGGGGGCCTGTTCGTGCATGCCGCTCGGATCCATCACGCTGTTGGATGTTTCCCTGCCGGTTGGCGCCTGAGAGGTGAAGAAGCTCATCGTCTTTGATCTGGACGGCACGCTCGCCGAAAGCAAGGTACCCCTCGACAACGAAATGGCCGCTTTGCTCACCTCGCTTCTCACCGTGGTTCAGGTCGCGGTGATTTCCGGCGGCGACTGGGCTCAGTTTCAGACCGAGCTTCTGTCCAATCTTCCGAACGAGAATCACTTAAGCGACCTGTCGCTGCTGCCGACCTGCGGATCTAAGTTCTACCGCTACTCAGGCGCCTGGAAATTAATTTACTCGGAGGACTTGACCGCCGTTGAACGCCGGAAAATCGTTGCATCGCTGCAAAGTGCGATAGCTGCCGCGGGGTTCAAGACCGAACGCATCTGGGGTGAGACGATCGAAGACCGGGGGAGCCAGATCACCTATTCAGCGCTTGGACAGCAGGCGCCCCTGGATGAGAAGCGCAAGTGGGACCCCCAATGCAACAAGCGCAACCGGATTAAAGAGTTGCTCGAGCCGCTGATTCCCGAATTTTCCGTGCGGCTCGGTGGCACGACGTCGATCGATATCACCAAGGCGGGAATCGATAAGGCCTACGGCATTCGAAAACTGCATGAAAATCTCGGAATCTCGCTTGATCAGATGATCTTCGTCGGCGATGCCCTGTTTCCGGGCGGAAACGACTATCCCGTGAAGCAGACCGGCGTCGATTCAATCCGCGTCAGAGATCCCGATGAGACGAAACGGGTAATCGAGGCGATCATCGCGTGTCTGCGGCGGTGCGCGGCGTGAACCCATTTCAATTGAAGCGCCTGGGGATCGTCATGGCGCCGGACCCGGGCAATCCGCTCGAGATTGAGGGCGTCTTGAATCCAGGGGCGGCACGCGGCCCTGATGGCCACCTCTACCTTTTCCCAAGACTGGTCGCGAAGGGCAATTATTCGCGCATCGGCATCGCCCGGGTCAGATTCGACCGCGCGGGTGATCCGGTTGGCATTGAGCGTCTCGGCATCGCGCTCGAGCCGGCCGCAGACTACGAACGGCGGGCCGACGGCGGCGGCTGTGAGGATGCACGCGTCACCTACGTCGAGCCGCTCAAGCGTTACGTGATGAGTTACACCGCCTATTCAGACAACGGGCCGCGTATTGCGCTGGCAATGTCGGAGAATTTGCTTGATTGGGTGCGCGTCGGATTGGCGGTATTCGAACCCTACCAGTGCATTGATTTCGTCAACGTGGCGAACAAGGACGCGTGCGTTTTCCCAGTCGCGATCCCCAATCACGCCGGCAAATTGCAGTTGGCACTGCTACACCGCCCGCTGTTTCCCGGGACGCTTCCCGAGGATATCGCCTGCCAGCCGAAGCGGCGGTTGGTAGATCTCGATCACGAGAGCATCTGGATCTCCTATTGTCCAATGCCGCCTGAGGGGATGGTGCGACATCGCGCCGCATTGCTCAATTCGCATCATCGACTTGCGAC